>Ga0307511_10001485_pt1 | contig 24823 bp, 37 predicted proteins | sample 13_EM_MG_FD_200266 | JGI IMG/M metagenome (GOLD analysis project Ga0307511, IMG submission 200266) | Populus trichocarpa ectomycorrhiza microbial communities from riparian zone in the Pacific Northwest, United States - 13_EM | ecosystem: Host-associated > Plants > Roots > Unclassified | place... | reverse complement strand
ATGGCGAACATCCCACAGTATCCGTGGCGTTCCTACCAGCATCAGATGAGATTTCCGCAAGTGTTATTCTACTCGAGTTGATCGAGCGGCAGCGATCAAGAGATGAATAGTCCGACAGACTTCGACATGAGAGATCCATTTCAACTCCGACGACTGGTGGACGAACTCCCGGATGACGACGACGACGACCGACCACTGGACAACCAACACACTCTACCAAGTTACAAGCCTCTCTCTCATCATGATCCCTACCTCTCAGCCGAAACATTGGACGTGGAACTCTTCCTTCAATCACGTTCCTACACGTCCCTGCCCGACCTTCGTACAGAATTACGAGACTATCTAGCAACACTCAAGGAGGAGCTTGTGCAACTCATCAACGACGACTACGAGGCTTTCATTAGCCTCAGCACGGACCTGCGTGGTGAAGGGACGCGTTTGGAACGTCTCAAATGGCCGTTGGCGGATCTCAGGTCCCAGACTTTGGTGCGGGTTCTCCCAGGGTATACCGTACGAGGTCGTCTAGTTGACTCTGGGTCTAGGTCTCCAAGCGAGAGCTGGAACAGCTCAAAGCAGATATCCAAGACAAGCTGAAGAAACGCGCCGCGTTGAGAGATGAGAAGGTGGGGTTGTCTCTCCACCCGGAACACCTCGGGACTGACCACTGACTGACTTCCAGGCATTTCTTCACCTGCTACTCAAGATATCAGAATCCGTGTCCCGTCTGGAATCCTTGTTGTTGATCGAATCTCCTGATTCCACCACTTCTTCTGGTGACCATCCCGATGTCGTCATCACTGGATCAACACAGGACGAAGACCAACACGACGAGCGCGTTCGCGGGAATCGCGCAAAGCATCTCTCACGAGTTGCTTCCGAATATACTCAACTACTCTATCATGTCTCGAAGGCGAACCCGGGCAAGTGTGCATTTGTGACTGAGATACAATGGGTACGGTCGCAAAATAGTTGATCGATCTCGGTCACTGGCTCACCGCCTTCCAGCGTATAGACCGCATAAGATCTACACTGTTCTCGGATCTGGATAAGGTGTTTGCTACCGCACTGACCTCGGACACGGACAAAACGAAATCCATGGCTGACGTACATGAATGCCTCCGAACATACGATGTCCTTGGTCTCTGGAGAGAGGCCGAGGAAATCATCCGTAGGAGCGTTGTTGATTCGTTCTTACAAAAGGTGCGCGGCACGATTCTTGATCTAGCCTTCGGCTGACCCATTTGCCACTCCAAATCAGAACGTTTTCCCCGCTGCCCTCAATGTCCCTCACTCCCCCCTCATCCCACAAACCCCAATTACCCTGGGCCCCCGGTCTCCAGTCCCTCCGCATACCGCCTCCTTCGCCCCGCGGACGCCTTATACGCCATTCACCGCGTTCGCATCAAAACAAGACCCGTTCGCACTGAGGATGTTGCAGGTACAGCTCTTGGATGAAAGTTTGGGTCCCCTCGCGTTCCTGTACAACCAGATAATCAAATTCGTTGAGAGGGACCTAAAAAAACTTGCAGAATTTGCCGAGGCCATATGTGTCAAGTCTGGTTCTAGGAAGTCGCGGGTTCTACCATTACATAGTCCTTCGGGCACCCAGGAACCTCGGAAAGGGTTCGAAGTCATGGCCAACGTTGTCTGGGCGGAAACTGGCCGAGCCATCATGGACGAGCTCGGTTCAGTTGTATTTGCTGCTGGGAAGACAGATGAGTTTAGAAAGGTGATTCGGATTCACCAGCACATCATCTTGTGGCCTCTCATACAATTCCTTGTAGAACCACGAGACTACCGAAGCGTTTATCAGGGCTTTGGAATGCTTAGCGCCTTCAGTCCAGTCCATTGAGGCGATGAGAGTCCACCCAGTGTATACCGCTTTCCAAAAGCGATGGCAAATTCATACCTACTTCCAGCTGCGCTGGAAAGAGATTGTGATAAAATTTGAAGAGAGCTTAGTGTCCACCAAGCCCGACGTGACCAAAGGTATGTCACCTCTCGCTGATACCCGGCTTCAATCACCCTCATACCCTCAGACAACACCCCATTTGCGACCAGCCAGGCGGTCGCGGTCTGGAATGCAATTTCTACGTGCTGGAGTAACGATGTCTATATGCCAGTGTTGGGCTATCGATTCTGGAAGCTGACGTTACAGGTTGGTCGCGAAGCTCCCTCATCTCCGCCAATCTAATGTTCCGAACTTAGCTCATTGGTCGATATAGGACGTGGCTGGAAGCAAGTCTACCCCTGTTTGAACCCCCATTGAAGGTTGCCGCTGCCGTGGCTGCCGAAAAATCTGTGGGTTTTGCAGGTAGTTGGGCGGACCCTCCCACTCATCTCATCCACACAGGCGACACCTCAGGGTATCTCAAGGTCACCAACACCGGGACCCCAAACAGAAACAGCCTCCGCTGAAAGTATAGAAGCAGACAACCAACTATTAAAACACTTCTCTGCGGCCATAGTTGACATTACAACGTTGGAAACTCAAGTGTTAACTCTTTGGAACGAGGAGTTATGCATGATGCTACCGGAATCCGTTGAGTCAGAAGGGTTAGACGTCCCTGCGAACGCAGACGGTGCGATCTCATTCAGGAAATTAAGAACAACCAGTACGCTAATCCGCGTGTTCTCAGTTGCGTTGCGGCAGGCATTAGCTTCCCTCACCACAATGGTCGCTCCAATAGCGGGCCAAATTGTCACAATACTGTGTCGGAGGGCTAGTGACGCCCTGCTTCCCGTGCGGTCCATTCCATCACAGTTTAGGGCTATGCAGAACAAGAAGATGCCAACGGAAAGAAGTTACTTCGTACCCCTCATCATGCGTCCCGTGTCCTCATATTTCGGGATTAAGACCGCCGAAGGCGGTATGGGTGCTCCATTGAAGGACGCCTACGTAAAACAATTCGCGTCAGAGGTCTTCCAGGTCGCTTCCCAACGGTCGGTTTTCATCGTCCATGGCTGAGCCCGAGCATCTTATATTCCTCTACCCAGATACCTGAACTACCTGTCGGTCATGAAGAAGACAGAGGAATCCCTTCGACGGCTGAAGAAAGGCAAGAAGGCTGGTTTCTCACTGTTCGGTTCTGGTTCGGCTCCGGGGGACGATGGGAAGGATGAAGAGAGGATCAGGCATCAGATGGTTCTCGATGTGAAGGCGTTCGGAAAGGATGCAGTTGCACTGGGGGTGGACGTAGAGAAGTGTCAGGAGTTCGTCCAGCTTGAGGAGAGTGTTCGTGCTGCGTGGATTGAGGAACCCCAGCTGTGACTCCGACTCTCATGAATGTAGTTTGTTGCGTATAGTGACGCCTTTTCGACCCTCTGAGATGCGATTCACGAGGTTAAGTTCGAACATGCTTTCCACCCCTGGAACTAGATGTTGGTCCTGCCCATAACAAGCGGCTGCACATGTGGGGCCCAAGGTCGGCGAAGTTCGCAGGTGGAGGCCGACAGGGCTCTAACCATGTGGGCGGGTCTGTGAATCATCGTGGACGAAAGGACATTGTTTCACCGAAACGGGCGGCGGTGCGGATAAGGGGAGAGTTTGTGGACCAGTGCGCGAGATGCTAGGTTGTATAGGTGCATTCGCCCACAGCTGGGCTTCCATCCGCATTGCCAATGGGTTAACTACGTACGTTGATAACCGCGCCGATGCATTATGAAACGAAGCAAGGGTAAATAACTGTGTGATAACAATTACTAGGATGCAGATATGTACAGGGATTATGAGATGCTAAATACATGCAATGATGCCATCAATCGTCTCGTCTCGCCTGACCCTTGGATAGTCAGAAGCCCGCCAGCCTCGTGCTCCTCCTCTTCCCACGGGGTTTCGGTGCAACTCCTTCCTTCCCGCCTAGAATCGATACCAACCGCTGCTTCTCCTCCCTCTGTCGTGGGTCCTCGTATGTGACACGCGCATCGTCGTCTTTGGGTGGGTCCACAGTAAAACCATCATTCTCACCTTCGACCCCGGGCTCGAGTAGGACGGGACGGAAGATCACTCCATTCTTCGGGGTGCCAAATACAAACGTGTCGCCTTCCGTTTCTTCAACAGCCCGTTCCTTCTCTTTATTCAGTGACTGGAAACGCGTTGTGAATTCTACCCCAGGAAGCGAGGACGACTTGCCCACCTTCGTACGGGACATTGGCCGTGACCTTTTTGCCACCCTTCCGTTCTGGGCGGTGGTAACGACCTCCTCCTTTGACGCTTGTCGCTTGCCCAATAGTGTCGTAATGCTCTCCGCGATGACCTGGTGAGCTCTCTGTTCCCTCTCCTCCTCCTTGCTTGGAGACTTCTTCAGTACCATCGGTGATGGTGATCTCGAAGATGGTACAGGTTCCCAATCTTCAAGATGCGTCACCGCTGAAGGTAGCTGTAGTGAGCTACTCTCTGCTTCCCCGCCTAGGGTTGGTTCTGGTTTAAGAAGCTGGCCTTTCCTAGGTGTGGAACGAGCCAAGAAGTCGTTCGTGCGGAATTCGAACTCCGGCAGGATGCTGTTGTCCGCGGGTGGGAACGTTTCTTGTGGGCTCGACTCTGTCCCACCAGAGTTTTCGGCATCTACTTCGACTGATTTAGTCAGAGGAAGGGAGGGTGAGGAGAAGAACATACATTCTAACACGGGCTCGGGTGCTGGCTCGGGTTTCACAACCCCTCCCTCTCCGTCCTCACTCCGTGGTTGCATCGTATTTGCACCATCTTCTGTCATCGGAGAACTACTCGTTGTCATGAGCAGACCGTCTAGCCAGATCATGTCAACGACCGGAATTCCCCACTCCAGCGCCTTTTCGGCCTTGGGTCCTTGTCTCGACGGACACAACAAGTGGGTTGTATTCTTTGAAAAAGTAGGCGCGTGAGAAGCACCTGTTTCAAGCGTCATTCAGTAGTTCCAGAGGAAGGGGAGCAGAGACCGCCCACCAATTCCCCGTATAAACCGCCGGGTCCAACACGCCTCGGATTCCCCAAGCCCAGAAAAACTGATCACCACGCCAGCAGCACCGGGAACTGGGGTCGGCACAGGTATTGGTCGGAATGTGATGTGCTCATCAGGATCACATATCCGGTCCTCAAAAACGCACTTCTCCAGCCAACATTCCGTTCTGTATTTCGGTTTCTCTCTCTCCCTTTGCTCCGCCCTGTGGATAGCGCTGCCACTACCGGCCGGTCAACAAAAGCACGGAGGTTGACGGGGGAAGGACCAACCAGACGAGTCTGACGATGATAAAATCCACGTCCTCTAGGTTATCGGTAATCCAAAATCCGTCCTGCCCTTCCACCGCAGACTTGACGTTGTCGGAGTTGGCTTCCCCGAGTGCTCGGAACTTCTTCCCTGAGAATATACCTTCTTTACGACTTGGCTCCGTAGGCAACTTACTGCCGCTGGCGACCGGCTGCTCTACCTCTCGTTGCAGGGCTAGCAACGTGGCCGGGATCCCCGCGGTAGCGACCCTGGTAAATGGCTGCCTCCGTGAATCCTCTTTGGGCTTTACAGCGAAAGAATTTGCCCGCTTGAAGTTCGAGAGTACGCTCCCGTTCTCAGCCTTGTTCAGCTTGGGCTTTGGGTTTGTTGGAGATGACGGAGTTTGTCCGTGGCTCGAGCGATCCCGGTGTTTGGAAGGGCTACGTTTGAGTTTCCCGTCTACGACCTCGAACCCTCTAGGACCAAGAAGGTTTTCCCATAGCTTGAGGGTCTCATGGGGGACGCGTTTCCTGACAGACGCAATCTCCTCCTCTGCAGGATCAATGTTAAGGGGTTGGGTCAACGGCAGAGACGATGAAGGTGGGGGCGTTGCACGGGGAGAAGTATCTTGTGGTGGTGGGGAGGAAGATCTTGGAGGTGCTGGTACCCCACCCACATCAGTTGGACCCGAGAAGCAGGACACCGGCTCTAACTCACGCGTGGCTAGCTTTGGTTCAGGCCGTGGGTTCGTGACCAAGTAGTTGTCTTCTGGGAAACGACCTCGATGTGGGGGGTTAGATGGGGATACCGAATGAAAACCGGAGGCGAGATTCGTACCTCCAAAATTGACGCAATCCCAGAACCACTCCTCCCAAACCAATTTGATGTCTGCCTCTCCCTTCTTGTTGAACTTCTCCGCGAATTTCATCTTCTCTGTGTTTTCATCACCAGAGCACAACAAGTGGGTAACCCTGACAGGACGCTCGATGTTCTTCACAAAGATCCCCTTGTTATAGGTAACAAGTCGGTTTATTTGGCTCTCACGATCCGCATCGTCGATACCCGAGAGTGCAACCACGAGTTCGGAGAATATGGGAAGTCGATGGGATAAAACGCTCTATACCGGGAACAGATATCAGCCTTCGTTGCTTCCACGGTGAGATGGGCGGCACCTCCTGGATGTCAACGTCGTCCCCCTGTTTCCAGACGGCATGACACTCGGTAATCCACGTAGAACGCAAAATTGGTATCTTCATTTGGAGAGCGCACTAAAGCGACACGTAAGTAGTGTGTGTTACTAGCAGTAGATTTACCTGCATTGTACTTTGCACTTCCGTGCTCGTCCGCGATAAGATGGGTTGTATCGACGGTCAGGCCCTTGCGGTGTTCGGCACCGAGCTCAAGCGCAATCTTGAATAAAGCCGTCTGGGGGATGTCAGTCATGTGGGAATGCGGGTTCCACCCGGGCCAAGTAGTCGCACCTTATCCCGGACCCCAGTTGCACACAGTACTATGCCCTTGAACGGCCGAGGACACATGTCCACGAACGTGTTTTCTGGCTCATTATCGGGTGAAGAGTGTCGGACCAGGTTCCTCGAGCTGTTAGATGACTGATGGGACCGGCCATTTGTTCGCTTGGAACCGACTGAAGAGGAGGGTTGCGGTGGTCGTAATTTGACGTTTGGGACCTGAAGTGAGTGGTAAGCAATGTCCGAGATGAGTGCCGGCGGTCGTGTACCTTGTGTGATTTGTTCGTCCTCCTTGCATTCATCGTGGCCTGACGGAGGTGGACGAAATTCTGACGTTGCCGTCCCAATCCGTCCCATGACTTCAGACGCGTCGACGCGATCCTTACGTAATCAAATGATCTTCCTCCCGCAAAAAATAAGGTTTCTTTTGCACGCTCATTATGCTCGATTGTACCGCGTGTCTACGCGAGAATAGACTAAATCTTACAGACAGAAAACATCAACAAGGGGTCTGACAGGATTGCGTGAGGCAGCAGCGGTGGCACGTGATCCTACTTTTTCGAGTCGATCAGCTCACACCAAATTCTCCACTTCAAATTCTACTGATGGAGATATCGGTACGCCCGTTGAATCTTCCGTGTACTACCCCCACAGGTTTACGCAGATGCTCAGATAGAGCTCAAATGTGTTGAACAGATCCACACAAGTTCTTTGGAGACGAAATAAGCTCAATCTCAATGCTGTGCAAGAGGAGCAGCCGTCAATCCCAGTAGAAACACCACAGGTCTCCGTTGGAACACCCTTGGAGAATTCTACTGAGCAGACTCCAATACCCACCAAACGGAAGCCAAAATCTACCCGCGAAGATGGGCCTTCAAAACGGACGAAACTTTCGACGCCCAAAGACTACACCCCCCCGTCGACCAGATTATCTGACTTGGGTGGGATAGATGCGTGCATCGAGAAGATTTTGGAACTTGTTGCGATGCCGCTGTGTCATCCAGAAATCTATCTGTACACCGGTGTTCAACCCCCGCGCGGTGTTCTCCTCCATGGACCCCCCGGTTGTGGGAAGACCATGCTCGCGAATGCTATTGCAGGGGTGGGTTACTCCCTTTATCTATGAAGCCTCACACGCACGAACATTGATCCTGTTAGGAACTCGGTCTCCCATTCATAAGCATTTCCGCACCCTCCATCGTCTCCGGGATGTCTGGGGAATCAGAGAAGACTCTCCGGGATACCTTTGACGAAGCAAAGGTGGGTCATCGTGAGCCACCCGAAAGAGATCCCTAATCTAGACTTTTGCCCGCAGAAAGCTGCTCCTTGCCTCCTGTTCATCGACGAAATTGACGCAATCACACCTAAAAGAGAAAGCGCACAGAGGGAGATGGAACGTCGAATAGTCGCCCAGTTCCTGACCTGCATGGATGGTGGGTCCTCCCACCAAGTTCACAACACCTGCCTTAACTGCGTGGAGTTCAGACATGTCCTGGGAGAAAAATGACAATAAACCTGTTGTCTTGATTGGTGCCACTAACCGGCCGGATTCTCTGGACGCGGCCCTGCGGAGAGCCGGTCGATTCGACCATGAAATCAGCATCGGAGTGCCTGATGAGGAGGCTCGTGCTCAGTATGTCAAAACTGGGCCTTGGTCAGCCGCTATCTCACGAAAACTACCCTAGGATCTTGCGAGTACAGTCCTCAAAACTCCGCCTGGAAGGGAACTTTGATTTCCCAGCGTTGGCTAGGGCCACTCCGGGATACGTTGGGGCTGATCTTACTTCTCTCACTGGTGCTGCGGGCATAGTGGCTGTGAAACGAATATTTCGTGAACTCTCCACAGGATCCATCGTACTTCCCGAAATCGATGCGGACACATTTGGCCCCAACTCCACCCCCATGTCCATTGACGCGCCCCTCGATTCTGTGCCCCAGCCAGTGAAACCATCCCCATTTGCAACCTACACTGGTTCCTCTACGCCACTGGCCAGCTCGATCGTCCATTTCCTTCGTGCCCATCCAAACCCGCTGACCGAAGCCCAGCTTTCTCCTCTCAACATCCGGTACTCGGATTTCATACAGGCACTAAAACACGTGCAACCGTCTTCGAAGCGTGAAGGCTTCGCGACGATCCCGGACGTTAGTTGGGCGGATATCGGGGCGTTATACCATATTAGGGAGGAACTTCAAATGGCGATCGTTGAACCCATCAGAAGGCCGGAATTGTTCAGGGCGGTCGGTATAGACAACGGATGTGGTGTTTTGTTGTGGGGCCCTCCAGGTTGTGGGAAAACTCTTCTGGCCAAAGCCGTCGCAAACGAGAGCAGAGCCAACTTCATTAGCGTCAAAGGTCCCGAGCTTTTGAATAAGGTGCGTCCCACGAGCCACGTTTATCTCAGCGATCATCTTCGGCTAACAAACCCGCTCGACTCACACATGACAGTATGTCGGCGAAAGCGAACGCGCCGTGCGGCAAGTGTTTTCTCGTGCGCGAGCATCTGTGCCATGCGTTATCTTCTTCGACGAATTAGATGCGTTAGTCCCCAAAAGGGATGATACAGTCGTGAGCTCACACCTTACCTTTCCCACTACGGTGACAACGCGCTGATCATGCTCTCTGTTTCGGGAACAGTCGGAGTCTGCTGCTCGGGTGGTTAACACACTATTGACCGAGCTTGATGGACTGGACGGCCGCAAGAGCGTCTACGTTGTTGCCGCCACAAACAGACCGGACATGATCGATCCCGCAATGTGCCGGCCGGGAAGGCTCGACAAACTGCTGTACGTCGACCTGCCGACTGCCGATGAACGCGCGGAAATCATCAGAACGGTCATTCGCAAAGTCCGGCTGGCCCCAGACTCACGGGTAGCCGAGGAGGTGGATCTATTGGTGAGGGAGAAGTGTGATGGGTATAGCGGAGCGGACCTGGCTGCAATTGTTCGCGAGGCCGGGGTTTGTGCGCTGAAACGGACTCTGGGCACCTTGAACGAGAACACCGTAGAAACCGAGGTTGCGGTTTACGTTGACACCGGGGACTTTTTTCAAGCCCTGGAGAAGGTCGGACCCAGTGTCAATGCGACACAACGGGACAAATACCTACGGTTAAAGAACAAGTTTGCGGGGCTTCCTGTTGGTAGGGCGTCGGCAGACACAGACTGAGCGACGATCCGGTCCGCGCCAGCGCACAATCCAAAACTTTGTTACGCTGTTCTCGTGTAGATACAAGCGGCGCTACGCTGGCACTAGCTTTCTATAAACCTAAGTTTCTCCGACCTTCTTAATTCCTACAAGGACTCGTTCATTCCTCCGCCAGAATTCTACCAGGATTTCCGCAAGTTTCGTAGGATCATCCTAGAGGGTAGTTCGCACAAATTAACACTCTGAGTGGGAGATCGGAAGGGGCGAACCTCGTGTAACATGTGCCCCACTCCGGAAATGACCTCAAGTTGAAACTTTCCTTGCATTTGTCCTATCATCAGTTCCCGATCCAACCGTTCTGTCCCAGCGAGCACGAGCAGGCGTGCCGTTTTACATGAAAGGAACAATGGCGATAGTGACGTGAACCAGTCTGTCCAGGCGAACCACAACGCAATCAGTTGACGATACTGAGTCACTACGGCATGGCCTTACTTGTCCAGTAGGGTGCAGTGTCTTCCAATGGGGTTCGCCATCTCCAGGGTGGCAGCCCCTCAGTTTCAGAGGGGACCAAGATGCCCGGGATTGATATCCGCGCTGACTCGACGTTCCGTATCGCGTGCGTCTTAACACTGATTGGGATGAGATCCACCTGGAGAAAAGACCAAAACCAAGCGGGAGGCTCACTGCCATTCAATCCCTTCCTCGACACTCCCAAATCCGATGGGGCGTGTATGCAAGAGCGCGTGCATATGCGGCAATGCATCAAGTGTGAACTCTGACGAAACGGTAGATCAACGTGATGAACGGACCTCTCCCGGTAAATGATCAAGTGAGTGTTGAATCCGAGGGGGCGCACCTTCAACAACATCGAGAACTGCGACGCCCGTGATTCGGTACTTTCGTTCGAGAAGCAATGGAACTGCTCGAACGCAGACAGATCCGCCCAAGCTGTGTCCAACCAACTTTGTCAAATGTCAGCGGAACAGGACGGACAAGACTGATTCACGGCGCACCAAGAGCGATGGACCTGCGGCGGGATCAGGGAATATTGTCGTCAAGAGGTTCGTGCAATCGTTAACCAGTGTTATTATGTCGAGGTCCGCATCGACATCGGCCGTTTGGGACTCAGGAGCGGGGATGGTCTTTCCTGTGAATGTGTTATGGCGCCATGGGAGGGTGTCATGATCAAACAATCGAGGTGCATACCGTGCCTCCTCACATCAAACGCGAGAACCCCACACTCCCCGTTGCTGAACCTCGTAACCTCCTTTGCAAAACACGCGAAGCTCAGCGCAGAATACCCCGCACCGTGGTGGCAGACCAAGACCGTGCCACCCTTCGCCTTCGGGGGTGTATAGTACACTCTAAAATCCAGCTGAGCCGACGGAACATTGATTTCTAGTGCCTGGTCAAAGTAACCCGACGCAGAGATGGGTTTAAATCCATCAAGGTACGATGGCTTTGCGGATGTAGACCCAGAGCCTGGTCTTGGTAACGATGTTGGGGGTGGAGGCATCGATGGTAAAGATCCTAGGGAATCGGCTTCCTCTTCTTCCTCATCCCCGTCTTCGAGGTCCTCTGGAGGAGGCATTGGGGGGAGTTTTGATAACCGTGCATGGATCGCGGAACGATAGAGGTCAGACATGGTTGTCGCGAAGATCTCCCAGATCGGGAAGTGAGAAGAAGTATTACCAGGGGCATGAGCTACAAGTAACCGAAGTCTAGGCTACAAAGTGGAAACGAAGACTGCCAAAAGCTAAAGATATAATGAGCGGCCATAAATGAGGCCCCGTACTGACTGGGAGTAGGGAAATCGGAGGGATGACGTGAACGGAGCGACAATTCAGACGTTCCCAAGGACAACTTTCTCCACGATCCCTTCAATACCATCGTCCGGGCGAGTATGGACGTGAGCCCAGGTAATGTGCCTCCAAATTTCTACGACTGTTTGACATTGATAGCAGCAATGCGGCACGGGACATGTCATAGTGAATGGAATGGGCGCACCCGAGGAAGAACTATTGAACGCGTGAGGAGCAGGATCTACCTGTATGGTCAAAGCTTGCTGAGGTTGATAGAATTGGACATCCTCTCCAACGATCGAGTTCTCTGGAGGGGAACACTTCCATAATTCACTCGGCGGGATCACTCCTTGCCAGCAACCGGCAGGGTTACCGGTTGGTGCAGGGATCGTGATGGAGAACCCGTGTTGTAGCACTTGAGGGGAGATTTGGAAACTTTCGTTCTGGTGCGTTTCTGGAGGGAATTCGGGGTTGAACCGGCAGTCTGGCTCTCTGTCATATGCAGGGATTATGGGCGCCGTCGAAGAGTTTCCTTGGGATGGTTCTTCCCCTGGGAACAACGATGGTGAAAGGGGGCTAGAAGGCGGAGGTGGGGATGGAACGGAGAAGCTCGAGAGAGAAGGTGACGGTGAACTCTCCAATGCGCTTGACGGCTCGTTTGCGGGTGGGCTGACTGCATCTTCAACTGCTGCCCTCGCCCGTTGCATACTCTGAAGTCGATTCCGACAGTGGATAGCTGCACAGCCCGTCAATATGGGCGGTTCCAACGTGGGTCACTTATGTAGACTGACCGGGTCGCCCTTGGAGAGTATTGGCGATCGTATGCCATTTGTTTCCGTGTTTTTCAAATGCGCCCCAAAGCAGTTCATCTTCTTCAGTGGTCCAAGGGTCCCTCCCTGCGAGAACGATGGGTCAACGTGCAAGAATGGAAGGGAAAGTTGCACTAACGGATGGATGGGTCGACGGCATCCTTGTAGCGTTTTGCACACTGATCGTCGGTTCTTCCGGGGAGTGCCCTGGCAACCTCGTACCATCGCTTGCCATACTTTGCGACAGATTCGAGGAGGGCGGTATCCTCCTCGGAGGTCCAGCGACCTACGCGCAATATAAAGGAACGGAACAGTATGAAACGTGAGATAGTTCGCTCCCACCTTTCCGGAGCTTGGGATCTAAAGAGTGAAGCCATCGTTTCCGACACGACTTGTTATTCCTACCTGCAGGCAAGGAGATAAGCGAGTAAAGATAACGGGAAAGACCGGTGAATGTACCAGGCATCGAGGTGGCAACCTTCTTCCAGCAGATTTTCGAACCACCTGTGGTTCCAGTGAGAAAGGGAGTTACTGAGGAACTGCTCGAGGCCTACAAGAGGCGACAGCCGAGGACAGCCGCTCATCTTCCTCCGGTGTCCATGGAACGATGTGGGGTTGAGTGGAGGGCATCTCGATGAGAAAACTAGAGAAGGGAAGGGAAGGGATAGTTCCGGGGGTACTCCCCGAGAGTGTCCACTAAGATATAGTTTCTCTCGTCCCCGAACGATTTGATCTGGACAATAACAGAACTCCATGACGGAGCGGCATACCATCACCCAAATAGCCAAGTAGGGTCGTAAGAAGAAGACGCCAACGGTTGATGAGGGTCGCAGTATATTAGCGATCGAATACATTGAATATCCGGGGGAGCGGGATGTCGACATTGTTAGCGGGTCCACTATCCATCTGAGGAATGGCCATCATCAGGGGAAGCCGGTGAGGACACACAGGGCCACCGCCGAACCTCGTTATTGCAGCCGGCTCACAGGCTCTACGATCCACAATTAGATGGACGTTTTAGAATCGGGGGGCCGGGCTGGTTGGATCGGTAAATGTGGCTTGCTGATAGAGGACGTTTTCTGCGACAGGGGACCGCAGACGTTCGGAAGAATTCCGATGAAACAGACTCGACTACCCGTTGGGACCGTGTCATTGTTGTCTTTCCTAGAACGAAGCGCAACGTAAGTGAAGTAAGTGAAGTCACCCCGAACATGCGTCACTTGTGTGCTCATAGCCCGGAACGTTCAAGGGGAATCCCGGATTACCTTTGAGCCCGCTTCAGGTTGGAAGGAATAAAACCACGTTCTACGAACCAACCGTGTTGGCGAATTTGGGTTCAAGTCCCTGAAAGAACTGGGATCAAATCGCAAAGCGGACTATATTCGTAAGGCGGAATCGATTGGACCGTGATCAAGCGGGATGCCGAGGTTCGAACCTTAAAGGACCGTGATGTCTCGACCGTAGCCGACCCGACAGTGGCCCGTATCGTGGGATTGTTCGCAAGTCAGTCTTCCATTCCTATCAATATGGTACGGCAGGAGGGAGTGGGTGCCAGGTTGGGTGTGCACCGTGCTGCGAACGAGGAGGTGTGAACAAAACGACGGCCGAACAAAAGGGACGCACCGGAGTTGGTTAGATGTGGTGGGGACGTACTACAAAGCCGGTGGGCGAGCTTGATGATCGAGTGGTGCCGAGTTCTGATATTCTGTTCAGCCATTTTGGGAGATCCGGTGGTTATAGAAATTCGATATTGAGTGGACCCTTGCAACGTATTTTACTGATGTCAATCAACGTTTCACCTTGCCAACCAAGGGGGCTGTGTACACACGACTCGAAGCTAATTCCTGAAGGGATAGTCGCGGTCGGAGGTACAGGCGCCGTAAACATGAAGCTCTCCAAAGAGAGGAAATTGAAGGACTCCCAAACAAATACATAACAAACGGTCGCAAGTAATCACCGCGCTGGTTGCTCCCCGAAAACGACAAAGATGTTTGAACCAAAGGTTCCCAAAAACAAACAAAAAAGGGCACAACATTCCGGCCTGTCGCGGAAGAAACATGGGGTGGTACCTGGATCGCGCCTTTAGCTCCTCGGCAGGAGGGCGGGCGGTGGTACGCACATGACAGCCTTAGACGCCTCATTGGTGGATTACTGAAACAGTGCCTCTACGCCCCAAAACCCAAAGGTGAATACGCATCTCCAGTGATCATCGGTCGCAGCTGGCGTCTCACATGTTGCAACCAAGGATTACATATCCTCCTCTTGTATTCTCAGCCTTCGCCGTCTGTTCCGTCTCTCAGTGTCCCTCGCCGCTGGGACGTCCGTCGGGGCGCTCCCATCCTGCTCCGACCTTACGAATGTCCTGGTTAAGAGAGCAGAGAGGCCTCTCCCACCTAGGCCAAGCGCGACCCCGGTAATGCAAGCAAAACCGCAAAAGACGTAAACGGGATATAGGGAGCTGAGAAGGTAGCGTGTCGCGCTGAGCGGTGACAAGACGAAGATGTTGACGGTCATCATGGCGAACACGAGGAGGGGCGCAACGAGATAGGATATTGCTGGGTACGCCAAGACGAAGGGCGAGAATGACAGTCGCGTGACATTGGAAACAAGGGAGAAGCAGAAGGAGGTGGCGACGGTGAAGGCATGGGTGGCGAAGGCGGCGAACTCGCGTAGCTTGCCTTGATGGCTGCCGTCCCCCAGGACACCAGTCGACATCGTTGTGGCGGGAAGTTCAAGAAGTCGGTGTTTACGTCATCACAATCCTCTCCATTTTACCCACACTCCGGGCTTGGGTCTCCCGCAAGCTAACACCCGTACAGAAACGGGATGTGTTGCTAAATCTTGTTATTGTCTAATGCCACCCTATTGCAGGCTCGCTACTTAAACCTCCGCCCGCCCCATTTTGTGGCGGACCCAACGAGTACGTCTGACCCTGGTTTGCCTTTGTGCCCTCCGCAGCCTGTTGCGCCCATTTGGTGTCTAACGCCCTCGGCGCTCATTAGAACTTGACTCCCGACAAGCGTACCGCTCCGGCATCCGGCCTCGAGGTCGAGATCTTGGGCGCCAGTTGACTGCCATTGAGCTGTCGTGTACGATCACCATCGTTCACGCGTTTGAAGCCCGGCCAGCGCGTGGGACACTCGCTGACCACCACCCAGTACCTATGGCCCATGGGTGTCTGTTGAAAGTTGGTCACGGGTAGTCCCTTTCGATTCAGGCTCGTGTCCATATTTGTGCGTGCCGTTTCAGCTGGGAACTCACCATTTTCGACCACGACGGCACCATTAACTCCCAGCCGACGCTGAACTGAAACCCCTTTGTTCCAGTATCGACGATGGGCTTCTCATCAACTCGACCCCTGGCACGCGTTGGCACAACAGTTGAACGCCAACACGTCGGTCCATGTTTACGACTTGTTTTTTGGGGGGCGTACAACGGAGCCTCACGTGCCCAATATAAGACCGTGGCGATCACCCATTTCATTATTCCCACATCCCCCTCCATGTCAAGCTATCTCGACTACCCTAGGCTCCACGACATAGCCACGCAGCTATACGCTGACCAGCTCTCCGAAGACCAGAGGTTCCGCCTCCAGAACGAGCTCGACGATGCGGCGGTCACAAACATTCTGGGTGATTGCATTCTTGCGCCACAATTCACTCCCCCGCTCATCCCCCAACTACAGCTGTGTTAGGACAATTTCCAGACGTCACCAAAAAGCCCCACGGGCAGGCCAGGCGCAACTATAACATCCAAGAGGCGGCGGGAATAGATCCAGGGGTGTATAAAGTAATGAAGGTGCATTCTAGCCTTTTACACGTCTTTTCGCCGAATGAGTCACCGACATCACTCCCAGAATGTCATCCGTCACTTGTGCCACAGGCACCTCGACACGGATTTATCCCTTACATCCCAGCAACAGCTCCGAATGAACAGGCTGAGGCTTGAGGTGAGTACTCCATTTGGCCTCCGTTCGCCCCTCCCTCTAGGCTTACAAATGCCGTTCCCCCACAGGCAGTACTCGCCTTTCCCCAGTTTGCCAAATATGATAAACAGTGGCCGGCAATCGACCTCGTCCGACAGTACCTCGAAAACAGTGCGTCCTACCGCACGAAGAAGGTGAGCCACTCCAACACCACAGGCGTTCGGACACTAGTAACCTTCGTGACATCGTAGGCGACCGTCACCCTAAAGAAGCGGTTGGCCGCCACCGAGCGGACACCGTCTCAAATTAGGAAAACTGGAAAACGGGGCGAGGGCTCTACGGTAACTCGATAAACGTCGATCGCGAGTCTACCAACGCTGACTACCCGTTCAGGACGACTCTAATCCAACGGGCGTCCACGATGCCCTCAGGTCTGCAGTAAGGAGGGGAGGGAGTGACAGTCCCCCAGTTCGTGAATTGAAATCACTTCGTGCGGCCGCTGCTGATTCTCCATTTCAGCTAAGCGCTAGCGATTACTTCCCGTCAAACCCTGGAAGCCCTCGACCAACAGACCAATCGCCATTCATACAAGGTTCATCGAGGACCTACGAATACGGGAGTCAGTTCTACCCTGGTAATTCCCACGTCTTTGGTGTATCAGGTTATCAATGGCTCACCGTCCGCTCAGGACAGTATACCTACCCACCACCCCCTCCGATGAGTGATCCTGCCGCAACCCAGGGTTGGTACGGCGGTTACTCCTACAGCCAGACAAGTAAGTCCCCCCGAAATCATCAATGGTCCCCGGAGGTTTGAGACACTACCCACAGGGCAAGATTATGGGACCAAACCGATCTACGAAGCTTCCAATGTCTACACCGGAAGTCAGTCGTTCTCACAGCCAATGCCACCGCCATAGGTTCAGCGGACTGTGGCATCGTCTTCGTCCCAGTCTCCCCTTTTTCGTTCGATACGTGGTCCCGTTTCTCCTCGCAGTTTTTCCGGTTGTTTCGAGCCGCATTCTGTAGCGTAGGATTTTTGTAGTGTAGAGCCACTTCTGTATCCGTTGGATTCCAGTGCCCATCTCCAGTTTCGATGACCGTTGATATTTATTTTTGGCATAATACTCTTGCAGTTTTTTTTGGCGGGGGCAACGGAAAGACTAATCATTCGTTAACATTTCACAAGACACAGCAATTAAATTATCGTGAGATCATGCTTCGTCCGCTGAAAGGAGAAAGCCGGATCGGCACGTAAGCTCAAAGGCGCACAAACAGCCGAGGGGTAGGTCCTCACCTGACAGTCTTCCTCTCCGTGACTGCGACTTCGGTCTTGGCCCTGTTTAAAACCTTTTGGAACTCGGAAACGCGATGGCGCATACGCGAGTGCATGTAGGCTTTGGAACACTTGATGTGATAGTGCAGGTAATCACGGAAAAGCTGAATATGGGAGATGGTGGAAGACGCCACATCCGGGTTGGAGAAGTGCCGGGGGAATAGAACGAACGTGACGTAGCCGATGTCTTCTGAAGACTTGAGTCCTGGGACACCGCGCAACTCCAACGGAGGATCACGATTGGTGTATAGAACTTGGGGAGCGTTTTGAAGGGTTGGCAAGCGACGAGCATCAACAAATTCCTAAGCGTGATAACGTTTCAGTGTTAACTCACCACCCTCCCCGATAGGACGGGTAGATGAAACTGGCACATGCCTGTAAGAAAACCTTTCCGAAAATCCGGTCTGTTTCTTCTCGGAACACAGTAGAGAAAATGACCGTCACACGGTCAGCGGATGCTCGGACGTAAATTGCCTCTTCATCACGATAATGCATCTGCATCAGCTGCCCTTGGTTAGATCCTGAACTCTCCAACTGCCTTTGTTCTTCGAACGCTTGCTCAAACGGCGCAGCTAGTGCGTTCCTCTTTAGAAGCGCAACAGAATTGATGAAAGCGTCCCTGGTCTCTGATTCACGGGGAGAAAGTCAGTGTACAATCCATCGACAGGGTCTCCACCGGGCACGCACCGCCTTCGGGTGGGATTTGTTCAAGATCGATGGCCAAAGAAACGTGGTAATCTGGTTCTGGGGTCTCCAGGTACAGCGGGCCGTATTCACGTCGGAGGACATTAACTGCGCCGTACTGGGCTAGTTCGTCCCAGCATCGGATGCTCATGGATAACAAGAGTTGCGTTTTCCGATCTGGGGTTGAAAGATGAAACCTGACGTTGTCGAAATCGACGAACTGGACATCAAGTGAAGATGGCCTATGGTGAACATTGAAATGGTCAGGGCCGCGGTCTGTTGTATTGGGAAGACGAGACGGACTGACTTGATGCACTTCTCGGCGAGGGTGGTTTGGATAACGACGTTCAAAGGCTAATTGTGCGGCGTGCGAAGTGAGTAGACAACAAGAAACACTTGTTACCGGACCGTCACCTACTTCAAGCAAGATCATGATAACTGCGGTGGTCGCTGTTCAGAGCACTGTTCACCGGGGGAACGTCTGATAGGAAGACGCGGGTCACGTGGCCACCCGCACCAGCATAATCTCTGAGGGAAAACTTTCGTTTTGATCTTCAACTCGTCCCTGTCAACAAAAATTCTCGAAAACAAACCTCGCGAGCCAAAACAAAACTCTAGACTGCAATCATGGGTGAGCGACGAGAGCGGGACATCCCCCATGATTCCGGATCTTCCAGCTGACGAGTGTGCCATCAGCACCGAAGAGAGCACAAAAAATGTCACTAAACGAGTTCTTGGGTGACTCCGGTGCGCGGATCTTCGCCCCTCGCGGTGCCGTACTTTCCTAATGCCAGCGATTAACAGCCCTAGGCTCGTGGGCGGACGAGATGGATGATGTGCCAACCCGTCGTAAGTTATCGACGGCCTTCTCACTTCGTCCTAGTATCCACTCAACCCGTGTGTCATGTAGCATCTGGATTCTCCGACGAGCCGCGCTCGCGTCTCAGCGATGCCCCAGATAGAGGCTCTCGTGATCTACGCAGTCAGTCCCTCTACACCCCATCTCGTGCTGTTGGTACTAATTATGGCCCCCCTCAAGCCGATCGACCACCAAGGGAAGATGTCCCATTACCCACAAGTCCGCCGTACACAGCCTTCATCGGAAACTTGGCTTTCGATGTCACAGAGTCTGAGATGGCTGCTTTCTTCGGTGAACACGAGGTGTGACACAAACCACCAGCCTGACCTCGGATCGGACACTCATCCGGTTGTTTCGCAGACTAAGTCCATCAAAATAATCAAGGACAGAGATGACCGACCAAAGGGATTTGGTTACATTGAGTTTGCCACTCTAGATGGCTTGAAGGATGCCTTGGCGAGGAGTGGGCAGAATTTCGCTAGTCGGACCGTCCGCGTTAGTGTGGCGGAGCCTCGTGAGCATATCCTTATCGGTTGATTTCGTACTAGAAACTTAAAGCGTACTCCAACATAGCCAAGGAACGCATCGGTGGACCCGGAGGCTTCGACGACGATTCCAAGTTCGATGGCCCATGGAGACGAGATGGACCGCTCCCAGACTTGAGGGATTCACGAGATCCCCCCCGGCGGCGATTCGAAGGCGACAGGCAACCGCCCCCCCAAAGTCTTTCCGAAAACAACAACGACTGGCGGTCCACTAGCCGCCCATTGGTGCCACCCAGGACACACTCGGGGGATTCCGACAGTCGCCCCCAGAGGAGAAGTGGATTTGGGGGTGGGGACACAACTTCCGGTGCTGATGGTGACACTTGGACAATTGGGTCCAAGTTCAAACCATCAGAGGGCGCCCCCCCGCCGTCTGGTGGGGGGAGTAGGCTCGGAAACAGGCCGCCCGTTCCTTCTGATGAGGGTGGCTGGAGAAGGACTCAACCAATATCCCGGGGAAGCACCAGTCCAAACCAGTCCACTCCCCCTACACCCGTTCGTCGAAAGCTGGAGCTGATCCCGAGGTCCACGAGTACATCGACCGTTGTTTCCCCCCTTTCCTCCCCCAACCCCGCTAACACCAGCCGTCCAAACCCGTTTGGTGCTGCAAAGTTTGTCACTCACTGAAAATTTATTCCCAGGCCATTAACACTTGCATTTTTCAGGCCCGTGGATGTTTCCGCGAGAGAGGCCGAGGTCTCCGAGCGGATAGAAAAGGAGAAAGGGAAATTGAGTCAACAACACTCTATGTCCCGAACCAGTTCACGGACAGGTTCGGATCGTGGAACACCCCGGAGAGGGTCCGTGGATCCTGGATCGGCAAACCCCAGCCCAACCACCAGCAGTCAACCCATCCCATCATCACAACGGAGTCTCGCACCCAACGTCCGATCGACGCTCAGCTTCGCGGCTGCCGCAAAGAATGACAGTGGTGATAAGGATGACTCGGGGGTCGAGGATATCACCAAAAAGGTAGCTGAGACAAAAGTATGAGCGAGTGGATCGATCAGGCGGTTGAACTTTCGTTCGAGTTGATCTGTCACAGCGTTTTATCTCCTCCCCTTGCTTGTTATTACCCCCTCCCCCTTTCTGACGTTCACACCTCCCCCGCACTATTACACGTCTATTGTAGCTAGGCTCACATCCTCCATTTCCCCGCTTAGCCATCCGCTCTCCGTTCTCGGCATTGCCTGCTCTCGGCTCCTGTTTTCCTTCCTCTTCTCAGAAACACTTTTGATTTATACGCTGCCCCGCCCTCGCGTTTTTGTCTGGTATCAATCTTCTAATATAATGCTTCCCGCCTCTGGCTCTCATCTTCGCTGGAGTTCTGGATCGATGAACTTCATTCTGCCTCGGCCTGAGTACAACGCGCGCCCGCGAGGGTAGATATGTGGTCAGTATCAACGGAGTCGAATCAAAAGAAGGAAAACCGTATACGTGCCTTTGAACCGAACACCGTTCTGGGGCGGCTTCTCGAGATCTCGCTGATACCGATCCTTGAGAGCCTCGAGTCTCATTCGCTTCTCGGCTGCAATCCGTTCGTTCTCCTCCATTTCCAACCTCGCGTCGTATTCCTCCTCAGTCTCCTTGCGTTCCCCCACACCGGGACTACCACTTCTATCATTCACGCTATCTTTGGGCGAGCGCGAACGAGAAGGGTTGGGTTGATGATGTTTGTGTTTGCGGGAGGAGGATTCTCTGTCCGACTTGTGACGCTTACGACGTTCGCTTCCACCACGGCGGTGTCTGTCATCCTCGGAACCCGAAGGGGGGCCATCCCGACCGCCGGGAGGGCCTGAGCGGGCGCGGGGTCGCGAACGGGACCTGGAACGGGATGATGAGCGAAAACGAGACCTGCTACGAGAATCTCGGTCGCTGCCATCGTCGTGTCCGGACCTCCTTCGCTTCTTCTGCCTGTTCCTCGATCGGGAGCGTTTGGGAGAGATGTCTTCTTCCCCCGCTACGTCTCGCGAGATGGGGTTACTTTCGGCTATAGTATGGGATCAGAACCAAGCAAAAAGAATGAAGGAAGGCGAAAGAAGTGGCGTGATGGTCGTCAGACTCAGCCGCGAGCGAGTTTGTTGACCCATCCCGGGATTGGGTTAGAGGGAAAGTCCGACAGACGTTACCGCATAACCACCATGCGGGAATGACGGGGGAAGATCTAGAGAGAAAAAAGGATACGTACGTTGTTGGGATTGTTGAGCAACGGGTTTCTTTCGGAGTTCGAGCTCGCCACAGTTGCTGATGACGATCGGAACCTTCGGGCGGTCTTTCTCATCGGTCGGAACGTCCATGATCTTCGGGATGACATCTTCGTATCCGCGGATCACCCGACCGAACACCACATGTTTGCCTGGCGGATGGAAGATCAATCAGGGAACTCCAACAGGCAGGAGATGCCCAAATTCGAGTCGGCAGCGCGAATTGGTAAATCAGATAAAAATACAATAAAATAAAAACACGAGTGTGAACGCGAAGGGGGATGGGTTATGTGTAATGACGGGAAGCGTTCGAGCTTCATGTAGGGAAAGGGGGAGTAAGGGGTGTGGCTTACCATTTAGGTGGGGACACGGCCTTAGGGTGATGAAAAACTGCGAGCCGTTCGTGTTCGGACCTTTGTTCGCCATACAGAGCAAACTGGTGATGATCGAGAACATAGCACGCGCGCGGATGCCTGTGTCAGTTTTATGAAGCAACAAACGAGTTATGAAGCGGGAGGGGGAGACAGCGGCTACGGGTTTACCACGGCTCGTGGGAGGCCGCCTGGATGACAAGCGCCCTCGGAAAGGTTGGGAGTTGGAACGCACCCGTGAGAGTCGAGTTCTCGTGACAAGTCCTCATCTGGGAATGGGGAACCGTAGGTTGATTCTCCACCCATGCCGTTGCGTTTCGTAAAGTCTACGGGTGACGCGTTCACATCGAGGACGTCGTCCCCACGATGACGAAGCCGATGGGATGCCGGATGAAGACCGGTGCGAGGCGGAGAACGGGTGGGTTTTGCAGAGTTGGAAGTGGTTGGTAAGTGTGTGAGGGGGTGGATAGGGGGAGGAGGGGGTCCGTGCTTACCTCCGCCTTGAATCATGAAATCTTTGATGGAGCGATGGAACACGGAACCTTTGTAGTAGAGTGGCTGGTTTGACAAGGGGGAGATGCCCTTTTCGCCAGTACATAGCACCCTGAAACTGAGCGAAGGAGAACAGAGTCATGGGCCCGAATGGTCGCAGAGTCAGCGGACGAGCGCGCACTTTTCACAGGTCTTCGGAACCTTGTCATCGAACAGTTCAAACACGAGCCTGTGCCCAATCAGCAGAGGAAGTTTGAAATGTTCGCGAGGACACGCACCGACCGGCGGGACTGCTATCGACGGAAATGTCGAAGAAGGTCCGTTTCCTGAACATGGTCGTTGATGCCAACACCGGGTGGACGAGCCTATTGCCGGCGCCTATCGTACAGACCCCGGGGCTGAGGACTGAAGGCTGTGATTTGCGAGGGGAGTGCAAGAAGTATATATAAGCCGAGAGCGGGAGGAGTCCGCAACTCGACCATGCATAGCTACAGGACAGTCATCTTTGGAGGTTCGTGCTCTCTCCCTCTTCTCCCTTCCCCCACTCACCCGGACCGATCCCAGCCGGAGGTGTCGGGAAATCCGCGCTCGCTACGAGATTCGTCAACGGCACCTTCCTCTCTAATTACAATCCTACGATTGAAGGTCTGTCTCTGCCACCTGTTGCGAGAGAGGAGAATTGATGATTTTTCAGAAATTTACGAATGCTCGGGCCAAGTCGACGGCGCAGCCTATTCCGTGTGTATCCTTTCCCAAAAGAAAAGAAAAAAACGTCGACTCCGGCTGATCCGCCACCCTTCAGCTCGAAATCCTCGACACGGCCGGTGTCGACCAGTTTTACACGTTAAACGAGAAACACATCAAGGTGAGCTCCGAATTCATAACCATCACACGTGATCCTACGCGCCGAGCTCAACATTCCCCAGTCCGCCCATGGATTCATGCTCGTGTTCAGGTGTGTATTTTCACTACCCTCGTGCGTCGCACTGCTGACAGAACTCCATAGCCTCACCCAAGAAACCAGTCTACGAGAAATCGATGATTTACGACAACGAATATACCACCTAAGAGGTGACGATCGTGTGAGTCTAACCCGCGCTCTACCGCCACTTGACTGCATCTCATCACCCCACCTCCTGTTCTCCTCTGTCAGTCAACACCAATCGTGATCGTGGGGACCAAACTCGACCTGGCAGCAGAGCGTGAAGTGACCCAAGAGCTGATCCGTCGTTACGCTGTCAGATGGGGGGTTCCCTTCTACGAAACCTCTGCCAAGAGGAACTGGAACGTTCACCCCGGCTTTGAGGATCTCGTACGTCAAATGCGCGCACGATATCCATACCCCACCAAGACCAAGACCCGGCGCGGTCCATTTCGCAGAGCTAAGACCAACAAGACCTTCACGGACGCTCCTCGCCCCAACACCGAAAAATGTACCATTATGTAACGCCCCTCCCCTCATCACAACCTCATCTGCATACCATCTCATGTATCGTTATGCTATTTTACTTACGACCCTCCTACTTTCACCCATGACACATTTTAGAGTAAGCAACCGCCACTTTCACTACCCGGAGAACCCACCTGACCTGCTCGTGTTTTGCCTCGTTTTTTTATCCGGTATATCACCTACTGTACGCTTACTTACACCCGACACATGTATCCCCAGCCCCGACGTCACGGACGATCTAAAGTCACTATTTACGGACACTTACGAACGAATAGAGTTCCCGCGTTGCGCTGTCTCCTTCCGCATGTCGACACGACCCTGTGATCAAACCTTATCCCCCCTAACTATCACAGAACGCGCTGCCGATAAATAGTCCACCCTTGGGTCAACTCTGACCGGAAAGAATTGTCCGTCATGGATCAATCCCATCAGGAAAATGTCGCAAACCTTTTAGGCCGCACGACCAGACCACTTGCTTATAAAGCCTTGTGAGGCCTTAAAATCTGGTCACAATCTCGCAGCACCGGATAGGATTTGTAATCAGATTGTATGG
>Ga0307511_10001484_pt1 | contig 24833 bp, 19 predicted proteins | sample 13_EM_MG_FD_200266 | JGI IMG/M metagenome (GOLD analysis project Ga0307511, IMG submission 200266) | Populus trichocarpa ectomycorrhiza microbial communities from riparian zone in the Pacific Northwest, United States - 13_EM | ecosystem: Host-associated > Plants > Roots > Unclassified | place... | reverse complement strand
TTGTTGTTTTCCGCCAGATACAATTTGCTAAAGACCGCCCTGTAGGTTATAGCAGAGAAGGATTGATCACTGTTGAGTCGCTCACTCCAAATATTTATTCGCATTTCGATGCTTTTCACGATGATCTTATCAAAACCGGCGCTGTATCCAGCGTTGCCTGGTCTTCTTCGCCCGTAACTGAGTCGTGGAATTCCCAAGGTAATTTTGACTGGTCGGGAAGGGATAAAACCGGTACACAAAATTTTACAACGGTTGGAATTTCTAAGGAATATGGACAGACCATTGGTTGGCAGTTCCTGGCTGGCAGAGATTATAGAACAGGGACGGGAGGGGCCGATGGGTTTGCATTCGTGTTAAATGAGTCTGCTGCTAAAATGATGGGTTTTAAAAATCCCATTGGTGAAACCGTGCACTGGTTTGGCTATGATTTTACCGTCATAGGGGTGATAAAAGATATGGTGATGAATTCACCCTTTAGCCCGGTTCAACCGGCTATTTTCTATATGTCTCCCGGGAAGATGAATGTTCTGAATATAAAAATGAATCCAGGCGCCAGTGTCCAGGGGGGGCTTAAAAAAATTGAGCAGGTTTATACGCAGTATAATCCGGGACAACCTTTTGAATACCAATTTGTCGATGAGGAATATGCCAGAAAGTTTGCTATGGAGGAAAGAATAGGGACGCTTGCCAGTTTCTTCGCCGTGCTGGCGATTTTCATTTCCTGCCTGGGCATATTTGGGATGGCTTCCTTTATAGCAGAGCAGCGTGTAAAGGAAATTGGTGTGCGGAAAGTGCTTGGCGCGACGGTATTTAATCTTTGGAAACTGTTATCGAGGGATTTTGTGGTGCTGGTGTTTATTTCATTGCTTATTGCTTCGCCGCTGGCATTTTATCTGATGCATAAATGGCTGCAGAGTTATGAATACAGAGTGAATATAGCCTGGTGGATTTTTGCTATAGCGGGGATTGGGGCATTGGTGGTGACTATACTGACGGTAAGTTTCCAGGCGATTAAGGCTGCGATGGCGAACCCGGTGAAGAGTTTGAGGGAGGGGTAGGCTTGCTCATGTTCAGTTTTATTTGGAAATTTAGTTAAGGGCGTATATTTTAGTGTTAGGGGTAATTTTATGAATTCAGAGTAAGTAAATTTTCAGGTAAATATTGTTCCCATGTTGGATAGGATATTGGCAAATTTTTATGAGAGAGACATCCGTAGGCTGATCGAAGAAGTCAATTTATTTAAAAATGAAGAAGACCTGTGGAGGACCCAGGGGTCTGTGAAGAACTCAAGCGGCAATCTTGTATTGCATATCATTGGGGGCCTGAATCATTTTTTTGGAGCTACACTTGCACAAACCGGATATGTTCGCAACCGCGACCAGGAATTTAGTCGCAAAGGCGAGGAAAGAAAAGATCTCGTGGCTCAATTGGAAGCGCTTATTCCTATGATCACCGGAACGCTGAACGCTCTTACCCAGGAGCGTATGGAGGCTGAGTTCCCGATAATTTTCGACGATGCGAGGAATTCTACCAGCTACGTATTGGTGCAGTTGTTGGCTCATTTAAATTATCATCTCGGGCAGGTAAATTATCTTCGTAGGATTTTTGAATAAAGCTTTCGGCGGAGCCGGGCAAGCTTTATATTCTCTCCCACTTCTGCCAGAATCTTCTCTAATTTGGGCAGAAGTGCAATTGTTCTAGTATTCATAATGTTTATTATAATAAACAAATGCACCGGATAAATGTTTGCTATAGCAAACGTTAAGTAGTAAGGTGTCTGTTTTCGTTAGATTTGCCGGGGAATCTGCAGCGCTTTCTTTACCTTGATTTCAGATTCCCGGCCGATGATGGATGGAAGAAGTGAAATTAATTTCATTTTAATCTATAGTTTTATTTTCAGGTCGTATTCCTTTTTCAATGTAAGGAAGGCTTCAGCATTCCCTTTTGCGTCATCCACAGGGTGATGGGTATGTTTAGTCTTTCTTAGATGTTTAAAATTCTTAAAGGTGTCTTTTACTATTCCCTTATAAAGACTCCCCAGATTTTGAGGACTATGACCAAAGGGATTTCCTCCGGTAAAGTGGTGAAAATACCAGCATACAAACATCCAGTCGAACCCATTATTGTCACTGATAAAGATGGGTTGGTCTTTACAGTGAAGTCGGATCCATGCTCTAAAATCTTCCATTACTTTCTTTGGGTCCTCAAAAGAGAGGGTTTCTTCCCTGGTATGACCGGACACCGCTAAAGCTTCGGGGATAAATTTTTCGGAGATAGGGAACAGTTGCCCATAGAATGTCTGGTCCAATGATTCATTGACGAGGACTGCACCGAAGGATATCATGGAGTAGTCTCCAGGGATGGGGCCATCAGCTTCAACGTCTACCATAATGTATGCCATATCAGAATTGATTGAGGGGATATTTTTAAGATTGTAATTCCACTTAGGCCTTATGAAGCCTTTGTAGTTAAGCGCGTTACTGGCTGGGAAGAGGTTCGGAATAAAGTTCGGGATAAAGTTCGGAGTAAAGTTCGGTGTAATTCGTAGAAAGTTCGTAGTAAAGTTCGGTGTAAGTTCGTAGAAGATATTGGAATTGATTTTTCAGGATGAGCGCCTTTCAGCCGCTGGTATCGCTGAAAAAAATTCTATTTCCCCGAGAGCTGTCGAAAAGCAATTGGCAAAATTAAAAGAGATTGGGGTTATTGAGCGGATAGGTTCTGATAAAATGGGGTGTTGGAGAATTATGGGGGATGAATGAGTGCATTATTTTATATATTTCAGAGGCGATGCGCGAATTAAAGAATTATAAGCGATTTTTATACATTATGAAGGAAGCTATTGACCAACAGATTAAGGCCATTGAACAGAATAATCAGGTTAGGGTACTATTTGCTTGCGAATCCGGTAGCAGGGCCTGGGGGTTTGCCTCACCTGACAGCGATTATGATGTTCGGTTTATTTACGCTCAACCCCAGGACAATTACCTGAGTATTCGCGAAAGGAAGGATACCATTGAACTGCCGGTTAACCAGGAATTGGATGTAAATGGCTGGGATATAAGGAAAGCCTTGCAATTGTTCCTGAAATCTAATGCGCCCCTTTATGAATGGTTGCAGTCGCCTATTGTATATAACGAGAAAAGTAATTTTTCCCGGGAACTGAGGGAATTAATGCCCACTTACTTTTCCCATAGGGCAGCCTGCCATCATTATCTTTCCATGGCCAGAAATACTTTTGAGAATGATCTTCAGGGAGAACAGGTAAAGCTAAAAAAGTATTTTTATGCTTTACGGCCTCTCCTGGCTTGCTTGTGGATTGTCGAAAATAAATCCCTGCCACCCATGGAATTTAGCCGATTGCGTACACTTATTGCAAAAAATGACTGGAATGAATCAGTAGATAGTCTGTTGGAAAAGAAGAAAGTGGCTGATGAGAAGGCTTTAATTGGTCCTGTAGCCTTAGTACAGCAATGGATTGAAAAGACCCTGGTTTATTGTAAGGAGAAGTCTGATGCCATAGAGCCGGTTAAACACGATATAGCTGCATTGGATGCATTACTCAGGAAATATATTGGCAATCATGACCTTTGAACAAATTATCAAGGAGCCGCAGCATCTTTTACTAAAATGCATCAGTGGTAGCAGGGCTTACAATCTCTTCTTGCCTCATTCGGACACGGATATCAAGGGCATCTTCGTCCTTCCCCAAAAGGAATTATATGGATTGACCTATACAGAGCAGGTTTCCAACAGTACCAATGATGAAGTCTATTTTGAGGTGGGACGTTTTATGGAGCTGCTTTCTAAGAATAATCCTAATATCCTGGAATTGCTAAGCACTCCGGATAAATCGGTATTGTATCGTCATCCTTTAATGGAATTGATCAGGCCCGAAGATTTCCTGTCCAAGTTATGTTTGGACACTTTTGCCGGATACGCCAAAACACAGGTCAAAAAAGCCAGGGGGTTGAATAAAAAGATGAACCAGTCTTTTGCAAAGGAACGCAGGTCGGTGCTGGAATTCTGTTATGTCATATGGGGTAATGGAGTGGTGCCGCTTAATGAATGGTTGCGGGGAAATGGCTTTCATCAGGAGGATTGCGGCCTGGTGAACCTGGCACATTTCCGGGACGCTTACTTATTATATCATCAGCAGCAAATAACCACTGGTGAAAAGCTTAAGGGGATTATTTCGGGTAATACTGCCAATGATGTGCAGCTTAGTTCGATTCCCAAAGGCGTCGATCCGCTGACGACCATGCATTTTAACAAGGACGCCTATTCCATATACTGTCGGGAATATGGAGAGTATTGGACGTGGGTGGAAGAAAGAAACGATGAACGTTACCGGAATACTTTATCCCATGGAAAGAATTATGATGCCAAAAATATGATGCATACTTTCCGCTTGTTGAGCATGGCGGAGGAAATTGCAGTTCATCATAAGGTTATCGTTCACCGGGAGGATCGGGATTTTCTGCTGCGCATACGGGCAGGAGAATTTGAATATGAGGAGTTGATTGGAATGGTGGAAGAAAAGATGATAAAAATTGAGGAATCGTATAGCAGATCCGGTTTGCCGGAGGAGCCGGATAGTCAAAAGGCGGAGGATTTATTGATTAGGATCAGGGAGGGGTTTTATGATTGAGAGACACGGCTGCATATATTCTATAAAACGGCACTTTATCCATAAAGGTGCCGAAAAATAGATGTTGGACATAAATAACTGGTAACAGATCCCCCGAGTTGTTCTATGTTCACTTCTTGCACGGAATCCTAGTATTAGCCCGCACGGAATCCTAGTATTAGTCCGGAATTGAATTCTGTAAAATGGTAAGTAAATATATGTAAATCAGATTAGCCGTCTTTTTTGTTCATTATTTCTATTTGTTCACGGGCAGTGAACAAGTGGATATAGTGAACATTCAATCTGGTCAGATAGTAGACGATGATCATTGACTCCAGAGGTACCTAAGGCATTTTAAAAGGGACCAAGCCAGGGAATGACGGATTTACCTCCAAGGGACATCCACAGCCAAAAGGGAAAACTGATTGCGGAAATCACGAGCATACGCTTCCCATGCCGGCGTTCCGCCGGGGGATAAACATATACCCGCTGGCCATTGGGTAGCGTCTTTGTCAGATATCCCAGGATATACCCCAGGATCAATCCAAAAAAGCCACCTGCAAACGCTACGACATACCCCACAAAGATTTGCCTGGGATGTGTGGACTCGGGCCGGGCGAGTTCGGTCATTCGTTGCTGCTTTAATTCCTCTGCAAGAGCCGGTGTCACCAAATGTCCTTTTTCAGCGAGCAGTTTTTTGGCCAGCACATAATCCAGGTGTCCCCATTCATCGGGACGCTGTACAATTTCCATCAGTTCGGCATCGGAGAAGGAAAACAGGTAATAATCCGGATCCATAGATGGCAACTGCGCCTGGTAGAATGCCTCCAGGGCGGTATGGGCCCGGGTAAAATTGGTGGGGGCCACTTTCAGATGGGTTGTGGGCTCAAAATCATTGCCTGCAAACGTGGCGTCGAAAACAGGCGCCTCTTTTTCGAGGATACAGTCAATTCCATCGGCCTCTAGTTGTGCAGCCACGGCGGCGGCTAAGCCGGGATCGTTGAACTTTTGAAAGGTTAGGAAAGTTTCGGGCATAGGGGTAAAAGTAGAAAAACGTCACCAAACTTCAAATAGACTTTCTATTAATAGTATATTTTCATTGCTTATCTCTGGCTGATCAATTGTAGTAAACGTTTTCCGGAAGAGGTTATCTTATACTTTTGGTTCTTGGCTGTCGGGTTTTCCGGCACTGTATAAGATATCCAACCTGTTGATAATAGCGGGTCGATATGCCGTACCTTATTAGTTATATGATTGCTTAGCCCTATTGCTGCTAATAATTCATTCTTGGATATCGGGGTATCTTTCAACAGCGTTATAATTTTTTCAGCATACCGGCCTGCTTGAGTCCGTAGCAGTTCCCTTGCCTGGGTACTTTGTTGAACACTTTGTTGATCACTTTCCCCGTTGCTCCAATCGACTAATTGCGTCAATTAGTTAAAAATCAATAACTTATCTTGATCTCTTTTCTGACTTGAAAGTGTGCCTAAGACCTTTTCATGCGCCGGCAAAGTTACGAGGAAATACGTAGCCTGATCGTCGGTATCAAAAATGGGCCTGGAGGACCCATTTTGTTCCATTGCTCTATAAATGGTCGGGAATCCGGTTCCCCGGCCTTCAGTAAGTTCAAGTTCTTTTAAGAAGTCGCCAATCCTCCTATTCCTGTAATCCCGGGCTACAATCCTATGTTGGCCTTTACGTATCTGCGCGCCGACGGGTGGTACCGGGCCGGGATAGCTGAGAATCTCTATCTTATCAGGCCACACTTGTATTTCGATCGGCTTGCCCAGTTCATAGCTTTTGTGATAGACGGCATTGGACAACGCTTCTTCCACCGCGGCGTAAGGAAAATTATAAAAGCGAATAGCCTCTGCCTGGTAGGGCACTTTTTGCACATGTTCCCGGAAAATATTAGATCTGAGGAAGGCGAGGGCAGCGCGAAGTTGCAGAATAATCTTGTGAATGATACGACAAGGAAAAATAATGAAAAGATGCGCGATCCCTTATGATTTGAATCATTGATAACTTAAATTATGATCTTGTGTCAGTTTGGCCATACATTAAATTTTCTGTTGCACAAACCATTCAATATACTGGGGCAGCGCAGTGCCGGCATAATAAGGTAAATTCAATAGCAAGTAGGGCTTTTTATTGGGCGTCATGGCTTGCTCTACCTTGAAAACGCCAGCATACATTCGGATAGCATAGGGATGATCTGCGGCCTCAATGAACTGGTGAAGTGATTTTAAAGTACCTGTACTGCCTGATTTTACTTCTATGGGGATAACCAATTGTTTATAAGCATAAACCAAATCAACCTCTGCATTCGACTGGGCTTTTTCTCTTACCCAAAAATTCGGTGTGTGTGCAGAGATACTTTGGAGGGATATCAATTCCTGCGTTACTAAATGGGGGATAATCGCCCCTCTGTAAGCGCTGTTCAAATCATCCATAGCCAGCATTTCTGCCTGGATGCCCAAGGAGTAATTGACCAGGCCGGTATCCAGGAACTGTAAACGCGGTGCTTTCTTTAAATCAGCCTTCAAGGGTGGGTGCATGTCTGTGCTAGGATAGATCAAACGCACAATCTTTGCATCGTCAAGGGTTCTTAATGCTTCTCCTACCTCTCTTGACCGGTAGTTGGAATTTCCAAAGCCCTGAAACTTTATGCGCTCGTCCAGGTAGAGCGGTGCAGTATCCATTAAATGTTTAATGATCTTCCTCTCCGTGTCGTTGGACGTATACTTTTCTACATCGTTTTTATAGGTACCCCAAATGCTTTCATAGATAATTGACAAATCGGAAAGGCTATGTTTCTCAACATCCGTTTTTATTACTTCAGGCATACCGCCGATAATCGCATAGCGATGAAAGGCATCCATTAAGGTTTGATGTGCAAAGGCTTTTACCGGGACCTGCTGCAATTGTGTCAGCAACGCTTGTTTTCCGGTGGCTTCCAGATATTCCTGGAAATTCAGCGGGTGGAGATATAAAAATTCCACCCTGCCCACTGGAAAGCTATGCACTTTCTGCATGGCAAATTCCAATAATGAGCCTGCACTGATGACATGAAGCGCTGGTATTTCTTCATAAAAATAGCGCAATAGCTGGATAGCTTTAGGGCTCTCTTGTATTTCATCGATGAATAAAAGGGTATTTGATACAGCTGATGAAGGAATACTATGCGCTAAAAATAAAGCTTCAAAAATGGTTTGAACATCATCAAAATCATCAAAATAACGGCGGTCAGCTGGTTTCTCCAGGTTGAGCACAATAGCGTGTGCATACGTTCCAGCAAAATCACGTATCAAGGTGGTTTTGCCAACCTGACGCGCGCCTCTTATAATAAGTGGCTTACGTGCGGCACTTAATTTCCAGCGATTAAGATGATTTTCAATACTTCTTTTAAAGGCCATAACGTAAAACTCATAGTGAATGTAACAGAATAAGGGCAAATTTACGAACTTTTTGTAACAATATAAACCCTGTTTTTGGATTATTTTGTAACAAAATAAGGGCAGAAATTAAAGACAAGGTATAGCAATCAGAATATTTAAGTATCGGAATCCTAGTATTAGCCCGCCCGGAAACCCCACGATAGTCCGGAAATGAATTGTCCAAAATGATAATTTTGTAAGGATGCAGATGGTGCTAAGCTAAAAAGATCGGAATACGTTCGGAATAAAATTCGAGATAAGTTCGTAGAAAGCAATGGAATTGATTTTCCCGAATGCTCATTTTACAGCTGTTGAAAGTGTTTGGGGTTTAAACCTTCAATTATAACAGAAGTATTTGCTTAAGTGACATTTTTGTCGATCATAACGTAAGGTATTGCAACCCCATCAAAAACAAAACCTCCCTATTCTAGGAGGTTTTGTTGATTTTAACCAGCTACTATTTTGCTGCTGGTATGATCAGGTACCAATTGGTACTGCTCAAAAGTCAGGGAAGCGGAGGCTCTTCCGGCAGTCAGGGTCCGAAGCACCGTGATATACCCGAACAATTCGGATAAGGGCACGGAAGCTTGTATAGACTGCACAGCAGGCTTCCTTTCCACTGCCGTGATCATACCGCGGCGCCTGATAAGATCCCCGGTTACCATCCCGGTATATTCTTCCGGGAGTGCGACATCTACGCTCATGACAGGTTCCAGCAATTTTGGTCCAGCCTGAACTGCCGCTACTTTGAATCCCATATGTGCCACCTGTTCAAAATCCAGGGCATGGGAATCCTTCTCATGGATTGCACCATCAAATAACCGGATACACATGGATTCCACCGGATAACCGGCCAATATCCCTGTATTCATGGCCGCCGCAAAACCCTTCTGGACGGAAACGATGAATTCCCGGGGAATCGCTCCACCTCTGATCTCATCGATAAATTCCAGTCCTGACAGTCCATCTGCACGCGGGGAAAGCTCAAATTGGATCTCCGCAAAGTTGCCGGACCCGCCGTTTTGCTTTTTAAAAGTTGCCCGGTGCGTCACTACCCCGGTAAACACCTCTTTATAGGCTATCTGTGGCTGGCCTTTGTTGACTTCCACCTGGTATACACTACGTAACTTTTCCAATACTACGTCCAGGTGCAATTCACCCATTCCTTTAAGGATCGTTTGCCCGGAACTGGCATCCACTTCTACCGTCAGGGTAGGGTCTTCTTCCAACATCCTGAATAGCGCTTCGCTCAACTTCACACTCTCTTTCGCGGATTGGGCCTCAATGGCATATCCGATCATCGGTTGAGGGAACCGGATAGTTTCCAATACAACCGGGTTATCAGGGGCCGATAAGGTGTCACCGGTCCGGACCTCTTTTGCACCCAGCATCGCGCCGATATCACCAGCTTCCAATTGCTCCACTGCCTCATACTTGTTTGACATGATGCGCAGAAGGCGGTTGATGCGTACCTTTTTACCGGTGCGGCTATTCCACAAGGCATCCCCGGCACGAATCGTACCGGCGTACACTCTGACCAAACTCAGTTTACCGGTATAGTCGTTTGTCAGGATCTTGAACACGAGTCCTGCAAAATTGCTCTCCTTCCCGGTGGCCAGTTTCACTTCCTGGTCTATACCAGGCATTGTCCCCGTTACAAACGGCACGTCTTCCGGGGCCGGCAGATATTGCACGGTGGCATCCAGCAGCGGCTGCATTCCTTTATTCCGGTAAGCGGCGCCGCATAATACCGGTATGAGTCTCCTGGCTATAGTAGTCTTCCGAAGTGCATCCCGGATATTTTCGGCTGTGATACTTGAAGGATCCGTGGTATACTGGTCAAAAAACGTTTCGTCCACCAGCGCTAATTCTTCCAACAACTGCTGGCGCGCTTGTTCAGCGGCCGGTATCAATGCGGGCGGGATTGCTGTGGCCGCATAGGTTTTTCCATCCTGGGTGTCCCAAAACAGGGCTTGCATATTGACCAGGTCTATGACACCTTCAAAGGCATCTTCCAATCCGATGGGTAACTGCACGGGAACCGCATTCGCCTGCAATTTTTCCCGGATTTCCTTTACTACCCGTGCAAAGTCAGCGCCTTGCCGATCCATCTTGTTGATCAATATAATCCGGGGAACCTGATACCGGTCAGCCTGGTGCCATACCGTTTCAGACTGCGACTGGACCCCTGATCTCGCACAGAATACGGCTATCGCCCCATCCAATACACGCAGCGACCGTTCTACCTCCGCTGTAAAATCAACGTGCCCGGGCGTGTCGATGATAGTAATCGTATACTGATTGTCCGCATAGTTCCAATAAGTAGTGGTGGAAGCCGATGAGATCGTGATGCCACGTTGCTCTTCCTGCGGATCGGTGTCCATTATGGTGTTGCCTTCATCGACGTTGCCTAATTGATGCGTAAGGCCTGTATAATAAAGAATTCGTTCGGTAACGGTTGTTTTGCCGGCATCCACATGTGCCATGATGCCAATATTTCTGCGTTTCATAAATTGTCTATTGTGAAAATTGAATAAAAAAACCTCCCGCTTGTAAAGGGGAGGTCGCATCAACATGCCGATCTACCTGCCCTTATGGTGTGAAGACACTATTACATATTTTGAGAATCGGGTTCATGTTGCTTGATTTGATTATGATAGTTTGTAATTGGCTGGGGAGACAAATAAAAAAGGCCGCTTTCCGGGAAGAGGCCTGTAGACTATATAAAAATAGGAAGACTAACCTCTTGGTGACGGGAATGGAGTTGCCCCCCCGTGCTTAATAAAGACGATGTGCGTACTGGCAATGACTGCGCTGATGGCAGATTTTGCCGGTGTAGATAATTGATGATATTTGAAGATGTTGGGCATTTTGAGTTGCTAGTCATGGAGGATTAGCGGGTGCGAAGGTAGATAAAAAAGGGTAAATGGCAAATCGTTATGTTTTTATTTAAAATAATATGATTATCGTGAGAATTATAGTGGCCGTTTGAAGGTCCTCTTATGTTTATAGCATTGAGAGGGCTGAAAAATGATCAATACCATGATTCATAATAGTTAGAAGTTTCTATTGTGAGTTTGTTTTTTTTATTGTTGCAATTAGAACATAATAATTGAATATTTGAAACGTCATTTAACCCTCCTTTTGCCAGCGGTATTATATGATCGTATTGTTTTTCAGATTTTATACTTATTATTCCAGATAGGTCTTTTGTACATAAGCAGCATCTACCTCTATCTCTAAAAAAAACTGCCTTTTTACACCACTCTGGAATTTTTGTCCGTTTAAGAAAACCTTTTCTAGTAAAGAGAGCTTTGACTTCATTACCTTCAATTTCACCAATGCCCATCTCCAGTTGCTCGGAAAAAATATAATTAAATTGCAATAACGCCTCTCTATTGTTGAACATAACGTAAAATACTTCATTGGTGATTTTATCGTACAATTCTTCAAGTCGCCCAGAAAGTATTAAATCGTCCCGATACGCTTCAATATCCGAATATTCAATTTCGTTTTTACTGTTGATGAACTCTTTAAATGAATAGTCATAAAGTTCATATTCTTTTAATGCTGATTCGGCGTATAAAGGTTCGATAGCATATTTATTTACCTTATGATATTCAAATATTCTTTGGTCATATTCATCCATGTCATTTTCAAAAAAATCAGCGATCATATAATGGATGAAGCAATGAAAGGCACTGTACTTTTGGAATGGTTTTGCTAAGTTGAAAATCGTCTCTTCATTTGCGAAGAAATTACTTATAAAGCCGATAAGTTCAATGTCTCTTTGGAGAATATTGCTTACAATATTCGAATAGTAATATGTATTTAAATATGTGTGTTCGAAATATTTCATAGTTTAAATTAAAACATCAATAAAGTTATTTTTTTTTAGTCGAAAAAGTAATTATTGGCCGGCAATATTTAGAATAAGGATGAGTTCGCGTCAAAGGTGTGGAATGTTTTTAAGTACAGTCCAGAGTATACGCCCGGCTGTCGAAAAGCAATTGGCAAAATTAAAGGAAATTGGGTTTTTTGATCGGGTAGGTTCTGACAAAACGGGGTAGTGGAGAATTATGTTGGATGAGTGATTACGGTTTTTCGTCACTTGAATATGAGCATTTAACACCAATGACGCTGATACTTAATCATCATCTTCAGATCCTGGAGGGATACGGTATCCATCCTTTTGTGCAGTATTTGGCCACAGACTCGATTTGACTCTTTATTTCGGCTCTACAGATGTACCCGGTTCCTGGCAGGATCTCCTTTAACCAGTGTTATTTAAACTTCGATTCAAGAAGATATCTTCAAGTATTAATTTGGAAGGAGTGCAATATTTCTTCCGGGCCTTTCCACATTGCTTTTGGAAATAGAGAGAAATATAGATATTTTTATGCTATATATAGTTGATGTTTAGAATATTAAGGTCTGATATTAACAGCCTGTGAATTAATATAAAGGTGCATCTTAATATATTTTCAATATATTTTGGCGTAAATCTATACTATGACAGATGTCCATAATAAGGCTATTCGTAGTTATAACATGAGCCGGATTAAGGGAAAGAATACGAAACCTGAAATGTTGGTACGGAAGTTTTTGCATTCTCAGGGGTTCCGATATAAACTACATGACAAGACTTTACCTGGTAAGCCTGATTTAGTATTGCCCAAGTACAAAACTGTTCTCTTCATACATGGTTGTTTCTGGCATGGTCATGAGAGATGCCGATATTTCGTTGTTCCCAGGACCCGAACTAAGTGGTGGATTGATAAAATTAATAGAAATACAGCAAATGATGAAAAAGCAGTAACGGCACTTTCTGACAGGGGATGGAGAGTAATAATAATCTGGGAATGTGACTTAAAAGTTAATAAAATAAGAGAAACACTTGCGACCTTACAGGCCGATATTTTAGTCCTTGAGGCTGAGTAATTTTGCATTATTTACTTTGTAAATAATTGATTTAAAAAGGTATAGATGATTTCAGCAATGATCGAGAGTTATATTCGGGAAAAGGAGAAACGTTTCAGAGATGGCGGAAAGCTGAGGGTACTCGATTTGTTTTCGGGTTGTGGCGGTCTTTCTTTAGGTTTTCATAAGACCGGATATGAGATTGTAGCCGCGGTTGAAATGGATAAGGACGCCGCTCATTCTCATGCCACTAATTTTCACAAAAATGATCTTTATTTCAGCCAGCATGCCAAGGCGAGAGATATTCAGACAACAAACCCAGCCTCTCTTTTTAAAGAAATAGGAATTATTAATCAACCGGGTGAGCAGATTGATATAATTATTGGTGGACCTCCATGCCAGGCTTTTACAAGAGTAGGACGGGCGAAACTCCGGCAAATCAATAACCACAAACATGCTTTTCTTAATGACGCCAGAAGTCAATTGTATAAAAAATATCTTGAATATGTAAGGCAGTTAGCACCTTTAGCTATTCTTATGGAAAATGTTCCCGATATGCTGAATTATGGAGATGTGAATATTGCAGAACTGGTATGTCAGGATCTTACAGGGTATGGTTACAAATGCCGTTATACTCTTTTGAATACAGTGCATTATGGAATACCACAAATGAGGGAGCGGATGTTCCTGATCGCTCTTCACGAAAGCATTCAGTCAGATATCTCCTTTCCTATCCCTTCCCACAGTATTGAACTTCCGAAAGGTTATCATGGATCCAGAAGTGTTGCTCTTAAAAATATGAAGACAGCAACAGCAGAGAAATATTATATTTCCTCGCCCAGGTTGAATAAGGGGCGTTCTTCAGCAGTTACTGCGATAGAGGCACTTTCGGATTTGCCTGAAATAACCCTTCATCTTAAAAATAAATTATCCAGAGGAATAAAGCTTCTGACGGAAAAGCACTCTTACAGACAAAAAACCGCAGAAAACAATTATCAGCGTCTGATGAGGCAATGGCCCGGTCTGGAAACTGGTAATGCCGTTTCTGGAAATGTAATCAGGTTATTGCCGCGAGACTATGCCATTTTTAAGAAAATGAAAGCAGGAGATCAATACCCCGAAGCGGTAAAGGTGGCTCAGAAGCTATTTAAGGCCAAGTTGAAAAGGGTAGAAAAGTTATCTGGCAAAAATATATATAAGAAATCAAAAATATATAAAAGGCTACTTAAGGAAACTATTCCGCCTTATGATGCGGGAAAATTTCCCAATAAATGGAGGAAGATGGAGCCTGATAAACCTGCCAGAACCTTAATGGCTCACTTAGGGAAAGATAGTTATTCCCATATTCATTATGACAGCAAGCAGGCCAGGACTATTTCTGTGAGAGAAGCTGCCCGGTTGCAATCTTTCCCAGATGGTTTTCAATTTTCAGGCGCTATGAATTCCGCTTTTCGCCAAATTGGCAATGCGGTGCCGCCCCTGATGGCAGTATGCCTTGCTGTCACTATAAAAGATATGCTTGTAAACGGAACCAATGATAAACGAAAACGAAATCAACGCACTCAAAAAGTTTGAGGCCGAGATTGTTGAACCTTATTCCTCACTGATTGAAAATTTTCGGGCATTGGGATATACATTACCTGATGCTCTGGCCGATATCATAGACAACAGCATAGCTGCAGAAGCTGCCAATGTCTGGATTGAATTCAGATACGCAAACGATGCTTCTTTTATAATTATAAGGGATGATGGTCATGGAATGAGCAGGGACGAGCTGGTCGAGGCGCTGAGACCCGGAGTTGAAAATCCGCTTGCTGAACGACATCCCCGCGATCTCGGACGATTCGGACTTGGTTTGAAGTCAGCGTCATTTTCCCAGTGTCGCCGGTTGACGGTTATTTCCAAGCGGAAAGACTCCGATGCCAGCTACAGGACCTGGGACCTCGATTATATACAGAAGTGCAAAACGTGGCAGTTGCTTGAATTCTTGTCTGATCCGGCTTTGGCGAATAGTTTTGGAAAAACCAATGAAGGGACTATTGTTCTTTGGGAAAAGCCGGACAGAATTATCTATGGGCATAACGACAAACTGCTTACACAGGGTAAGTTCCTCGAACTCGTGAGGATTTCGGAGAGGCACCTGGCTATGGTATTTCATCGTTATATCGAAAAGAAAAAAATCAGACTGTTCATTAACGAAAGGGTTATTGAGGCCTGGGATCCTTTTTTACACGATAACGAAAACGTCCGGCCGATGCCGGAAGAGCCGCATAGTGACGGTCGTATTGTGCTGAAAGGATACGTATTGCCCTACGCATCCAAAATCAGTCCTGCATTGTATGAAAGGGCTGCGGGACCAAATGGCTGGACTGCGCAACAGGGTTTTTACATTTATCGCAGGGAAAGGATGCTGGTAGCTGGAGACTGGATGGGATTGTTCAGAAAGACGGAATCAACCAGACTGGCCCGGATAATGGTGGACATTGATCCCTCTCTGGATCATATTTGGCAGATCGACATCCGTAAATCAAAGGCTATTCCTCCTGGATTTTTTAGGGAGCAAATGAAAAGGTATGCCGGAGCAGTGAGGGAAGTGGCCTCCGAAGTTTATAACCACCGCGGGCAGATTAGTAAAAGGAAATTGACTAAAACCGCCGCCTTTACCTTTGCCTGGATCATAGAAGAAATCGATGGCAGACAGTACTACAGGATTAACCGGCAGCACCCGCTGGTTTTGGACCTTCTTGAGAATGCCTCTGTTCCAAAAAAACAGATAAAAAATCTCTTATTATTGCTTGAAACGACCTTGCCAATCCTATCCATTTTCGCCACAGAAAGCAATAACAGCGAAAATGATACCAATGAGAATGTGACGGTCGAGGATGAAGATGATATCAATGAGTTGCTGAAGGCTGTGTACAACAGGCTGAAAAAGACGAACAAGATAGAAGAAGAGATAATGGATGAATTATATCGCACGGAGCCTTTGGGAAAATATCCTCATTTGATCGAAGCTATACGAAATAAACCTTAAATGAAAAGAATCGATTTAACGATGCTGCACAATGGCGTTACCGGTTTGTCTCCCCGGTATGGAGGTTTTTTGTGGGAGGGAGCGGCCGTTTGCTTCAAGGAAAATGGCCACAATTCCGACGTCCGGCTTTCCGGCGAAGGCCATTTCCCTCACACTTATGAAATTGCCTGTGGTCCGCTTCATCCTGATGCGGGTGGCAGCTTTGGTGATTTGCAGGAAGCTACAGAATTCGGCGCCATGGGAATTGCGCTGGCCGTAATATCTTCTGAAACGGGGTTGAGGGCAAGGCGGTCACATAAAGGAACCGGGTTTGATTTCTGGCTCGGCACTGACGATGGCGGTTTGGCCTTTAACAACAAAGCTAGGCTGGAGGTCAGCGGCATCCTGAAGGAAAAGACCAATGAAGCGCCCGCCAGACTGCAGGAAAAATTACACCAAACAGCACGGTCATCGAATATCGGACTTCCGGCATATGCGGCTGTAGTAGAATTCGGCATTCCAAAAATCTTAATTGGCCAACGATGAAAGAGACTCTTTCTGAAAAAGTAAACCGCCTGCATGAGGAAGCCATGGATCTGGCTGAAATGGCTTTTTTCGCTAAAAGAAGAGGAGAGAACTACAACTATTGCAAATATATCCTGCGGGCTCTGAATCTGGAAAAGGCAGCCGCGAGGCTGCTCAATAATGGCGAAGATGTTGAGCCAACCAGGACCATTCTTTACCAAGGGGCAGCCTATTTTGCCTTAAATATGGGTTTTTTCATTGAAGCAGAAGATTTGGTCAGAGAAGCGCTTGATGGAAATCCGCCTGAAGACCTCGAATCAGAATTGCAGGATTTGCAGGCCAGGATAGAAAAAGAAAAGCGTATCAGCAAACGTGTGTTGGCGTCTGCTTCCGGATATTTGGAAGAGGAAAACGCCAATCCTCCGGAACCTGCTCATATCCGTCGTGCTCTGGACGCATCTCTGGCTGGTATTAAGAGCTATTATGGAACAGATATGATTGATAACCTTTTAAATCGGATTGCCCTTGAGGTTGACTTCGAAAGCAAAAATCTTGTAGCCAGTGACCGGCCACAGATTTTTGAAGAAACTCCTCCTCTAACCAATTGGGTGAAAGAGGAGAGGCGTAGAATCAGCTGGGATTTCTGGCAAGCCTATAAGAAATTGCTAACCCATAAAGGATATGCAGTTTCAACGATTGGGAGACTGGATGAAATAACCAACAATATTCTTAACAGACTTGGCAATCCTGTAAAATCTGGTGAATGGGATAAGAGAGGAATGATTGTCGGGGACGTTCAGTCGGGTAAAACCGGCAATTTTATCGGCCTGATTAATAAAGCGGCTGACGCTGGATTCCGGATTATAATAGTCCTTTCCGGATTATACGAAAACCTTCGCCAGCAGACACAATACCGTATAGATGAAGGCTTTACCGGCCGGCATTCTTCATTACAAAAAAATGGAGTCATTGGAGTGGGGAAATTCAGGGATTCGAAAACAATGCCTCCTGTTCATCCCATTACCACCACCGACGATCGGGGGGATCTTCGGATAGACAGTCTTAGAAATCATCCGCTTCGGACAAACGACTATTACGTTCTGGTTATCAAGAAAAATCCCACTATCCTGCGGAATCTTCTCAGATGGCTTTATAACAGCAGCAATGCTGAACAGGCCGGGGAATACAAGATCATTAAAAATGTTCCGCTGCTGGTTATCGACGATGAAGCAGATTATGCATCGATTAATATCGATAAGGACTTTGTATCCACCATCAACAGCTATATACGAGCCACACTTACACTTTTTGAGCAAAGTGCTTTTGTTGGGTACACAGCGACTCCCTATGCAAATGTCTTTATTACCGATATAAATAAAACAGCAGAAAGTCATGTGGGATTTGATGGAATGAAGTTTCTGATTGGAAAGGAGTTATTTCCCCGGGATTTTATCATTAATATTCCACCTCCTTCTAATTATATCGGTTATACAAAAGTATTCGATACCTGGGTTAAATCGGAAGAAGAGCGAAATTCAGCTTTCAGACCTCTCTGTATTATTGATGATGTGGAGGAGTACATTCCTTCGGGGCACAAACAGCAGTCGGAAATGCCTTCTGACCTGCCGCCTAGTATGAAGAAGGCCATTCACTGTTTTCTGCTGGTTTGTGCCGCCAGAAGAGCCAGAGGGCAGGAAAAGGAGCACAATTCCATGTTGATCCATGTTTCCTGGTATGTTACCTGGATCAATTGTATTTCTGATCTGGTAGAGGAATATATGGACGAAATAAAAAATATTATACGATACGATGAAGAAGGGTTTTTTGTCGATGGACTTGGTGATTTATGGGATACAGAATTCAGGGCTGTTTCTGAAGAAATAGCTCCCGATCTTGAATACACGGACCCTGTAATCATTAGTCATTCCTGGGATGAGATAAAGCCGTATCTGTCGGATGCTGTGGAGAAAATTATCGTTACCGCTGTGCACGGGAAAAAAAGGCAGGATGGCAAAAATGTCAACAGGTTGAATTATATGGATTACAGCGATGGGCTATCCGTTATTGTCGTGGGGGGAAACAAACTCTCGCGGGGATTAACACTGGAAGGCCTTTCCACCAGTTACTTTCTCAGGGCAACAAGATTTTATGATACACTGCTCCAAATGGGGCGATGGTTTGGTTACAGACCAGGTTATGCAGACCTTTGCCGGCTTTTTACCACGGAGCAAATCATTTACTGGTATGAGTGTATCGGAAACGCCACTCAGGATTTGAAAGAGCAGTTCGATATTATGAACCTTGCTGACCGTACGCCGGAGAAATATGGTCTAGCAGTCAAGAAGTCTCCCGGCACAACGCTGATGGTTTCCTCCGCCATCAAGACGCGTAGTGCGAAGGATCTGACCATCAGTTTTTCGGGTCAACTGCTTGAGACCTGGGTACTCCCGAAAGATAAGGCGATACTGGAAAATAACCTGAATGCAGCCAGATTATTTATACAAGACCTGGGGGGGGTGTCCGGCAAAAAACGACAGGGCCAGGAATATATATGGGAAAATGTTTCTTATCAGCATGTTGGTCATTTTATCCAAAGACATCGGGCATGGCAGCCGAATGTGAATTCTACCTATCTTTTGCTGTATTTTTCGGCCAAACTCAGAGAAGAGAATCTTACCAGCTGGACGGTGGTGCTGATCAATAACAGTCAGGATTCCAAGCCTTTTCCTTTGGATACAGGCGTTGTTAAGACAGTGGGGCTTACCCGCCGCGAGGAGCAGGAGTTTCCCGACGAAAATGGAGAGAAAGTAAAAGATCCGGTGAATTATCGCATTCGACAATCGCATATCATCAGCCCCCCCCACGAATATCTGGACATGGATCCGGAAACTGATTCACGGTATCAGGAGGCTTTTCAGGAGTGGGAAGTAGAAGCCGCGTCAGGTGAAAAAAAGTTTTCGGAGACTAAGGTAAAGCGAAAGTATATTCCGGGGAAATACATTCGTAAATACCGAGGAGAGAAAAATGCCCTGCTGCTGATTTATTTGCTTGATCCGACCGGCTTCGGTAAGGCAAGAAGTGATACACCAGCTGTGGGATATGCCATCAGTCTTCCATCTGTCAAAGAAGAACGGGGTGTGGAGTTGCTTGCTAATGAACAATACGTCAACGAAATGCTTTCTGTGTTCTCTGTTCCTGAAGATGCAGAAGAGGATCCCAATGAAGATATAGAATAATTAAACCTGACTACCGATGAAAGATTCGCAGAAAGAGCTGCTGAATTTCTCAGAATACATTTCAAGAGAAGTTGCTGATGTCGCCGTGAAATCCGGCAAAGGTGTATTTCTCGAAGATGCGTTTACCGAATGGTCGACGGATCTGCTCTCGGATTCGGGCGAAAGCGGAAATACACGGGTCTGCAGAAGCCTTCGCAAAAACAAGGCCGGAAATCGCATCTGGCAGATGAATGCTTATGGATTATGGGATGGGCTGGAGACACTGGATATATTTGTGACCGCTTATAAAAACTATGACGAGGAATCGGGAAGTGAAGGTCAGCTATATATACTCGATAAAAACAGAATGCTCACACATCTTAACCTTGCCGAACAGTATCTTGCGTTTGCAATGAAGGGTGATTATTCCGGTCTGGAGGATTCCGCCGGTGAAATGGAGTTTTTGGCGAACTTTGGTGAGTATCGTGCAGGCATTAACCGTATCCGCATCATTCTCCTTACCAATGGTCTGGTCCGTTCAGAGGCACCTGAAAGCAGGTTAAAAGGAAGTGCACTGACCGTTATTAAAGAGGTCTGGGACTTAGAGCGACTTTATCAGCTGTGGTCTTCAGGCAAAAAGCGTGAGCCCATTGTGGCTAATCTTCTGAAGGATTACGGCCAAAAAATCCGGGTCCTTACGATCGATGCGGATACGAGCGGGTATACGGCCTATGTGGCCGTTGTCCCCGGCAGTCTTCTGGCCGACCTGTATGATGTATATGGGTCGAGGTTGCTGGAACAGAATGTTCGTGTATATCTGCAGAATAAGGGGAAGGTCAACAAGGAAATCCGAAGGACTATTCTTGAATCCCCTTCTATGTTTATGGCATATAATAACGGAATTTCAGCGACGGCAACAGGTATTACATTTTTAAACGATCCGACCAGCGGTAAGCGATTCATAGAGAAGGTGATTGGTATGCAGATTGTCAATGGTGGTCAGACAACTTCTTCCATTTATTACGTCTGGAAAAAAGACCGGAAGCCTATCGATAAGGTCTGGCTTCAAATGAAAATCACTCTGATAAAGGATGAGTCAAAAACTGACCAGTTGGTTAGCCGGATTTCAAGATATGCCAATAGTCAGAATAAGGTAACGGAGACCGATCTGACCTCAAACCAGAGGTTTCATATTATTATGGAAGAGTTGTCCCGTACTATTTGGGCGCCCTCCCTTCCGGGAAGCAGCGTTCTGACACGATGGTACTACGAACGGTCGAAGGGGCAATACCGGGAAGACCTTAACAGGGAGTCGAGTGTGTCGCGACAAAAACACTTTAAAGAAAAATCACCATCGGAGCAGGTCATTCGAAAGGAAGAATTATCGAAATATCGCAACGCCTGGAATGAATTACCTTATTGGGTAGTCAGGGGCAGTCAGAAAAATTACCTGCAATTTACAGAGAACGAAAAGGACGTCGAACCTACCCGTCAGTATTTCAAGGAAACTGTTGGAATGGCAATCCTGTTCAAAACGGCTGAAGCGCTTTATGGAAAAAAACCATACGCTATGGGCGATCTTCGGTATATAGTAGTCCCTTATGCATTGGCTTGGCTGCATCACAGAACATCTGGAAATATCGACATGGAGAAAATTTGGGCCGCGCAGTCTGTGCCTGAAGATCTGAAATCGATATTGCATATCCTTTTAAAAAAAGTAAACAGCTGGTTTCTGAATAACAAACCTTCACAATATGCCCTGGTGGGTGAATGGGCAAAAAGGGAAGAATCCTGGAATGCATTGAAGAAAGACCTGAAGCAAGACGATGAGCTGAATTTGACAAAAATCAAAAAATTCTTGGTCAAAAAAAACGGCATATCTGCCGAAATGCAGGCTGAGGCCCATAGAGTTGAAGAAATCTCTGTTTCCAAATGGGCTGAAATTGAACAAAGCAAAGGACTTGACCCTTTTCAGCTCAGTGTTGTCCGGAACATTCTTCTTCGTCTAAAAAAGGGCCGTCCAATGGGTATCAGGCTGATGGAACAGGCGACCGAGATTTTGGACCAGTATGAACATCAGGACGGCTGATTGGTCAGATTCTTGATGAAAATTTCAAATCTGTATTCCAGCGCTTTACGCTCGGGGAAGACATTTACTCCAACCCTAAGTTTTTTCCCTTTAAATTTTGCATAAGAGGAATGGGCGATAGATGGATGAAGTTGTACTTTCAGTGTCCGTGGATGTATTCCCAGCAGATTGGCATCGAAAAGAACATGCAAATCATTCCTTAGCAGTAGTCCATTGGCCGGATGATGATCTTCTACTCCCCTGTAAGGGCAAATGTGACTGGCCTGGAGTGTTGTCGCCACATCGCATTCGCTGAGCATGCACCTGTGTTCATAAGCCTTGATCAGCTTTGTCTTGAAAGCTTTCTGCCCTTTTCTGTCAGGGGTTCTGATGTTTCTATAGTTTCGGCGATCCAGGCCGCTGGGATTATAAGGGGGATTGTTGAAGTCTTTGACCAGATAATAGGGATCTGATGCTTCGACCCGGAATCCTTTGAGTATTTTAAACAGCGAATTGCTAATACCTTTCATAAATTCCATATCAATCTGCTGAATGGAATAATATCGATTGTAATTGATGTAATGATCGGTAAAGGAAATAACCGGAATTTCGCTTACTGGGCGGACAAATCCATCTTTATAATGGGCGGTATATTTCGTTACTTGGATAACCTCCCGCAATGGTTTGTCAAACTCATGCTTTTTCCGGCATTTATATTTGGGGCTGATATTTACTCTGGAATAAAACTCATAAATCCCACATATCGGACACTTGTACCGCGCTTTTTTGACTCCCGATTGGATATCGATGGACGAAACCCTTGAGAAACCCAGTACCCAGTCCCTGTCGGCAATAATAACAGAATCTCCGGCTTTGAGCTTGTCATAATGCTTTACAAGATTGTCATATACATAGAAGGCTTCCGGATCGTCAGGATAACCATCATTGCCCCCAAAGGTCGACTTGGGACCTTTGGATTTTAATACCCACAGTTGTTGCAAGGACACATCATTTAGGCAGATTGAGTGTAAAAAAAGTGAAACAAAAAGATTTATTTTCCCTGTGGAACGAGAGTATCTAATGAAACCTGCAAAACATAGGCAATGGCTAGTAAAGTAGTCAATGTTGGATCACCCTGGCCGCTTTCCAGTGTCCATACCTGACTATAAGCTATATCGGCTATGTCTGAAAATTCACGTGTCGTTAGCCCTTTTGCTTCACGAAGTCTTTTTAGATTTTCTCCAAATTGCTTTAAAATCTTTGCATCTCTGTTATTCGCCATTTGCATGGTAAGATGGGGAGATTTAGGAAAATTATTGACTTGGAATATCAAGTCAATAAAATAACTGTAAGAGCAATTTTTTATAATAGCCCAAAAAATAAAACCGCATGTGATATGCATTCGTGTAAAGTCCTTTAAACCAATGAGTTTAAATATTCAAACTAGATTTTCAGGTCAAAACATATATAAATTATTGTATATGTAATGGCAGAGATAGTTATACTTTTCAGCTAACTGCCACATTATATCATACTCCTTATCCTCCAAAAATTTTGAAGGTGGTTTAGCTCTCCGTTTTGTGGCCTGATAATCGTATAGGATGTATGGGATGATGAAAAAGTATTTTGCCTGGGTTTGGATGGTACTGATACCTGAGAACAATTGATTAGCCAATACATCACGAATAGTGCCCATTCCCAATTCATCCACCATGCCTTCAGGGCGAAGCAGGTCTAAAACAGAACCCACACGGTTTCTGTCGTTGGCTGAAAAATCTATCCATCCTATTGATGCCATTTTGGAAACTATGTTAAGTTTAGAATTATAGTTAGGTGATACCTGATAATTTTGTTTTGGTGGCCATAGTGTGGGTTTTATTTTGCATATATCTATTGTTTTCCCTCCATGAATTATGTCTTACTAAGCTTCATATCCTCAAGGAACTCAGAAGCGGGATTTACGCTTGTTAGTAGTAGATGATCTCGAGAACGTGTACATGCAACGTATAATAAATGCCGTTCAGTGTTATATACCTCCTCAAGATCTGCGTCGTCAGTTACTGTTTCAATTCTCTTTTGAAGGGGAATTATTTCATCATCACAAGCCATTACAATGACTGCCCGAAATTCAAGTCCTTTCGCCAGATGCATAGTGCAAACTGAAATACGTCCGCCTATAGTGTCGACCTTTTCGTCAAGAATGATAAAGGGAATACCAGTATCTTTCACTGCGTACTCGGCTCTATTAATTTCATTAGGAGATCGTACTATAACTCCAATCTCATGAGGTTTAATTCCTTGGTTGCTGAGGTCTAAAATCCACTTACAGGCTACCGCCCTTTCTTCTTCATGTGTTTTCAAAGTCATTATTGTCGGGAGTGGACCATTAAAGACAGAAACAGTACCTGCTCTTTCTTCAGTGTTCCCATCGACATCTGATACCTCTGGGCCCAATAAACGATCTGATTGCATCCGAATTTGGTGAGATGTTCGGTAGTTTACATAAAGACTTTTAGCGCGTCCTTTTACCTCAACACCCATGGTTTTCCACGAAAATGGTTGCTGAAAAATGCGCTGTCCAAGATCGCCTGCAAAAAAGAGCGCATTTGCTTTGGTTCCTCCAAGTGCTGATAAGAACCGAAGATGATAGATGCTGATGTCCTGAGATTCATCAACAACAGCATACTCAAATGGAATTGTTTTATTTTTAGAAATGAAATCAGCCAGTTTGGTAAAGATCCCCGAATAGGTTAATAAGTTTTCGCTTTGGAGTTGCTCATTTACTTTACTGAAAATAGACCATAGAATTGACCGTTGTTGTTCGGATAGCCTTGTCTTTCTACCTAACCGTTTTACGTCCCGATAATCCTCCCATTTAGTTAGTTGCCAAGCATCGACAACTTGTTCAAACTCTGATATTAAAAAATTGGGGCTAAATTTATGTTGCTGAACCTCAGAAGATGCTTTAGCGAGGGAGGCTGAAATTTGCGAATGCGATGCGATTTTTGGATTTGAAATATTTGCTTTA
>Ga0307511_10001483_pt1 | contig 24840 bp, 19 predicted proteins | sample 13_EM_MG_FD_200266 | JGI IMG/M metagenome (GOLD analysis project Ga0307511, IMG submission 200266) | Populus trichocarpa ectomycorrhiza microbial communities from riparian zone in the Pacific Northwest, United States - 13_EM | ecosystem: Host-associated > Plants > Roots > Unclassified | place... | reverse complement strand
TGGGAGGTCAGACTGCTATTCTGAGTTCTACTGTCTTGCAGTTTAAAACTTTATCTATAGCAACATTATTGTTGTGGTTTTATTTAATTTTTTAATCATTCTTTTGATTTCTCATATTATTTGCTGTTGCTAGCAATGGCTTTTTATTCTGTTGGAAAACTATATTTCTTAACTTCATACGTGCATGATGCATGGATGCATTTATTTACAAGTGTGTGTGTGTGTGTGTGCGCACGCGCGCACATTGATTTGTCTTTTCAGGACTGCAGTCCTATTTTGGAGAATTTCCTATTGTGCTATATCTTTATAGAGTGCAAGTGTTACAATTCAATTGCTTAAAAGGGATAATTATCCACTTCTGCTGCCCCAATCCTGACATTTTGGTGTGAATTATATGCTAGAAGAATCATCAATGCCTTGATGTCCAAATTGTTGCTTCTATTTTTTAATGACTGTTTACTGAAAGTTGCTGGGCTGTTCCCCTCGTCCAGAGAAGAAACAGTGATTGCACTCATTAGATTGGATGCGGATCCAACTGCTGTTGATGATCCAAATCCAGCATTTCCTGGAGGACAAAGTGCAGCTGATTTAGCTTCATGTCGTGGCCACAAAGGAATCTCTGGATACTTGGCTGAAGCTTTTTTAAGTAGGCATCTTTCATCATTGAAAATTAACCAAAATGAGATGGATCATGATACTGCAGCTATGGCAGCTGAAAAGGAAACTGATATTGCAGCCCAAGTTGCCTCTTTGTCAAGTAAGGGAGAATACGAACTGCTTTCCTTGAAAGGGTCTCTGGCTGCTGTCAGAAAATCTGCTCGTGCAGTGGCTCTCATTCATGCTGCCTATCGAACAAGTTCTTTCCGTCAAAGACAATTAGCAAAGAGCAGTGATGATATTTCTGAAATTTCACTTGACCTAGCTGCCCTTGGTTCTTTAAACATGGTTCAAAGGAGGGGTCACTTTGAAGATTATTTACATTCTGCAGCTGTAAAGATCCAGCAAAAGTATCGTGGCTGGAAGGGAAGGAAAGATTTTTTGAAAATACGCAATCGAATTGTAAAAATTCAGGTACTTCAATACTGTGCTTTCCCATGCCATGTGTGTTCCATTTTTCACCATAAATTACTTGTTCTTTACACCGAGTAATTGCTTGCAATGTGAGTATCACTTTTTAGAGAGAGGATATGAATTTAGATGTATTGTGATTAGTTGACCTGTGTGCTTGTCTGAGTTGTTAGAACCAAATGTATTTTTTCCACATGAATTGTAGTTCTCTTTTATCTTTTGATGTTTCTGGTGGTTACTTTTTCTTACCAAATGAGGCTATTTTCCTTTTTCCTTTTTCCTTTTTCCTTGTCCCCCCTTGTAAGCGTATTGAACTATCAACTTAAGTTTAGTTTCAATAACTGAGAAAAGCAAATGCTGATTGCTTTCAGGCTCATGTGAGAGGACATCAAGTTCGAAAGCAGTACAAAAAGGTAGTTTGGTCAGTTGGCATTGTTGAAAAGGCCATATTGCGATGGAGGCGGAAACGTACCGGTTTGCGGGGATTTCGGTTGGAAAAGAAAATTGGAGATGTGAAACCAGAATCTGAGAATGCAGACGAATATGATTTTCTGCGAATAAGCCGCAAACAGAAATTTGCTGGAGTTGAAAAGGCTCTGGCAAGAGTAACGTCAATGGTTCGCCATCCAGAAGCACGGGAGCAGTACATGAGGATGGTTACAAAATTTGAGAATATCAAGGTAATGCTCTATTCTTCAGAGCCTTGAGATCTCCAAGCTGCCAAAGCATGTTGAATTGCCTGTCACCATCTATCTTGCATGTGGTAAAAAGGTTCTTGTTTGCTGCATTGTTCTCCTGTTTATTGCAAAAGAAAGGCACAAAGCATACCTGCCACCTCCTGGATTTTGCTGCATATTTTTCTTTAAATTGATACATGGCATGACATATATTCAAAGAATCCCAGAGAAATCTTTTTTTTTTATTTAATCTGCTTTATCTCTTATTTGACCCTTCCTACTTGGTCTGATTGAGCATTTTTTTTTTAAAATGCTATGGATTGTCTTATAATGCATTTTTTGGACTCAACAGATGGGTGACGAAGGGTGTAGTGTATCCCAGCAGGATGAAAGTTCCAGATAGCTCAGAATACAAGATTTTCATGTATTTACAGCTGATCAATGATCCAACTAATTGACATTAATTATGTGCTTGCTAGTAGTAGCTGTTCTACCTGCAATTGTCGTGAAGCATGTTTTAACTTTTAACAGATTCTCTGTGACTAAAATTTAGGTAAGGAAGCAAAAGGAGAAAAGGTGAAGATAGGGGGGAGATTGTACATGTATTTGTCCTTATGAGCACTAGTCAATTCAAACCTGGAATATAGTGGAGAACAGAACGATACATTCGTCACTGAAAGAACGAAATGGCTTTCAGGAGTTGCAAGCCTGAAATTTACTTCTTGTTTACCAACTAAAACTTGTACCAAATGCATCTGCAGTTTTCAAATTTCTTGATCACTCTTCACTTTCTTTCTATCGTTATATCACTCCACTAATCTACCCGTTATTGCTATGGGAATGTTCATATGCTTTTTGCATATGGGAGTGTTTTTTCAACTCGAATGTCTCTTTCTGAAATGATTTTCTTTACAGCGTGCTCACGGTAAAAAAAAAAAAAAAAATGATGGTGTGTAGGAATATAAAAGGCTCCACAGAGGAGGAGGAAATGCATGCTATATCAATTTACAAATAATTACATTTACACCTATTAATTTCTAACAGGGTAAAAGCCAAAACATTGACGAAACTGTTGAAATTAAAAAATAAGTTTATGGTGATGAGCCACTATAAATCATTTCAACACATGATCTCACAAATTCACTGGGCGTAACTTTTCAGCTGACAAAATGGCACAGGCGATCCTCCAGAAGAAAAAATGGAAAGGCATGGAGAAGAAGAAAAGGTCTCTGCAAAATTGTGTTAAGCCTTGTCCTTCCTGTAAATGAGCAGAGGTTACAGCCCTGGTTTTGCAACACGATAATGTCAATGGACCATTCTTGATAAACTTACCTGTTGTTTAGTTCCAAGCCCTGCCCATTAGTCCTGACATATGGATGACTAGCATCAGGTCTGCTGCGATACTGAGCAAGTTCATTGTTCACACGAGACAAAAGCTTTTCAGAATGCGCAAGCCTCTTGGTTAAATCAGCACCACCCAATTTCAATACACGTTTCTCCTGTTCGATCGTGAAAACTAATTTTTACTCAAAAATGCAAGCAATCGAGATATTGAAAATTTTTGAAATTTTAGACACTTGCCTTGGCACTGGATGTCGGTGGAACTCGCTGTTGGGTAATTTGAGTTCCAAGAAGAGTTTTCACCATTTCATCCAGATCTGCAACTCTTCTAAGTAGATTACTTTTGTCCACCTGCAGAAACAAATGCGACAACAAATGTGAACAGAACTCTGTTGAAGGCAGCATGCAATCCAGTAACAGCTACATGGTTGCAAATTAAAACGGTTAATTATGGACACCTTCAACATTTCATTCTGCGCTGAAAGCAACTGATCTCGCTCTTTAAGTTGCTCTACAGCCATCTGGGCGGCAAGCATATCTGCTACTTTAACATTTATTTCAGCTATACAACTGCAGGACACTCAGACAAATAAAGAGTATATCAGTGACAAATAGGAAAGTTATGTAGGCGCCTCACTTTTCATGGCACACCCCTCTTGCTGTTAGATTTTTCCCTTCTCTATACGAAAATATTAGGTAGACTTGTTGTACCAGACTACTATCTCATTCATAATCTAGGTCAATAAATAAAGCCGCATAGACAAAATTACGTAGAATCCATAAATCATCATGTGGGGACTGTTATATTTTGTCTATGTGTGTTGTGTTTATTGGCCCGGTCTGCCAAATAACTTCCTCTTCTTGACGTTGTTTTTTTTAACTTAGGGACACAACTTGTGGATTGCAATTCTCATTTTGAAGTGTATTTTACAGGGAAACAAAAGTCCAAACTTGATTCTATACTGTGGATAAAGTCTTTACCTCTCTCTTTCTTCAGCGAGATCATTTATCTGTTTTCTTAAGTTCAGGATTTCTTGCTCCTATAATTGCGAAAAGAATAGTAATCAGAATCTCATCTCAACCCAATACATAATCAAACGAAGAGACTCGGTATACCCTTGCAAGGAATTCTTCTGTCTGCTGATGAGCATCCTCTACTAATTTTTGAACCTGGTGCTGATCAATCAGGTTCTACAATATGCCAACAAGAAAGATGCACACAGATAAGCAATGCAGTTATAATAAAAAATTAACATGTTTGAAATGGAAATTTTGAAGCTTACTGCGTAGTTGGTCATATCCAACTTAACACCTAGTAAATCTCGAATGACATCATGTGTCATGCTTTCTGCTGCAGCCAGTCTAGCATTTAGTGCGCATACCTGATCCAGTATAATTTGAGTCGGCAGTTAATTCTCATTGTTAAATAAGTACATGAACATTACTTCATGAAGAATCAGATACACGCAAATGCATCTAGCCCTGGCCAAGTATGATTTGCATGATTGCACATGCACGTGTGAGTGTGTGTGTGTGTGAGTGAGAGAGAAAGAGATAGAGAGAGAGCATGAGCAACGTGGCTTAGCCATCCACAAAAGGAATTATATTCTTGAAAAACGAATATAACTCAAAATTCAATCTAAAAAATAATATATATAAAGTGAGAGAGTCAAACTTTACTCATATCCATGCTGCTACGAAATTCTAAAGTGGCATTATTTATGAGATATTAAAACCTCGACATTATTAGTCAGGTAAAGGTATCTCAATTTGTGGATCAACCAAATTCTTACTTCTGCAACCAATAGAACTTGATATAATCATAACGACTGAAACAATAAATGCAACTGGGAGAAAAAACTACTTAACCTCCTTTTTCCGACTAGAAAGCACTGCTTCTAGCTCTTCTATACGAAGCCTTGCCACCGACAGTTCTTGATCCTTCTCCAAATTCATCTGCTGAACCAAACCCGCAATGCATCTGAACGGTGAACTAGAACCCCTAGTTCTGATTGAGCTTTTTTCACTTTTTTCTACCACTTGTAGAGCTGATGCTGAGTCCAACGAATATGTTTTTACTTCACGAACCATGGTTTCCAAAGTCTTATACTGTCAAATTGTATAGACAGAAAGGTTACTGGGGATCCATGTGTCAAACTGACATTAAAGAACAATTTGGCACGATAAACATGTGTTGAAAGTCAACATCGAATATTCAGACCTTACAAACGAATCTCCCAACAATCTAACTATCTTTCCATTTTATTCTGGTATGAATGCTTCATAGAATTTGTTTCAATTTTGGCATAATATATTATAAGACAATATGCACTGAATGTTGGATCACCAAACTATGCGCAAGAAGATCTGCACTATACGCGGACTCCTATTTATATAGCTTCCTGTTTCAGAATTGTCCACTGGCTATTAAATGGTGCATCCTGAAAGACCGAGACAGTTCTGGAAGATATAGACCAGTCTGTCTAGTATTACTTTGGATTTCAGAATTTGCATATTACAAAATTTGATAGCACAATGAACGGTCTAAATATGAGAAAGTTACCTTCTCTTGAAACTGTGATGCCTGAGCTTCAGAATGTAGTACAAGTTCGGAGATGTACTCTTTGCATTGTTTGATCTTACATATGGACACAACGTTGTTATTGAAAAAGAAAATGCAGATGGAGTATATTGTATTAAAATTTTCTAGTTAATAAAACCAGCAATATGTTAAGGCGGCACCTCTTTATCTTTTTCTGTAATGTCCCTCTCTAGAAGTCTTATCCGATTATAAGCCCCATGAAGCTCCAGTAATCTATTGTGCAGTTGCCTGCATCAGATAATTTTTAAATCCAAGAACAAAATAAGGCAGAAATCAGCACTTCATGCCAATGAAAAAAAGCACTACTCACCTAGTTATAGAATCTTCTTTTTGTACAGAATTTGCATTTTCAGAATCTGCAATGTCGGTGATGTTTTCAACTGTTGACAATCTCTGCCTCAAAGTTCGGAGTTCCAATTCTAATGAGTCTCTGATCAATCGATGTCTTTCTACCTCATCATTCATTTCGTACACCTGAGAGAGGGAAACGATTAATAAAATATACTAGTTTTTCAATAGCATTTCAGTTGCTTTAAAGAAATAACTAAAAATCAGCGGCAAGCACAAACAAAAAACAATAGTTTTCCAATAGGCACAAAATTCACTCCTTTTGGATGTAACTTGTTAAAATCAAATGCAGCTTGATTCCAGACACGTTGTAGTGGGTACCCCGTGAACTTTTGATGGCCAGGAAACTAACCTTCTTCTCCAATACATTTATTGTATTCTCAAGCTCCTCGACAGAATGTTCTAAAATTTTGACCTCCTCTTCCTTCTGTTCAGCATATATTTTACTTGCCTCTGACTCCTGAAATATTTAAAAAAAAAAATTAATGCGTATTTGTATCAAGCTGCAATTATCTTACGGACACAAAAGAACAAGCTCAACAGCAATAATACATGCCTGGCGAGCTTCAACAGCAATAGCTTCATTTTCATCAGCTAATCCATATGCCATCTCAAGCTTATCATTGAAGGAGCGGATTTCTTCGCGGAGTTGGTCTCTCTCATTTCTGATCTTTTCTAACTCCTCCTCGAGGCTTTCAACTGCAGAGCGCAATTTACTTTCGGTAGAAGAACTCAAGTGAATAATTTCGTCTTCCAAGCTTTTAGTCACCTCTTTCTGTTCTTCCAATTGTTCTTCGGCTTCAGATTTTTTAAGATATATATCTTTAAGAAGCATTCTCAACTCAGAATTTTCATCTGACAAGGCATCTATTGTTTCCTTGGCTTGTGCAAGATCAGATATCGATACCAATAAAGCATTTTCGGTATCCGTAAGATGGCCTTCAACTTTTCTATGCTGAACCAACAGGTCATCAATCTGACTTGTTTTCTTCTCTAGCTCATGTTGAACTTCACTCAAAGCAAAAATTAACTTTTCCGTTTCATCTTTGAAGTCTGTTCGATTGGAGGATGTCTCTTGCAGCAAACTAAAATCAAAAAGCAAGCCCTTCAGTAGACTTTCTTTCCTTTCCAATTCTTTCTTAAGAGACAAATTCTCGTACGTCAGTTTATCATGTGATGGCCCCTCCCCTTCCTCCAAAGTTGTGAAAGAGTCTCTTAGACGCTGTTCCTCATTTCCCTGCTCATTAGTGACAATGCTTTCAGTGTGACCAGTCGAGCAAACTCTTTGTGAAGTATCCATTACCATGTGGCGTTCTTGTTGGTTGAATGAACTGAAACCTGGTTGTGCGATGAAGCTTGGAATTTTGTGGACAAGCTCTCCTACAAGGCAATGGTACATGATGCTGCGAGCAAATCCGTTCTCCATTATCTCAGAGAAAATATCTTCCACCGATGATCTTGAATTGCAAATGAAGGAAAGCATCTCTCTTACCATAGATAAGACATCTGAATAAATGACCTTGTACCTTTCCTCTTCTTCCCTTTGCATTTGCTGAAAACATGCTTCAAGCAAAGACACAGAATTTGCTACTTCTGCCAAACCATGACTGTTTTCATCCTGCAGTAATTTGTTTTCTTCTTCTTTCAAACATAATGAAGACTTGAGCTGTCCGTTTTCTTCAACCAAGCGTGACCTGTCTACCATCAGTTCTTCATTGGCTTGCTTCCACATATCACTCAATTGTTTTGCATTTTCATTTGCTCCCATCAATGCATTCAACATATAATCAGCTTCTTTCATGGTTGCATTGGCTTCCTCGCATTTTCTTAAGAAGATACTAGCATGACTGACTTTATCATCTGCAAATACCTGCATGTTCGAAATATTGCTCACAATAAAAGTTTGTGATTTTTGAACAATTTGGGTAACTTGGTATTAATCAAACCACAAAAGTAACAGCAATGCTATTATGTACCAAATTTTCATATTTAGTTTGCGAAAACATGCAAAAGGTCACATGAATTAGTTATTCAAAATCAAACTGTACCTTTCCAGTACTATGGCAGAATGCTTCAGCGATCTTCATCCTTGAACCAAGAGATGGAAATGATTCCTTGATATCTGCCATTTATTAAACCAGTCAAGTTCTTTACTAATTTTCTTAGTATTTTTAATTTTCTTATTATATACAGATGCAATTGCTCAGAAAAAATATGTACCTTCTGGGCAAGTGCAATGCATCAAATCATCCTCATTGAAAATTGTGCTTAAATGAACATAGATTTTGCTGAATGCATCAAATGTCAAATCCAGCTCCCTTTTCATCTCTAATGTCATTGTTCGATTGGAATGTGGAATTTTCAAAAGCTTCTCTGAGTTTTCTGATCCAGACTGAAAATCTTCTGATTCAGATTGGACATCCGATCCTTTTCGAGACTCCAGGTCCATTTGTTCAGTTATCTTCCTAGAAAGTTTAGAGCAGCAACCATGTGATTTTCCATCCAATTTGTTTCCTAGAGAAACACTTTCAGGGAAAAGATCAGAGCCTATCATGGAATAACACGATGCAGAACTATCAGTGCTCCAGCCATCTGCTTCCACAAAATCTTCTTTGTTTAATAGGCAGTTGTGTGAGCTTATTTTTTTGTCAACAAAATCAGAAACAATTTCCATTCTATCATTGATCTTAGCTAGTTCAACTCTTATTAGTTGCAAAATGTGCAACTGGTTATCAAACTTCAAAAATTCAAGCGGTTCCCGTGCTTTCCAATTCATGGTAGAAGACTGAAAGTCCATCTGCCTTTCTTTTAATTCCATAATTTTACCCTTCATCTCATGAATTTCTTTCACCAGATCCTGAACCAAGTCCCTGTATGAAGCGAAAGCTGCAAGAACCTCTGCTTGAAGCGCAGCTATATGCACTTCTACATCCTTGTAGGAAGCAGTAATAGCATTTTCAGACTCCAAAATTAAATTTTCCCACCCAGTTGGTGCATCGTTATCTGACCATGCATCAACCTTCTCATCAAAAGTATTATGATAGCCCATATTAGTGGAAGAAAGAAGCTTTGAGATGGGAATGCGCCTCCTGACATCATCACTGTGAGCAACCTTGTGGCACTCAGATAGCCATTTTACAACCAAGAAAGCAGCATCGGCACGTTTTTCTGCTTCATTAATGTGAATCTCCTTCAACTTGATTTCACTCTCTAACATCTTTACCATATTGATCTTCTCATTCAATTGCATGGTTGAGTGGATTGTCTCTTCTGAGCTTTCATTATTATCTGATTGTGGAAAATCATTCAAAGCCATTGTTGCCTCTCTCAGGGAATTTAACTTCATCTCCATATCCATTACCATCTTGCGCGCGTCTTCCAGGCTTTTCTCTAGCTGTAAGATTGTTTCCTCCTTGTCAACGCAAGCTCTGGCAGCCCTCTCAGCATGTTCACCGATCCAAACATTTAATTTAGGAAATGCATTGGCAATACTTTCAATCTGACCAGAAGCGTCTTTGAGAGATTTAGAACCTTCTGTAAGAAAGCTTGTTAGTTCTAAGGTTGCCCTTTCCCACTCCCCACAAAGTGCCCTTATCTCCGCCTCTTTAGCAGCAACCGTGTTTCTTAGTCCCGTGTTTTCTTGAGTCATGCAGTATAATCTCTCATCAAGCTCCAATTGAAGAGCAGTAATCTCCTCCTGTAAATGAAGAATTGTTCTGGTGGTCTCTGTCTCAACTTCTTCACAAACTAATTCAGCTTGATGCTGTTGATATAATTTTGATGCCTGATCTTCTTGATAATGGTAATTGAGTGATCTGGCCTCCTCGAGGTCCTTATTCAGTTTGTCCAGCTTGGCTTGCAAAGGATTGCTCTTGATCTCTCTGCTCCCCTCCATTACCAGAACTTCATTCTGCTCTTTTAGATTGTGCAACTCTAGACAGTTACTTCCAGATTCAAGCACAGGTTCTCTTACTTTGTTGTCCTTCTTCTTTAAGATTTCAATGTACATGTTGTTATGCTCCTGCATGAGCTGCAGCTCTTCAATTAGACGAACCTGCTCAGATTCCATTGCCTGAATTAACAGTCTAGCTTCCATCAACTCGGCTTGAGTATTGCCAGAATGAATAGAGGCAGCGCTTGTGCGTAGATTGTTTTTGTTTTGAAGAGAAATATAATCTGTTGGGGTAAAAAATGTCATTTCATCTCCCCATTCACTGCCGTCAGATATCATTTCAACCTGTAATGGTGGTAAAAAAAGGTGCCGGTTAGTTTAACGAAAACTGAATCGTGCAAATGTTAGAATTCATGTAGCACACTCATATTATTGAACCCCTTTTCCCTTTTAAATCAAATTATAAAATCATGTGCAATGGTAAATTAAAGCGCATTAGCTTTGAAAATTATTTGAAATGTAAGCAGAAAGCAATCTGCATATTACTCACCAAAGAACATTTATCAATTTGCCTTATCTCCTCAGGATCCTTAGAAAATGAATCTGTTCCCTGAAAGGGATACAAAAACATAAATTACCCTCTGCCAAGACCAAGCTATCTCACTAACCACTCCTTACAAAAGTTTGCTATCTACCCTTACTTTATCATATGCAGCTTGACTGTCGTTCAGGTGTGTCTTGAGTTCTTGTAATTCATCAACCTCTCTGCAGGCAAATCCATTAATAATGTAATAATATGCAAAGAAAAGGATGAAGGAAAATAGTATGTGAACAATTTGATCATTAATGTGTGTTTCAGATCTTCTTAGCACCAACATACATTTGTAAAACAAGGGGAAATGAGAGTTTAGGACAAACGCAGTCACATTGATGACAGAACTATATAAATACCAGAATAAAGGGTTCGCACATCGACATCAAGCTATGTTGAATAGCCCATAAAAATGCCTGAAAAATGACATGCTTGGCAATCATTAAGACCTCATGCACAGCACCTAAAGCCACAAGTATTCTTCCATGCAGTGACATGTGCAGATTTTTTCAGGAGATGGACTAGGAGAGCTAAAATTCAATTAAATTAATCAAAGAAAAAGAATGAGAAGGCAAGAAAATTCAAGGATAAGAATTTTCTTTTCTAATCAAGTGTGTCGATTGAACCTTAAAATTACCAAGAAAATAAACGGATTTACAATGATACCTCATCAATTTGGAATTCATGTTCCTGCAATCCTCCAACTCTTTTACAGTGTCATTATCCTGCAGGGTCAGAGTGTGCAGATATTACAGACAAGAGAATGGTAGAATTGTGGGGGAGGGGGGTGGGGGGATTGCTTTCCTACCTGACACTCATGTCTTGAGGAGAACTTAAGATTTCTTTCAAGTTCAACCAGGAGCTGCGTGTCCAGAAAAAGAAAATGTAATGTACCTTTCGGAATTGTATTTATAGAAGAAGAAGAAGCTTGAGTTATTCTGAAACCTGATCACGCAATTCTGAAATTTCACCTAGCAACATTTCTCGCTCCCCTTGCTCATAAAATTTTTGGAACCTGGCATCAAAAGTATGTGAAGGTGAGTTCTTTGTCAGCAGAAAGAGAAAGAAGAAATCCATAGCAAATATTAGCACATGATTAATGGAGTTACAGTTGAAGCTGCTCGAGAAGTCTTATGTTTTCCAAAGCAAAACGTGTCAATTCTGGACTTTTATCAAGCCTTGGTTGAAGTAGCTGAATCTCTTCCTTCAAAGCTTTATTTTCCTCCATGAGATAATGATCAGCAGGCAATGAACCATCCATTAACGACTCAAGTTGTTTAATTTTCTCATCTCGAAACCTTAGTATCAATTTAGTATGCTGCACTTCCTCCTCCTTTTGGCAAGTCTGCAAGAGAGTTTCTAACATAAATTCTCCCGTTGCATATCACTATTTTTGCTTAGGTTTTTACAGAATAGGTACCTAATACACCTAGTCCTAGTACTAACGGAAATTATAGAGAATTGGCAAAAAAACAAAAAAGAAAGAAACTGTGAAGAAAAGAATTCTTTCTTGTAAGATCACATACTAATTGGTTCACACGCTCCATTTCATTCTCCAACTTCTGAAATGCAGTGTCTGCCAACTTTTCTCTCCTAAGAGCACCAGCTAAAATAGCTTCCATGCATTTCACCTGACATTTAGATATATTAGCATTGCTGGTCCACATCATTATCATGCAAGTCCTTGGACAGAAGCTTTTGCGTTTAATTGTGGGAGTGATGGAGTTACCTTCTTATTTTCTATACTAAGCATACTATGGTTATCAATTATTCTTCTGTCTTCTGAGGAATGGTCAGCCAATTTGGGCCCTTCAGAACTCGGCATACAACTCAAAAGAGGCCTTGACAGGTTATGATGCTTCATTAGAAAGGACAGTTGATCCTGCATGAATATAGAAAAACGGTTTAATTCTAATTGCCATAACATTTCTAAGATAAATTAGCACATAGCCGCAGACATGCTGCTAACCCATACCTTTAGCTGTTGAATCTGCTTCTGAAGTGCACCAACATCACCCGAAGCATCTTCGTTCACTTTAGCCTAAAAGGGGAATAAAGAAGATTTAAGTGTGCCCTAGTTTTGATTAAAACAGTGGTATCTTAGGTCCAAGTAAGTACATTGTTCTGAATGAGTTTGGCACGTTGGGCAAACTTCAAGGTGCTCAGCGTTTCATGTGCAGAGCTGCAAGGAAGGATTTTAAATTATACAGAGAAGTGTCACGAGCCAAATAAGAGAAAATTATGAATGTCGAGCTAAGGCAATTTGATTTTAAGACGGACCATGTTGATGGGCTGACGTTCGCAATAATTGTTGTTTTTGAGTTCCCACCCAAAGAATCCTGCATTCAAAGATGTAGATATAACCACTTTACATTTACGTACCAAAGTTGAAGATTAGAACATTTTAAACTAGGCAGAATCGTAGTTCTAGAGTTTTATTTCTTCAACCTGAAGTAGAAATGTTAACCGAGAATCTCTGTAGGGAACATGCTTGTGTTTTCCATGCGCTAAATCAACCAGTGACATTATCACCAAGCTAAAAGCAAACCATAACCAATCAATGCAGGCAAATTAATGACACATACAAACTGGGAAACAGGCCTGTGATCAAATTACCCCAAAGTTGACAAGGATTTGTTTATATTTGCTGCTTCTTTCAGACGATCTCCTTCAGCACCAGAGCTCTTCTGCCTAATAAATTTGAAATTCAGTCAGCATTATGGAAACATGAAATGGAAAGGGGGGTAAAAAAGAGCAACTTACCTTTCAGAACCAGCTAAATCTACTAAATTTAATCTCGCAAATCTGAAGTGGTTCATGGAATCTTTTTCCCACCAGCTTTCAATGACACAAGTGAAAACACTGTGGGAGCGGCTGCTTTCACTGTTCATATAGGTTGCTGCCATTTTCCTGTTTGCAGCCCCCTGCATAGTGTGCATGTAGATAAAATTAATTTTCCATGCAAACTTATACACAGTAAATGATGATGGAGGCACAAAATTCAGTCACCTGTTGCAAAAGCTTGATGACATCATTAACAGTCCTCACATTGTATTCCGTGAGGTTTTCAACATATACACCTTTATTCAAGTCTTCTCTGAGCTAAAAAAAAAAATAGCTGAGGATTTATTACATGCAGATGTATATGGGATTCTCACCGCGAATCAGTTAAAATTTTGAAATTACTTGTAAATTAGTTGATGATGGCTCCAAGAGATCTGTTATTTGCTCATTGTATATCTCCAGAAAAGAACATTTGCAACTGAACCGCAGCTTCTCATCCCTTCTGCTCTCTTCTTCCTACAAAAATATATTATATTGATACAACCATCCACTTATCCCCTGCCCCCAAAAATCCATGGACAAGAAACTGCAGAATAATTATTAGCATACCATTCTAATCCTTGAAAACAAGTGCTCAAATACACGAGGCGTTATCCCGCAATCCGCACTGAGCTTGCATTCCACCTGATTTATCTCTCCCATCATGGTATATGTTTTGCCACTCCCAGTCTGCAAGGCATCATATTAAACATCAGAATTAGTCTAACCCCCAAACAGCACCATTCTCACTGTGCAAGCCTGCATTGACACACTTACCTGACCATAAGCAAACATACAGCTGTTATAACCAGACATGCAATTCTCCACCATAGGCAGTCCAGCAACCTTGAATAGTTTTTCCTATATATCAAAATCAAACAGTTCGCCCAATAAAAATCCACGCAGCGTACCATGCATTGTTTGAGAGAAAAAAATGAACCACAAAAATTCTTCATGAATCACTACAAGCTATCGAAACATCACCTGTGAAATTGTCTCACAAGAAACATGATCAAATGTGAATCTAGTCTCAGGATGACCAAGCCACACTAATGTATGTCCACTCTCTTGTTTCAAACACCGACCATACCCTTGCGAAACCTTTTCGATATTACTTAATGGCCTGATCCTTATCATAACCTAAACCACAAAAATCTCCCAATTATACAAAACACTAACTTTCAAATTTATCCGACTAAACATAAAATTAAAAAAAAAAAAAAAAACCTGCACATTGTGATCCTTCCAAAATGAAGGATCTTCATCGAGCTCGAAATGTGGAACTTCAACAGAAAAATCCGAATTCGCCACTGAAATCCCTCTGGAGACCCTGGAGCTTGAAAAACTCACATCTTTCCCTTTAGTAAACTGCAAACTCCTAGTTCCGGTCGCATAACCTCCCAATGCACCACCGAGCGAGGCTCTTGAGGCACTCCTAGCAGGCGTGTTATGCGCAGAGTTAGGCTCTGATTGTGCTGCTTTCCCATGGCGAATCAAAACCCTAGGGGTTCCAGTTGAGAATCTGCCAGATCGTGTAGTTTCGAGTTTACCGTCAAAACCGGACTCGTGTGTTTCTTTGTGACACTGAGTTGGATCTGGAATCGAATTTAGTGGTGTTCGCGGCGGCGGAAAGTGAGCTGAAGAATTCAAAGAGGTTTCGAATTCGTTCTCTTTTGTTGAAGGTTCTTCTTGTTGATTACTAGAGTGTGGGTTTCGAGCTACGGTAAGTCTTGAGCTGGACATTTTTTTTTCCTTTAAGCTTGAAAATGTAACATGGAGCTCGTAATTTTGTTTCTGAAAATTTCTTTTTTGTGATTTTTGGGGATGAGAGGGTGGTGTCAGGGGAATAGAGTTTGAAAGATGAAGTTGAGCAGTTGGTGGTGATGAAAGAGCAGCAGCAGTGGATGGAGTCAGGCCCGCTCGTTTTCAATTTGAATTTGCAATTTATTAGGAAGTGGGTCCTTGACTTGTTAGAATTGAAAATTTGACCCTAACGGATTTAAAATATTTTGAGTCCAATTGTCGCAATACTGTCCACGCGATTTTCTTGAAAACAAAATATATTTAATTTCTGTTTATCCAATAAATTTATCGACATGTGTCTTTTCTATATATTTTATATGATTAAAATTTATAACATCATTATGCGGTATTATTTAGCTTATATGATAAGTAAGTTTATTCTATATATTATCTATTAGATTTAGTATTCGTTTGAAAATTTTGGGTTGCACAGTAAACATGACTGCATTCCTAAGCATGGCATTGATTTTAAAACATTATAAATACATTAATTTAAATATGAACGGGCTGTCTAAAACTCAATTTCTAAGTAAAAATATATTTTTTAAAAAATATATATTATTTTAATATATTTATAAGTAAAAATCAATTTAAAAATCAAAAGATACGAGTATCACCACAATGCATCATTAGCTTAAAAGATTAGATGTGATTAGCATAACATCTTTTTGTTTGATTACAACGATAACTTCAAGGAGAGAAATGATGGTAATCGGTAAATTTTGTCCCTAAAGCACAAATTTAGATCCTGGGAGCGCAATCCCTGTCAAGTGTCAAACGGACTTGGAGGGAAATTAAACGATAGAAAGGTGGTAGGATAAAGAAAATCTAGTTGCTAACGGGTCCAGGTATTCTGAGCATAAAATCCAAAATTCGCACTTTATTTATTTACGTTGGTGGGAAAGAGAATCCAACGTCTTAAAGCACCCGTCCAAGAGCGAGCTAAAGAAAAGGTGGGCTTTGAATTCAATGATTGGTAATGGGCCCAAATGGCTGTGTACCATCATAATGGCAACGAAAATATAAAAGGCCATGGGTCATAGCACTCAGATCAAAGGCTGCAGGAGCATGAGCAGAGGCTTCAGCACAACAACGTGGTGACTGATGGCCCACTCTGAGACACAACTGGCTGCGAATCTTTCAAAAATATAGTACATTTTAAAAAAAAATTTAATTTTTTTAATTTTAAATTAATATATTTTTGGTGTTTTCATATCATTTTGATGTGATGATATCAAAAATAATTTTTAAAAAATAAATAATATTATTTTGATGTATTTCCAAGTAAAAAACATTTTAACCCCGAGATAATTTTAGTATTTTTTGCTGCAGTGATATTTCCCCTTTACAATTTTACAGGACAATTCATTCTCATGCACTATTTTAAAGGCAATTGGCATGACTATTTACGTGAGAAAAACTACTAAATATTTTTTGTATTTTTTGCAACAGCGTAAAAATTCTAATTAGGTGGGCTAGACTGGAAAAGCCCAGCCCAGTTATAAAAGAAATAGAACGCAAAGCCCGTTGTCTAAAACACATGGAGAAATCCAAAGAGCAAGAAGCCCTGGACTGGCTAATTTTTTTAATCACGGGGGAAAAAATTGTAATCCTCGAAGTTTTGTCAAGATGAAAAAAAAAAAGAAGTAGAGACGATTTTCTGTTGAAACGAACAAGAGCAAAATTCCAGCGATTCTTATGCTTGTGTCGTTGATTTAATGAGAAATCCACACATATTTCTCATAAACTTTGATCATAGTGATTATTATCCTCTACTGGCACAATTCATACAATATATAACTGGCTTTAACAATTTTCAACCTCAAATCCAAGCCAATAGTCAAATACGACACTTTCTTCAGAAACTCGGGCTTTTGGCTCGGCCTGGAACTTCAGGAAAGGACGAACATCACATCTGAACAGGATATTATAAACACCGCCACAGTTAACAAGATTTAATTTAAGGGTCTAGCTCAGTAGGCTTGCTTTGTCCCGTTCCGAGTTTGATCTTCTACGTCTGTTATTCTTGTTTTACTTGTTTATTGAGATTGCAGAATATTCAGTAAACTCGAAAAAAATCGTGGTGCGTAAACTGTCTCTGACACTCCAATTATAAAAAAAAAAAAAATTAATTTAATGCAGCTTTTTCATATATATATATAAAAAAAAAAGGTTAGTGCAGGGTTGTTGGCACTCGCCATTGGATGCGAAAGCAATTTTTTGTGAAAGCTCCTTCCTGCTGCTATCTTTTCTAAACCCAAACAACCTTGCATATATTAAAAGAAATTCAGTACATTTTCTCAAGTCACTGGCCATGTTGTGAGTGTTTTCTACTTCCAGGTTCCAAAACTTCGGCCAAAACAGAGAAGTGAATACAGGGAGAAATAGTGAGATTCAGAGATGATTTACAATACGATCATGATCATTAAATCACTAGTAATAAACTCAAAACAAGCAAGATTGCTACATGGAAGAATGTCCACGGAGAATGGCTGCTTCTATGATCACCTGCGGTAAAACTGCCCCCAGCTGAAACAGAAGACGAATAAAAAAATTAGCCAGCAAACTTCAGTGCCCACAACATACAATAAATTTATTTCGCTCAAATAACCTCTCCAATGATTCTTGACAAGCAAAGATTAAAGAATTCTTACCGCATTCTCTAGTGTAGTTAGTGGAGCTCGAGCACAGACACGTCATTACTTCAGTTTCAGTATCATACCCACAAGCCCCACCAGATTGTGAGCACCGTTCACAACCTGTTTCAGGCACAGTAAAAGAAAGTTTGATCCCATAAACCCAGTCCAAAGGTCCAATACCCCGCAAATTATCAGTGTTAATCACTGTAGTGTAATGCGTGCAGTCCAAAATATTCATTCTCATAAACTTCACAGTATCGTACCCCGTAAAACAACAAGGTGGAGAACTATTTGTTAGCAAATGGAAAACTCTAAAAGCGTTGCACGCGCCGTAGAGCTCATCACAGGAATGACCAGAGAAGTCGAAACAAAGGTTTTTGTAATGGTTAAGTACTGGAGAGTCAATAGAGCAATTGAGAAGAGCGAAAACAGTATCTGGAGTTGGAGGGATAGTGACAGATTGAATGTCTGTCATGATAAAATCATGGTGGGGTTGTAGAATGGAGCATGTTGACATAGCAGGATCATATATTGTCATTGTTTTCTTATCATAATCTATGTGTTGGACCTTGTAGCCTCCCGAGGGGGTTAAAAAGAACAAATCAGTGCTGCAGTTCAGCATGGACCGGAACTGCGGTGCGCCACACCCATCATCGATGCCAAAGGGGTAGTTTATGGCAATGCTTCCACAGGAGGTTCTGCAGGGAGTGAGAGAAAGGGCTGGTGGTGGTTGAAGTGTTACGATTATGAATATGGACAGCTTGAAAATGATGAGTGGTGCTACTGTAGGCATTTCTTGGATAGTTTTGTTTGTGAGCCAGAAAAATTAATGTGGCAAAAGGTTTTTTATGATACGAGCTTGAAGAGAGGGAAAAATCAACGACTTTGGCACCATTTCGATTCCTGTGAAAGAAAGGCATAGTTACTGGCAATATCTCCATGATTTACTCGAACTGGCTGGGATGGGATGGGGGGCTTTTTGACCGTTATGAATGAGACAGCCTGGTGCTGGGATCCACTAGTTGAAAATGGAGGAAAAGTTGGCTAGTCTTTTTCAAACATAGCGGCCAGGTGTAAGAATTGAAGAATGTGCAGGAGCCGAATGCAAGATGATTTTTCCATGATTTTAATTTATTGCATTAAGTTAGAGTATGATTGGTATTAGGATGTTCTGATTGTAATTTGAAAAAAGTTAATTTATAAAAAATATTTTTATTTTGGATTGTTTTGAAAAAATAGGTGTTTGGTTAAAACTATAGTTGAAATTGAGGTTGAACAAAAGATAATTTAATGTGTTTGTTTAAGAATGCTTTTGAAATTAAGATTATAAAATAATTTAAAATATATATATATATATATATATATATATTAATATTAATGGTTTTTAATTTAAATATTGTAGATTTAACTATTGCTATTATATCGTGAAATAAATTATACTTTATATAAAAAAAAATTATTGTTTCATTAAACTATCTACAATTTTATTACATACAAAATTCATCCGACAAGAACTACAGTTTCGATGATTTTTAGAGCGTGTAATAAAATTAGATAAAATATTATTAGGAATAAAATTGAGATTACAGTACGAATAAATTTAATTCAAATTTTTTTAAAAAAAAAATTACTATCATATTCACGTGAACAATGCGAGTGAAATCAATTAACTGCACTGGTTTTTCAGAAAAAAAAACTGTTAACTGGTTTTTAAAAAAAAACATTGTGTAAGTGAACAGTGCGAGTAAATTAAAATTCACTAGCACTGTTGGGAGGGATGCTGCACTGTTCACTGAACAGTGTAGCATGGTGTAGCCGCGAGAAGCAGGTAGGACCTACTTTTGATTTCCATGCGTTTCAAACGCATAATTTGGTGAGACTCATGAATAGAAACTTATATTTTTTTTATTATCAAACGTTGTTGTATTTGTATTTTAAATAAAACACAGACGCAACAACGTAGACAAACACGCTCGTAATATCGAAAATTCAGCTGTTGAATACTTATATTTCGAAAAGGCAGTTGCAGTCTTCCACTGAAAAAACGTATATTTAGTAATCCTACCAAGAAGGTTTCCCGTTAAGATTAAAATTAGATTGATTAACAAAATGAGTTAAAATTAAAATTAATTAAATTGATAAGTTAATAGTTAATTTTATATAATCATGGAAATCACTAAAAGACATGGGAAAATATTATTGGTCCATGACATGTAGCATCTCTAACATTTCATGATAGATTCTCTCAGTCGAAAAAAAATTATTTTTGTCATTAATTTTTTTTGTTTTTGTTGACTGCATCCTTTTATAGCTAAATTAAAAACCAGTTGCTTCTATTTTGTCAAGGGATAAATTTGAAATGCATGGTACCAGGATAAAAAAAAAAACACGGTGGGTATAGATGTTCATTTTGAAATTGACTGAAAAACTTGACCTTGGTCTTCGTTTTCAACATACTTATTTTTCATCTTTTTCATTTTCTTAAAAAATATTTTTTATCTGAAATTTTATTTATTTATTTTGTATAGTATCTAAAGTCATTGGTTCCTTGAGGTGAAGAGAAAATGTATTGTTTGATAGCGATTTTAATTATCAAAATGGTCAATATTAATGTCAATAATGCCAATGAATTCCACTGAATGAAAACAGTTTCATATAATGGTACTTCACATTTAAATTCCCTGAAATCTGTATCTAATTTCGGAAAGTTTTTGGATTTTGAGTTTTTTTTTTTTGTTTTTGACTTTTTGGGATATTTAAAGGTATAGATTGATTTATTATAGTTTTCATGTTTTTTAAAGTGTTTTTTCATTAAAAAAAAAGGTTAAAATTATTTTTTCCGGTGTTAAATACCCCTAGCCCAACTTTCCAACAACTTCTAGTCATTGAATTATAGGCAAATTGTGCGACATGTTGCTTACCGTGGCATGCGATGCGTCACTTGCTATTTTTTTTTCAAAAAAATGGGGGAAAGTCATCCACCCCAAAAAAAAATTTTAAAAAAAATTGCAAGGCTAACACTTGGGTTACCTTGTGCTCGCGGGCCGAGGTTTTTTTTTCATGATTTGATTTTTCATAGTTGGATCTTTAATGATTTTTATTGTCGAGTCTCTTTTCCAATCTCTTTCTTTACTGATTTGTTTGTTTTTAACCGCGCAGTGTAATTTGTTATGGTTTCATATTTATAAATTTATCCCAATCTCAAACAACTATCCTTATATTTATTTGGTTTTTAATGTTGTGATCGTTTATTTTTGTGGTGTTTATTTGGTTTCATATATTTTTGTGTCGTATAATCAAATAAAAAATCATAAAAAATATTGAACTCGATTAAGTTTATGACTTAGATCACAGTCTTGGTTAGTTAATTTTAGTTGATTAAAAATTGAATTTTATAATTTATTTTTATTTACTTTTTAAATAATTATCTAGATCTTAAACAAATATCTCAGTGTTGAGTTAATATTCAATTTTATGAGCAATGATGTTTTTTATCATACGACTAGATAAAAAAATTAAACCTGAAAGAATCAAAGTCACAAGTTTGACTGGTTAGACTGTAATACTCTAATTGATCAAATAAATTATAGTCTTAATATGTTTTTTTAAAAGGATGTCACCTTGGAAAATTTATTCAAACCAAAATCACATTTTCGCTAATCGTATGGCTTACTTTTGAATTAGCAAAGTTATCAGTGTCTTGTTAGGATAATTCTAAAACAGTCTGATCTAGAACATGAGCCCGGCAAGGACTCAGGTAAAAATATTTCAGCATTTTTGCTGATCACAGTTTGCTATCTCGTTCTTTGATGCCCGCTCTAGGGAATCCAGGACCCTCACTGCTTCATCCATGTTGCGACCAGTGCTTGCTGGGTATAGAAAGCTCAGCTCGATCCACCATATGACACCATCCCGAAATTAATTAAATTTGATTAGCGAAACTTTGGTCGCTTAAATCAACTACATTAATTGGTATACAATGACAATAATTTTAAATTTTAAAAGCAAAAAAGTCCTTTTTCTATGGCTAACCAGGTCAGTTAAAAGAAAAATGGAGAAGTTGCTTCTGGTTTTCGAGCTCGCCCCCCTGTCAGCACCAGCAACACGCAGAGCTCGAGATGGAACACTCTGCCCAGGGGAGTCTTTCTCGTCTGGATCCACCATATTAAATTGCTCAATGAGCTCTCTGCTAGGATCTGCAATAACTGGCTATGAAACCTTGTATCCAGGCTGCATGCACGAATTGTGCATAAAATTAGTAATTACTCAAGAATCATAAAATATTACTGCTATAAAAACATTATTACTGGACAAAGTTCACATAACTGCAAAATTCTTTACATATTGTTCTGTTGAATATTTTCCAATTACCAAATTAACAAATATAATTTATATTGAAAGATTCTTGCAGTGTAGGCTTAAATATCCTCAACCCACTCAACATGAGACAAAACATCGTCACAAGACAGTCCCAAAAGCATGGCTCCTCTCTTAGAGCATATCGGAGCTTCTAAATGGATACTCAAAGTTAAAAAAAAAGTAATATTTTAATTTTTTTTTACTTGTTTTTCATTCTAAAAAAAAATCAAATAAAATGCTAAAATATCTTTTTTTTCTCATAAATACTATTCCTACATATCTCTCAAAATAGCAAAAACCAATAAAGTAGGGTCAAAAAAAATAAGACAATTAAATATAGTAATGTGAAAAAAAAATATCATCAAAATCATTAAAAAAAATAAAATACTTATTTATTATATTCTAATAGAATTGAATTTTCAAATGTCTTTTTTTCATTGGAGTATACATGATAAAAAAAAATATATTCAAAATGTTATTTTATCAATTTATCTATTTAAAATAACATCTCTCATCAGAGATGCTCTTAACAAATTCTAGAGCATAAGAAGCCATCTGATCAGGCTTGGTAGTGCAAATATTTTTAATAAATTAAGTATTTATTATTTTGAAGGGCTTGTATATATTTTTTAAAAATAAAATAAAAATTTAAAAATAATTTTTTTTTAAAAAATGAAATATAAACACACCCTATACTGTAAGAGTTGATAACCTGATGGTTTTCACTTCAAGAAGGGTGTTGGAAAATATAGTAGCGGTTATTTTTTTTAAAATATTTTAAATATTAAAATAATTTGAAAATATAAAAAAAATAAAAAATTTATATTTTTCAATGAAAAAAAAAGAGTCTCGGGGCTCCAAAAGTAAGGCCTGGCATTTTCAGAGTCTGAAAAATAATGAAGTCTCTGTTTTGTTTTGTTTTTTGCGACTGTGACGTTGGAATTTGGAAGGTGGGCCCCCGGTAGAGGAGTTGAAAGAGTGTCTGCGTGGAGAGAACGTGGCATGTATCGTGGCTATAGCTGGGGCAGGTTACGCGAGTGCGAGTGCGATTTATGTGGATGGGCCACCCTGGCTCTTCATTCTGGAAAGTCTTGCTTACCTGTCACTCTTGCGTTGTGTTCATGACCTGTCGTTTGTCTCCCGGCATATAGACATTGTTTGGAATTATTTGAGCTTTTATAGTTGTAGTTTAAAAAAAATTATTTTATAAAAAATATTTTTGATTGAGGTTAGTTTGTTATTTATATATATTTAATTAAAATTATGGTTGAAATTAAAATAAAATAAAAAATAATTTAATGTATTTGGTTAAACATGTTTTTCAAATTAAAGTTGTAAAATAACTAAAAAAAAGATATATATTAATATTGATGGTTTTTAATTTAAATATTTTTTATTATTCCATTAACTTATTTATAATTTCATCACGTATGAAATTTATCTGATAAAAACTATAGTTTTCATGGTTTTTTGAGCGTGCAATAAAATCAGATAAAATATTATCAAAAACAAAATTGGAATTGTGATCAAATTCCACAAATGTTACGTCATCATGCGATATCCTTCTAATTTATGTAATGTTATTAAATAATATTAAACAGTAGTTTTTTAAATAAAACACAATTTTAAAAATGAATTTTTTTTATCGGATCGGACGCGGTTTAATGAACAATTGAGACACTGTTCACTGAACAATACCAGGTGAATTAATTCACCTGGCATAGATGCGGCAAAGAAAGAAGCAGCTCTCAACTGCTTTGTGCAAACCAGCGGTTTCAACATAAAATATATGAATCCCATACAAATAATAAATTGAGTTTTAATATTACCATACATGATGTTTACGTTATTATTTTAAAAGCTACCACGTAAATAACACCCTCTTTAACGGGCACCAGTAACATATGTTACCAACCTCGGTAGAAGAAGTGTATCTAATAATTAATTATAATTTTAGTAATTTAATTAAATTGGAGGTTGTTTATTTATTATACTGTGAAATTTTATAAAAGACAAGGTATGATTGTTTATTATGTTGCTGTTCAAGACTTAGATGCACCGTGCACTGTTAGTTTTAGCCTCTTTTATTTTCTTTGAATAGTTATTCGTTTCGACCACTAATATTTTTTTATTTCATTCTTTCAAATAATTTACTTCTTGAAATTTTCACTTTTTAATTTATAGTCCTTGATTTTTTTATATTTTCAGAATTTCACGTTCTAGACATAAATCTCATTTATTTTACATTTCATTTGCTTGGGTTTTAAAGGATAGAGAGCTGACCAAAAAAAAAAAACAGAGAAGAGAGAAAATGGTTGTTCTGACTTCTGAGTCTTCAGACAGTTTAAAATATTAATTTTAGTGTCAATAAATTCGATTTAGATGTAGAAGTTCAGTTGAGATAGTGTTTCTATGTGAACATGTCATAAAAAATAAAACAGGATCCACAAGGGGTTTTTTTATTCAATAGAAGTTTGTTTTTTAAGATATTTTAGGTTTTTTTTGGGTTTTGAAACAGGTTTTATTAAGGTTCTTGTTATGTTTTTGGTGTATTTTTAAAAAAAAAAAAATAAATTTTTTAAATTTAAAAATTTGAACCATAATTTTTCATCCACCAAAAATATCCAAAAAATAAATAAGAAAACGACAAGTCTTCTGCTATATTGCTATATATTTAAGAAAAATAGGATGGGCAA
>Ga0307511_10001482_pt1 | contig 24847 bp, 16 predicted proteins | sample 13_EM_MG_FD_200266 | JGI IMG/M metagenome (GOLD analysis project Ga0307511, IMG submission 200266) | Populus trichocarpa ectomycorrhiza microbial communities from riparian zone in the Pacific Northwest, United States - 13_EM | ecosystem: Host-associated > Plants > Roots > Unclassified | place... | reverse complement strand
ACTGGCAGAAAGACCGGGACTTATTCGAGTCTTCGGTTCTGCAATTTGCCTGGGAACATGGTTTACCGGTGCTGGGGGTCTGCCGGGGACTGCAACTGATCAATGTCAATTGCCAGGGGACGCTGGTACAGGACCTGGGTCTGCGGGGAGATGAAGTACATGAGAATGTGACGGGTATTGACAAGCGGCATCCGGTAGAAATACTGGAGGACACTTTGCTGGCGTCTGTAACCCGGCAAGAGCGCGGAGAGGCCAATAGTGCTCATCACCAGGCCATCGACCGGCTGGGGAAGGGGCTCCGGGTGAATTGCCGGGCGGAGGATGGGACTATTGAAGGGATAGAATGGGCGGATCCTGCCGGGAAGCCTTTTATGATCGCCGTGCAATGGCATCCGGAGAGGATGTATACGAATGGGTATTCAGATGCCGCTTTATATAAGGAGATCAGAGATCGGTTCATTGAAGAAGTGAGGAACGCGATGGTGACTAAGGGGTGAGGAAATGATGGGGGATGGTGGAAGATAAGATGAGTGAACGACGACGACGATGTAGGGAGCCGATGGCGAAGTGTGAAGGAGCGGCGATGAAAGAAAAAGGGAGTAAAAAATTAAAAACAACAGTAACAGTCATTACCATGCAGATCATCAATCCGGCTACGGAAGAAATTATAGAGGAGATCGTTGAAGATACGGAGGCGTCTGTGCAGAAGAAGTTCAGTATGTTGAAAGCGGGACAGCCTGCCTGGGCGGCCCTGCCGGTGGAAGAAAGAATAAGCTGTATAGCCAGGTTCTACGATCTGCTGGATAAGGAGAAGGAGGAACTGGGGGCTACATTGACGAGGGAGACGGGTAAGCCTTTGCAACAATCCTATAATGAGCTGAATGGGGCGCGGAGCCGCATCCGGTATTTCCTGGATAATTCCGTCCGGTATTTGTCAGAAGAATGGGTCATCATGGAGGGCGCTACCCGGGAGAAGATCGTATATGAGCCTTTGGGGGTGATCGCCAATATTTCCGCCTGGAATTATCCTTACCTGGTAGGGGTGAATGTATTTATCCCTGCGTTGATCGGGGGCAATGCCGTCTTTTATAAACCTTCTGAATATGCTACCCTTACGGGACTTCACATTCAAAGAATGTTATTTCAGTCCGGCGTGCCGGAGAATTGCTTCCAGGCGGTAGTGGGAAAAGGCGTGGCGGGAGAATGGTTGTTAGGCTTACCGCTGGACGGTTATTTTTTTACCGGAAGCTATCGAACGGGGAAATATATCGCGGAAAAATGTGCGTCCAAGCTGGTGCCCTGCCAGTTGGAGCTGGGCGGTAAGGATCCCTTGTATGTGATGGATGATGTGGAAGATATCGACAAGGTGGCTGCTGCCGCGTTGGAGGGAGTCGTTTATAATAACGGGCAGAGTTGTTGTGCGGTGGAGCGGATCTATGTCCAGGAGTCCGTGTACGATCGTTTTGTCCTGGCCTATACGGAGCAGGTGAAAAAAATGGTGGTCGGCGATCCGGTGGATCCTGCTACGGAGATCGGTCCACTGAGCAGGCAGGAGCAGGTGGCTTTCTTACTGGGACAGATCGGGGACGCGGTGGAAAAAGGAGCGAAGTTGCTGTATGGGGGGCGAAAATTGGGTCGAAAGGGGTATTTTATAGAGCCGGCAGTGCTGGTGGATGTGGATCACGGCATGAAGGTGATGACAGAGGAGTCATTCGGGCCGGTGGTAGGGATTCAGAAAGTAAAAGACGATGTGGAAGCTGCTGCACTGATGGCGGATACGGAATATGGGTTGACGGCGGCTGTATACTCAAAGAGTTATGAGCGGGCGGAGTTGATTCTGAAGCAATTGAATACGGGTACGGTTTATTGGAATTGCTGCGACCGGGTAAGTGCGGGTCTTCCCTGGTCGGGCCGGAAACATTCGGGATTGGGGATGACCCTTTCTTACCAGGGCATTCGGGCTTTTGTACAGCCCAAGGCTTATCATGTCCGGCCATCCTGACGGCCATCCTGGCGGGCAAAGGACAGACGCTATTCTACGGTGGCGGAATGCAACGGCGGAAGTCATCCGATAGCCGGATTTTGTCTTATATAGTAAGTGTTTTTATTTTTGATTATCTTTTTTTACGGTTCCCGAGGGGCTTTTTTATAAGGGTTTCCTTTGGATTCATATGATGAAACCCTTTGCGGGTATAGATCTCCTTGTATTATAAAAAGGTTGTACACGTCCTGTGTATATCTAGTTCATGCATAACCCATATTGTGATTTATATTATGTCTCCGGCATTTACAGCCTCTAATCCTCTCCCTTCCATCTTGATTCATTAACTCCTTATTTGGTACTGTTTATGGCTAAATTCTACACTTTTTTCAGCAAGTATTGTATGAATCCTGGCAGGCCGGGCTTCCGTATTTTATTCCTGTTATTACTGGTAGGGGGGATTTGTCCGGCGGACGGGCAGAACCTGATTCAAAATCCGGGAGCGGAGCTAACCCCGGTACTGTCTAATTCCTGGATACGGTCAGGGGGTAGTCTAAATCAGTTTGGCTTTGATCCGACTCAGGGTGGCGATTGGTATCTGAATAGTCCCAGCACTTATTTCGGGGGAGTATCGCAGAGTGGTGCTGATTTTTTCAGCGCCGGCAGTGACAATACCAATATCGTTCCCGATGGATATGACGAGATCATGCAGCACATCCCTTTGGACGCCTATACGGGCACAGATGGATCTTTTACGTTCAATGGGTATGGGTCTACGAACGGAGGGCTTGATTCGGGAAGGTTCATTGTCAAATTTTATAATACCTCCTCTTCGGTGGTCCATACGTTCGATACTGTCTTTAAGGCCGCTGATGGTACTGATGTGAGCTACCATCTTATTACCCATAGCTGGAATATGGCTGCCGCCGATAATATAAAATATGCAGAAGTGTATATCGGCGCATTTGCTGGCGGAGTAGATCCTATACAGGTCTTTTCCGATGGTTTTTCTCTGATGAACGGGCCTGTGCTGCCACTCAGCCTGCTGGACTTTACAGCGGTACAGAAGCCGGATAATACGGTGGATCTGGCCTGGCAAACGGCCGAGGAGCAGAACAGTCATTATATAGAAGTACAGCGGAGCGGTAACGGGAAGGATTTTGCGGCTATCGGTCAGGTGCCGGCGGCGGGGAATAGCAAGCTGGTAAAGGACTACTCTTTTACCGATCAATACCCGCTTACGGGCAGTGCGTTCTATCGCCTACGCCTGGTAGACCTGGATGCCAGCTTTAAATACAGTAAGGTTGTGGAAGTGCGGTCTTCGGTTCCGGGCAAAACGCTGGAAGTATTTAATAACCCTTTTTATGATCAGATTGGCGTGAAAATCAATACCGGGGCGTCGGATCAACTGACATTGACTTTAATGGATATGACGGGACGAGTGTATTTGCGCCAGGCTTATCGTGCGCAGGCAGGCAATAACTTTATCAATATGTATCCTTCTGCTGGTATTGCGAAGGGGGTGTACCTGTTGCATGTAAAGGGAGGGGCTACGAATCAGACCATTAAGCTTCTGAAGGAACGATAAAGGGCAAAAAGAGAGGGCAATAGAAATTGCCCTCGCGTCACGACTTTGGTGACCATTCAAAACTAAAGTATTAATAAGATTTATATATTTTCTTGTCTGGGGAATTATTCCAGTAGCCTAACAGGACGGGATATACAATTGTCAAATTTACCATTAAAATCGGAAAATTCAAATCCTCCGGTTATATATTTCTCTTATTCTATACGGATGACATTTGTCCAGGGTTGCTGATCCACAAGGAATTACTTACGCAAACGTTGTCGCAACTCCGGGGATGGATTTTCGGGGCTGGAACCTGCGGACGAACGGGGAACGCCCGCAGGATTATGTGCCGGTCCGCCGGGGGTCGTTTACATCAGCAATTTGTCTGGATTGGGTATAAAATTGAGAAAAGCCTGGAAATTGGCTTTGTATTTCCGTTTGTCCAGTTTATAGTAGAATGCGCCTTTTTTGGAGTTGGCTTTATCCTTTTCCTTCTGTTTGATCAAAAGTTCGGTAGAAAGGACCTTACGGCTGAAATTGCGGTTGTCAAAAGTCGTGTCATAGATCCCTTCGTATAATATCTGCAATTGGGGGATGGTGAATTTAGCCGGTAATAATTCGAAGAGGATGGGGTGGAGGGCTGCCTTGTAGCGAAGTTGCCGTTTTGCATCCTCCATCATTTTTTTATGGTCGAAGATCAGGTCGGGCGTTTCTTCCAGGAGAAACCATTCGGCGTTGTACTCGTGGCTCAGTTGTTTCTCGTATTGGTGAATATCGACGAGGGCAAAATAAGCGATGCTGACCGTTCTTTCCACCGGATCGCGCTGGGGGTCTCCGAAAGCGCGCAGCTGTTCCATATATACTCCTTCGAGGCCGGTAAGGTTTTTTAATATACGGTTAGCTGCCTGTTCCAGGCTTTCCGTTGGCTGGAGGAATCCTCCCATGAGACTCCATTTGCCTCTTTCGGGCTTTAGCCCTCGTTGCACCAGCAATAATTTTATATTATTCCCATCAAACCCAAAAATTATACAATCCACGGCTACCAGAATGCGTGATTCTCCTGGGTAACGACTCATTTTATTCAGATTAGTGATATAATAAAAACCACATGAATGTAAAACATTTTATGCAAGCTACCAGAACTTAACATATATAGCCATCAGGATTGCCAGTGTTATGATGATCAATACCAGGGTGGAAGGCTTGACACGGAACATTTCCCTGTCCAGTTCAAAGGCTTTGGGGTTAATCTTAGGTCCTCCCATGCTGATGACTACCATCACGATCATGGTAAACAGGAAGGCCAGTCCCATGCAAATGAGGAAGGGGATCTGCCATACGGTGGCTGCCACTCCATTTACGATCGCCTGGGTGGGGTAGGCCGTGTAAAGGAAAGTCTCATGGCCAATTACCTGGGGGGCAAATTCATTGAAGAAGACGGAGAGTACGAATCCTGTAACCAGGCCGGCGATGGCGGCGGCGCCTGTAGTCCTTTTCCAGAACATACCCAGGATGAACATGGCAAATACGCCCGGGCTGATAAAGCCTGTATATTGCTGGATGAAGGTGAAGCCTCCTTTCCCGCCGATGCCCAGTATGTCTTTCCAGGTAAAGATGATGGCAATGAACATGGAGAATACGACGGCCAGGCGTCCTGTCCAAACCATTTTTTGCTCATCGGCTTCTTTATTGAAATACTTTTTATAGATATCCAGGGTAAAGATCGTGGAGATGCTGTTCACCTTTCCTGCGAGGGAAGAAACGATGGCTGCGGTCAACGCTGCGATGGACAGGCCTTTAAGGCCGGAGGGCAGGAATCCGAGGACGGCGGAGTAGGCATAGTCTTTTCTTCCGTCTTCCAGCTGCAGATGTCCGTTCTTGTAGAGTACAAAGGCTGCGATACCGGGAAGCATAACGATGACGGGCATCAGCAGTTTGAGAAATCCGGCGAAGAGGATCCCTGTGCGGGCGGTTTGGAGGTTGGCTCCCAGCGCTCTCTGTGTGATATATTGATTACAGCCCCAATAATTTAGGTTGACGATCCATTGGCCGGCAAAGTACATGGTGATTCCCGGGAGCACCAGGTATTTATCCACTTCGAGCTGGGAAGAAGCGGCGGTGGGTCGGTGGAAGATCATGTGGAAATGTTCGGGCGCATCTTTGATTAAGGCATTGAAACCGGCTATGGCGCTGCTGCCCAGGCCGAATTTTTCCGAGACGACTGTCAGGGCGAGATAGCTGGTAGCCAGACCGCCGATGATCAGTACTCCCACCTGTATGACGTCTGTAAAACCGATCACTTTCATGCCTCCCAGGGTGATCAGCAGGGCGAAGATGGCCAGGCCGATCATGATGATATGCAGGTTGTCGCCCCCTACCAATCCATTGATGGCTACGGCGCCCAGGTATAAAATGGAAGTAAGATTTACAAACACGTACAACAATAACCAGAAGATGGCCATGATCAGGGCTACGGTCCCATTGTAGCGTGTCTTCAAAAATTGCGGCATCGTGTAGATCTTATTTTTAAGATATACCGGGATGAACCAGACCGCGATAATGATCAGCGCTATGGCTGCTATCCATTCATAGGCTGCTACGGCGATGCCGGCGAAGAAGCCTTCCCCGCTCATACCGATGAACTGCTCTGCAGAAATATTGCTGGCAATCAGCGAAGCGCCGATTGCCCACCAGGTCAGGGAGCCTTCCGCCAAAAAGAAATCCTTGGTATCTGTAACGGCTTTCTTCTTTCGCTGATAGATCCAATAACCGTAGGAAGCTACCAGGATAAAATAGATGGCGAAGACTAAGTAGTCTGCAAAGACGAGGTTCTTGTTCATAAGCAATCGGGGCGTTAGATATAGTTAATAATTGGAATAATTCCTTCCGGAACCGGATCGGCTGATGATCATTGATTGGAATGAATCAGCAGCCAGGCCGATCATCTGTTGATCTGGAAATAAACATCGTTCCACCGGAGTTCATTACGGAACTGACGGAGATCTGTTGTTTTCCCTATCAGGGCCAGTTCGATGCCTGCCATGTCTGCGAAGTCCTGCAGGTGTTCGGCCGTCAGGTTCTGGCTATAGCAGGTATGGTGGGCTCCGCCTGCATAGATCCAGGCGGTGCATCCTGTCTTCATGTCGGGATAGGGTTTCCACAGGACCCGGGCGACGGGCAGTTTGGGCAGGCCCTGGATTGGAGCTACGGCGACCACTTCGTTGACCAGGAGACGGAACCGGTTGCCCATATCGACGATGGAGGCATTGATGGCCGGGCCGGCTGCGGAATTAAATACCAGCCTGACCGGATCGGCTTTTCCTCCGATGCCCAGGGGATGAATTTCGCAGGAAGCCTTGCCATCTGCTATAGATTCGCAGATCTCCAGCATATGCGAACCCAGGACGAGATTGTTCTCGGGGTTAAAATGGTAGGTATAGTCTTCCATGAACGAATTGCCTCCCGGCAGTCCGCTGCCCATCACTTTCATGGCCCGTACGAGGGCGGCTGTCTTCCAATCTCCTTCCCCGGCAAAGCCATAACCGCTGCCCATCAGGCGCTGGGCGGCAATGCCCGGTAATTGCGTCATGCCGTGCAGGTCTTCGAAGGTATCCGTAAAACCTTTGAAGTCACCATTTTCCAGGAAGGCGCGTAATCCTAATTCGATCCTGGCGGCCTCTCTCAGGGAGTTGTGCTGTTCTTTCCCTTTGCGCAGGGAGTCGGCCAGTTTGTATTTTTCGTCGTATTCTTTTACCAGGGTATCGATGGCTGCGTCGCTTACCTGGCGGGTCACGGCTACTAAGTCTCCGATCCCGTAGGTATTGACGGAAAAGCCAAATTTCATCTCCGCCTCTACTTTATCTCCGTCCGTGACGGCTACATATCGCATATTATCGCCGAAGCGTACGAACTTGGCGCCCTGCCAGTCGTGCCAGCCTGCTGCGGAGCGCGTCCATGCATTCAGGCTTTCCAGCACTTCCGTGTCCTGCCAGTGGCCGGTAATTACTTTCCTGTTGATGCGCATCCTGGTCATGATGAACCCAAATTCCCGGTCGCCATGGGCGCTCTGGTTGAGGTTCATGAAGTCCATATCGATGTCACCCCAGGGGATGTCTCTGTTGAATTGTGTGTGGAGGTGTACCAGTGGCTTTTGCAGGGCTTTCAGTCCGCCGATCCACATTTTAGCGGGGGAAAAAGTGTGCATCCAGGCGATAATGCCGATACAACCAGGGGCAGTATTGGCTTCTACGCAGAGATGATAAATTTCTTCGGGTGTCTTGACCGTGGGCTTGAATACTACGGTAACGGGTATCTGTGGCGCTGCATTCAATGCTGCCGCAATGGTCTGTGAATGGGCTGCTACCTGTTTAAGTGTTTCTTCACCATATAGATGCTGGCTGCCGGTGACAAACCATACTTCGAATTTTTTTAAGTTCGTAGTCATATCCTCTTTCCTGTTGTTTTGCTAATGTGATAATAAATATTGCTCTCGGGTATTATTGTCCGTAATAAGAATTGGGACCGTGTTTGCGTTCAAAATGTTTCTTGATCAGGGAGTCCTGCAGTCTGGGGGCATCTTTCCTGATCTGTTCTGTCAGGTAGGCCATTTGAGCGACCGCTTCCAGTACGGCGCTGTTGTATACGGCTTTTTCGGGCGTCTTTCCCCAGGTGAAGGGGGCATGATTTCCCACCAGGATCATTTCCACTTCTTCATAGGTCAGTCCCTTTTCCTGCAGGGCGTTCATGATCTGGAAGCCAGTCTGGTATTCATAGTCGCCCTGGATCATTTCGTCGTTCATGGGCGGTGCGCAGGGAATGTCCACGGTGTTGTGGTCTGCATGCGTAGTGCCAAAGATCGGGATATCCCGTTGAGATTGGGCCCAGGCCGTTGCATAGGTGGAGTGGGTGTGTACGATACCTCCGATCTTTTCCCAATGCCGGTAAAGTACGGCATGGGTGAGGGTGTCGGAGGAAGGGCGGAGTTTGCCTTTTACTGTTTTGCCGTCAAAATCGACGATGACCATTTTGTCGGCGGACAGTTCGTCGTAGGGGACGCCGCTGGGCTTGATGGCGAAAACGCCCAGGTCGCGGTCGGCTGCGCTGACGTTGCCGAAAGTGAAGAGCACGAGCCCCAGTTTCGGGAGCTGCATATTCGCCTGATAAGCGGCTTCCTGTATATGTTTGTATTTGCTCATAGTGTTCAGTTGCGGGGTTTACTTCGAATCAATATATCTATATCCTGAAGGCATCAGGAAGCTGAAGTCTTTGCTTCAATGAATTGTCCCAGGTCCTGGTATTGCCTATAACGTCCGGCGTAGATCGCTACCCGTGCGGCATCGGGATGGTATTCGGCGTCAAAGCCTTGTCCCATTGCTGCCATGGCATCTTCTACCTTTTTGTAAATACCCGCGGCGGTGGCGGCAAACATGGCGGCTCCCAGTGCGCAGGTCTGTTCGGAGCGGTGAATACGGATAGGCATATTCATGGTGTCGGCCATCATCTGCATGATAAAGGGAGACTTTCTGGCTACTCCGCCGAGCCCGATCAATCCTTTTACGGGGATGCCTTCCACGCGGAAACGGTCTACGATCGCCCGGGCTCCGAAGCAGGTGGATTCGACGATGGCCCGGAATATTTTGGGGGCGTCGCTTCCCAGGCTGAGGCCTGCAATAACGCCTTTCAGCGCCTGGTTGGCATCCGGGGTACGACGGCCGTTAAACCAGTCCAGGGCCAGTTCTCCTTGTTGTTCGGCGGGGAGGGCGGCTGCCTGCTTACTCAGTTCAGGGATTATTTTGTCGAGGGTCTCTGCTATGAGCGCCCTGGCGGTATCTGCAGTAATGATGGAAGATCCCGATTGGGCCAGTATATTTTGTAACGGCCAGGCGAGTACGTTTTTAAACCAGGCGTAGGCGTCCCCGAAAGCCGACTGTCCGGCTTCCATTCCCATCATTCCCGGGATCACGGAGCCGGGTACCTGCCCGCAGATACCTTTTATCAATTTGCCTTCCACTTCATGGAGGGGCGCCACCAGCATATCGCAGGTGGAAGTGCCCATCACTTTGCTCAGGTGGTAGGCTTCGATCTGGCCGCCAACGGCGCCCATGTGCGCGTCGAAGGCGCCGACGCCTATTATCACATCGGTGGATAGTCCCAGGCGTTCGGCCCATTCTTTTGACAGAGGACCGGCTGCCTGGTCGGCCGTATAGGTGTGTGTGAAGAGACGTGCGGTGAAACCTTTTAACACGGGGTCGAGTGAGGAAAAGAATTCGTCAGGGGGGAGACCGCCAAACTCTTTTGCCCACAATGCCTTATGGCCTGCGGAGCAAACGCCCCGGCGCATGTCGGCGACATGTTTGCCTCCCGTTAACAGGAAAGGGATCCAGTCGCAATGTTCTACCCAGGAATAACAGGCTTTTCTTATCTGTTCGTCTTCTTTTAATATATGAAGTAATTTGGCCCAGAACCATTCGGAAGAGTATACACCTCCTACGAATTGAAGGTAGTTCGTATCGAATTTTTCGGCATGTGCATTGATGGCGGCGGCTTCTTTCACGGCGGTGTGATCTTTCCACAGCACGAATAAGGCGTTGGGGTTATTTTCAAAGCCGGGGAGTAGTCCCAGTGGGGTGCCTGTTTCATCTACGGCAACGGGTGAAGATCCGGTGGTATCAATGGAGATGGCTTTTACATTTTTGGCTGCGGCAGGTCCTGCCTGCGCCAGGCAGCTCCGGATGGTCTGTTCGAGCCCTTCTATATAATCCAGGGGATGTTGTCTGAACCGGTTGGCGCCGGGATCGCAATAAAGGCCATCCTTCCAGCGGGGATAATAGAAAACTGCCGAGGCGATCTCGTGGCCATTGCCGGCGTTGACGATAACAGACCGGACGGAATCTGTGCCGTAGTCCACTCCCAGTACAAATTGATCTTTTTCCATATGGCTATTCATCCGGTATTTTTCTCTCTGTTTATATTAAGACTTGTCAAAATAACATTTATTTTCCTATATTTTAAAAAATATTTTCCGGGGAGCGTTTTCGGAGATCTGCTTTTAGGAATTTAGCGTATCTCTGAAATATCAGAAGACGGGTGAGCCGGCCCAAATCAGTGGGGAGAGCGTTAAGAATTGTCATTATGATCATTATTTGATTTTAATCCCTTTTAAAGCTATTGGTTAGCCTTCGCTGTACAGGCGTTCGGCATAGATTTGTTCTTTAGGAAAATCCGGGCCGGGATTATTATCAGCTGACTGGATGTAGGGAGGAAATAATGGTTTTCATGGATTGCAGCCTGGAAGCTACCAGGGGAGCCTTGCCGGTGGAAAAATGCTCTTAAAAGACGTTTGAATAAAAAAGCAGGGGATGTAAGCTGGCGCATCCCCTGACACATTACGTAAATTTAAATGCCAGAGCCATAACCAAATTTTTACGATGCTCGTAAGATACGTAAAAATTATTTTATGATACATTATACTGATTAAAAAATATCTTGTACGTATTTGCTTAATCTAGAAGCTATTGATTCCTAGATATTTATCTTCGATTTCGCGTAGTAGTTATACAAGAAATAGCCTAAATTGGCTTGCCCCTCAAACCGCCGGAGAAATGGAAAAAAAGATTAAGATTAATAGGATAAAAGCTGTCTTAGCAGAAAAAGATATATCGCATAAAGAATTGGCGACCAGGGTCGGCATAGCTCCAAATAGTGTTACTCGTATATGTAACAATGAATTTCAGCCCACTTTGAGATTACTCCGGGAGATTGCTCTGGCATTAGAGGTAGATATAAGGGAATTGTTAATTCCTACCAGTCATTCTTAGGACAATTTGTCTTATAGGGGTGGTTGTGGGGGTTTCACAATTATTTATCGGGCGATACTTATATGTTATTATTTTAATGTGACTTTTTTTTGACCTTTTATATAATTAAGACCTCAAGGACTTTGCCTGGAAGAGAAGCTGCCTTTATTTTAGTGGTATATTTATAATTACCATAAACGGCGCGTTATGTTCACCAGATTTTTATTCCTTATCCCGGGTTTGTTCCTTGTCATCGCAAAGGGAGCAGGGCAGTCCAATTATTATCCGGATAGTTTGAAGAAGAGCATTTCCCTGGCTAAGAATGACCGGGAAAAGGTCAGTACGCTGCTGAGCCTGGCGATCTATTATGCCGGTCAGGATAATTCGTTGTCGGAGCGATATGCCAGCCAGGCGATGGAAGTGGCGGAGCTAAGCCGGGACAGGAGGCTGATGATCACTACCTATATTCAGAACGGGGATCGTTATCTGAACCAGGCCGAATTTGCCGGTAACATCCTGCTTGCCATCGATAATTTTCAGCATGCCGAAAAGCTTGCCAGGGAGAATGGTCTGGATGCGGGACTGGTCGATAGTTACTGCGGCCTGGCAGAGGCATTTACTGCAAAGGGGGATAACGAGAAGGCGCTTAGCTATAATAACCTGGCCCTCTCCGTAGCCGGCAACCTGGATAGTGATACGGTGAAAGTAACCGCTCATACTTCGATGGGGGATACCTATATGGCTATGAATGAAAAATTACTGGCTTTCCGGAATTACCTGGAGGCATTGAATATCGCGGAGTCCTCAAAAAAGGAGCCATTGATCCGGAGGGGCTGCCAGTCCCTGAGGGGGTTCTATTACAGTATAGGGGAGCATGACAGGGCGATCGATTATGAGATGAGGGTCCTTGCTATTGACCGGAAGAAAAATGACCGGTATGGAATGATGAACGATTATAATGTTATGGGAAAGTTGTTCACGGCAAAAAGACAATACGAGCTGGCCCTGAAAATGTATGAGAGCTCGAATGCGGAGGCGGATACCCTGCATCTTGACCTGTTTAAGCTAAATTCCTATATCGACATATTCTCTCTGTATTTTTCGGGTGATCAGTATGCAAAGGGTATGACCTATCTGAATGAGCATAAGGAATTGCTGGATTTCCTGGACAAGGCGGGGATGCGGTTCTTTACCGACGAAGCGTACGGGGATGCGTATACGGACATGAAAAAATTTGATTCAGCCTATTTTTATTTTAAGCGGACGGAGGCGGATATCGAGAAAAGGGGGAGTCCTTTTATGAAGGACGATTTTTATGAAAAATTCGGAAGGTATTACCGGAAGAAGGGAGAGAGTGGAAAAGCTATTGCTTATTATTTAAAGGCAAAGGAGATCGGGGCGGCCACCCGGAACCTGGCTATTTTACAGAAGAGCACCGCCGTGCTGGATTCCTTATACGGGCAGGCCGGCGATTACAAGGCGGCTTATTTTTATCATTCGGAATACACCAGGTATACGGATAGTATCAAGGCTCTGGCTAAAGAGACGGACCTGCTGAAACTGGAGGTGGACAATGATAACAGGCGGAAGGAGCGGCTCGTCCGGGAAGAAGAGGAAAATACGCAGCACCGGCATAATGTCCAGTATATGGGCTTTACGGTGGGGCTTGTCGGCCTTTTCGTCGCGCTGGTGATGCTGGGTTTTTTCATCGTCTCTCCCCGTACTATCCGGGCCCTGGGCTTTTTTTCGTTTATTTTTCTTTTTGAGTTCATCATTTTGCTGGCTGATAAACAGATCCATGAGGCTACTCATGGGGAGCCCTGGAAGGTGCTCCTGATCAAGGTATTCCTGGCGGCGATCCTTTTACCGCTGCATCACTGGCTGGAGCATAAGGTGTTCCATTATCTTACCTCCCGTAAAAAGATCTCGCCGGCAGGTATGCCTTTTTTACGAAAGCGATTGAAAATGAAAGCCGAAGAGGGCCTTCCATCCGGGGCGGCCGAGTGAAAAAAGAATTTTATTCCCTTTTTTTATTATTTTCTGTATTTTATTCTGTTTATTCGTATTTTTGCCAAAAATAATAATGGAAATTGTTTTGGATAATACGGACCTGCAGATCCTGCAATTAATGCAGGAGAATGCCCGCATCTCCAATGTTGACATGGCCAAGAAGCTGGATATGGCTCCTTCGGCCGTGCTGGAGCGGGTGAAGAAGCTGGAGCAGAAACAGGTGATCCGCAACTATACTACCAGTATTAACCCGGCAGCGGTGGGACAGAAGTTGCTGGCTTTTATTTTCATAAAGACCAATGATGGATTTGGGAGCAGTGTGACAGGGCCTGCACTGGCTAAGATCCCTGAAGTGCAGGAGGTCCATAATATCGCCGGAGAAGATTGTTACCTGGTAAAGGTCCGGGCGGCTGATTCGGCTCACCTGATGTCCCTGATGCGGAATGAATTTGCCAAGATCCCTACCATCCATTCTACGAAAACGACCATCGTTCTGGAAACGGTGAAAGAGGAGCAAAAATTAGTGGTACCTAAAAAATAATTGTATATGTCTTCCCCTTCTAACAGACCTGTCTCGACTTTAAGCGTGATCATCGCCTTCGCTATCGTATATATAGTTTGGGGGTCTACCTATTTCTTTATACGTCTTTCCGTTGCGCATATTCCTCCCATGCTGGTGGGCTGTATGCGGTTCCTGATTGCAGGGATCCTGATGCTGGCCTGGTGCGGGGTGACCGGCGAGCGGGTATTTGTCTGGAAGGATATGAAGCCTGCTATTGTGAGCGGCTTGTTACTGCTCTTCTTCGGGAATGGCTCCCTGATCTGGTCGGAGCAATATCTGCCCAGTTCGCTGGCGGCTATTTTACTGGCTTCGGGCCCCATCTGGTTCGTATTATTGGACAGACGCAAATGGCAGGAGAATTTCCGGAGCAGGGAGACGATCCTGGGGCTGCTGGTTGGGTTTGCCGGCATCATCCTGTTATTCGGGGAGCAGTTGCTCCATACGCTGTCCGGTTCCGGGGTTGCCGGCGGGGCTGTTACTCACGCTGTCTCCGGCGCTGCCGTTGCGGCGGGTACTAACTGGCAGGCGGTTGCGCTGCTGGTTTTATTGCTGGGGTCTATCTCCTGGGCTTCGGGGTCGCTTTATGCCAAATACAGATCATCGGGTAATTCCAATTCGGTAAATGTCGGCTGGCAAATGCTGGCGGCGGGGGTGGCTTTTATTCCTGCCAGCCTGATCAGCGGGGAATGGGTTCATTTCCATTGGCAGGACGTGCCTCTCTCTTCCTGGCTTTCCATATTTTACCTGGTGACGATGGGATCTCTCGCAGGCTATAGCGCCTTTGTATGGCTGCTGCAGGTGAGATCTGCTACACAGGTGAGCACGCACGCTTATGTGAACCCGGTAGTTGCTGTATTGCTGGGTGTGTTCTTTGCGAATGAAAAAATGTCCCCGGTGCAATTATTGGGGCTGGCGATCATACTGATCAGCGTGTTACTGATCAACCTGGCTAAGTACAGGGCTTCCGCTGCCGCTCTCCGGTCTCCGCAGGAGGAGAATCTGTCTGCCCCTGTCCGGGACATTCCCGGGAAGGTCCGTAAACATCAGAAGGCTCTTGAGCGTTAAATTAGTAAGAGTAAGCTCCGGGTGTTCCTGCCCTTCAAAGTCCATAACATTAACGGGCTTTACAGCATAGATGATTTGTACCTGTAAATCTATAAAATGTACAAGGGATCCGGCAATGGAAAGCCCTGTGTACCAGTTGATTCCTGTATAGGGGGATCCTGTATTTTTTTAAAAAAGGTATATTCGTTACATTGAGTATTTTCGTGGTCATGGACTATAATAATATCTTAGAGCAGACTCAACAATATGTCCGGTCTTTTTTCGACTCTCATGTCGATGAAAGGCTCATTTATCACAACCGTACGCATACGGAGAAAGTGGTGGAGGCGGCGATAAAGATCGCACAGCATTACCAATTGAATGAGAGGGATTTTTTTATAGTGAATGTAGCCGCATGGTTTCATGATATCGGTTATTATAAGGGTGGGTCGGTCGGCCATGAGGAGAAGGGCGCGCAGATGGCGGAGGCTTTCCTGACGGGTACGGGTGTGGATGCCAGCGTTATCGAGGCTGTTAAGAATTGTATCCTGGCTACCAGACTTCCGCAAAAGCCTGCCAATTTACTGGAAGAAATTGTTTGTGACGCGGACCTTTTTCATCTGGGAACGGACACGTTCGGCGACCGGAATAAACTGCTGCGAAAAGAGATGGAGGCCACTCATAACAGGAAGATAAGCAAGGACGAATGGCGTAAAGGGACGATCCGGTTCCTGGAATCACATCATTATCATACGGATTATTGCCAGTTGCTGTTGAATGAGAAGAAGCAGGAGAACCTGGAGAAGCTGAAAGCCAGGGTGGAGCCGGAGCCATTATCTTCCGATCCCGTAGCCACCCTTCTGCACAAGCATGAGGAGGCCGCTGAAGAGCAGGAAAAAGAAATCTCGGAAAAAAAGGATAAAAAAGGTAAAAAGGACGAAGAAAAAAAGGGCAATGGTAAAAAGGATGCGGGCAGGGGGATCGATACGGTCTTCCGGATCACGTCCAATAATAACCAGCGCCTCAGCAGCCAGGCGGATAGTAAGGCGCATATCCTGATCCAGGTGAATTCCATTATTATTTCCGTATTGCTGAGCCTTTTGCTCCGGAAGATAGAGGATCATACCAACCTGGCGATTCCCGCCATTCTCTTATTAACGGTCAACCTGGTCACTATTATTTTTTCTATCCTGGCCACCCGGCCTCATATTCCTCCCGGGACGTTCAGCAAGGCCGATCTGGACGAAAAGACGGTGAACTTATTGTTCTTTGGGAATTTTTATAAAATGAGCCTTTCCGAATATGCCAATGGCATGCTGATCATGATGGATGACCGGGATTTCCTGTACGGGAGCCTGATCCGGGACGTCTATTTTCAGGGGATCGCTTTAGGAAAGAAATATCGCTGGCTGCGGTTGTCGTACAATGTGTTCATGTACGGACTGATCCTGTCGGTGCTTGCTTTTCTGATCGCCGCATTGGCTTTCCCCGTACCCCTTAAATGATTTTGCCGGCTTCCAGCGTTGTTTTAAAAGAATTATGACCTTTGTCTTATGCAGCAATCCATACTTAATATAGCCAAAGAGCTGGAGGGGGTTCAGTTGATAGACTCTCATCTTTCCTTTAAGGGGTTTATCGATTTTTTAAAGGAAAGGAGATCGCATGAGAAGACCATGAAGGTCAAGTACCTGGAATTTCTCATCAATCATTTTGAACACCGGCTTCGGGGAAATTACCGGATAGAAGTGGAGCAGGCAGCCCAATATGAAGATCTCCTGGAATTGATGTACTCCACCATATTCCCGGCTATTGAAGACGAGAGCCGGAACCTGTGGGCATTGAGCATACCGCTGAAGCCCATCATGTTCTATGGCACCGATCCCTTTTATGACATGCTTTGGGACCGTGATTCGGGCCATCTCCGGGTCTGTATGATCGATGAGGATAGCAAAGTGCGCAAGAAGATCAACCTGGAGCTGGTCTATTCCCTTATTTTAAAGAAGCTGTATAATTATAATCTTTACCATCCAGGCAGCGTCATCCGTTCTTTACGGAATGAGGCTTCGGGGATATTGAATTTTTACCGGCTGAATATCGACACCCGATTTGTGGAGGTGTTCCCCAAAGGGCCTCTCCCCGAGTGGGACCCTGCCATTTTACAATCCCATTTGCCGGTTCCCCGGATCATCGAATTTTTATTAAAACACCTTCCCCTGGACCTGTTCCGGTTCGAAGGGATTGCCGCCATCACGGTGACGGATATTACCAGGGAGCATGTAGTAGAGACGATCAAGAATGTCATCATAAATCCGGCATCCGGGTGCGGGGAAGATTCCTCTTACGAGGAGGTGATCCGCTCTTTAAAGAGCCTGACGGGCAATAATGCGGTGGATTTTGGCCTTTTACCTTTTTTAAAGATCAATGACAAGCCTGTATTTCCGGATGATGGCTGTTCTCACAGTCTGCTGGTCGATGCGGCCAGGCAATACGGCGAGGTGGAGAAGAGCTATCTGGCCATGGCGGAAAAATATCTGCAGGATCCCAAACTGGTCTTTTTTGATGTGATTGCGGTGTCCGAAGAGGGTGCTGATACTCCTTTTCTTAAAGCGCTCAGGCAGAAGGGGGTAAAAACCTATGCCCTGGTGCCTGTCTTTTCCAATAACCGGGTAGTAGGTGTCCTGGAAGTTTCTACCAAAGAAGCGGGCGTGCTGGACCAGGATCTTTTATCCAGGCTGGATATTGTCCTTTCCCTCCTGGCGCAGCTCCTTCAACAGAGCATCGATGATTTCGAGGCGAGGCTCAAAGCCGTTGTCAAGGAAAACTTTACTTCTATTCAGCCTTCTGTGGAATGGAAGTTCAATGAGGCAGCCTGGCATTTTTTGAGAGATCACCAGGAGGGAGAACACCCTCCGGCGATAGAGACCATTTATTTCAAGAATGTATATCCCCTGTATGGAGCTGTCGATATACGGAATTCCACGATCGAAAGGAATGAGGCGCTGAGAAAGGACTTGCAGGCTCAATTTGAAATTTTGCTGAATACCTTGTGCAGTCTGCAAAAAGTGTCTCAACTGGAATTGTTGGATGAATTAATCTTTCAATGCAGAAAATGGCAGCAGGCTGTGTCCGGCTCGCTTACCACCGCCGATGAGATGGATCTGAATTCTTTCATGCAGGATAAGGTGAATTTGTTCTTTTCCCATTTTAAGGAGACCAGACCGGATACCCTGGAGATCATCCAGCCTTATTTTCAGGCCATTGATGAGCTGGAAGGGATTGCTTTTAAGCACCGGCGGGAACTGGAAACTTCCATAAAGCTGATCAATAAAACGATCAACCGGCAACTGGAGGCGGGGAAGGAAGAGCTGCAAAAAACCTATCCTTCTTATTTTGAAAAATTCAGGACGGATGGGGTAGAATATGATATTTATATCGGGCAAGCTATCGCACCTGATAAACCTTTTGACCTGATCTACCTCAGGAACCTGCGCTTGTGGCAGTTGACCTCCATGGCGGCCATTGCCCAAATGACGCATTCCTTATTACCGCAGATGTCCGGGAAGCTGTCGACTACCCAGCTTATCTTCGTTCATTCCAATACCATCGACATCAGTTTCCGGAAAGATGAGCGGCGGTTTGATGTGGAAGGGGGGTATAATATCCGGTACCAGGTTGTCAAGAAGAGAATAGATAAAGTGCATATCAAGGACAGTAACGAGCGGCTGACGCAGCCCGGTAAGATCGCCGTGATCTATTTTAATGAGAAAGAGGCGGAGGAATATCTGGGATATGTGAAGTACCTGCAGGAAAAGAGCATCCTTAACGATGATCTTGAAGAAGTAGAACTGGAAGAATTGCAGGGAGTTAGTGGGTTAAAAGCCTTCCGGGTAGGGGTAAAATTGGGGTGATTTTCTGCAAGGCATAAAAACTAAAAAGCGATGTGTGCGTTTAAAAAGTATATAGTGAGGACCGCCTGTCTTTTTTGTGCTTGTTTGTTTTCCGGTTTTGTAGGCTGTTATGACCCGGCGCCTGTCGTTTCCCCGCCGGGATATAAGCTTGGCTCTCCGCAGAAATTTATCATGAGCGAATCTTTACATGAGATCTCGGGTATTGTCACGTTGCGGGGGAATGGGGATACGCTCTATGCTATTGAGGATGAGCAGGGGAAGCTCTTTTATTTTCACCCGGGCGACGGGAAGTTCGCCTATAAAAAATTCGGGAAAAGAGGCGACTATGAGGACGTGACCATAGTGGATAACAAGGAGTTCGTCGTATTGCGGAGTGACGGGTCTTTATTTGTATTTCCTCTTAGCCTGGTGCAGGACGGGAATATGGACAAGGTGGAGAAATATGAGAACATCCTTCCTGCGGGTGAATATGAAGGGTTGTTCGGGGACGACAATGGCGGGCTCATCGCACTTTGCAAGAACTGCCCGGATGATGATCAGCGGGATGAAGTGTCGGGGTATGTGCTGGAGCGGGGGCGCCGAAATGCTCCCGGGACGACGAATTCTCTGGCGATCACAAGCCATTTCAAGGTGGATGTATCCATGGTGAAGCTGACCAGTATGAAACGGAAAGTAAAATTTCATCCGTCCTGTCTTGCCAGGCATCCATTGACCCGGGAGTGGTATATCATTTCGGCTGTTAATAAGATATTGCTGGTACTGGATGATCATTGGAAAGTGAAAGCGAGCTATCCTTTGGATCCGTCTTTATTCAAGCAACCGGAAGGATTGGCATTCGACAGGAAGGGGAATATGTATATTTCCAATGAGGGTGGGCAGGGGAATGCGAATGTGCTGTTATTCAGGTATAACTAATCTAACCTAACTGATATGCGAATACGTTTACCATTCATTGGCCTGTTGTTGACGACCTTCTTTTACGGGACCAGCCTCCGGGCGCAAAGCGACCCGGTCATACAGCGCCTGTTCCTGGTAGGGGATGCGGGGGAGCTAACGGATGGCAGGCATCCTGTCTGCGACTGGCTGAAGCAGCATGTAGACTGGAATGACACCAGCAATGTGCTGGTGTACCTGGGGGATAATGTCTATCCCCGGGGGATGCCGCCGGATGGTAGTAAAAATGTCGATTCCGCAAAAAAAATATTGGATTACCAGGTCTCTGTGGTAGCGGGTAAGAATGCTAAAGCTTATTTTATTCCCGGGAATCACGATTGGAAACAGGGCAGGCCCGGCGGTTGGGACCAGGTAAAAAACGAGGATGCTTACCTGGAGTCGCTGGAATTGCCCAACGTGGAAATGCTTCCCAAAGACGGTTGCCCCGGACCGGTAGCCGTCAGGGTAGGGCCGAAAATGGTGCTGGTCTGTATGGACAGTCAATGGTGGCTGCAGCAGGATGACCGGCCGGGACTTAATTCCGCCTGTGATTGCAAGGATGAGAAGACGATCATCAATGCCCTGAAAGATATTATCAGCACCTATCCGGACAAGCTGATCGTGCTGGCTATGCATCATCCCTTTTACACGCATGGCGAACATGGGGGGTATTTTACCCTTAAAGAACATCTTTTCCCGCTAACGGATCTGGAGTCGGGCCTTTATATACCCTTACCTGTCATTGGGTCTATCTATCCCCTTGTCAGGGGGGTATTCGGAAACGTGCAGGACGTGCATAATCCGAAGTATAAGGACCTGCGGCAGCAGGTGGAAGAAGTGATAAAAGGGCATCCGAACGTAATACATGCGGCGGGGCATGACCATGGATTGCAGTTACTGCAGCATGACAGTGTTTATTATATCGTCAGCGGGGCCGGCTCTAAAAATGCCCGGGTAAAGATGGGTAGTAATTCCCTGATGGCCAAAGAGGTGGCTGGATTTGCCGTAATTGAGCTGCATGAGAGCGGCCGTTCGGAAATCCATTTTTATACGCCTGAGGCAAAAGACCTGGAACAATCCTTCTATACGGCTGCGGTGCCGCGCCTGTTGCCCCGGATCGATACGGCTAACATCGTGAGATCTTTTCCTGATTCGGTGACGGTGACGGGATATAAGGGCTTTCTGGCGGCCGGCCTAAAGCCATGGCTGCTGGGCCGTAATTACCGGGAGGAGTGGGCTGTGCCTGTCCGGGTGAAAGTCTTCGATATGACCGGTTGGACACCCCTGCAAAGAGGGGGAGGCAACCAGACGAGGTCCCTGCGGATGGAAAATGCGAATGGGCGGGAGTATGTTCTACGGGGTGTAGAGAAGTATATTACGGACAATGCCTTGCCGGTAGCGTTGCAGGGAGATCCTTTTGTAAAGGATATTGTGGCCGATGGAGTATCCGCTTCCTATCCCTACGCTGCCTTGTCTATTCCTCCTTTGGCGACTGCTCTACAGGTGCCCCATGCCAGCCCTGTGCTGGTATATGTGCCGGATGATCCGCGGCTGGGGAAATTCAGGAGTGATTATGGCAACCTGTTTGCCCTGCTTGAAGAGCGGGAGCCCGGGAATGGGAAGAAAACTTACAATTTTGAGGACCTGGATAAAAAATTATTTGCCGATAATGATAATACGGTAGATCAGAAGGCGGTATTGAGGGCCAGGCTGCTGGATATGTTCGTCATGGATTTCGACCGGCACGAGGACCAGTGGCGCTGGGAAGCGGATGACAACGGGAAGGGCAAGACCTTTTCTCCTGTACCGCGTGACCGGGACCAGCCCTTCTTTATTAATTCGGGGGTGATACCCTGGATTGCCGGATCGGCCTGGGCGGCGCCTCAGTTGCAGGGTTTTCGACCGAAAGCAAGGAATATCCGAACTTTTAATTTCAATGCCCGCAATTTCGATCATAATTTCCTGAGTGAACTTACGGAGAAGGATTGGCGGGAGGGAGCGACGGCGGTGTTGGCTGTAATGACCGATTCCATGATCGAGGCTGCTCTGAAGCTGCAGCCTGCTGCACTTCAGCCGTATGCTATGAATTCCATTATAGCGAAGCTGAAGGAGCGAAGAAAGTACTATCTGCAGGATATGATAGCCTATTACCGTTTTTTGGCAGAGATGGTGAGCATTTACGGGAGCAATAAGAAAGAACTGTTCGATGTGGAGCGTAAAGCGGATGGCTCTGTGGCGGTGACGGTCTATAAGTTGAATAAGGATGGGGAGGCTGGTAAGAAACTTTTCAGCCGGGTATTCCTTTCGGGGGAGACGAAAGAGATCCGCCTGTATGGATTGGGAGGAGACGACCAATTCCATACTCATGGAGAGGGTGGTGGTCCCATCACGGTCCGTATCATCGGCGGTCCGGGGAATGATCTTTATAAGAATGAGGCCCGTACTCCGGCTATAAGGACAAAGATCTATGATCTGAGCACAGAGAAGAATGAATTTACCGGCGATGGGGGTCATCTGGCTTTCTTATCGAAGGACCCTTCCGTGAATGCGGTGAACCGGCTGGGGTTCAAATATAACGTGGTGGCGCCTCTTTTGAGTGTAGGTTATAACCCGGATGATGGTGCATTCCTGGGGGCGGGATTCCGGTATACTGTTCAGGGATTTCATAAGGATCCTTATAAGCAATTGCACACTTTATTGGTCGAACATGCCCTTGCCACGAAGGCCTTTGCATTCAAATACGATTTCGAGGCTATCCATGCGATCGGGACGCTGGACTTCCTGCTTCATACCAGCGTCAAGGCCCCGAACAATACTATTAACTTCTTCGGCTTTGGGAATGAGAGTGTGTTCGACAAAACCACCAAGGAGGGGGTGAGATATTACCGGGCGCGATTTAATGATTATGATGCGGACCTGCAATTGCGCGGGAAAATCGGTTCTGTATTTACCCTGGCGGCCGGGCCGGCTTTCCAGTATTTTACCCTGGACAGTGCCGATAACAAGGACCGGTTCATCAATCAGCCTAATCTGGGCGGGGTGGATCATGCCACCTTATATGACTCCAGGGGATATGCCGGTGGTCGGGTTACGGCCATCGTGGATGACCGTAATGACAAAATATTACCCAGCCGGGGCATCCACTGGCAGACCCAGTTCAGCAGTTATGGCGGGTTGAACGGGAAGAGTCACCCTTATTCCCAATTGAATACGGATCTGTCTTTATTTACGAGCTTCAATACCCGCGGCAATGTGGTGATCTCTACCCGTGTGGGTTGGGGAAAGACCTTCGGACAGCATGAATTTTACCAGGCGCAATTCCTCGGGGCAACGGAGAACCTGCGGGGGTATCGAAAATTCCGTTTTGCCGGGGATGAGGAGTTCTACCATAATATTGATCTACGCATCCGGCTGGCGGATTTTCAGACCTATCTTTTCCCCGGATCGCTGGGCCTTCTGTTCTTTAACGATGTAGGGAGGGTCTGGTTGAAGGGGGAGGATAGCAAACAATGGCATGACGGGTATGGCGGGGGAATCTGGATCAGTCCATTGAAGCGTTTTGTCTTCTCTGCCAGTTATGCGGAAGGGTCGGACGGCGGGGTGACGCTTATAAAGGTAGGCTTCCAGTATTGATAGCAGTTGCCGGAAATAGGAATAATTGCTATATTTAAAGTATGTGGTCTTTCCGCTATTTATTTATTGGCCTGCAACTGATCCTCTCTTTTTCGGCTTTCCCTCAGTCTCAACATGTGAAATTTGAACACCTGGGAACAAGCGATGGACTTTCCCAGAGCAATGTGATCTGTATCATGCAGGATAGCCGGGGCTTTATGTGGTTTGGCACCCGGGATGGGTTGAACAGATATGATGGCTACCAGTTTACGGTCTATAAGAACGATCCGCTGGACAAGAAGAGTCTGGGGAATAGTTTTATTATGGATATGGTGGAGGATGCGAAGGGGTATATCTGGATAGCGACATGGGGAGGGGGGCTGGACCGGTATGACCGACAGCATAACCAGTTCGTTCATTTCAGGCATGATCCGGCTGACAGGAATAGTCTTTCCAGCAACCTGGTCCTCCGCCTGTTGCGGGATAGCCGGGGTGTTCTCTGGATAGGAACGGAAGATGGAGGGCTGAATATGCTCGATTCCGCTACCGGCCATTTTGTGCATTATCAATATAATAAAGCGGATGAGAAAAGCCTGGCAGGTAATTATGTAAAAGATATCTGCGAAGATTCAGAGTTTAATATCTGGGTGGCTACTGTGGACGGAGGACTGAGCCTTTTCGATCGTTGGACGGGGACTTTTACCCGGTTTCACCATGATGAAAAGAATAGCCGGTCTATCGGAAGCAATAGTATCGATGCGCTCCTGGAGGATAGCAGGCACCGGCTGTGGATCGCTACGAATGGGGGTGGGCTGGATCTTATGGATAAGAAGAGCCGGACCTTCACTCATCATAAAAAAGATGCCCGCAGCAGTGATAGTATTATCAGTAATACGATCTCCAGCCTGGGGGAGGATGGGGAAGGCAATCTCTGGATAGGCACGGAAAATGATGGTTTGTGCATTATGAATGCCGTGACCGGTAATTTTCAGAACTATCGTCATGACGACGTGGACCCAACCAGCATTGGCAGTAATTCCACTTATGGGATCTGCCGGGATTCCAAGAAGAATATGTGGATCGGCTCTTTCACGGGAGGCGTTGATTTCGTCAACCGGGATGCCAGTAAGTTCATTCATTACAAGCATAGTTCTTCTCCCAATAGCCTGAGTGATAATCATGTTTTGTGTATCTATGAGGATTCCCATGATGGGATCTGGATCGGCACTGATGGGAGCGGGCTCAATTTCTTTGACCGGAAGACGGGCCGGTTCACCCACTACCTCCATGATGCCCATAATTCCAACAGTATCTGCGGAGATAATGTATTAAAAGTGATGGAGGATAGCCGTGGTAATTTATGGGTCGGCACCTGGGGGGAGGGGATTACGGTATTCAACCGGGGGAAGCATGGGTTCACTCATTTTAAAA
>Ga0307511_10001481_pt1 | contig 24862 bp, 27 predicted proteins | sample 13_EM_MG_FD_200266 | JGI IMG/M metagenome (GOLD analysis project Ga0307511, IMG submission 200266) | Populus trichocarpa ectomycorrhiza microbial communities from riparian zone in the Pacific Northwest, United States - 13_EM | ecosystem: Host-associated > Plants > Roots > Unclassified | place... | reverse complement strand
ACAAAGGGAAGTTCAAGCTAGAAGTTAGCCGAAGTTAGCGTAGGTTAAGCGACGACAAGTTAACTTGGAACTTAGCGGGGGAAGGTCTCGGCTAAGTTAACTTATAAGTAACTTTGCGCACACTCCGGCAGACCAGGTGGCGACGATCGCCATCCGCGTCGAGACCGCTGTTGTGTACCATTCATCCACACCTGGAACCACTGACGTCGAGTACTAACACGCTGTGATGGGATCTGGGGAGGCGGCACAACATCTTCCCAACGTAAAGGGCTCGAAATATTTGGCAGAGTCAATAGCCCAGATTTACCTGGATCTCGTCAACGTTCCCTCTCAGAATGGGACGTCAAGCAAAGATCGTCGAGAAGAAGGATTGCCGGACTGGTAAGCTCCGCTGGTACTGCCGGAAGCTAAACCACGATTTTGGGTCCTACCCTGTGGGAAACGGTCCATCGAGACGCAAGCACCTCTCACGATAACGCTTTTGAAACTTGTGTGGTACGCGGTAGACCAGTGTCAATGGGTGTATAAAATATAGCCTAAGTGGAAGGCAAGAAGAAATACGGGGGCGCGAGTTTCTAGTCCTCACTAAGACCTCCGGCCAAAGTAGGGGGTTATAACCTGGGAAAATGTCGAGTTTTAGCGACCTTCAGACTTTACCATCCCGGTGGAGATCAACCGCAGTCCCAACCCCAACCCCAAGCTCGCCCGAGTTCAATCCACAGCTATCCGCAGTGCTCATAGAGTGGCCACCAGGAAGGGCTCCGTCGCCCGTCAACCCCCCTCCGTTCCCAAACTTGAGTGAACTGACAGTTCCAGTGACGATGATGCTGCCCGTCAACGCGTTTCGGTTGGCAACTCGTTTGATGATGAGCAATGGAGCGATCACCTGTCCGATCCGTCGTACGTCAGACAACCCGTTCATTGCTTGTGGTCACGGAGGGAACGAACCTGGATCTCAGAGAGGATCGGCATGGAGAAATATGCAATCCCGGAACTCGACTGTCCAATGACCGCCAACGAGCCCATGGCATAGAGCGCGGAAGACTCGATGAGCATGGTAATGATGGTTCTGTACATTCCGCTGATTCCAACAGGAGCCCCTGTGATGGTGCGAATGTTCCTGCTGTGAAGGACGAGCCGGATGACAATCATCAAGGTGAGGAGGACGTTGAGGGAAATCGAAATCGAAAGGTATGGGAGATTTGGGTTGGAGATGGCACAGTCCCGGAGGGGGCCATTTGATCTCGCGTCCTGGAAGACTAACATCATGATACCCGTCCCTACATTGGTGGCGTTAGTCCAGAGCGTCGCTCGCAGTTCGAGGAGAACCCAAACACGTACCCAAAGAACCCAGGAACACGAGGCAGGGAAAGGCGATGATCCAGAGGTTCATGGAGTAGAACACGTAGCAACGGTAGAGCTGGAGAAGGGACCAGTGTTAGACACCTGACCGAGTGGGTGTAGCATCAAACAGTGAACCAACCAAAAGGCCATCGGCCAGCCAGTTATTTGAAGCGAAGATAAAAGAAGGAACGAGACTGAGAGCCGAGGACCAAATAAACGACTGGTATCCAAGTGGTCCAGGAGGAACCACGCCTTCGACACCAGGGTATTCGCGGTTATCGATATAGGAAAGTGATCGGATGTTGAATCGTATCCCGGTGAGCACGGTGACAAATGAGAACATAACCACGGTGTAGGTGACGAGTCCCCACTTGACCTTCTCCCCCCTGCGATTGGTGGAATCGAACAGCGCGGCCATACATTGAAAGAACAGTACGACGAGGATCCCTGGGATAAACCAGTTAAATAAATTGGGTTCGGTTAGGTGAGCGTGTAGGTGAAGCTGCCTTGTGCGTACCATAGAGGACTGCGCCGATCAGAGTTCCAGCGAAATCGGACTTCTCCCCGACGTACAGATTGTGCGGGATCTTGGGTGCATTAGGGCTATCGGACCACGGCTTTTGCTGAGAGCTAGGCATGGTCCAGATATATACGAGGGAGGGAGGATTGTGGTGAAGGGTGAAATCTAAGGGGATGGGGTTTTAAAAGCTCTGGAAACCCAATTGAATGGTGATACGGGATACAGGATGCATGATGTGGGTGACGAATGGAAACCCAACGGCATGAGTTGCCGTCTGGAGTGGTGGCCCCACGCAACAATACGCCACCACTGCGAAGCACACTGGGGGCGAGTGCTCTGGCTGCCTTCTAGGGGCTCGTAGCATACCCTGGAACAGGACCCTTTCTCCCGCCACACACGGCACGTTGGTATACTCCGCCACACCCGAGTGGGTGGGGAGATTCTGGGTTTGGTTTGGTTTTTGATGTATTGTCGGCCCCCTTGCATCCCATTGGAAACTTAGAATGACGGACCTCCAGAGGGTCCAACAAGACCCTGAGGCTGGATCACCATTGTCGGGGTAGCGCCCTATAATCTCGCCGCCGGTCAATGTGCTCCTTCAAAGAAATGCCCATACCACAATATGTCACCCGACAATCCATCATCGACATCTATGCGACAGATTAGATCGGACCCCGGTCGCCGGCCACATCGGAACTTACACACCATTGCACGGCATCCACCTATAGCCAAAATCATCAAACAAGTTGACGTTGAGCGCCAGTACATGCCAGTGCCACGGATGGCATGCAATGTTCTGGAGTTCCGGGAGGATGGCGTGAGGTCCCTCTAACGCGAGGAGGTCCGAGTCGAAGTACACGTGAATCGGGTGTCAGTCAGACCCTGTCTGTGCTTTCCCTCGGGACAGAGTACTGCGCAGCAGAGGTTGTTGTGAGCCTGCGGGGGATGCTGTATCCCCCGCGATCACCGAACAAAATGTTCGTCAACGTCGGCGGTAGTGAGGGCATCTTCGGCTCGATCCTCACAAGAGACGAAGCACATTGCTCTTTTGTCCCTATCTTCGGGGGAGGCCAACTGAGTGGGGTGTGGCAGCGATGCGGACAGATTCTTGTACGAAAAGTCACGTCTATGGCAGGCATTCAGTAGACCCTGTGTGGTCGCCGCAACTGTGAACTTCGTCTGCAGGGTCCCCATGTTAAAGGTGACGGAACACGGAAGCACTTCCCCTTCCGAGACTAACCCATTGAATGCCACAACACCCGTCTATCCAGGGTCAAGTACATGCAACACGTTGACAGTAATTCCCTGCACGAACCCTCACATACTTCCAGGAGTGGGTAGTACGTTTGAATCCTCAACAGGGGTTATAGCAGTGGGTAAGTCTTCTGTTGAGTCCCTTCGCAAGGGTGAAACTCAAAGTTCGAATAGCTCTTTCCTCGTCACCGAATCTGACATCACGGTCGCGTCCGTGAAATTCACGAGCAAGACATTCCTCCCTTCCCTTGCGTTTCTTTCAACCTCTCCCTCCTCGCCCACGATGCCAGCCAGGGACGAGGCGCCCTTCCGGTTTTCCGTGTCACGTTATCGCCGTGCGTTTTTTTTCCAGTGCGCGCAAGGGACCCGGTGGTATCACCGTCGTCCGATTGAAAGTCAAATTTTTTTAGGAGCAGCGTTCTTCATGCGCGTGTTTGGCGCCATCGCTACAGGTTCATGACGTAGGACAAATAAGTTTGATTTGAGGGGAGCGGACCGGACTCTCCGGGGAGAGGTAACCTTTAACAGCTTCGTATTATTCGCTGTTAGGAAGGTCTCATCGGATGGCTCTGTTCGTTCGCACGTGGCCTGTTTCAGGGCGGTCACCTAACTCCACCCTCCCTCATATCCTTAGGCAACACCGTGTTCTCACCGCTTCGTTGAGTTTCGACGATGGAGGCCGACCCTCAACGACCGAAGGGGCGGGACGGGACCCTCTCTTCATTGAATATAGCCATCGAAGCCATGAATCTTGCGAAGGAGGTCTCCAGTATCACCCCAGCCAAGGCGGTTTTCGGCTCCGTCAGTATACTCCTCATGATGGTCAGGGTACGTTTCCTCGTCTCCTACGACCGGAAGTCTCATGCTCACGTATGGCTAGGATTCGATGGCCAACAAACTGGAGTATGTCGAGCTCAGCCTAGCCTGCGCGGACGTGTGTAGTGCTCTTGATCGGGGGATGGGCGGGAGGCGAGCGACCGAACTCAGTCGGTCCGTATACGAAGCGATTGAGCAGTTGACAATGTGAGTTCAACTGGCGATTGTGGCACACAAGGTAATGAATACGTTTGCTCACCGCGCCCTCAATCGCAGAACGGTGGCAGAAATCCAGAAGAAGATCATTGAGAAACGTGGACGGCATCTGCTGTCTCGAATTGCACATGCAAAGAACGACAAGGAGGAGATTCCCACCTGGAAGTTGGATCTCAACAGGATCCTCCACATCTTTAACGTGTGTCCTGTCATTGCTGTATGGCCATTGCTAACAACCCACTCGCAGACGGAGCTCGCAATAAATACCAACTTGGTCGTATCTGACGTCCGTCACGGTGTCATCAGCACCCACACCATGGTCTCCGACATGCATCGTAACATGTTGAAGAGTCAGGAAGGGCACGATATTCAACTTCGGTTGGTGAGTGACATTCGTATTCTGTCCCATCAGCGAATTTATAAACGGTTGCCACTGCCTAGACACAAGCCAGGTCAGCGGTCTCGACTGTCAATGGACCCGATGTCTTATCTTCGCATCTAGTGCACCTGGAGAATTACCGCCACCGCCACCGAGGGACTTCTTTGGACGAGACGAGTTGATCGAGAAGCTCGCCGGTCTGGCAGAAAACCTCATTCCCTTCGCTCTCATTGGTGTTGGCGGAATCGGCAAGACGTCCATCGCTCTCACCGTCCTCCACGACGATCGCATCAAACAACGTTTCGGCGACAACCGCCGGTTCATCCGTTGTGACCAGTTCCCCACCTCGCTCCCTCATTTCCTCCGCCGGCTTTCCAAGGTCATCGGTGCAGCCATCGAAAACCCCGATGATCTGAGTTCCTTACGACCCTCCCTATCCTCAAAGGAGATGCTTATAATTCTCGACAATGCGGAATCCATTCTCGACCCGCAGGGAACAGACGCCCGGGAGATCTACGATGCGGTAGAGGAGCTGAGTCAGTTCAACAACATTTGTCTCGGCATCACGTCTCGTATCTCCACTATCCCCCCCACCTGCGAGACTCACGACATCCCGACGCTGTCGGTGGAGGCTGCGCGTGATGCATTCTATCGTATATACAAGAATGGCGAACGGTCAGATCTGGCCGACAACATCCTGAAACGACTCGACTTCCATCCTCTGTCGATCACCCTACTCGCGACTGTTGCACACCACAACAGGTGGGACACGGACAGGCTGATCAAAGAGTGGGAGATCCGGCGGACAGATGTGCTTCGCACACATCACAACAAGAGCCTCGCTGCCACGATCGAACTTTCGCTCGCCTCCCCCATGTTCCAGGAGCTTGGCACTGACTTCCGAGAGCTCCTTGGAGTCATCGCCTTCTTCCCTCAAGGTATCGATGAGAACAAAGTCGGGTGGTTGTTTCCCACTGTTTCCGATGGGACAAACATCCTCAACAGGCTCTGCATTCTTTCCCTGACGCACCAAAGTAACGGATTCATCACGATGCTAGCGCCCCTCAGGGACCACCTTTGCCCCAAAGACCCGAGATCGTCTCCACTCCTTTGCGCTGCCAAAGACCGCTACTTCGGTCGGTTGTCGATCGGCATTTTTCCCAACAAGCCCGGCTACGAAGAAGCACAATGGATCAAGTCGGAGGATGTGAACATTGAGCACCTGCTCGACGTCTTCACGACCATCGACACGGATTCGGATTATATCTGGAACGTCTGTAGCTATTTCATGATGCATCTCTATTGGCATAAACCGCGACTTATCCTGCTGGGGCCAAAGATCGAAGCTCTTCCAGACACCCATCCCTCGAAACCACGATGCTTGCTTGGGCTCTCCCGATTGATTTGCTTGATTGGGAATGAAATGGAGTGCAAGCGCCTCCTCAGTCACGCCTTAAAACTCTGGAGAGAGTGGGGGGATGACTTTGAGGTTGCTGAAACATTGCGGTACTTATCCCGTGCGAACCGGCTACTCGGCCACTACGAGGAGGGGACGCAGCAGGTAAAAGAAGCGTTAAAAATTTACGAACAACTAAATGATACATTCAGACAAGCACACTCTTTGTGTTACCTCGGTTGGTTGTTGCATGACAACCAGCAGTTCGACGCCGCAGAAGAAGCCGTATCAAAGTCAATCAACCTCTTCCCAGAGAGGTTTGATCAATCTCTCATCTGCGAATGTCACCGCCTCCTTGGTAAAATACATTCCTCCAAGGGAAACATAGAGAAGGCTATTGGTCACTTCGAGGGATCCCTCAGGGTAGCATCCTCTTTCGGCTGGGGTTATGCTCAGTTTTGGAATCATTTTGGCCTGGCAGAGCTGTTTTTCGACCAAGTTAGGTTCGACGACTCGCACGCTCATGTTGAACGTGCCAAATTGTATGCGGTCAATGGTCCGTACCTCATGGCTCGCGCAATGTGGCTCCAGGCCCGCATTTGGTTTCAGCAACACAACCTCAGAGAAGCGAAATCGGAGGCTTTGCGTGCTGCCGATACTTTTGAGAAGGTCGGGGCCACGAGGGATCTGGAGGAGTGCAGAGGTTTCCTCCGTGATGTCGAAGAGGCGATGGAGAAGCCGACTACTTCTGCTCGTGGAACTAAATGATACTTACCGTTTGTAGTCGCTTCGAGTTCTTCAGATGGATTCTTCCTGCAGGCCACCATTCGGATCTTGTCCCTCCACTTCGTACCCGCCACACTCTCCAATATCGTTACCATCTCCGTGTTCCCTCAATTTTTTTTCCTGTTCGAAAACGTTCTCTTCATATTGCGTTTCTCCACTCCCACTCACGCACGTCGTTGCGCCCTACCGCCCGTCGTCATCTACACCCTGTATTAATGCCCCCCTGTTCCCCATGCCTTCCCTTTTCTGTACATGTACATATAATCTCATGGATAGTATGTGACGATCCACCATTTGGCTTTGGGTGATATTGTGATTGTGACGAAGCCGTTTATCCTGACCACTCCGTCTAAATTGGGTTGACCCCGATTGAACGACATCAGTGGCCCGCCCAGCGGGAAGTTTGCCGCTGTCCCGGGAAACCTCGATCCGTTTGCTCTCATCGGTGCTGGCGGACTTGGTATAACGTCTCTTGGTTTCACCAACCTCCACGATAATCGCATCAAACAGCGCCCCAGTGGTGACCCCTGGTGGAGAAGTATCTTCCGATCTTAGGACCGTTTTCGATGGTGTGTCGACTAGACGGGCAACTAGCGCGCCCGACATAGTGACTCCATGCGACACCGCTTGCTTGGATAGTACGAGGACACCCTGAAGATGTACAATACTTTACACTTCCTCATATGTTTTTCACGCTAATTATACGTATATGTCGGTGGCGGGGTGGTGGAAAAGCGTCCGGCGTGGCACCCGGTTCACCGTCGACTGGGTTTTCGCACGTCATTGAAGATATTACTGTCTGGAAGCGTTGAGCGCTACGCGGATGGGGTTCCGGTCGCACACTCTGATTCTGACCTACCCAATAAAGTCGCATTGGTCTGGGTGGATGACGAGATTCAGCCCGAGTCTAAAATATAATCGCACTTGCGGAGTGTAGGGTCAACATAAATCATCCATACACGCCAAGGAGCGGAAGGACTGGCGGAGAGCGCTGGGTCTGGAAACAACGCAAAGACAAAGTGCAGCCTGGGCCGATACCGGGACGAAGTGTTTCGGCCATAAGAGTCAACCGGAATGTCCTCGCGTCGTCAAGCCTGCCCTTTGCCAGTGTGCTTTCACGTTGAGAGGTAGAGTGACGACAGTACGCCGTCGCGGGGGAACAATCCGAGCATGGTCGTAATTGTACGAGGATATCTACTCTTCGACCTGACGGAACTAGTTCACCTATCGACAAGTTAGGCGATGGGTTGGTAAACACGTAATACAGGTAGGATCCGAAGGAAGTGAGAAAGGCCCAAGTAGATACATACACATATCCCTCAGCGGTGATAGTCAGTGATATTACGTGGTCTGCTTGAGGAAACTACAAACGGGCGCAAAAATTGTCGGATATTGAGGCCCGTCAGACCTTGCTATCCCGAGTGAGGTCGATTGTAGTCTCAATCCTAACCACAACATCGCCGGATTTCCTTTCGCGATTATCCGCTGAACTTGTGGGGCACCCATCGGGGAGAGTATCAATAACCCCTGACTCCCCTCGACCCCTAAAGCGGAACGAACTGATCCTTCCAGTGGCGACAGTGTTGCACGTCAACGATCTCCGGTTGGCGACTCGTTGGATAATGAGTAGTGGTGCAATGACCTGTGTAATCGGACTTCACGTTAGATAGCCTATCCAAAATTCCCGGTCTCAAGAAAGCACGAACCTGAATCTCAGCGACGATAGGTAAGAAGACATCCGCGGCGCCACTTCTAGCACCCCATAGTCCAATCAGCAACAACGAGTTCACGGCGAAAAGGGCAGAAGACTCGATGAGCATGGTGGCGACAGTTCTATACAATCCATTGATTCCGACTGGGGACCCAATGGTAGCACGAAGGTCTCCGCCATGGAGAACGAGCCGGGCGACAATCATCAGGGTGAGGAGAATGTTGAGCGAGATCGAAACCGAAACATATGGAATACTGAAGTCAAAGGCAATACCGCCCGCAGCACTGCCCCATCTGCATGCCTGGGAGATGACTATCATGAAACCCGACACTACATCGACGGCGTTAGCCCAGTGCATCGCAAACGGTTGGTGAAGGACCTGGTTACGTACCCACAGAGGCGAGGAACATGAGACCGGGGAGTGCGGTGACCCAGAAGTTACTGGAGTAAATTACGTAGCAGCGATACAACTGGGGGGAGTTTGTGTGAGACATCTTGGGGAGTGGGTGCAACATCGGACAAAGAACAAACCAAAAAACCATCGGCGAGCCAGTTGTTCAAGAGGAACATGAGACTGGGAGTAACAGTGAGCGCCCCGGACCAAATAGACGACCTGTATCCAAGGGGTCCGGGGGATAGACCATCGTCGCCAGGGAACTCGCGGTTGTCGATGTAGGAAATGGATTCGATATTTAAGGCCATCCCGGTGAGTACGGTCGCAAATGAAAACATAGCCACGGTGTAGGCTACGAGTCCCCACTTGATGCCCTCCCTATTGCGATTGACGGGGTTAAAAAGCGCAACCATGCATCGGAAAAACAGGACGGTGAGAACCCCTAGAATAAATTGAGCAAATGAAGTGAGCACGGTTGGACGGTTGCGCAGGGGGCGTGTCTTGTGCACTGCACCATAGAGAATTGAGGCGAGGAGCATTCCGGCAAAGTCAGCCTTCTCCTCAATATATACAGAGTATGGGATCTTCGGCGCATTAGGACCATTGGACCAGGGTTGTTTATGAGAGTTGGACATAGTTTAGGTGTGTTCAAGGGAGGGTCTCGGCGGTGCTCAGGGTCGAACGTAGGGGAAGGGGCCCCAAGATGGAGGAAGATTTCGGGGTTCCATGGGGGTGGTGGGGATTTAACAGCTCAGGAACGCCGTTTGACAGGTGATAGGGTACGAATATGTAACCGACGGTGCGAGCCATTTTGGAGTGGACCCGTCTGATCGCTCCGATTGGTATTCCAATGTTTGCAGGTTTCATCCGTCCTCTTGGGAACCTTGGCCGGACTCGGGAGAGGTGCTTGGCCCCCATGTTTTCTCGTGGGCTTGCAGTGGAAAAGGTCAAATAAAATCCTGATATTGACGCTGTACCGACTTTCTATATTTGGCCGTTGCTTCCCTTCGAGCTGTTTCTTCAGAGTCGAGAAAATCACGGCGCCTTCCGACAAGGTCAGGCTTTGGTCAGGAGTCCTGGCATTGAATATTGAGCATGGAGACCGGGTCCGGAAGTGAGCAAGTTCGCCCGGACCGATTATCGGCGAAGAAAACCGGACCGAGGCCTGGCGTCTGGAGGCGGGTGGAGACCTTTCGGACTGATACCATCGGGTAGCGGGAATCGGTTCCAAGCATCCTGGACGAGACTACAACAACTCCGGCGTCTCGGAACGGGGGCGCTCAGGGGAGAGAGAAGGGTGTGGCTCTTGCTCACGATCGCCGAACACGGATACATCACCGCTCCGTGGGCGCTAAGGAGGTAACTCCCCCGCCGTTGCGCCGACGATGTTCTCGAGCAAGGCGCACCTCTCCCTCCTCCCGTTTCTTTCCGTTTATCCCCTCTTACAACGGGGAGAAGCGCCGATATGTGGCCATTCCAGTATCCGGACTTTCCCCACTCGGTGCAAGCGGCAGCCATCGGCCACGATATGTCAAGTGTTTTTGTCTTCATTCGGCTCCATGATTCCTTGGTCACGCGAACTTACGAAATTGTCAGCGCGGCGAATCAGACGCGTGGCGAGACACAATCTTCCAACGTGGCCGACGAAATCGGTGTTGCTGTGATAAGCTCCCAGATGTGACACTAATCCATTTCTTGGAGAGGAGCCTGACGAACCCGCCTCAACGGCTTTACGCCACGAGAGAATCTCGTCCTATTCACCTTCGCCATTATTGTCCAGACGGTCTCGGTTCCCGATGGTCGCGAGAATAGATCAGCCTGGCTCGTGCGGATCAATTGACTCGACCTCAAATTCCCACGTCGATAAACATTCCCATCCCTTTCTCAAGAATAACTGCCTGGATCCCTCAAGACCCTCCTCTGCGATGTGAGGATGAGAGCTGGACGGCTTCCGTATCGCCTGCCTTCTTATCGGAACAATTTTACCCTCGATTTCTCATCCGATCGCCAAATCGCGAGAAAGTCCGTGTCATCTGCATTGTGCACCCTCGTGCCTTGGGAAGGCGCATTCCATGTTCCTTTCATTTCACGATGACTTTCGTCGATACTGATGGAGTGGCCCCGTTTCAAGGAATGTCGCACGGTGCTCCTTCCGTCCGCAAGAGATGCGGAGTGGCTTTCTGGAGATATCTTTCCTCCCCACTTCCAACGCTTCTCTCTGGTACGTACCTCTGTCTCTGTCCCTCGATGATCGCCAGGCTCTACTAAGTTCGTTAATTTCTGTTCCTTATCCCATATTCTCACCTCATCGGCAGGCTTGGTCTGTAAATAGTTCGATGCCGCCAGCTCGTATCTGTACACTCTGGCGATTCGATTCAATAACGGGTGGATTGTTCTATCCCACGAGATGCAAGACGGAACCGGGCCCGATGCGAAAAGTAAAGGCAACGTAACGTCCGAATGAATGATAGAAATGAAAGTCCACTCTAATCTCTACTACATTTACAGCCGTCGCGTGACGGGGAGACCTTGACGAAGCCGAGCGAAAAGGCACTTGGGCCGTGGAGGAGGAACGCAATAGCTGGAGCGAATTTGGTGAGTAATCGGTCGAACCTACCAACAGGTAAACCACCATACCGAAGATCAACACATCCACCCTCGTCCAGGTCTGTTCGGACCTTGCAACCTTGAATAGCCGGCTGATCCTTTCCAGGTGGTGCCGTTCACAACCCCGCTTCATCTTTTCCCGTCTGTTCTTCTTGACTCGATCCTCCGTCTGCTCAAGGCGCGCGCCCCTTCCAGTTTGGGGGTCGTTTGTCGGGCACTGGAGCACCGGGTGTTGATTTACGGCCACCAGCTTAGCCTCGAGCACGTCTGCGACTGCAGGATTGATCAAGATCAGCTCGACACATCGGAACGAAGCACCGGGAGAAACACTCACGCCTTGCAAAAACGGTCATCTTTGCGTTAGTCTCTTTCGATGCGCCTCGACTCGGGACAGGAGCTAGCTTTGCTGGGGGGATCTCCCTCAGTATGCCGGTGAGATATTCCTCTAGATCCCTGGGGCGCCTCCCCTCTCCAGCCTTGGCATCCCGGAGTGGCTGTCGCCAGGACAGTAACATCGGTGAAACGACGAACCGGAACACAGTAAAAAACGCAGCTTACTGATCGTTTGAGTTCCTCCTCCATCGTGTTTTTTGTCCTGGCCGCAAGCACCAGCTCTGGTGATAACCCCCCGGCAGGTTGTACACTATGGACGATATCATGAAGTTTGGCTTGGAACTGGACAAGAGCCACGTCCCAGCCGTCCTCATGCTCAACCTTGCCATAGTCGGCCTTCCTATTGGTCGACCTGACAGGGCTGTATTTCCTCGACTCCTTAAAATGTTTTCCGGTCCGTTGAGGACCAGAAGGTGACGTGACGGGAGTGGGAATTGGGATCCTAGGTGGAGCCACACCCTGTGAGGCCGTATGAGTCGAACAATGCCAATGACAACCAACTCACTTACCATGATAGGAACAGAAGGGACAGTACCGAGGAAGGAAGGGCCGGATTCGGGTATCTGGCTCCACACTATACCACAGATGGTGAGTGGGTGGGTAGGGTTTGGTGAACAAGGGAGTCAACTCACGTTCTTCGTAGGATAGGATGTAGGGTGAAGACGGGCGAACCGCTGGTAGGGTGGGGGGCCCCACCGCGGTAAAGAAGTCAAAGCCCAGGTCACCCGGGTTAGGCGCGACTTGGGGTAGGGCGTATGGAACGTCGATGGGAGCTGTGAACACAGGGTTTGTGTTGGTGGGGAGGGTCCACGCTAATCATAACAGGTAAGTGACGGATATTCGAGTGGATACGAAATGACACTTACAATCACACGACAGGCTCGGGATAGCTGAAGGGTGACCGGTGGCAGAGAGGCGGGTAATGGTTGCTAGTTGTACCGAGAGGGTGGGCATGACCGTGCCTGGGTAAAGAGGTGAGCTGTCTCCTGTGATGGATGCGTAAGCCCCCCAAAAGATGGTCTTCAACCTGGCTTACCCTCGCCGGGAGACATGCGGTTGGCCGGGTACAAGGTAAAAGGCGCGTTGACGGGATCGTCGAGGCTTAGGAAACCTCCTGTACCACCCACGACACCATCCCCTGTGTATGGTTGGATTGGGCCGCCAGCGTTCAATGGATGGTGATACGATCTATTGTCGTTCGTACTGGGGCCGACGTACTGATGTGTTGTATTTTCTCCCCAGTTCAAGGTACTAAAGCGGTCGTCCGCCGCGCTTGAGTTGTCGTAACTGAGCTTATTGTTGAAGGTTCCGCTAATCGACATCGCCGTGAAATGTGCTGGCGCAAGGATTGAGAGGGCGCGGGTTTTGAGGCCCTCAGTCGAGTAGGTGGGTGGACAACCGGCCTTTTCTCAATCCCGAAAGTTTTTATATCTAGGCGCATCAGGAAACCTACAATGGACTTCGTGGCTTTTAGGCTTTCGTTGGCTTTCAAACCCCGCTTATGGTCTGATCCCTCGAGCTTCGGATGGTTTCCAGGTAGCTTTCGTGACTTTCACGGAACTCCTACGCGAGCGCTCTCGCTCGTTACGCCTGCTACGGTCATGGTGGCAAACGCGCTCATTTATGTACAAAAATAACGGAATTTATCGAGTCTCGTTGGGTAATAGAGCTCGTGTCGAGGTGAATGGCCTGCAGGGAACAAATCCGGTCCGGTATATACCCGGTTGCCCCATCGAGTATTGGGGGATCCACATCGTTTGATTAACGTTTAACGTTCAATGCCTATTTCGTCACCGCTCCCACGGTTACTTCGCCTTGCGATTGTCTACAAGCGTCTTCTCTTCCCGCACGATAAGAAGGAAGCTCTAAGCGATTCGTAATACACACTGCGATAAGAGAGGAGCGAAGAACGGCTTTCTCTCGAATTTTATAATTGCCCCCAACCTCCACCATGTATTGCGAAAGTATACGATATCGGGTACGCAATGAACTTGAGTTTCTCAGAACTCTCATTCGGACCAACCCGCATTTGTTGAACCTCGATGCAGCAATCCCCGGGACGCGATACGTTCAACGCCCCCGCTGTTTTGCCCTCCCTATCCAGATGGTGCTCCGGTCATTTCGCCCTTCCTGGCCTTTCCCTCGGCAGAACCCTGCGCATTACAGTGGAATATCACCTTCTTCCAAACCTAGTTTGGGCGCTCGTGGGCAGCATGTTCCCCTTCCAACTGCTGCCGAAGTGCTAGGCTCTAAGTCCACATCTACTTTTCAAAAACGAGAAATCGAACGCGATGACCGCCTTTTGGTGCGGTGCGTTTCCTGCTTCCTACCGTTCTTATCAAGCTATCATGGAAGGCGTTAAAATCACTTCCTGGTTCTCCCCTTCTGGTTATCCGAGTCCACCACTTCAAACGGAAAATAGCGCCGTTGGTTTCCTACTTTGCCGTCCATCACCGTCCAATTGGCTTTCCTGAGCCTTTAAAACCCCATGCCACCCCTCCCATGGAGTTCCCCAGCCACGTTTCACATTGGAACCCTTCCCCCTACCTTCAATCACCACCCCACACATCTACGCCATGTCTACCACTCAGCAAAACCCACCGTGGTCCGATAATCCTTATGCTCCGAAGATCCCATACGATATCTACGTCAGAGAGAAGTGCATTTTGGCCGGAATTTTCATAGCCTCGATTCTCTACGGTATGGGGACATGACACCCCTACCTACACGTCTCCCCGTCCGTGCTCAATTCATTTGTTTGTCCCATCCTAGGGGTCCTCGTCATGCTGTTTTTCCAATGTATGGCCGCTCTACTCAACGCTATCAATCGCAAAGGGGGGGCATATCAAGTGGGGGCTCGTATCTTACACCATAATCATGTTCTCGTGTGCGACTGTGTCCACCGGGGTGGCTCAGCACCTTAAATCCATTATCTTCATCAATAACCACAATTTCCCTGGTTTCAGAGGCGGACTTCTCCCTGGACCGTGGATATCAGGCGCTCGCTTACTCCACGGCGCTCAGTATTACCCCAAATCTTGCATCCCTCCTGAACTATTGGTTAGCCGATGGCTTTTTGGTCGGTTTTTTACTTGATCCTACACCCGCTTGCCCACGTGGTAACGCCGCTCTCCCCTAGCTCCATCGTTGCTACGTAATCTACTCCAAGCCTTGGGTTATCGCCTTCTCATGTGTCATGTACCTTGCTTCTGTGGGTACGCGTTTGAGTCCTCTGCGAACTGGCGGTGACGCTTTGGGTTAATCTATTCTCCCTAGCGACAGGTATCACGATAATCGTTGCCCAGACCCATGGATTGACTCCCAGTGAGATTAGTCTTTCCCACATTTCGATCACGGTTTCGCTCAACGTCTCCCTCACCATCGCGATCGCCATCCGGCTCGCCCTGCATCGCAGGAACGTTTGTACTGCCACGGGGTTTCCAGCCAGAATCAGGCGACAGTACGAAGCCATCGCCACCATGCTCATCGAGTCTTTGGCGCTTTACGTCATGACCTCGTTGTTACTGATTGGACTGTGGGCTGCTGGGAGTGATGCCTCGGAGATCTTCCTGCCCATGCACACTGAGATTCAAGTTCGTACTTCCCTAAGCCCACAATCTCTGGGTCACTTATCTAACGCGATGATTTTACAGGTGATAGCTCCACTGCTCATCATCAAACGAGTCGCCAACCGGACTGCCTTGACGAGCGACGCTATCGTCATTGGACGCGTTAGTACGTTCCACGTTAGGAGCCGAGGAGGGTCGGCGGGTGGTGGTCGTGCCCTCTCTGGCGGGCACCCTACGTGTTCGGCGGGTAATCACGGAAAGGACATCGGTGAGTCCGAGGCTGTGTGAGACTACAGTCAATCCCTAGGATAGTAGGGTCAAGGGTTCGATTCGAGATTTTGTGCCCTCTACAGCTGCTGTCCCAATCCTCACGCCTTTCATTATTTTGTCCTAGGATATCTTTCTTGCTCGTATTTATGCCCCCTGTATGTCCCAAATTGCGTGGCCGGACCAGCGAGCATGAAACCATTGCACCTGATGGGGATTGCAACCGATCCAGCACCCCGTTCTGGGAGCACCGACGAAATATGGGCAATACCTGGTCTGCATTTACTGGGCCTTACTACGGCAGTGGCGCTGGAGTGTAAGTCAATGGAATACCGTAACTGTGCATACAATACACCAATGATACGAGACGCCCGGCACCGGTTCAACAGAAAATCTCAATCCCGATCAGTGCGACAAGCAAACGAGTCCATAGTATACCGCAGGCGCCCGAGGCGTGGGTTTCCTCTCAAGGGGAACATATTTTCGAAGGGATAGGATCTGGTACCCGCATCCCGACCGGCTCGCGCTCATTCCTGTTTTTTTTTGGACACGGTTGACAACTTCAATCCCTCCCCACTCTTTCCCGCAGCAAAGCCCCGCCCTTTACAGTGAAGTATACATCTCGTTTCAGTTCCTTCAAGTTTGGTGGTTCAGTCGCTTGCGGTGACCGTGTTTCGTTTCCGATTGCTGCCAAGATGCTGGGCTCCGCGTTATGTGTTTTCTTGAAAACGAGCAATCGAATACAACGGCTGATTTTCGGCACGCGTTTACCGCTTTCCCACTAACCAAGCCAAGTATCAAACTAACATGAAAAGCATCAAAAGTTTTTCCCAATGCTGTACTAGGCCCTACCGTCCTGATGTAGATCGATCGTAGTCTCAGACCCGACCCCATCCCCAAGCTCGCCGGAGCTCGTTCCACACTTATCCACCAAACCCACGGGGCCTTCCCTAGTAATGGTACCACCACCACTCATCGATTCCTCTCGGCCTCCAATATATAATGAACTGATACGTCCGGTGATGAGGGTATTGCTCGTCAACATGCTCCCGTCGTGAACGCGCTCCGGTCGGCAACTCGTAGGATGATGAGCGGTGGAGCGATCACCTGCCAAGTCGGTCATCAAGTTAGACAACCTGTCCGAATCTCATTGCCGTGTGGATTACGAACCTGAGTCTGAGTGATTATGAACAAGAAGGCACCCGCAGCGTTGCTTCCGGATGCCCATAGTCCAATCAGCAGTAGCGAGCTCACAGCATAAAGCACAGAAGACTCAATGAGCATTGTGGCGATGACTTTGTATAATCCTCTGATTCCAGTTTGGGACCCCGTGGCAGAGTGAACGTCCTGACGCGCATGACGAGCCGGATGACGATCATCAGGGTGAGGAGTACATTGAGCGAAACCGAGACCGAAATGTGCGGAAGGCCGAAGTTAACAAGGATGGCGACCCAGAATCCGCTCGTGCACCCAGTGGCCTGGGAGATAGTTATGAGGACGCCCGTCGCTACATCAACGATGTGAGCCAGAGCATCGCCGCCAGTTTGTGGAGAACTCGAACACGTACCAACAGTGGCGAGACAGGGGGAAGGCGATAACCCAGAGATTCATTGAGTAGATCACGTAGCAACAATGGAGCTGGAGGGGCCAGCGTTAGAGGCCCTGAGGGAGTGGGCGTAGAATCAAACTAATTAACCAAAAGGCCATCGGCCAGCCAATCGTTCAAAAGGGGCAAAAAGCCAGGGATGATGCTGAGCGCCCTCGGGCGAATGAACAATTGGTATCCGTGCGATCCAGGGGGTAACACACCCTCGATACCGGGAAATTCGCGGTTATCAATGTAGGAAATGGATTTAATGTGCAGCGTCATTCCAGTGAGCGCAGTCGCAAACGAGAACATCGCCACGGTGTAGAATACGAGTCCCCACTTGACACCGTCCCTTCTGCGATTGACAGGGTTAAATAGTGCGACAATACATTTGAAGAACAACACGACGAGGACCCCTGGAATAAACCGAATGAATGAATTGAGCACGGATGCAAAGATGTGGAGGTTGAAAAGCCTTGGGTATACCAAAGAGAATCGAGCCGACAAGCATTCCGGCGAAATAGGCCTTCTCTTCATAATACAGATAGCTTGGGAACTTCGGAGCGTTGGGGTTATTGGACCAGGATCGTTCCTGGGAACCCGACATAGTTCAGGAGTGTACGAGGAAGGAAGGAATTGGGCAGAGCGATGGGTTGAACGTGGAAGGGAAGGAGTTATGAGGTGGGTGAACAACCTCGACCGGGGTTCTATAAAGTCAGGACGACCAATTGAACGGCGATGCATATGGGCGATGAGTGGAAAATCAACGGCGCAAGTTCACGTCTGAAGTGGTGGACTCATGCGATCACCACAAACGGTCAGTAGTCACCGCTATCGCGGACCACGTAGGGTGCGAGGCCGGTCCCAGCTGTCTCCAAGGGTTCGCGGTCCAAGTTAGAAGAGAGGCCATTCCCCGCACCCAACACGTGGTGCCACGCTGCCACATCTGGGTGAAGCTTTCACGCGAACACATTGTGCAGGGTAAGAAGTTACTCAGGTCTGAATGTTGATGATATTGTACCGTGTTCTTTGTGTTCCGCTGTGGGCTTAGAGCGGCAGATGCCATGTCCAATACGGTCCCGAGTTTGAATCTCTGTGGTGGAACGGGGCGTATACCAGCAGTCGTGCCCTCCGAGGTGTGTCTTTAGGAACCAGGGAATAATCATGGTGTCTCTCGTATCGACGAGGTTGGGCTCGAGTCGTTCAAAAGCCACGACAGATCGAATTGGCCACCAGTTCCCAGCCACTCAGCAAATCGCCATCCACGACCCGCTTCCGGCTTTGAACACCAAAGTACAGCACCAGCGCACGGCGATGATAGAACTAGAAAACCTCTGGAGTTCTTGAGAGACACCGTGGTATCCTACCGATGGAAGGAGATTGAAGTATACGCGGGCCGCGTCAGGTACAAGTTGGAGTTCATCGGCGCTCCCCACCAGGGTAGGGAACCGAGCGGATATCGTTGGGAGAACCAAGCAGGATAATGATTTTTCCTTGACCTGCGATCGCCGAACATGGAAGGGCGCTAAGGGGACATTGAACATCTCCGATCTCCCATCGGCGATCTCCTCGAGCAAGACGCACCTCCCTCTCCTTGTATTTCTCTCCGCTTCTCTCCGCTACTTCTTTGTTTACAACGAGACAGAGCCTACATGATGGCTGACTCCGATATCCCGGTGTTACGCGCACAATATGATACAAATGGATAGGAAACCCCAATACAGGCATTGAATTGAAAGATGAACAAAGCGGAAGTGCAGTGGGAAAGTGTAATCACAAATCCGAAGGAGGTGAGAGAGTCCCAAGCACAGCAGGGAACAAAAATGTCAGATTTCGAACACCCTCAGACCACATTCCGAAGGAGATCAATTGTAGTCTTGAACCAGTCCTCAACCTCGAAAGAGTTCTTTTTAGAATTGCCCCCCGGTCCCATGAGGTACCAAGCAGGAATGGTACCGTCATCATCCGTCGAGTCTCCCCGGGTCACCCAAGTGGTGTGTCTGGTAACGAACGTGTCGCTCGTCAACGCGGTCCGGTTGGCGACTCGTTGAATGAATAGCAGTGGAGCGATCACCTGTCAAATCTGCCATTACAACCCGCCAGAAGCCCGTGGTAATGGAAAAGTACGGACCTGAGTCTCAGCGAGGATGAGCGGGAAGACGTACGCAACACTACTTCCAGCGGCCCACAGCCCGATCAATAACAACGCGCTCACGGAGAAAAGCGCAGAAGACTCGATGAACATGGTAGCCATAGTCTTGTACAATCTGCTGGTTCCGGATGGAGAGCCCGTGGCAGTACGAAGGGTCCTCCCATGCAGGACCAGTCGGGTAACGATCATCAGCGTGAGGAGGACGTTGAGCGAAACCGAGATCGAAAGGTGCCGAAGAACCAAGTCAACGGGGATACCGACCCGGGAACCGTGCCATACACGGACGTGAGAAAGAGTGATCATAACACCTGTCGCTATACTAATGATGTCAGTCCAGCGCGTCGCAGCTGGTTTGTAGAGAATTCAAACACGTACCCACGGTGGCAAGATACATAAGACAGGGGAAGGCAATGACCCAGAGATTCATGGAGTAGATCACATAACAATGATAAAGCTAGAGGGCGGGAGTTAGGCATCTAGGAGAGCGGGTGAAGAATCAAACAAAGAGCTGACCAGAAGACCATCGGCTAGCCAATAGTTCAAGAGGGGCAAAAAATCGGCGATGATGAACGCCGTTGAGCGGATGAACGACTGGTATCCCAGTGGTCCAGGAGGAAACACATCCTTAACGCCAGTGAACTTGCGGTTATCGATGTAGGAAATAGACCCAACATGGAGGGTCATCCCAGTAAATGCGGTTGCAACCAAAAACATGATTATGGTGTAGGATATGAGCCACCACCTGGTGCCCTGCCTTCTGCGGTTGACGGGGTTAAATAGCGCGGTCATACATTGGAAGAACAACGCAGTGAGGATCCCTAGAATGGGATGAATCAACAAATTGAGCATGGATAGACGGGCATGTAGCGGGTCTCTTGAACGTACCATAGAGAACCGAAGCGATGGCCATTCCGGCGAAAGTGGCCTTCTCCTCAACATACAGGGAGTTTGGAATCTTCGGAGCACTGGGATCATCGGACCAGGGCTATTCCTGAGAATCGGGCATTGTTCTGGCGTGCACGAGGGAGCCTGAGGAGTGATTCTGGCGGGAGACAGAATCGAACGAGGGGGGCGAGGGGTCCTGAGGTGAATAAATGTCATCGGGCCCTAGTGGAGAGAAGGTCCCACGTTTTTGGGAACTCAGGAAAGTCAATTGAGCGGCGGTACATGGTCGGCGATGAATAGAAAACCAACGGCGAGATTTTCCATTCGAAGCGGTGGATCCACGGAGTGTGTCAACTTCAAATGTTCCTGAGGATTCGTGGAGATTCGTGGTCCAGCTTGGCCCTTCCCCGAGTCCAAAACGTGGTAGTATGCCGCCATATCTAAGTGAAGTGATACAACACCCACTGCATACAGTGTTTGGTTTGGACGTTGGTGAAATTGCCAGCCCCCCCCCACACACACACACACACGCACACTCCATTGTTGGCTCAAAGCGGCGGATATCCGGACCCGATACGATCCCGAGCTTGAATCGTCCCTGTTGAGTGGGTGTTATTGTAGCAGCCGGTGACAAGGTCGGGCCTGAACTGTTCAAGCGCCACGGTAGATAAACTTACCGCCGGTAGCAAACCGTGAATGGGGTCCACCGCTATACACCACTCATCTCCCGGTCCATAAACTCCGAGGTTGAAGGAGATGGCAGAATGAGATACTGGAGAGTCGGCATGGCAGCACAAGGAAGTCGGAGAACGTGCGGACCAGGTACAAGTGTGGGTACGTTGTCGTCGCCTCTCAGTACGGGGTGCTGGATAGAGTGTTGAGAGGAGATGACGACGACCACAAAGCCGAAACCATCCCTTCTTGACCCAGTACCACCACCTTCTACTTTTAGCGCCCAAGCCCATCCAAACGTTCCGACTCCCATCCATCCCATCCACATAGATCCAGTCAAGAGGGGACCCCTAGACGAGTCCCCGGTGACAGCGTGAGCGCTCCTTCCCTCATTGAGGGATCCGATGTCGACTCCCCCGACATCGGATCCAACCCTACCCCCCCAACCCCAACTCCCAACCCTGTGCTCGCCGATACTTTAACCAACGGTCAGGAACCCAACAGATCCTCTGGATCTGAAGGAGTCCCATCCTATGGCGTAGTCGGTCGACACGCAACTTTCGTCTCTGCCAGCGGGTCCAGGACCGACCGGACCCGGGAAGTAATCTCTTTGCCCTCAGGGGCATCGTGCTTACAACCTGGGGAAAGCCGTTCCAATCCCAAGGGAGAGTTCGAGACCTTTCTCGACGGAACCACCCCCCGCCCTGTAGACAGTACACGAGAGTCCAATGGGTTCGAGTGGATTAGTAACAGTATGTACATGGAGGCATCTAGCATCCTTCGGGATGCGAAGATACCAAGCAGCGTAGAACCTTCCTACAAAGAGACTGAACTGGCTCTGAATGTCATCCGGGACGTCCCGACGAAGGGAGAAATACACAACGAACTAGTGGCAAATGAAGGAATCAGTGGGATCCAAGAGTTCCCTGAGCTTGTGGCTCGGGGAACTACTGGCAATCACGATGACCGAGCCGCTGATATACACAACCCCATAACTGCTTCCAGGGGCTCCACCCCCATGCACATACATCTTTCCACCCCCCTGAGCGTAGGTCCGGTAATGTCCGACGTGGACAGAATTGAAACCCCTCCGCTCGACGATTTCTCGCAAATACCCCCGGACTACGAGGTCCTCTCACCACCACCCATCAGTTCACCCGTTTTGCCAATAGGCATACCTGCCCCATTTTCATCTTGTGTTGCATATACCCCTATGCCCATAGGTATTAGATGCTACTCCCAAAATATAAATAAGTCGAACACCGTTCAACACGCCTTGCTTAACGATTCGTTATTGGCCCCCAAAGGAAGAGATCTAATCTTCCTGCAGGAACCATGGTACGGAAGGGTTGGCTTGGACTACGAACGTCAATCGACGGAAACAAGGAGTGAAAAATTTGGCACTGTCAACAACAGTGAATGGATAGTTTTACCACCGATTGAAGGGAAACCTTATGACGTGGTCACGTACGCCCGAAAGAACCACCAAGGCTGGAATGTCACCATGCGCTCCGACCTCATTTCACACCCATCTATCCAGGCAATCCAAATCCTCACGGACGAGGATGTGGTCCTGTTTATCAACTTATACAACCCGTCAGACAACTCGGTGGCTCCCATGCTCACCACGATTGACCTGCCCTCGAACGCCATGATCATGATCACTGGAGACTTCAATCTCCACCACTCAGATTGGGCTAAAGAAGGGACTGTTACCCAATCAAAGGCACAACCGGTAGTAGACTGGATGAGGGCGAACGATTTCAACCTGCTTAACAGGCCGGGAGAAATCACATGGTTCAGAGAACCGTCAAACCCCAACTTCAGGAAACAATCGTCAGTCCTAGACCTCACCTGGGCGTCTTCAAACGCCCTCCCACACATATCCAGTTGGGGTGTGAGAGAAGACCTGCACATCGGGTCGGACCACCTTCCAATAACTTGGAAAGTCACCGTGAACAACACATCGGTCAAACCGACTTTACCTAAATACCGTACGCACGACGAACTGCAAGAACCCTGGGCACACAAGTTCAGGGAACTTCTGGACGAGAAGTGGACGTTCCCAGATTACCTCTCCTTGGAAGGGGAGTTCAACGATGCGGTAAAGGCCTTCCACGAGGCCCTAACCGAGACATCAAACGCAATCTTGATCCCCAAGACCGTTAACCCCAGACCTTCTTTCTGGTTTAACAACCTATGTAGGAGCGCAGTGAGGAAGGTGAGGGACACGAGGAGGCTTCACAAGCTCCAACCGTCTCAAACCGAACTCGCGACAAACTTCCACAAAGAAACCACCTCCTTCAAACTGTCCATACGGAAATCCAAAAGATTAGGCGCCATGGAGCTCGCCAACAAGGTGACACATGCCAATATCTGGAGGATGAATGATTGGTACAGAGGGAAACGGAGAATGTTCTCTCCCGTCCTAACAGACGAAGAAGGGAACACCGCTGTCCACCCCAAGGACAAGACGGAGATGATGCACGAAAGCTTCTTCTCCCCACCGAAACCCCTAAAGGGTGACTTCTCATGGGAGGGTACGAACGAAAGTACCCGAACATTTGTTCCAGTCACCGTGCAGGAGATACGCAACACCCTAACATCCACATCGAACACCTCCGCACCTGGTACCTCCGGCATCGGGTATAAAATTCTCAAATGGGCTTTCACGGAAGCCCCTGACGAAATGACGGCCATCGTAAGAGCGTCTCTCAAACTGGGCATCCATCACCCCAAATGGAAATCATCCCTAGTGGTGGTTATCCCCAAGGCCAAAAAACCTTCTTACTCAGACCCCAAAGCGTGGAGACCGATCCAATTGCTCGACACGCTGGGGAAACTGATAGAGAAAATAATGGCCAGAAGGATTATCTACCAGATAGGCAAGTACAACCTCACCCCTATGGAACAATTCGGCGGGAGATCCAACTCCTCCTGCCAAGACGCTCTAATATCGTTAACCCACGACATCCAAACCGCCTGGAAGCAGAAGCAAGTCTTCTCATTCCTAGCAGTTGACGTCAAAGGATTTTTCGACCACATCCACCACGACAGACTTATCAAGGTCTTATGGGACAAAGGATTTGACATCCCCACGTGCCTATGGACCAAATCCTTCGCCTCGGACAGGAGTTGCGCCTTCAGGCTCGACGACTTCCTCTCAGAAATCAAGCCCATCCACATCGGACTAGCCCAAGGCTCTCCGATCTCACCTACCCTGGCGTGCTTATACGCGTCGGAAGCGCTTGAGCGCATGATTGAAGAACCCACTTATTCCAAATCTATCATTAAGAGAGATGGAACGAAGGAAACCAAATACCCAGTGGGGCCCAGGGCCTACGTTGATGACCACGGCCTCGGCACCATCTCCAACAACTTTGTGAACACGAACGCTGCGCTCCAGGTGGCAGCCTCAAGATTAGTTGACCTACTGGACGAGATCGGATTGAAGATCAACCCTAGGAAGTCTGAAATCATGCACTTCAGTGGCCGCTTGAAGGTGGATCCCCCAGAACCCCTTGAGCTCAACCTGTACGGCACCAAGACCCTGATAAGGCCCCCCACCACGGGCTACATCAGATGGCTTGGAGCCTTCCTAGACTCCAAACTATCCTGGAAGCTCCACGCCCAGGTTATGAACGAGAGAGGCCGTACCATACTGTCCGGAATGAAGCTGCTGGGTAATACCATTCGTGGTATGAACCAAAGCAACAAAAGGACGTTGGTGAACGCCTGCATCGAACCAGTTCTCACATACTGTGCGCCCATCTGGTACAGACCGGATAAGCCGCAAAAACACCTCATCAAAAAGCTTGAAACCATACACAACGACGCAATGCGCTGGGTGTTGGGAGTGTTCCGCACCACCCCAACCATGGCACTGAACGTCCTATCAGACATACCCCCACTC
>Ga0307511_10001480_pt1 | contig 24865 bp, 13 predicted proteins | sample 13_EM_MG_FD_200266 | JGI IMG/M metagenome (GOLD analysis project Ga0307511, IMG submission 200266) | Populus trichocarpa ectomycorrhiza microbial communities from riparian zone in the Pacific Northwest, United States - 13_EM | ecosystem: Host-associated > Plants > Roots > Unclassified | place... | reverse complement strand
TGACCTCGGGTTCTACTGTTTGTAGTGCACAACGCTCCGCCTGGCACGATAGGTGATGATGTATGTGCAAGGTATGAAGGCGCCACCACAAGCTGATCAACCGAACACATCAGGCATGCATTATCCTCTACAAAATTTCCACCTGTGAGAGAAATCGCTACCGCCAGAGCCTGTTTATATGTATTGTTTATTGGCTGGTCACAGGGAGCACCTTCTTTGGAATTGCTGTCTCAGAATGTCAGGCATGAGGGTTGTACACTCTGTCCTCGGGTTAATCCGCGACCGTTTCCAGGCATACTCTTGCTAAGAACCAAGGCGATATATTCCGGGTCAAAGCGGGTCGTGGTCCCTTTGGCAACTGCCTACGTGGTGCGGCCCAGCGCAGTCTTGTAGGAATGTTTGGGACTCACCGAGTGTCAAGGCAGGTGTGGTGGCCGGGATCGTAATTACCTGGCGTTATATCCAAACGACGTTCTGTGAGTAATTTGCGGGTTCGTGTAGTCCTTTGATTGGTGACCTTCGATAGTCGGGCCCCCACCTGGCGCCTTGCTTAGGGAATGTTACCTTGTGCAGCTGGATGGAATAATATTCTTCGATCTCGTGATCCTCCTCGCCTTCGAACTCGGTAATACTTTCACCGTTCGTGCTACCCCATAGTAACCAAACGTGGCGGCAGCCGTTGTCATTTTGACTGTCTGGAGAGGATACAACGACTGTACGTCTATGTCACCCTCGTTTGATTACGAGGCTCAACCCCCGTGCTTCAGTCAATTCAGGTACTCCGCTGCTGAGGATACTATACCGAGACAGTGAGTCGTTCGTCGATTTCTCTTAGTGAGGACATATTGACGATACGCTGTCAGGTATCGCCTTCTTTTTTGTGTTGTTTGGTAAGAACCCACACGTCGCAATTTCAACACTAAACAATTGGATTCAGCCTTGACTCTTTCTGCGATCCTCATCCTCGTGTTGGCACCGGTAAGCAGGGCTCTCGCACCTTCCGATCTAGAATCTAACACCCAACTATCTCTCCGCGTAGCCTGAGTATAGCGGTATTACTGCTTCGTTTACTCGAATCGGGCACAGCGTTGTTTGTTGTCGGATCTTGCTGAACCTCAAACGAGCCGCGATGTGGAGGAGTGATTTATCAGAGATGCCGACCCACAGCATTGCGTTCGCGGTATCTCCTCGGCAACGAACGGACCAGACCGAAATGAGTCGGTTGGAAGTATCCGGGGCGGGGAGTGGTGAGGATGGCCACCGCTCGTAGGCGAAAGGGATTTTATTATTGGATGGAGGCCATCCAACTGGAGAAGCCGAGTCCAATGACAACGTATAACGTAGCACACTGGGCTGGAACCCGCCTATTTTATTCGTTCTTTGGGTGCTAATTTATTGTGCTGGACGTTTATGTTACGCATTACTTAATGTCAGGATCGTGGAGGTTGGGTAGGCCAAGTTCCAATCACTGCCGCACTTGCTAGGACGCGTCCCGCCCAAGTGGAACCCGCTATGTAGGGGGTGGAACGTGAAGGGACTCTTACCACGGGTGCCCGCGCGCCGGCAAAATGACGCGATGATGGTTCTGGGCACGGCCAGGTGGTGATGATCCCGGGGGGGTTCAACGCCTTTCATACCCCGATGCGGTACTTGACCCAGAGAACGTGCGGAGCATGTTCGAAGACAAGCTCTAGTAAGTCACTGTGAACCCGCAACGGCTCACGTTTCTTCACGAACTTGTTGGCTGGGGTACCCTGCGGACGATCTGCGAGAAGCGACGGTATCCACACGTTGGGGAAATCATGAGTGAGGGGCACCCGGTGCAAGTTTATAAAACGTCCCGCGCCCTAACCCGGCCACGGAAAGTCGCCTGGCACCCAGATGAGTGAACTTGAAGGAGTGTCGGGCAGAGCCGTCCGCGGTCTCTGAGAACAGTTGGGTTGTCGTTTTCTATCCACCCCCATCTTGATCTGATCCGATTTTACCACGAAGCCTATGTACTGTAAGGGAACTCAATTGGCTACGGTATAGAGATCCGCTTACCCTTAGCTTGAATTCGATCAAGTGGTCATTAATCATTTCCCGCCTCATTCCCCTCCAAGTGACAGGCACAGTGAAATTTGTCTACTTCACACCTGCCGCACCGCACCGCTCTCGCGTTTCGCCCTCGTCGGATCTTCCGCGTATCTTTATTCATCGATCTCACATCAACACTTCAGTATATATGCTTGAAATTTGTGCGAAATAGGATGGAGGCTTTCCATTCTCTTCCCCCCCTCCTTTCCTGAAATTTGGACACGTCGGCCGGGATGGAGAGTACCGCCAATTCTAAGGTTCTCTTGCTTGCGTCGCGGTTTCAGCATATCAACGTGAGTGCGCCCTTCCCATTATGCTTCGATCGCCCCAGAGCCCGCTGACAGGCATCGTCCGGCGACCACCACTGAAAACTTGGTTGTTTCGTAGTACGTTTACGGTAGGCCCCTCCCCTCCCTCCCTCCGCAATCCACCGTCCAATGCTCTTATTGGTATCTCCATTCCACAAGTCGCCATGTTGGCGCTTCCGGTAAGCTCTCCGTCCCGCCATTTCCAGGGTCAAGGGCGTATTTCCCACCTCACTCACCTATCTCGGGCGGTTGCCGGTAATCAGGTATACGACTGGCTGATCCTCCTCGATCGTGAGGTCGAGCATATCTGGCGACAGAATTGGAGCGTTGGCAAGATACTCTTTATCATCGCGCGGTACGGACCGCTTCTTGATCTGTCAACAATAGCCGCCAGTGAGTCGGACCCCTGCACTGTCGGAATCGGGGAAACGCTGACCTCGGATTCTGGTATTTGTAGCACACATCGCCCCGCACGGCTCAATAGGCAATAATGTAAGCGTAGGGCATGATGGCGCGACTATGGGCTGACAACAGAAACATATCAGACATGTGTTGCCCTCTACAAATTCTCCACCTGTGAGAGAGACCGTTGCTGCCCAGTGACAGTTTATATGTATCGTTGATTGGCTGGTCACAGGGAGTGGTTTCTTTGGAATCTGTATCTCAGAATGTGAGGCACGAAGGGAGTAGTACTCATCGCCCTCGACGCTAATCCTCGGCCGTTCACAGGTATACTCTTGTTAAGAACCAAGGCGATATACTCCGGGTCAAAGCGGGTTATGATCCCTTTGTCAACAGCTTTCGTGGTACGCCCCAAGCGCAGTCTTGTGGGAACGTTTGAGACTCACAGAGTGTCAAGACAGGTGTGGTGGCCGGTACCGTAATCACCTGGCGTCATCTACACACATCGTTCTGTGGGTAATTTCCAGGCTCGCGCTGTCCTTCGGTTGGTGACATCCGATAGTTGGGCCCCCACCTGGCGCCTTACTCAGGGCATGTTACCTCATACAGCTGGATGGAATTATATTCTACGATTTTGTGATCCTCCTCGTCACGGAATTCGGTAATCCTTTCACCGTTTGTGTTACCCGTGGTGATTGAACTTATAATAATGGCAGCCTTTGTCGTTTTGACTGTATGGAGAGGATACAACGATTGTACGTCTACGCCACCTCTGGTTCGATCACAAGGCTCAACCTCCATACTTCAGTTAATTCGGGTGCCCCACTATTCAGAGTGCTATATCGAGACAGTGAGTCGCTCATCAGCATCCTCCCAGTAAGAACGCCACGACGACACAACTATCAGCCATCGCCTTCTTTCTTGCCCTGTTTGGTAGGAATCCCCACACTTCGCGACTTCAACACTAAACCGCGGGATTCAGCTGTATCTCTTTCCGCAATCCTCGTCATCGCTCTGGCGTCGGTATGCAGGACTCCCGCATCTCGCGATCTAGAATCTAATACCCACCTCTCATTTTGCGTAGCCCGAGTATAACAGGATCGCTGCTTCATTCACTCGAGTCGCACACAGCATCATTTGTTGTCGGATCTTGCTGAACCTCAAACAAGCTGCGACCTGGAGAGGTGGTTTATCAGAGACGTCGACCCGCAGCATTGCGTTCGCGACACCCCCTCGGCAACGAACAGACCAGATCGAAATGAGCCGGTTGGAAGTGCCCAGTACGCGGATGTAAGGTCCGGCCCGTGGTGGCCCGGCCCCGCGTGCAGTCCAGACTCACGAAGAATTTTATTTCATTCGCCTTCGGACTCATCTTATAAGTTATGATATCATGGACTCGAGTAAACTAGAATATAAGACTGGGTCTAATTGTACTAGATACTCAGCGACCTAACAGAGTTCGGTCCTCTTTCTGTTCCTGTGCGACCCGCGAAACGTCGACGCTTCATCGGGACTTCGGCCGAAACCGAATCTCCGATCGCGTCAGGCCCGTAGCCTCACAGCGGAGCAATGAAGAAGGTCACTGTTTGCAGGCGGACGGGACTTTGTTACAGGATGGGCACCGTCCGAGTAGAGAAGATGAGTCAAATAACGATTTGATGTACAATGTAGCACACGGCCCCACACGCTGGAGAGATCTTGAGTGACTGGCACCCGGTACATGTTTATAGAATGTCCCGTGTCCTAACTTGGCCACGGAAAGTTGCCGGTTGTCCAAACGGATGAAGAAGTATCAGGCAGAGCCGTTCGCCGTTTATGAGAACAAAGGCTCCTGCCCACGTCATCAATCTGGTTTCGACGTTTTCTGTCCGTCTCCATCTTGATCGAATCCAACCTCGCCACGAAAGGGAACTCGACTGGATGCTATCCTTGGCCTGAATTCGATCAAGTTGTCACTTTCCTTCTCGTTTCCCTCCCAGTGACAGAAATTGGCCTACCTCAAAACTGCCGTACCGCATGGTTTTCGTGTTTCGCCCTCGCCGGACCCGCCGTGTACATTTGTTCATCGGTCTTACATTGGCAACACTTCAGAATATATGCCCGACAAATGTGAGGAATAGGACAGAAGTTCTCTCTTCTCTTTCCCCCCCTTTCTTGCAATCGGGACACGAGGGCCGGGATGGAGAGTGCCACAACCTCTGAGGTTCTCTTGCTTGCGTCCCAGTTTCAGGATATCAACGTGAGTGCGACCATGCTCTGTGCATCTCAGGGCCCGCTAACAGGCATCGTCCGACAACGGTCACTGAAAACTTTGTTGATTTCGTAGTACCTTTATGGTGAGCTCCCTCTCCGTAATCCGCCTTCCAAAGCTCTCACTGACATCTCCATTCCACAAGTCGCCATGTTGGCGCTCCTGGTAAGCCCTCTGTCCCTACCCTCTAGGGTCAAGGGCGTATTTCTAACCTCACTCACCCGCCTCGGGCGGTTGCTGATACCCAGGCACACGAATGGTTGATACTTTTCGATTCTGAAGTTGAGCACATCTGGCGAAGGGGTTGGAGCGCTGGAAAGATACTCTTTATCATCGCGCGGTACGGACCGCTCTTTGATCTGTCAACAATAACTGCCAGTGAGTCGGACCCTTGCACCGTCGGAACCGGGGAACGCTGACCTCGGATTCTAATGTCTGCAGGACACATCTCTCCGCATGGCGCAATAGGTGATGGTGTATGTGGAGGGCAGATCTATGGCGCGACTATGAGCTGACAACCGAAACATATCAGACATGCGTTACCCTCTACAAAATCTCCACCTGTGAGAGAGACCGTTACCGTCCAGTGACAGTTTATATGTATCGTTGATTGGTTGGTCACAGGGAGTGGCTTCTTTGGGATCTGTATCTCAGAATGTGAGGCGCGAGGGCATTACTCGTCACCCTCGGCGCTGATCCTTGACCGATTACAGGTATACTCTTGCTAAGAACCAACGCGATATACTCCGGATCAAAACGAGTTATGATCCCTTTGTCAACCTCTTATCTGGTACGCCCCAAGCCAAGTCATGTGCGAATACTTGGGACTCACCGAGTGTAAAGATAGGCGTGGTGGCCAGTATCGTAATTACCTGGCGTCATCTACATACAACGTTCTGTGAGTAACCTCCAGGCTCGCACGGACCTTCTGTTTGTGACGTCCGACAGTTGGGCCCCCACCTGGCGCCTTGCTCAGGGCGTGTTACCTCGTGCAGTTGGATGGAATGATATTCTATGATTTCGTGATGCTCCTCGCCTTCGAATTCGGTAATACCTGCACCGTTCATGGTATCTCATATTAACTAAACGTGGTGTCAGCCGTTGTCGTTTTGACTGTCAGGAGAGGATACAGCGATTGTGCGTCTATGCCACCCCCCTTCGATCACCGTGGTGAAGCTCAACCTCCATACTTCAGTTAATCTAGGCACCCCACTGCTGCGGGTGCTGTATCGAGACAGTGAGTTGCTCATCAGCATCCTCCCAGTAGGAAGGCATTAACGACAGGACTGTCAGGCGTCGCCTTCTTTCTTGTGTTGTTTGGTAGGAGTCCCCACACTTCACGATTTCAACACTAAACTGCGGCATTCAGCTGTATCTCTTTCTGCGATCTTCGTCATCGCTCTGGCGTCGGTATGCAGGTCTCCCACACCTTGCGATCTCGACTCTAATACCCACCTCTCATTCTGTGTAGCCCGAGTATAACAGGATCGCCGCTTCGTTCACTCGAGTCGCGCACAGCATCATTTGTTGTCGGATCTTGTTGAATCTCAAACGAGCCGCGACGTGGAAAAGCAATTTACCAGACGTACCGACCCGCAGCATCGCATTCGTGGCCCCTCCTCGGCAACGAACGAACCAGACCGAAATGAGTCGGTTGGAAGCGACCGGTAAGCAGAGTAATGAAGATGGCCACCGTTTGCAGGCGGACAGGAGTTTACATGATAGACATTTTCCGACTGGAGACGCTGAGCCCAACGACAGTTCTATGTACAACGTACTATAGTACGCTGATATAGTTGGAGTGGAAGTCACCTCGCTTGGTCGTCGGACGTGGAACTTGAAGGGACTGCTCACCCAACCCTGCCGGTTGTCCATGCGTCTGCAGGATGAAACAGAACTCCGCCGTCCAGGTCAGCCATCGCCCCCTTCGGTATCTGCGAACTACCAAGTGGATATCAGCGTTGCGTGTCACGCGAAACGAGGCAACTCCTATATGAAAGATGTCGGCCCAGGTCATTGGTCTGGGGTTCCGTCGACACATGTAACCGGGCGAACCGCACCACGGCGACAGCGAGAGAAAGAGAGTCATCCGCACGAGCGGGCACCACCCGAGTCAGATCACAGTGATGCCAATCTCCGAGTTGACGTCAACAGGGAGTCCTAAAAGATGAGTGGGGAGGCTTTCGGTGAAGTTGGACGGGCGATCGGTCTTCCGGGCCGGTGATCGATCTATCTCCCCGACCTCCACGAGGCGTGTCGCATTCATTCCATGAGAGGGATGTACCCTTTTCCCTCCCTCTCCACCATTCCGCGCCGTGTCCATCCATGGGTTTCCAGTCCCTGTTCCCTCCGGTCCCAGACCTCCCCTTCACCAACGTCCACAACCTCTTCTTGAACCGTCCGGACCAAGCGGGATGGAAAGACTACACCCTTCACGTCGACGCAGTCACGGGAAATACGAGGAAATGGTCTGAGTTTAAGGATAGGGTCGCGTGTGGTGCGACCGCACTCGGAGATCCAGCCCGTTTCCTTCACGAAGGGAATGCAGTTGTCGGGATCCTAAGCGAGAATTGCCTTGTGAGTTTCTTGGGCTTGGCACTCAAGTGATGCGCTAACAAAGAAGTCCCCTGTGTGTAGGAGTATATCGCACTCGTCCATTCGTTATTGGCTGCAGGCATTCCGTTTGCTCTATTCCCGGCGTCATCAACTTCATACGAGCTGAAACACCTTGTCAAAGTATCCAAGGTCAGGAAGGTCTTTACAAGCCTGGGGAATTTCAAGAACGCCCGGATCATCGCCAAGGAAGCGGGATTCTCAGAGTCGGATGGGATTTTCATACTCGAAGGAAGGTTGGAAGGGAATCGGTCGTTTGATGACCTCGTTCGTTCCGTTGAGGAGCCCGCAAAAGATTACGCGAAACCCGTGAGTAAGGACGCCTTGGCGTATCTTCTGTTCTCCAGTGGGACGACTGGCCCGCCAAAAGGTGAAGCTTTGGTCAAGCGTGCGTGCGTCGCTCTGTCCGCGCTTATCGTCTCGAATCGTTAGGCGTCATGGTATCATACAAGGAGATCATGTTCTCGGTGATGCAGGGGTCCATTATAGCGACACTAAACGCTGCGGTTACACCAGTTAGTTCCTTCCCGACTCCGATTTGATCATGCTCATTCTGATGAGCACCATGGACCCCCAGCCCCCGCGATATGCTGATATTCCAGTTACATTGGGCTGCCTGCCGTTTTACCACAGTTACGGATTGAGCGCGTTCTGTTTCCGCGCGTTTGCGGTTCCGTGCACCGCCATCATCACCCCCAGATGGGACGTGAGCCACGCCCTGAAGCTCATTCCAAAGTACGCCTCTCGACTTCAGATTCCTTCTGTTACCAACACCATTATCAAGATGGAAGGTAACAGGGTTGCTACTTGTACCATCGATGATCCACCAATTGGTGAATTCCCCAGACTGGGCAGGGACGGATACAAGTAGCGTCGAAACTGTGGGAAGCGGAGCGGCGTTTTTACCTCCAGAGCTGCGCGCGAGGTTCCAATCTAAACTCAAGTCGACCTTCATCCACGGGTATGGTTCGTCCGAATCAGTTCGTGTTCGACCTTTCTTTTCTCCCAGGGTTCTGGAGAGATTCACACGCTAACGGATTCACACAGGCCTTCGCGATTACGGGAACGGTGCGAGAGAATTGCATCCCTGGATACAAACCCGTCGATGAATCGCTTGGTCTTCTTATGCCCGGCCTACAGGCCAGGGTCATTCGTGAGGATGGTACGGACGGCGGTGTCGGAGAGCCTGGTGAACTTTGGGTCAAGGGAGGCTCTATTTCTCAAGGTTACTTCGGCGATGAACCGGGAACTTCAAAGACGTTCACTAAGGACGGGTGGCTCAAGACGGGGGATATCTTCACCATTGACGAGAGGGGAAATTACTAGTGAGACTTCGCATGGTTCTTGATTCACCTTGCCTTCGTCGTCCTGACGCAATCGAACATGTGACAGCTTTGTTGAGAGGGTGAAAGACACGCTTAAAGTCTCTGGAGTCCAAGTCTCCCCATCCGAACTCGAGACAGCGTTGAGGGCCCAACCTGATAATCTTATCAACGACATCGCCGTTGCTGGTGTCAGCGGTGGCCGTACGTCAGACGAGAAGGTTCCCAGAGCGTGGGTCGTTCTCAGTCAGGCCGGTGAGAGGAAAGGCGCAGCGGCGACCATCAAGGCTTTGGAAGAGTGGTCTCGGCAGAATTTGACAAAGCAGAAATGGCTGAGAGGAGGATTTGAGATCGTTATCGAAGTAAGCGTTCGTGTTCTCAGTGCGAAGGCTAATAACTCTGGATCGTCAGATACCCAAGTCATCCACAGGAAAGGTACTGAGGAGGGTGTTACAGGATGCGTATGAACAGAAGAAGGGGATAGCTGTTACGGGCGAGTCGAAATTGTAGTTTACCGTGGACTGTGCATTACCCCATGTATGTGAAACATTGACAACATGCATGGCGGAACGATTCAACGCTGCAGGAGGGCCAATTTCAAGGGTCAAGTGGGAAGGATATCTGCAGATCTTTTCCAGTGGATGTTACGCTGAAGGACTATGGAATGAACGAAGGCGAATCAGTAAAATGACATCTACCCCGCGGAGACGAAGTCTGACGTTGAGCATGTCAGTTTGGGCGGCCGAATGATTCGACGCTACAGACCGTCTGACTGAAAGAGGCGAACGGGAGAGGAAACCATCTCATCTCAACTATTTGTTGAAAACCGACGATCGTTTCAGGCATTTCAGCCGATCGTTATTTATGTTTATTTTGATGTATGGACTTCTCGCGCGTTCGTCCGCTGGCACTCCTCAGCTTTGTTCCACACGCTGAGGAGTGAGTTATGTTTCATTTACTCTTTCCTCTTATGTTTACTTATAATACTCATAGTATAGTTCACTGAGACTACGCTCAGTTTCCAACACTATTGTGGCGGTGAAGGATCTGGAATGGGTAGATAGAAATGAATCAACATGACCATGAGGCTTTGTCCCCCCTCAGAAATGGAACCGTACATTGAGCTCATCCAATGCCGCCTGAATTTCAGATCCCGGAGCACGGTAATATTCACCGCTCCCTCGAATTCACGGTCGATTCGGGCGACCTCGTCTGCGACCCATCGGAGGTCATTGCCAGCATCGTCGACCAAATTTCTGGTGATCCGTCTGAAATTAGGTGAGCGGAAGAGGGTGAGTTTTATAGCGAATAAGTGTGGAGAGGTGGCGAGTCTGAGCGTTGGAAGTGCTGTAGGGTTCCATAGCAGACTCCCGCCCTTCCAACCGACCGTGTGATTTTTAGTGTATTGAGCCCCCCGTGAATCCTCTCAGCACCGCCCGGCAGTAAATATGTCAAAAACTTCGGCTTCTATCTGGATCTGATCCAACTCCACCTCTGAGTTCGAAGAAAGAAACAGCTCTATTACCCGAGGCGTAGGGTCCACCCCAGCCGCCATCGACCATCAATTGCCCTCGGTATAATTTCGGTGGAGCCAGCGCTTTCCCTCGCTCTCAATGGTAGGTCCAATACTTTAGACCTACCGTATCGCATTGCTTTCGTGTTCCGCCCTCGTCGGTCGCTTACACCACTAGGAACCAGTCGTGTGTGTGTTTATTCATCGGTCCCACATCAACACTTCGGTATATATGCCTGACATTCGAACAAGATAGGACGAAGGTTCCCCCTTCTCCTTTCTCCACCCTTTCCCACGGTTGGGACACATCGGTCAGGATGGACAGTACCACGAATTCTGAGGTTCTCTTCCTTTCGTCGCGGTCCCAGGATGTCAGCGTGAGTGCGACGTTTCCGTTATACTTTGATTTGATCACCCTAGAACCCACTAACAAGCGTCGTCCGGCGACGGCCACTGAAAACTTGGTTGATTTCGTAGTACCTTTATGGTGAGCTTCCTCTCATACCCACCGCCCAAAATTCTCACTGACATCTCCATTGCACAAGTCGCCACGTTGGCGGTCGTGGTAAGTCCTCTGTCCCGAGCATTTGAAGGTTCAAGGGCTTATTCCTAACCTCCCTCACCCATCTCGGATGGTTGCCAATAATAAGGTACACGACTGGCTGATCCTCTTCGATTGTGAAGTCGAGCATATCTGGCAAAGGAGTTGGAGCGTTGGCAAGATACTCTTTATCATCGCGCGGTACGGACCGCTTCTTGATCTGTCAACAATAGCCATCAGTGAGTCGGACCCCTGCACCGTCGGAATCGGAGGAATGCTGACCTCGGATTCCACTGCTTGTAGTGCTCATCGCTCCGCGTGGCGCGATAGGTGATGAGGTATGTGTAGGGTACGATTGCGCCAACACAAGCTGATTGACCGAAACACATCAGACATGCGTTACACTCTACAAAATCTCCACCTGTGAGAGAGACCGTTACCGCCCGTAGCCAGTTTACACGTACCATTCATTGGCTGGTCACAGGGAGTACCTTTTTCGGGATCGCTGTCTCAGAATGTCAGGCACGAGGGTAATACACTCTGTCCTATCGCTAATCCTTGACTGTTTCCAGGCATACTCGTGCTAAGGACCAATGCGATATACTCTGGGTCAAAGCGGGTCATAATTCCTTTGGCAACCGCCTACGTCGTACGGCCCCAGCACAGTCTTGTAGGAATGTTTGAGGCTCATCGAGTGTCAAGATAGGCGTGGCGGCCGGGATCGCGATTACCTGGCGTTCTATCCACACGGCGTTCTGTGAGTAATTTCCAGGCTCACGTAGTCCTTTGGCTGATGACATTCGATAGTCGTGCCCCTACCTGGCACCTTGCTCAGGGGATGTTACCACGATGTGCGGTCGGGTGGAATAATGTTCTATGATTTCGTAATCCTCCTCGTCATCGAGCTCGGTACTCCTTCCACCGTTCATGCTACCCCATATTAACTGAACGTGGTGGCAGCGGTTGTCGTTTTGACGGTCAGCCGAGGATACAACGATTGTACGTCTGCATCACCCTTGTTCGATCGCAAGGCTCGACCACCGTTCTTCAGTCAGCTCAGGTACCCCACTGCTGAGGTTAATATATCGAGACAGTGAGTGGCACATCAGCATTCTCCTAGTGAGACTCTACTGACTATACCTCTCTCAGGCATTGCCTTCTTTCTCGTGTTGTTTGGTAAGAACCCCCACACTTCGCGATTTTAACACTAAGAAACGGGATTCAGCTTTGAGTTTTTCTGCAATCCTGGTTATCGCACTACCACCGGTAAGCGGGGCTCCCACACCTTGCGATCTTGAATCTAATACCTACGTTCATTTCTGCGTAGCGTGGATATAGGGGAATCGTCGCGTCGTTCACTCGAGCCGGGCACAGTATCGTTTGTTGTCGGATCTTGTTGAACCTCAAACAAGCCGCGTCGCGGAGAAGCGAGTCACCAGACGTATCGACCCGCAGTATGGTGTTCGCGGCACCTCCTCAGCAACGAACAGACCAGACCGAAATGAGTAGGTTGGATGCATATGGTACGGGGAGCGATGAAGTCCACCGCTCGCGGGCGAACGGTATTTTGGTATTGGATGGGCACCGTCGGACCGGAGGAGCTGAGTCCAACGACGATGCATGACGTAGCACACTGGTAGTAGTCAGGGCTAGAATCCGCCTTTTTTTGTTCTTTTGTTTTTTAGGTGCTAATTTATTGTGCTGAGGCCGGACGCCCATGCTACATATTACTTAATGTGAGGATCGTGGACGCGGGGTAGGCGAATAAGTTCCAGTTACTGTTCACTCAATCGTGAACCAAAAATAGCTCACGTTCCTTCACCGCTCCTACGTGTGTGGGTTTCAGTAAGTCGAAGCCCCTCGGTGTTTCGCCTACCTTTGTCGAGGTACCCTACACGCAATCTACCAGGAGCGACGGCAATTCACACCCTGGGGAAGTCTTGAGTGATTGGCACTTGGTACAAGCTTATAAAACGACCCGCGTCCTAACTTGGCCATGGAAAGCTGCCCGGTGTCCAAACGCGTGAGGGAGTATCAGGCAGAGCCGTCCGCCGTTAATGAGAACAATGGATCCTGCACATGTCATCAATTTGGTTTCGACGTTTTCCGTCCACCTCCATCTTGATCTGATCCAACCTTGCCACGAAAGGGAACTCGATTGGCCACTATCCTTGGCATGAACTCTATCAAGTGGTCACATTCCCCTCATTCACCCCAGTGACAGAAATCGGCCTACCCCAAACTTGCAATATCGCATGGTTTCCGTGTTTCGCCCTCGCCGGACCCGCCGCGTATACTTATTCATCGGTCTCACCTCAACACTTCAGTATATATGCCTGACAATTGTGAGGTGTGGGACAGAAGTTCTCCCTTCTCTATTTCTCCCCTTTCCTGCAATTGAGACGCGAGGGCCGGGATGGAGAGTACCACAAACTCTGAGGTTCTCTTGCTTGCGTCGCAGTTTCAGCATATCAACGTGAGTGCGGCCATGCTCTCATCATCCCAGAGCCCATTGACAGGCATCGTCCGGCGACGGTCGCTAAAAATTGGGTGGTTTCGTAGTACCCTTATGGTGAGCACCCTCTCCGTAATCTGCCTTCCAAAGCTCTCACTGACATCACCATTCCACAAGTCGCCATGTTGGCGCTCCTGGTAAACCCTCCGTCCTCCGTCTTACCCTTTAGGGTCAAGGGCGTATTTCTAACCTTACTCTCGCGCCTCGGATGGTTGCTGATACCCAGGCACACGACTGGCTGATACTTTTCGATCGTGAGGTCGAGCATATCTGGCGAAGGAATTTGAACGCTGGCAAGATACTCTTTATCATCGCGCGGTACGGGCCGCTACTTGATCTGTCAACAAGAGGTGCCAGTGAGTCGGACCCCTGTACTGTCGGAATCGGGGAACGCTAACCTCGGATTCTAATGTTTGTAGCACACATCGCTCCGCATGGCGCAATAGGTGATGGTGTATGTGGAAGGCACGATGGCGCGACTATGAGCTGACCACCGAAACATATCAGACATGCGCTGCCCTCTACAAAATCTCCACCTGTGAGAGAGACCGTTACTGTCCAGTGACAGTTTAGATGTATCGTTGATTGGCTGGTCACAGGGAGTGGCTTCTTTGGAATATGTATTTCAGAATGTGAGGCGCGAGGGCAGCACTCGTCGCCATCTGCATTAATATTCGGCCGTTTACAGGTATACTCTTGCTACGAACCAAGGCGATATACTCCGGGTCAAAGCGGGTTATGATCCCTTTGTCAACCGCTTACGTGGTACGCCCAGAGCCAAGCCTCATGGGAATGTTTGAGACTCACCGAGTGTCAAGGTAGGTGTGGTGGCCGGTATCGTAATTACCTGGCGTCATTTACACACAACGTTCTGTGAGTAATTTCCAGGCTCACGTTGTCCTTTGGTTGGTGACACCTGATATTTGGGCCCCCACCTGGCGCCTTATTCAGGGCATGTTACCTCGTGCAGCCGGATGGAATAGTATTCTTCAATTTCGTGATCCTCCTCGTCATCGAATTCGGTAATCCTTTCACCGTTCGCGCTACCCCATGATGACCGAACTCAATGGCAGCCTTTGTCATTTTGACTATCTGGAGAGGATACAACGATTGTAGGCCCACGCCACCCCCGCTCGATCACGAAACTCAACCTCCACACTTCAGTTAATTCAGGTATGCCACTGTTGAGGGTGCTATATCGAGACAGTGAGTCGCAGGTTAGTATTCTTCCAGTGAGACCGCACTGACGATACATCTGTCAGGCATCGCTTTCTTTCTCGTGTTGTTTGGTAGGAGGCCCCGCACTTCGCGATTTCAACACTAAACCGCGGGATTCAGCCGTGTCTCTCTGCGATTATCGTCTCGCTCTGGCATCGGTGCGCAGGTCTCCCACACCTCGCGGTCTCGAATGTAATACCCACCTCTCATTCTGCGTAGTCTGAGTATAACAGGACCGCTGCTTCGTTCACTCGAGTCGCGCACAGCATTTATTTGTTGTCGGATCTTGCTGAACCTCAAACGAGCCGCGACATGGAGAAGTAATTTACCAGAGATGTCGACCCGCAGCATCGCATTCGCGGCACCTCCTCGGCAACGAACAGACCAGACCGAAATGAGCCGGTTGGAAGTGTCCGGTACGCGGAGTGATGATGAAGACCACAGTTTGCAGGCGGACGGGAGTTTGTTACATGATAGACATCGTCCAACTGGAGAAGCTGGATCCAGCGACGATTCGGTGTACAACGTAGCACGCTGATATAGTTGGGGTGGAACCTGCTTGGTCAGACGTAGAGCTTGAAGGGGCTGCTCGCCAACCCTGCCGGTTGTCCATGCATCGGCAAGATGACTCAGAACGGAGTCCGCCATCTGGCAGGTTAGCCATCGCCGCCCCCTGGGTATCTGCTAGCCACCAAGTGGATATCAACATTTTTCGCAACGCGGAACGAGGCAACTTCGATGCGAAAGATGCAGCCCTAGGTCATTGGTGTAGATTTCCATCGACACGTGTAACCGGGCGAACCGTACCATGCCGATGTCGCGGGACACCGACAACGAGAAAAAGAAGGCCACCCGCACGGGCGGGCACTACTACCCGAGCCAGGTCACCGTGATGGTCTCGACGTCGACAGGGGGCCCGACACCTTTCATCTTCGTATTTCACCTATCCCGATGCGGTAAAGTTGACCTAGAGAGCATGCGGAGGATGTTCACCTTGAAGCTTGAAGGCTAACTCTAACAAGGCACCGTGAACCCAAACACCTCACGTCCCTTCGCGAACTTGTTGGCTCGGTGACTCATCGTAGGCAGCGGCAACGAAAATTTGAACAATGAAAACGAACAGAAGTCCATTAAACGCTGGGCTTGAACCAAGCAAACGCGCGGGGTATGGCCATTTGTCCGTTGTGGCCCATCATATCGTAGCAGGATGTAGTAGGCCAATATTAAGTCACATGCAGCAGGGCTGGTATGAATGGCCACGGAGAATTCGATTACGCTACCATCCTTGAACGTCGGAGAAGTTTGGCATCAATATAACATATCGGAGCCGTGGTCAATTTGATCAGTGCCGAGTGAGCACATATACAAAGTTACAACGGGTTTACCTACGTATTACATAGTGCGGTGTGCGAGGCGAGAAAACGAGAACAATCAGCGCGACGAAAATAAAGTGTTCGTAGCTTCGGGGAATCTCCTTCCCCCTGGAAACTAGAACAGCAAACTACAAGGGCGATTTTGAAAAAGAAAATAATCTACAAATAGTCGATCTCCGCTGGTAAAGCACTCATGAGCCAAAGGAAAATCATAAAGATGGCCATACTGCCTGCAGCAAGGGCAGTGGCCGCAATTCGGGCGGTCCTCATCGTAGAGATCCGCGCAGCGTCAGATAAGGCGACATAGGAACTCGTCCCACGACCGATGACACTCGCATTGCAATAGCAGTTGTTGAGGAAATTGGAGAACTGGAAACAGGATAATACAATCAACCCTGTCGCATTAATGAACGCGAGCAGGAGTGCGATTCTGCGCAGGGCAATGGCGATGAAAGCGGTGAACCCTTTGATGGAGAACACGGTGGACTGTCCGGTGCGAGTTTCCGAGATGCGGGCAAAGAGTGTCGAGATGATGGTGAGGAACAAGATCAGAACAGCTGTTCCTCCGTAGATGATGTATCCCAGGGAGCGGCACCCTAAGCCGACCGTGGGGGTGAAAACTATGATGATCGCGGCTGCGGTAGTTGTTCCGCACTGGAGAACAAGTGCGAAGATCAACGCGTTGAACATCGAGACGAGTGCTCCAGGTGGGAATACAACACTCCCCGCAGGCACGGCAGGAACCTCAGAGATGGGCTGCTTTTTCTGTTGAGGATCAATGAGACAACCTCTAAGACTAGACATTTTCTCGAGAGACCCACCTCGTCTTTCTCACAAGTAAGCCTGCCCAAGGCACTTAAGACATCATCCACGAGGACGAGATACCGCATGATCCTGGAATAGTTGAACGTTGCCGAGAGTCGAAGTTCGTCCTGATTGAGCGAACCGAAGTCGTCCATGGGGATGAGGAGCCGATTCGTCTCAGGATGGATCGAGCTCTGAGTGGCAATGGAGTGCATGGAACCAGAGCGAGGCAAGCTGACGGCACTGGGATTTGCAGTCGGGTTCCCACTGACGCTGTAGTAACCGTGGCCGTGTTGGCTTTCGATGGGTGTTTGGCAAGAGACGGTGGATTGGTAGTGGGTAATATTGGAAAGGGGGTCGAGTTTGGCACCCTCTTGTATCGACCCGGGCTTCACCTTCTCGTTATCTTCATCGGCTTCATGAACGGGATCGACAGGTTTCTTGGTCACTTTCAGGGTCGGCACCCGCCTCGGAAGTCTGTTGGTAATCTTGTTCATTGCAGAGGCATACGCTTTGGTCGACTTTTGCTTGATCCTCTTCGCGGCTTTCTTAGCAGCCTTCTTGTTCGCATGACCGATAGCAGACTTTAATTCGCTGCAGCTGAAGGTCGGGACCCACAACCAGCCGATGACCAAGCACAGCAGCCATAGCCAGAGGGTCCCAACTGCGAGGCCATCGGATCGTGCACCACTGTTGACGCTGCCGCCGAGGGAGACGAAGGAATCGACGAGAGTGAAGGTGAACGCGATGAATACCCATGCGACGGATGAACCCGTGGCCACGGACCAGGCGTTCCTCCGATTAAGACGGTCAACGATCTCATGCCTCCACTGATCGTTAATTGGGATGAAAGCGAGAAGACGTTCATCTTTGGTGAGTTCTAGAGGTGTTTGCTGGAGGGATATCAATGCTCTCGCTACGGCATTCTTGCCGTCGTGCTTAATGCGTTGCGTCCTACGATAGATTAGGCGAGCGTTCAGGGAGGTGAGGATGAGTGAATAGGCGGCCAGAGCGGGGGAGCCCACGCTTAGGGCAACTGATCGTGCGTGGGGATCATTCTGGTTAATGATACAGTAGATGACGAAGGGGGAAGGAAACCAACCAGAGACGAAGTCATCCGCGTAATTTCCAGAGCCGAACGGGAGCTGGCTGATGAGAGCCAACCAGGGAAGGAGCCACGAGGAAAATAACTGGGCGAACTCCCTCCAATTGAAACTCTCAGCATTTCCTCCACATCGGGTCTTGCAGGTCTCATAAGTGAGTCCCACCGCTTTCGCGGGGGTCGTCTGGTGACCTTTGAAGTCAACCCCGCCACCGGTTGTATTAGGCTCCTTCCGGAAGTCCTCCAAGCAGTGGGTGAGGTTGACCGCCGCAACGAGAGAGGTGAAGAATAGAAGAAAGAAGAGGACGCGAGTGGGGACTGGTCGTATGCTGTTGGGAGGAGGGGGTTGGGGGGGGAGCGGTGAAATTGGGACGAGCGACTGGTATATATCTAGATCTGAACAGGATGGAGAACACTGGAATGCGCATACGACTGTCAGATCAGCATTCCTAGATTCCGGACGAGTCCAGAGAAGCTACATTGAAGAAGTATCGGGCATGGCCGAGAACAATTCCCGCCTATGTCATCAACTTTGTTTCAACGTTTTCTATCCGAGACATTGGACTTGAAAGGTGTTCTTTTTGAAGAGTCATAGTGAAGAATACCGTAGGTCGCGCTCGTCCGTGCCACAATCTGTGTCTAACGCGTCGGTCCACAGATACTGTCGCAGGAGCAAACTCCGGTGCTCCGGTGAGCATCGTGATCGATTTGATCCAACCTTACCAGGAAAGGGAACTCGATTGACCCCGATCCGGGCCCTGCTGCCGTCACTCATCCTTGGCATGAACTTGATCAAGTATTCACTTTTCCCACTGACGGGTCCAAACATGTCGTACCGCGTGGCTTTCATGTTTTGCCCCCGCCGGAGGTTTGCATTACGCGCGGGACCAGCGCGTATGGTTTTTTGTCGGTTTCATGCCAACACTTCAGTATATAAGTCTGACGTTTGAACGCAGGTTCCCCCTTCTCTCACCCCCTCTTTTCCTGCAATTGAGAAACGCCAGCCAGGATGGAGAGTACCACGAATTCTGAGGTTCTCTTGCTTGCGTCGCGGTTTCAGGATGCCAGCGTGAGTGCGACCTTCCCATTATACTCTGATCACCACGGGGCCCCTAACGTGGGTTATCTGGTGACGGCTCTGAAAACCTGGTTGATTTCTTAGTATCTTTATGGCAAGCTTTATCTCCGTAATCCAACTTCCGAAGTTCCCACTGACACCTCCATTCCACAAGCCGCCACGTTGACGCTCCTGGTGGGCCCTCTGTTCCGACCATTCGCAGGGTGAAGGGCATATTTCTAACCTCCTCCACCCGCAACCAGGTACACGACTGGTTGATGTTCCTCGATCGTGAGGTCGAGAATATCTGGCGAAAGAATTGGAACGCTGGCAAGATACTATTTATCGTCACACGGTACGGACCGCTTCTTGATATGTTGACAACGGCCACCAGTGAGTCTGATCCTTACATCGTCGAAGTTGGGAAAACGCTCTAATGTTTGTAGTACACGTTGCGCCGCATGGCGCAATAGATGACAATGTATGTGCAGGGCACGATGATGTCACTACGGGCTGATCGACCGAAAAACATCAGACATGCGTTGTCCTCTACAAAATATCCACATGTGAGAAAGATCGCTGTCGCCTAGTGCCAGTTTATGCGTAGCATTTATTGACTGGTCACAGGGAGTAGCTTCCTTGCAATGAGTATCTCAGAATGTGAGAAGAGTGAGAATGACGGTTCTTCGGTACTAATTCTCGACCGCTTCTAGGTATACTCCTGCTAAGAACCCAGGCGATATACTCTGGATCAGCACGGGTTATGATCCCTTTGTCAGCCGCTTTTGTAGTGCGCCCCCAGCCCAGTCCTGTGGGAATGTCTGAGACTCACCAGGTGTCAAGATAGGTTTGGTGGCCGGGATCGTAATTACTTGGCGTGCTATCCGCACAACGTTCTGTGAGTAATTTCCAGGCTCGTGTTGTCCTTTGGTTGGTAACACTCGATAGTCGGTCCCCCACCTGGCGTCTTACTCAGAGCATGTTACCTCGTGCAACTGGACGGATTAATATTCTTCGATTTTGTGATCCTCCTTGTCATCGAACTCGGTAATCCTTTCACCATTCTTGCTATCCCTTATTAACCGAACTTAATGGCAGCCATTGTCATTTTGGCAGTCAGGAAAGGGTACAACGATTGTACGTCTAAGTCACCCCCGTTCGATCACGAGGCTCAGCCTCCGTACTTCAGTCAATTCAGGTACCCCATTGCTGAGGGTGCTATACCGAGACAGTGAGTCGCTTGTCAGCATTTTCCGAGTAAGCACACGCTGAAGACACAACCGCCAGGCGTTGCGTTCTTTCTTGTGTTGTTTGGTAAGACCCCCCACGCTCCGTGATTTTCAACACTAAATGGCTGGGTTCAGTTTTGACTCTCTTTACGATCCTTGTCTCCGCGTATGCACCAGTAAGCAGGGCTTCCGCTACCTTGGGGTCTTGAACCTAATACCCACCTCTCTTTCCGCATAGTCTGAGTACAGCGGGGCCACTGCTTCGTTCACTCGAGTCGGGCACAGTATCGTTTGTTGTCGGATCTTGCTGAACCTCAAACGAGCCGCGACATGGAGAAGCGATTTACCAGAGATGCCGACCTGCAGTATCGCGTTCGCGGCACCTCCTCGGCAACGAACAGACCAGACCGAAATGAGCCGGTTGGAAGTGTCCGGCACGCGGAGTGATGAGGATGGCCACCATTTGCATGCGGACGGTAATTTGTCACAGGACAGGCATCGTCCAACTGGAGAATCTGAGTTCCGTGACGATTCGATGTACAACGTAGCACGTTGATAGTAAGTAGTTGGGGTGGAACCCACTTGGTCGAAGTGGAGCGTGAAGGGACTGTTCACCCAAACCGGTTGCCCCGTGCGTCGGCAAAATGACGCGAGGATTGCTTACTCAAAAACTCCGCCTCCCGGGCGTGTGGCCAGGTGCGTACTTATCGACCTTGTTCGCAAAATCCTCGGTTGCCCGCGGTGGCTCCCGCCAATTTCATCAAATAGGTTTTGATGACCCCCAAGTCTGGATCCGATCCAACCTTGTCTCTGAATTCAACAAAAGGGAACTTCATTGCCGTGATGAGAGGGACAGCCCCGGTTACCGTCACTTACCGATATCCTCGGCATGCATTCAGTGAAGCACACTTTCCCCTTGTTCCCCTCCCAGTGAATGACAGGTTCAATTGATTTGCCCACCTACGCGCGTTTATTCATCAATCCCACATCAGTACCCCAACTTCCGTATATACGCCCGGCATCTGAACAAAATATGGCGAAGGCTTCCTCTTCTCTTTCCCCCGCCCTCCTTCCTGCGATTGGGATACATCGGTCAGGATGTCAAGCACCGCGGATCCCGAGGTTCTCTTACTTGCGTCGCGGTTTCAGGATGACGGCGTGAGTGCCCATTACGCTCCGATCGCCCCAGAACCAACTGACAAGCGTCGCCTGGCGACGGTCACTGAAATTTGAAAACTTGTTTGATTTCGTAGTACCTTCACGGTAAGCTTACATCCCGCAATCCAGCGTCTCAAGCTCTCACCGACATCTCCATTCCACAAGTCGCCTCGTTGGCGCTTCTGGTAAGACCCCGTGTCCCCATCCCCTGCAGGGTCAGGGGCGTTTTTCCAACCTTCCTCACCGGTCTCGGACGGTAACCAGGTACACCACTGGCTGACCTTCCTCGATTATGAGGTCGAGCTTATCTGGCGAAGGAATTGGAGCATTGGCAAGGTTCTCTTTATTCTCACGCGGTACGGACCGCTCCTTGATCTGTCGGCAGCGGTCACCAGTGAGTTGGACCCCCGCATCGTTGGAATCGGGGGAACACTGACTTTGGATTCTACGGTTTGTAGTGCATAATGCTCCGCCTGGCACCCTAAGTGATGATGTATGTGTAGGGCATGATTGCACTGTTACGGGCTGATCAACCGGAACACATCAGACATGTGTTGCCATCTACAAAATTTCAACCTGTGGGAGACATCGTTATTTTCCAGAGCCCGTTTATATGTACCTTATTGGCTGGTCGTAGGGGGTACCTTTTTTGGAATGGCTATCTCAGAAGGTGAGGCGCGAGGGCAGTACTCGCCCTCTTCGACGCTAATCATCAACCGTTTCTAGGCATACTCCTTTTAAGGACCAATGCGATATACGCCGGGTCAAAGCGGGTTATGATCCCTTTGTCAACTGCTTACGCGGTGCGTTCCCAGGGTAGTCTCATTGGAATGTTTGAAGCTCAGCGAGTGTCAAGATGGGTGGGGTGGCCGGGGTCGTGATTACCTGGCGTTACATCCACACAACACTCTGTGAGTAACTTCCGGGCTCGGGTTGTCCTTTGGTTGGTGACAATCGATAGTCGGGCCCCCACCTGGCGCCTTGCTCAGGGCATGTTACCTCGTCCAGCTGGATGGAATAATATTCTTCGATTTTGTGATTCTCCTCGCCTTCGAACTAGGTATTGCTTTCACTGTTCGTGCTACCTCATATTAACTGAACGTGGTGATAGCCGTCGTCGTTTTGACTGTCAAGAGAGGATATAACGATTGTACGTCTATGTTACCCCTGTTTGATCACGAGGCTCAACCTCCGTACGTCAGTCAGCTCAGGTACTCCACTGCTGAGGGTACTATACCGAGACAGTAAGTCGCTCGCTGCCGTTCTCGTAGTGAGAACACATCGACGATACGACTGTCAGGCATCATCTTCTTTCTTGTGTTGTTTGGTATGAACCCAAACGCTTCGCGGTTTTTCAACACTAAACGGCCGGATTCAGCCTTGACGCTTTCTGCCATCATCGTCCTGGCGCTGGCACCAGTACGCAGGGCTCTCACCACCTTGTGATCTCGACTGTAACCCCCATCTCTCTCTTTGCGCAGCCTGAGTACAGCGGGATCACCGCTTCATTCACTCGAGTCGCGCACAGCATCGTTTGCTGTCGGATCTTGTTGAATCTCAAACGAGCCGCGGCGTGGAACAGTGATTTGCCAGATACGACAACCCCGAGCATTGCGTTCGCGACGCCTCCTACACAACGAACAGATCAGACCGAAATGAGTCGGTTGGGAACGTCTGGTACGGGGCGTGATGAGGAAGGCCACCGTTCGCGGGCGGACGAGATCTCGTTACAGGATATGCATCGTTCAACCGGAGCAGCTGAGTCAAATGATGATACGATGTACGGCGTAGCACACTGATAGTGGTGGGGCTGGAACACGCTCAGTCGGACGTGGAGCGTGACGGACCGCTCAGCCAACTCCACCGGTTGTCCATGCGTGGGCAAGATGACGCGAGATAACTTACTGAGAACTCCGTCATCCAGGTTAGCCATCGCCGCCCCCGGCTATTTGCGAGTTACAAGTGGTTATCAACCTTGTTTGCAACGCGAAACGAAGCAACTCCGTTGTGGTAGCAGCGGCGCTAGGCCCTGGGCGCGGGGTGCCAATGATACGTGTAACCGGGTGAACCACAACACAGTGACCACGAGAGAAAGAGGGTCATCCGCACGGGCGGGTACTACTCGAGCCAGATTACCGATTATCTCGATGTCGGCGGGGGGTCCAACATCTTTCGTGTTCGAATTTCCCCTCTCCCGAAGCTGTCATTGACCCAGAGAGAGAGTGGAAGATGTTCATGAACGAGCTCTAGCAAGTCACCGTGAACCCAAAATAACTCACGTTCCCTCACGAACTTGTTGGCTCCTGAGTATGTGGTTTCGGTAAATCATTGTATTGAAGCCTTTCGGCGTTTCCCCTCCCCAGTCATCTACGCATTTTGCCATATGACCTATTGGTGGCCTCTCCCTTGGGAACCATCTCGGTACCGTGAGTGTTTAGATGTTGACGAAACCCGTGGTGGCTGGCACCCGATGAGTATTAAGCTGAGTGTGTCCGTGTACTCCCGGAGATGAATCGCCCGAGTGTAAGCGCGCCGAAGCCGTCGACCTTTACTCGGCCAGCCAGGTCGGTCCCCCCGGAACTTAGGGCTTTCGGCCGCTTCAGCTCCCAAGAACGTGTGGGATGTTGTTCAACTGCCAGTCGACATTTTTCTGCCCGCTCATTGAGTGCGATCATACGCTAGCCAATAGGGGTAACTCCCGTCGATATCTTCGAAACAACTTCGAGTTCGCCTTTACCGCTTTCGAGAGCTGATCCAAACTTCAGCTACGCGTTAAACAATACAATCCCTGGTCGACCTGGTCGCCCGCGGGGTTAAAAGCATCGGGCAGGGCCGTCCGCCAGCCAATGAGAGCAATTCCCGCCATGTCATCAATTGAACCCGGTTTCTATGTTTTCCATCAACCTCCATCTAGATCTGATCCAACACCACCGCTGACTTCAACGAAAGAGTACTCCCCCTCGTTCTCCTGCCAGTGGCGGATTCAATGAAACTCGTCTACTTCAGACCTGCTGTGCCGCATCGTTTCCGTTATTCATCGGTCCCACATCAACGCTTCAGTTTATATGCCTGACATTCGTGTGAAATAGGACAAAGGTTTCCCCTGCCCGTTTCTCCCCCCTTTCCTGCGATTGGACTGCCGGCCAGGATGGAGAGTACCACGAACTCCGAGGTTCTCTTGCTTGCGTCGCGGTTTCAGGATATCAACGTGAGTGTGACCATGCTCTGATCATCCCGGAGCTCACTAACAGGCATCGTCCGATGACGGTCATTGAAAACTTGGTTGATTTCGCAGTACCTCTACAGTAAGCTTCCTTCCGTGATCCAGCGTCTAAAGCTCTCACTGAAACCTCCATTCCACAAGTTGCCACGTTGATGCTGCT
>Ga0307511_10001479_pt1 | contig 24868 bp, 20 predicted proteins | sample 13_EM_MG_FD_200266 | JGI IMG/M metagenome (GOLD analysis project Ga0307511, IMG submission 200266) | Populus trichocarpa ectomycorrhiza microbial communities from riparian zone in the Pacific Northwest, United States - 13_EM | ecosystem: Host-associated > Plants > Roots > Unclassified | place... | reverse complement strand
AGAACATGAGATGCGTGGAAGGAGACGCAAGGTGTCGGAACTGAGACGCGTAGGGGAAGGAAATAGAATATATGAGTTGCAGGGAAACAAGAGCAAGAAAGGGACGAGTGGAGAAGGAGATCACGTTTGAGCAAGGGAGGAGGCAGCACGGAAGGCAAAGGCGTACAGGATGTGGGTAATGGCCGCCATGCGTCGGCTAGTTGACGGTAGGGAGGAGACACCAGGGGCGAGGTAGATAGATGTTATACGTCAGCGGAGAAGGAGTGGGGACATTGCGTCCCAGGCGGAGAGTCTGAGTAGGTGCGTCAGGGCGCTCAGTTTTGCGATTTGGCGCCCCGTACTCCTGGAGTACCAGGCGCAGATTTTTGCTTTCCTGATGCCCTTCCTACATGACCCTCTTTTCGACTAACTTCTTTGCCTCAGTATGGTCTGCTGCATTGAATGTTAGGCCAGTGGTCCTGGCACCCCCCCACAGTTTCGGGAACCGATGTCCTGTCTTCATATCTTTATTTTCCTCCCTCAACTTTTTCCCAATATCTCTTCTTCCTCTCACTACCTTTGATGGTGCTGCTGGCATCAACATCCTGACTACCTTCTCGTCCTCCATCCATGCATTCAGCATGTCCTCCTTGGCTCCGAAAACAGCTGTCAAGCATTCGGCCATTGTAGTAAGGACCTCTTGCTTGGTACATTCCTCCCCAATTTTGCTAATTATCCATCTTGACTCGTCGTCCTGGGACCCTTTTCCGATCTCCACCGTGGTGTGCCATGGGATAGTATTATTGGTGATTGCCTTCTCCCGAAGTAAGGCGTTGACCTTGTTAACCCCATCTTCCACCTCCGCCTTCCCTCTTCCATCGATTGACTGCATGTGTGCTAAAATAATTTTTGCTACTTTCAGCACCTTATTTCCTACCACCACTCTCTTCTCCCCCATCTTGCTCTCTGGGATGACCTTCCCTTCGACTTCCAGCTTGTCTCTCATTGTCTTTGCCTCTTTCAGTTTTTCCCCCGCTGACACAATCTCCGCTAGTGTTACAGCTTGCTTTGACTTTTCTATCAACACCTCGACCATATTGTTGATACTCTCCCAGGCAGTCAGTCTTCCCTTCCAAACCGCATCCACTTGAGCTGCCACCTTCCGTGCCTTTTTTTCCTCCTCATTGTCCTTCTTCGACTTCTCCGCCTGTGCGTTCATGTCTAGTTCAATTTTCTTGATCTGTTTGTCCTTCTCCGCATTCTTCTCCACTTCCGCCTTCCTCTGCACCGCCTGTCTCCTTGCCTGGGCTTGATCCTCTGTCGACCCTACTCCACTGAGGCATGCCAGCATAGAGACTTGCTTGGTCAGTTTCTCGAGTTGGAATTCAATCTTTAAGAGGTTCCCAGTGTTGACCATTGTAGCCTCATGGAAGATCATAGCTGCCTCTGCCATGTCGATGGCTTCTACCTCGCTCCTGCCGGTTCTGACTTCTTCCTTTAGTTTCTTCCACCCCTTTCCCTCACCAAGTCCACCAGCAAATAGTTCCACCTCAATCATCCACCCTGCTGCCAGAACTTGACTTTTGGCTGTCCTATAGTCTTGTGCTAACTTCCACCACTTCTTCCCCTTTTCTAACTCACTGATCGCTGTCATCACCCTTCCATTCAACATAATATAGATAATTAAATCTGTAAGGGTTCTGTTGTCGCACGGTCGATTCCATATGATTTCCTTCTCCTCTTCTTCCTCTCCTTTTATTTCCTCGTTTTCTTCCTTATCTTCCTCACACCCCGCATTGCCTGTCCTCATTTTCTTTGCCACCCTTTTGACTTCCTTATACGACAGCTCTTTTACCACATGTTTGCTAACGTTTAGTCCCTCAGGAGCCTTCCCTTCGCCTCAATCCACCTCCATCTTGACGACTGGTACTGCGGGTACCACATCCACTGTCGCTATTGGTCTGTTACTCTTGGTACCCGAGAAGCTAGCCAACAATGGCTTTTTCCGGTACCTGTCGAGTAGTTGGTCCCTTGTGAGGGAGCTGTCTGGGATGGACTCATCGTCTGAATCCATGTCGTTGTCGGAATCTGGTATCACAACTTCCGCTGCAGTCTTGATTGACTGTTGTGTTGTTTCCTGGCTCCAACCCCTTTGGCTGTCCCCCAACTTCCAGGTGGGCGGGTGGGTCGCGAACAAATTGGACGTCACCTCATCAAATTTTCGGGTTCCAGTAGCTTCCTCGAAAATATCCATCTCCTTCTGTAACATATCAAGGGTGACCTCTCCCTTGGTCAATTTCCCCTTTCCCTTCTTCGCGGACTTTTTTTTCATCACCTCGTTCTCCGACTCTATCTCTTTGTCCTTCTCCAAGGCTTCCTCGATCCTTGCTAGCTGGACTGCTGGAGTACCCGTCTCCTTTCTCCTCATTCTCTTCGGAGTAGACAAATTAAGTTGATACCTCATGTCGTCTACCAGCTCTCTCAAGGGTTTTAGTGGTCTAATCACAATGGATTCCAAGACCTCATTCAACGTTTCCATTGTCTGGTGTTGAACATCTAATCCCTCCATTGATCCATTCGCAGCTTCGTCTTGGATCACCAACCCTCTGCTGAGGAGTTCGATTGCCCTTTCTACCGTAGTGTCATCTATGACCTCAAAGGTTTCTTCGTCTCCTCTTCTGTTCCTCTCGATACTGGTGACTGCTAACTCGAAGGAGCCTTCACCTGAGAATTCCTTTCATTGTCTGGTGGAAGTAGATACTGCTTTCACAAGAGCGACCTCACCTTCAAGCTCTTGAAACTTAGGTATCGCCAGCCAGTTTGTAATATTTTCCAAGGTAAGCTGGCGTCTCACCTTGAAATCCCCTTCTCCATCCGATTCGAGTAGTTGTTTAATACTACTCTGACCCCAGTCTTTAACTGGGCCAAAGAGAACACCCCTGAAGTGCGGTGCCATGTTGAAATTCACCAACGAGACTCGATCTTCAGAATAAATTTATTCTAAGAGAGTGAGAGCTGGTGATTGGTAGATTAGAACAGGGATAAATGCAAGGTTCTGGGTTATGTAGCAACAGTTGCTATGTAGTGGGCAGAGGCTTGTTGAAACTAAACAAACACAGGTGCGGCTGAGCCGTAGAAAGTGATGGAAGTGCAAGGAATTGGTGTGGGGGGACCGGACCAATGTAAATTGGGGCGGTTGCCACTTAGGTTCGCTAGCGGAAAATCGCCCACTTTTGAGCGGAAAAGTTCAGAAACTTTACCCTCAGGAGGATTTTGTAGTTTCGCAAATGGAGATAAATAAATTAGATCAAAGAGCTCGTGAGAGCACGCTGAGTAAAATAAGACAAAAGCCGACGTCAGGGTGGTCCTGGTTGTTGAGTTCTCATAATCGCTCAGTCCTTGGAAGTTGATGTAGGTGGTGGTGGTATCCTTCAGAATGCGAGTTTACGAGGGTTGATAAAGTTAGGAGTTGTACAGTTAACTTATCGCTATTGGCTAAATGCTATGGTGTAAATTTACGAGACTATGTTAGGCAAGAATATTTATGCATATACCTACTCTGTTATTCAAAGCGGATAAGTTAGTTCTGACTGATAGTCTTAATGCTACGTAAAACTGCATTCTACAACACGGTTATCTTGGCGTCATGTGTACAGAAAGTTGGGATCAACCAGACTAGGTGCCTGGGATTGAGGCTAGCCTCTCTGTTCTTGTTACTGGTAGTCTCTCCCAGACTAGGCCTAGTTCCATTGCAACGCTGCAACCACGTGAGTGCGAGGGAGTTCTGAAAATAGCCTGGTTACCCTGAAGAAAGAACTAATACAATTGAAATCGAGCGCTTGTATCCTACAGTTTTGGCCGTTTTGGAATATCCTATCTCCTCCTTGTTTTTGAGCACTGTTGGCCATTCTTGCAGGACCAGTGGGAGTACATCCAACATTAAAGACCTAGAGAACCAAACTCCGACTGGGGGTGATGGCACCATCCTCCATCCTCCCTCCCTACTCCGTGGCCGTGTTCTGTTTCGTCTAGCAATAATGACGATTAGGCAATCGTTTTATATCGACGAAGCCGTTCGAACTATGTATCAATTGCGCACAGACTGATGTTAGCTCGAACGATTCAGCAATCTATATGCTGTTCCATATACAAAACTGGCGGTACGCATGGCACAGTGGCAAGCTCTTGTTGTGGGAGGGGGTATTCTTTGCCGGTGGGTCGAAAGTACTGTCGGGGGATACCCCAGTTCACTGAGTGTATCCTCCCTGAACAATACTACAATAGTGGTGACTCAAGGAGTAACATCCGAGCTTGGTGAACCTAGGCAACTTGTTTTGACTTTTGACATTTGACATTTTAATAGTAAATATTAATATATTGTTTATAGAACATAGACAGCAACAGAAGCTTCAGGGGGCGGCATCGGCAGCTGTTAGGTGCTCTTGACCCACTGGACAAAGGTAGCAACCGCCGTAGATATGGTTAATGGCGGCATGGGCGGCGGCATGCCAGCAAGGGGCTGTTTTGTTCCGCTCAGCAATTATGACGTGAATGGAACAGAAGATTCGCTTTTCCACCACGAAGACTCTGCTATGGTATTATCTCTCTCAGCTAAAGCGAGGATTGAGCCCTTTCTGAGGGGTTTGTATACACTAGCACCGAGCCGTTAGGTTGACAGTGGGGATAGGTCAGAGATTAAGCAATTTGATCATAGATACACCGATATCCGGACAGTAAGAAGGGTCCATCACATCTCTGGGGGCAGCAATTACAAATCCAGTGTCGAATGCTGCCACTACTACACCATCCCCACAGTGCAAATAGTGTAACTCCTGAGTTATTATATACCCCTGGGGACCGATTACAGCATAAGATGGGGCTGATTGTACTTTTAGGGATGAAAATAACATGAAGCGGTGGAGACAGATTAAGCTCCTGTATCCACCTCCTGGAATAGAACATGCCCATGTGTGTGTTAAGCTACTAGTAGAGTGTTTCTCGAGACGTCGAGATTGTTATAGTTACCTGATTACTACTAAGTAGTTTATAATTTTTTTTTTTTGTGTGGGTTAGCCAATCTCTTTAGTTTGCTTTATTGTATCTAGTTTTGCACAAGGCGGCAGATTAACTTGCCAATCCTTGAATCCACCCGGATTTCGTCATACGTCCCCTATAGATGTACACACGAGTACTGAGATTTTTTTAACCAAATAATAAAAAAAGATTCTGAGTGTTACCCTCAACCCACCACCCTTCAAACTGGCATTTTAAGCATAACTCAACTATTCTTGGACCGAGTGGGCTCGAATATTATTGTACATGGATGGTATTAGGGCCATGTACCCTACTGGAACTACCTCAGGGAAATATATGGCTGGATATAGGGGCCATTTGAAGGAAGTAGATGTATATAAGAGGATTAGAAGGACTATGAATGATCAGAATTATTGCCTTCACTTGGTATTTCAAGTCCCAATCGATCGTATATAGAACACACCTATGTGAAGCACCACCACCCCAGGCAGTTTTCTTTGGGGTGGTAGGTGGCGTATTTCTTGGAATATCTCTATTAGAGAATATCCCAATGCAGCCCCTGTGTGACTTAAAACCTTCCTTCTGTTGCAGGCGTTCATTTGCGCTCTCTAGGGTTAGGTCTGGATGCCTCTTGTTGGAAATACCCTAGGATTTTGCCCCTTCTTTTAAAAAGACACCTCAGGGTAATTAGCTCAATATATTTATCAAATTAATGATAGATTCCCTATTGTACATAAATTCCTAGTACTTATCTAATATTTTATCCTAATCTGCCTGGGCAGAGTAGCTATAGTGTTTACCCTTTTCTGGAGAGGGTCCCTGCAGGATGACCTCAACCATTTTCACCGAATTTTTCGATAGGATAGGGTAATAAGACTCTCCTGCATGCAGGAATTCCTTATCGAGCGCTACATTTGAAACCATCACTATCTTTAATAGAGGTATTCCATGCAATATGTTACCCCCCAAAACCTACCCAGTGGCAGTAGTATATCTCCAACCCTACCTCTGGCTAGATTAGCCTTCAAATACCAAGTGAAAGTAGTAATTCTGGTCTCCTATATGAACGCATTTTCCTCCAAAAGGGTCTGACATCCGGCCATATTGGGTATAGTTTCCTGAGATAGTTTCGGTAGCAAAGCGCATGGCCCTTCCTTACTTGGCCTGTAAAGATAAACGTATGATGTACCCAATGTGTGAGCTTATTCGGTTTAAAAATGTTTCAAAACGATAACTTGGCGGCATTCTCTACCTAATTAATTCAGAGTTACAGTACATAAACGTAAATTATCAAAGTGATGAAGTATCAAACTCATTGACCAACCCCACGGCGGCACAAGGCAACCTAAAAATGTAATACAACCGCTTCATCTTGAAATAACTAGAGTAGCATCGTGCATCGCTCTAGGTGCATATTGACTTGCGAACGTAGCCGGGCCACGTCACGACTCCTGCTGTGCCAATAACGACTTTATACCGTTAAACCCACCCTGACCCCGCCAACCTTTTTGCAAGCATGTTAGCCATTATGTTCCCAGAAATTCGAAGCATACTAGGCTCACCTTGATGAAACTCAGTTGTTGCAAGTCAGTCGTTGATAGGTTATCAATATCGAGACCCTCAATTTTTGGTCCAAACCATGGTTGCTTCCGATCGAAGAACACGGGGTCGACGGTCGATGTCCCTCGAAGATGTTGGATTCGCCGCTGTAGTGAATACCACAGGTCCACCTGTGCCTGGACTTCTAATTCTGCACGGAATATGCCGGCGGTCTTCTGAACTACGAGAACTGCGGCTCTGAGGGAACTCGGGATTCCGGATTCTGCAATCCTATCCTCCTCCAGGGCCCACCTAACAGCATTGTAATCACCATAGCGGCGCTTCTCAATTCTCCGAGACCCAAACACCTTTGCATGATATTGGCATTCCTTAGATACCGTCTGTTCCACTCCAGCATTGATGCCAACCCCCTCCAGACCAACTGGGGCGAAGCTTGCTGACACGCCTCCGGAGATTGTGGACTCGATGGACACAGTTGATCCATTTTCCAATTTATATTCTCCTTCCGGACAAATGTGCAAGACTTCTGGGTCGTGATCGCCACCACATTGTTCCTCTTCATGGGCGAAACGGAGTTCGATACTGGCATCTCGGAAGCGTCGTTTGCCGTCGCTTGACCCAAGAAAGTCGAACTGGAGAACGATGAGGGTAGCAAGTCGACCGTTGGCATGTCCGTGGACAACATTCACCATATTACCGTGAATGGTTCGCTTCGTGCCATACTGCACGAGGTGTAGACGCTGAATTTCCCCTGGAGCATTGAGAACTTTTAAGGAAGCGTCGACGCTTCTAGGATGAGCTACTTCCTCGATAACGATGTTAAATTCGTCGCCAAGTTCGAACTCATTATCCGTATTTTGTAAACGCTGAATTTCCCCCGGAGCATTGAGAAATCTGTAGGAAGCGTCGGCGCTTGTAGGATCAGCTACTTCCTCGAGATCGATGTCAAATTCGTGGCCAAGTTCGAACTCATTATCCGTATTTTGAAACTGATCCATCACGGCCGTGTTACTTTGATGGAGAAGGATCTTGCTCATGCTCTCAAAACATCCACGTGTAGGAGGAGGCATGTACAGTATGTATATATGTCTCACATGGTGTAGAGACTCGGTGTCTCGGATTTTTGGGTGGTAATCTCGGATGTACTATGTCATGTACCTTGAACTCTAAAAATCCGAGACTACGATACCGAATAAACCGAGTGCAGCATGCGAGCCCATGCATGTGTGCCCAATGATGTGCATGGCAAAACATATCTATACGGTAATCAAGCTCCCACTACGGCTCGATCGACATCGTCTTCATGGTAGTATGTATCAACACCCTTGCTGATAATAAGGATGGATGTTGATTAAGCCTTGCCAAAGAGCAGCTCGTAAACGTCATCGATACAGATAAGCGGATCCGGATTATAAACGTTATAACGTAATATCATATTAATGCTTCAGGTTGGAAAAACCAGACTGAACGTGAATTTCAAAGCACATGTTCCCCCGAGTATTTTTAGCCTTGAAGAAGAACCCCGGAAATACCTATATTGTAAGGAGTTTGGTCTTACTGCAGTGTCTGCCCATTGTCCCGGATTCCAGAGCGCCCACGACCCGCGAGTGGGCTGTTTCTACTATCGTACGTTCCTATCCCTCTACCAATTGTTCTGGAACAAAACAGCTGTCTTTCGTATACCTACCTTGGTAATCGTGATTCTAACCATGCGGTGGTAGATTGTTGTCAATGCGTCGATGGAAAAGACGATTCGCTGTTATGTGTCGAGTGCTTCAAGGCCGGAATATTCGGCGAAGATTGTACCCCTGGAAGGGTGGACATGCATATCGCCCGATTTACTATGACCATGGCCTCTATTCCTTGGTTGAATATTCGCCTTGGATTGAACAGCTGAAAGTACCCAACGAGTTGTGATGTCAAAAGAAGCAGGGTTAGTAGGTGGCATATACCGCCAGCTAGTCCCAGATCCATACCTGTTTTCAAACGCTTTTTGTTGATTATGTGTTTGTATCTAACATGGGTATTTCCTAGTCTGGTTGCACGGTATTTCCATGATGTGGAAGTCAGGGTTGATTAAGGTGCTTGACAGGACTCCCATTCCCATAGCCACAGCTATTAGCAGTTCATGAATGACGATGCATTTACATGTTCAGTCTATATATATAAAAATACATGTTCAGCCACTGTTATTCATTAGTCGCAACATCAACACATCGTCCACTTTACTATCATACCAAAATCAGACAATATCCAAAGATTCAACCTCAGAATGTAGTGGTTTTCTGACACTAGGGGTCGGTTTCTCAAGGGATAGATAATCTAGGGAGACCAAGATTAGTATAGACAACACCACCATCAATGTCAAGTCTGATTTGATCGTTTTGACCTGAGAATTCGTGGGAGCTCCATGGCAACTAGGTCTGCTATGTAGCTCTATGATGCGTAGGATTATACGTAAATTGCATATTGTTATTCAATAATTATACCAATTATACCAGAACTGTAATTATGCTTAAACTATACCTCTTGGGGCACTGAACGCCGCCTCCCCTCTATCCTGCCCGATAGGCCAAATACCCCGCGTCACCACTGGGAGCCCTTTAACTAGCATCTATATCCATATCAAATCAGCACTGAAGGAGGAGTCTGCAAAATAGCAGCGTGAGGGTAACCTGCGAGAATGGGAGGGCCTTTTTGAAAGTATGTGGGAGGGCTTGTACGTAAGGCCTTATAGCATACGTTAGATAAGTGAAAAACTGCAGGGCGTGGTATTCGTGATGATTGACGACCGTCAGAACTATTCTAAGAGCGCAGATGCAGTGGTTCTATATAGACTCTCAACATACATAGACATTGGTAGTTACGCAATATAGACGAAAAAGGCATCCAATACTGATTATAAATAGATACATAGTAGGCATGTTTATCTTTCGAGTCCTAGATGAAGAGAAATGTTATCAATAAGAAATATTGACACTGCATCTTGAGGTGATATTGGGAAAAAAACCTGCTTTTCCCGACATTGATGACAGCAAATATTATAACAAGTTGGCACTTAGAAAAGACTTACTTGAGTTCAAAGCAAGGTATCTTAAAAGCAGATAGAGCTAAGGAACACAAAAAATATCTTAACATATAATACTGTATCAATGAATATAGAGTTATGTAGCTACGCATAGAACAATCCACAACAGCGTCTAGGTTCTGGGCGATACGCAGCTGTGGTTGGTTCGTGGGCTGTAGTTGCGTTTGTGGTCTCAGGGAGCAGGGGTTTACGACAGCGTCTGCGGTCATTGCTTGCATGTGATTTATGCGCCTTCCTGTCAGGCCCCCAGCGCCTCCCATAAGCGCACAGGATCCGGGGTACATCGTCTACATACAGATAAGATATATATCATACGCCGGAAGGGAATCAAATTTAATGGTTTCTCTTATTCTCTTCCAGGAAATTTCTAGCTGGCGTTGACGAAAAACGGGAGCGAGGGAGCGAGATATATCAACCATGTCCGACCCGAGTTCTCAGGAATCTCACGAAGCTATCTACTTACTCTCCCTGCTAAAGCAGCTTGACCAAGCCCACATGCAATATACTGAACACCAGACCAAATGTGCGTACGACGATGGAAATGAGGATAATTCCACTTCTGTCGACTTGCGTGATGTTGATGTGCCGCACCTCGAGGGTGGGAGTTCAAGCACGTCAGTACAGCGGGGGCGCTTGCTAAATGCATTGAGCTTTATTGCATCCGTGGACGCAAATGAGCAATCAATCACCGCCATGACAATGGAGCAAGTCAGCAATGGCGGCGCGGTGCGGTTTCGAATTGCAATGGATCAAAATGTGCCTCAAATGGTTATGGATAGACTGAGGCAGGTGGGAAAAATCTTGATGCAGGCTGCGACAGAAGGTAGGCGATGCCATGCGTGGGAGTTATAATACACCTTCAATTACGTTTACTAACTACGTACATTCACCAAATGGAATATAGATACACCTGGTGCCTCCGAGCATGCTGGTACAAGTACCCCGGCTGGTACCCTATCCAGTTCCGCCGTCGAAGCTGACCTCTTGGACCTTGTCTTGAGACTTAAGCAATCCAGACTCACCACAGATCTATGCGGCAAGCCTGGGGGAAAAGGCGGCCTTCTGGCGATCTTTAAAACGGCAGCAAGGACAATTAATACAGTGCCAGGAAATCATCCCATTTTGGCCTCTAAATCCACTATCGACCGCTATACTCTAGACTCTAGACCCCATCATAGTTTCATGGAGGACCCGTTGGCACAGTTCCAGAAGCTTATTCAACTTGTGCAAAATACATTCCACCATGAGAAGGGCAGGAAAGCCAAAACGAAGATCAACTTTTTCACCGCTAAGGAAGCAATCCTGTTGGCTTACAAGCTTCGGTCCGATCAATTCCTGAGGCAGTTGCTCTCCCAGAGCGGGAAATGTGGCATTCGGAAACTGAGTCGCTATTGGTGGTATTGCTTGGAGTTGCTGCAATGTGCACGGTCCATGGCAGCCCTCAGGAAAATCGAGTTTTTTGCGGTGCCGAAGGTTGACGTAAGGCCACCACTACCGGCGGCACCAAGTGCATCTCAGGACCTGATACCGGCAGTAAATCGTTTGTTAACTTCTATGGGATTTACACTAGCCGACTTACGAGCTTACTGCAAACACACTAGGCTCCGCGAAGCTGATCTTTGGCATGGTATGGAGACCTCCTTCTGCACTCCTCCGTACGTTCACGCCGAAATGACTTTAATGTACTTTTACGCCTTGCATACGGATTTACAGCAAATGGAAGTTAGGTGCAGCACGAGCACCTGTTTTGCATGCAATAACCCCCTTAAAAATCATCCATCATTCAAAGCTGAGAAGTCTCATACGGAAGTTCACCCCAAACGCCCCCCTCCTGCACAAAAACCTTCAAGCAAGACGGTGGTAGCCCCAACATTGGAGCCCCTGATAATGCCGGCATTTATAAACGTTTTACGACAGGCTTTAATGAAACGTTTAATGTCAGCGCCACAGGTAACCCCTACCCAATTTCCACCGCCAGGAACTACAACTACAGTGGAGAACGAACCGACCAAAAGCGGCGATACCGGAAATGCTAAGATGGCGTTTTTCGGGGGTATGCGGGCATTTATCCTTGGGCTTTGTGGCTTGCTGGTCACAGAGAATGTGGAGGATGAAGGCGTGTACCACAGCGAGGCGGGCACAGATGCAAGTCCAATTCCTGGTAGTTACCCAGGTAAGCTTTGATCTGTGCTTTTGACATGACATTTGCAGCTATCCGAACGCCACATGCTAACTGTCTATAAAACACCACAGCCGTGGAAGAAGCGCCCGACTGGGGGGGATGTGAGCGGTGCGGTGCTACTACCTCTCGCAAATGCAGCAGATGTGGGTTAGGTTTCTTCTGCGGCACGCAATGTGAATACACAGCAGGGCCGCACCATATTTTCTCCTGTAACCCAGGCAGACCAATCGATTCGGCAGACTATCTAGTCAAATACTGCTTGAGTGACCTGATGCCCCCAGACGATGAAGTTGACGGTTTTGGCTTTGATCGCTGCAAAGGCGCAAAAGAGCGGAGCAACCTTTTGGGTTTGTATCAGGACATGGTACGTACGAGTGATACCATGTCATCGAGAGACCTTCACAAATGGCAACAGGAAAATACCTTAGCAGAAAATATTTGTCGATTTTATAACAAGATTCCTCGACAAAATGTTGGTGGATATTATCCCTGGTTCGAACAGAACAAACACATTGTGGACGCCAGTACCAGGAAGCCATCGCTGCTTGATAGCTCATTGAATATGACAGCTCTGAGAACTTGGATGCCAAAGACGAGAAGGGTGACAGATATCGAGGGACTCCGTAATGCATTAACGGAGAAAGAGCTCGATGTAGCTCTGCTTTATGGTCTCATACAAGCATCTTATCGCCCATCACCAGGCATGCCAATTTGGAAATCTTTTGGCTTTTGCACTTGCCGTCTCCAAGATTTCATACAACTTGACGAGGCAGTGCTAGGAGATCTCTACAGGCTGTTGTTGAATAAATGCACCTGGACTGAGTTCTGCCGTGCATATGAAGGTGACACCCTGGAACAGCTTGCGAGGGGGAAAGGTTTTGCTGAGCAAGTTGCGAAATTAAATCGGTTAGGGATTTACTTGCAGCCAAAACCACATAGTGTCTATTCACTGAAGGAGTATATAGCACAAGGTGATACTGGGGTGGACCCGATACTGCCGGTGATGTGGGACTATGGATACGTGAGGTGTCGTGGTGCACGGGAGAAAATGCAGTGGAGGGACACATATAAGGAACTCTTTGGGAGCGAGGAGCACAGGGATGAACAGCTACATGAGGCATGTATCAAGGGTAAAATCTTTGGGTATGTCAAAAAGATTTTACCTAAAACGCCAACAAGTTTCCAGAGTTTATGTTTGAATGTGTATGGATTGAAGGAGCGTGAATAGCGGCTGGTGGGAAACGGGGTGATAATCTCAAGAGGCAATTATTTCGGGTGTTATGTAGAAGGGTTATAATTCTATTATCGTTGAGGAGTTTTAGTTCCGAAAATGCACAATGTATGCGTGTCAACTAATAAACTACCTCTCAGAGAGCACGAGATCAGCCGCGGAGGCTGCTTAGATATACCAAGACCCGTGGGAGCAACCCCAGTGATACCCAATGGTTTATATGCCATCAAGGGGGCTAGGAACCAACTTATAAACCTCAGGCTATTATTTTTATCTATAGGCACACCCAATGTACCACAATCTGTCGGCTGGATTGAGTTGACAGCCGTCCCACAACGCCCATGAGAGGAGAATTATGGCTACTGATAAGAGTAAATTGTGTCTACAGATTTTTCAAGCACGTGCATGGGAAGGGACATTTCGTAAGATATCGTCATGGTCTGGGAATCTGTTCTCTCACTTGTCGGGCGGAATTTCGAAAATAATGAAATTATATACAATATTGGTATTGTAAAGAGTCGAGATTAGTTCTCTCTAGGGCTAGACAGTGCTTTACACCGCTAATCAAAATTAACCGCGCTAACCCTCCTGCAGATATTCTAGGCTCACGGGCAGCTCTAGCCGTAGTAAGTTCTTTACTTTACGCTAATTGAGAGCCCTCTTGAAGGAAGTATTATTTCAGGATATATAGAATGACCGAATGGGGGTTGTGTTGAAGAAAAATATTACTTCGGTGCGGTCGATATGGACTTCAAGGTATGATGTAGACTTTGATGCTTCCTTAAAACTCTCATGTTCTATATTTGCCACTGATAATTAATCTCACATCTCACTTGATTGACTTGGGCCACCCAGTTGGTGCATTTATGATCAGGCACAGTCAAACTTGTGATTGTTTCATGCTACTGCATACTTAAGGGTCCTCATTGAGTATATACTTATAGGTGGAGGTTTGGAAAAGCCATACACATCAAATAAGTAACTTAGTATTCCCCCACAACCACGCAGTTGTGCCTTAGGATCCCAATTATAGTACCAAATTCTAGAATGACTGCCCCATGTTCAGGGTAATTTCTCAAAATATTATCAAAAAGAAAGCTCTTTCAATATTAAAATTTGCCCCTGGTGCAGTCTCAGCGCGTAGACTAATCCGATATACCCATTCAATAAATCAACTCGTATAAAGAGGAGTGCATATCAATCATCTGAGTATACATCCAACATCTCGCCCATCCCCACATATATAAACCATAAATAGTATGCTGAGAACCCGAATAGCAAATAGCGACTTTACGCAGCCGCCTATTATCCTTGTCTGCACAGGTGTATCCCATCCTCACCATAAAAACAACTCTGACTATATATTCGAAGCCTCTGGAACCTTGGAAATACACTATACCCTGACCGCAGGTGCTTCTTACATAGCTTGTAATAATATTAGACAATACCTCAGGGTATAGAATATACTTTACCACCTGCTTTATTCGACAATCCCATCAGTATTATTCCACCATGGCTCCCATTCCCATAGTGTAGCAGAATTATCTACCTAGCAACCCCTTGTATAGGAGCTTAAATTCTTTTCCACTTGATAGTCAGCATTACCCTGAATAACCAGGCTCAGGTCTAGTCGGCACTAACATTGTACAGCCCACTCCGTTTCAATCACTATCTAGTGATTGGATTATAACTAATTAGTTCATTTGGGAGGAGTATATATATTCACCGAATGTAGGCAAACTCTCATATTGCGAGTTTTGACACAGTCGCGCGCCATGCATGGAAAATAGAGTCCACTACCGGATTTCCGCACAGGACAGGGTTTCCAGGCAGCTGTACTACACGAAAGAGAGTACCCATATCAGTACTGCCAGTCCGTGAGTTTTAAATACCAGCGGCTGGCAGTTATTTCTGTCACTCCACGGCCTGTGGGTGCCTAAAGTTTACGCCACAGTGAGGCACGTGATGCATCACACAGATGAGTCAAGGTTGGGGCGTAAACCGGAACTGTTCGAACTAACAGGCTATGGTTTGGTACTTAGTATGTAAATATGCGTACATACCCCATAACCCGTCGCAAAAATGTGACGTTGTTTGTCACCACAGGCCTAGGGTTCAGGATCTTGCTATATATTGTTCACTTCATTACTGCAGCATTAGGAAGCAAGGATTAGTTCTATTGAAGATTGATGAAGTATTATCCCCGAGTGGCTGTGTCTTCATGAGGCTCGTGACTTCGTATGTTTCGACTTAAAAAAGTGTAGCAGCCACGTTCACAGAACGTACACGCAACAAACAAAGCTAACCTTTTCGTGTCGTATCGCGTCCACCTCACCATAGATTCAATTGTTCCGCCGATTATAAAAATACACCCGCAGATTTCCTTCTCCTACCGGCGCGCCACCACAAGCTAGTTGCAGGGACTAAATTCAGGCTTGCTTTAGCTGCCATACGCACGATGATCATGACGATGGCGGCGGCATGTTGTCATTCGAGGTGCATCCCATTATCGACTGGCCTATATGTTGCGCTAACTCATCGAATACAAAGTATTTTCCGAGTACGGTGATGAGGCACGCAATCGAATGCTTATTTCATCACTGGAATGCTGTAGCCACATCCTGATTGGCCGGAGCTAGGGAGTATTTACTGTACATGCATCCGAATCAAAGAGTGAGTGGATTTGTGCTTGATGTGAGTATAATACCTCCACATAAGTGGGTACAATGCTCGGTGGGTCCTATTTCATTTCACCTGGAGTCCTGAATCCGAAGGCACAACAACGCTACAGTAGATTCACAATTGAATTGTTCCCTGCACCCCGCAGATTCCTTCTCCTACCACGTGGTGCCGAGACTCAAGCTTGCTTTAGCTGCCGTACTTACCATTGGCTCGGGATGACGATCAATAAATACGATTGCCGAATCAATTCAGGTTTGCCAATGCTGTCATTGGAATCGAGAGGGCTCCCTAACTACCGGCATTGAGCTTCCGTTACTGTTCAGCCGGTGTCAAGTGCAATTCCCTGCTGCAGAAAACAGTGCTGTGTCTCTTCCATGTAGGATATAATTCGGGCGGTGAAATCCAAAGCAAGGTGGGGCCGACGGTCCAGAATTCCTTGAAATTACCAACACAGTGCATAGTGGCGTGCGAGGTCCAATTAATACCAATACACACAGAATGGTCCCAATTGGCCCTCTGTTGAAATAATTTTTTTTTCCTGGCTCGGGAGATCTCCCAGAATGCGTACCTGCCACTTCTACCTCATCGGGTATGTACTTGCTGAGTTTGGGCGATGAGGCACGCGATCTCATTACCTTAGCTGGAGCTATTTCTGTGGGCGTTAGCATGGATCCGGATTAGTATTTTGTGGGGATGAGCGATTTAGCCGTATACGGTTAGCCTAGTATGAAATACAAGAGACGTAGATATGACGTACGCACGGTTTTGCCAAACGAGGAATACGTAACGTTCTATACTGTAATACTATGGGGGGCGCGTAGTCTTGTATGATGTGAAGCTGCTGTTATGCCCGTGCCTAAGAAGAGATCTAAGATTTTGTATAATTAATATCGCAAGACAGTTCAGATGGAGGGTGAAGCAAGCATGCAGTGTATTGCGACAGGTGTTTCAATTGATCGATACATGCACACACATACTCTATATACATACATACATACATATACCCCAGATTTCTGTTACGTCAAGAAGCGGAAGCACATCCGCAAGTTCCTCAGCTACCATACGCACCTATCTCATACCGACGTTACGTTATGTTACCCCACAACCACCGTACACAACTGGTCGATCCGCCAAGCCCATCTGCCGCACAAAGCAGGTTCGGATGGCGACTCATTGCGCGGCGGGGCGTTTGGAGTAGGCAGACGGGCGGGCGTGGTGGTGTTTGCCTGCTTAAAGTGGCGAGTATTGGATGGTGGGGTGGGCTAGGATATAGTGGCAGCTGTGCCCATGAACTACTTCATCATCTCTCCCCTCCCACTTTCTCCAATCCTTCTCCCAGCCTTGAACGTCTTCTCCGATCTGATTTTCTGCCTCGTCGGATTCAAAATACTGTACTGCAAAGATTACTGAATTGAGGTTGGATCATATACTATAGCTACAATGGCACTCTGTGAGTCCTCTCGCCCTTATCCTCCTAGCCCCCCTTCCCGTCATTCGTCCAATTTCGTTAGAATAACCCACAGAAGCTTGACCATTACCTATCTCTTACCTAGACCATTCTAACCATTCCCAATCGCCCAGACAACCCTTTTGCCCGCCACCAGGAGATAACCCGAGCCAACATCCTCTGGTATCGTACACTCACTATCGCCACATGGCTCCTCTCCTTCATTCCAACGATTTACTACACCTACCACGCTCCCCATGATAATGTGACCCCACATCATCACTACCATCACAGACATTCGATCTTTGGACAGAGCAATGCTCATCCGACTCCATTCACCATTAACTATGTCTTTGTATCCATTTATTGGATTGGCATGTTCATCGGCCAGGTGGGGTATGTGTGGCACTTGTTTGCGAATAACGACGTTTGGGTAAAGGCAGCATGCAGCGTTGGGCCTCATTTCATCCTGTAAGTTTCCCCCCAAAAAACCCATCTTTCCTAATTGAATCCCGAAGGAGCTAATTCGTTTACGCAGCTTCAACCTTCTCAACTTCGTCCAAATCATGCTGTGGACCCGCGCGCAGTTTATCCTCTCGGAAATCGCCCTCGTCCTCAACTTTCTCCAACTAATCTCCCTCTATTTCCGACACTCCCTCCCTCGCCCTGCAAGCGCAGCCCACCACATCACGCACCCAGGTGAAACACACGACGTCTCCCTCAGCACCATTAAGTCAATCCACATTCCCACCGTCTCCATGCCTCTCGTCTGGACTTATTTTGCCCTTTTCTGGAACGGAGCAGTCATGGTTCGCTGCCACGACGCCATGGTATGTAGGGTTTTAGCAAATGTAGCCGTTTGGGGGATTGTTCCGTTCGCGGCGACATTTCTGTTTGGGTACGGAGATTGGACCGTGGGATTGGAGACGGCGTTTTTGACGGCGGGGCTGGGCGTGGGGCAGTTCTTCATGAAGACGTTTGCGCTGCAGTGGATTTTTGCTTTGTGAGTTTCTCTGTTTGCCGCGTGTGGTACGAGAGAAGAGGTTATTGACGTTAAGATACCTATAGCTCCATCATGTCGATTGTGACATTGGCGACTTTCTCGCTGATTGTACCGATCGGAAGCACTCCGCAGACGGGAGAACACGCGCCGTTGTTGACGGAGGATGCTTAAATCTGCAGTACCCTAGTAGGGTAGTGGTGAGGAGGAGATGGGTGAAGGTAAAATTGTGGGATCGAATGGTCAGGAAAGGAATCAGGAATAGCGCTAGGAGCGTAGGTGGTAAGTACACAAGGAAAACACAGAAAAATTTTGCCTCGGGTATGCAGAAGGAATAGTATACGATCTTCCTCTTTATCTTTTCCTTGCTCCCTGCGGGTTAATGTTAATGGATTTCATGAACTCTTGTTTCAAATGTAATAACTGCATTTTCAAAGTGTTTTTGCACTAGTTATCTCTGTTTTTATGACGGCAAGGGTAAGGGTACCTAGGTCGTGGGATGGGTTGGGATGGATCTTCTACGGTTGTTCAACACGGACGGGTCGGGTGCATTGGGGGATTGGATCGTAGTTGTACTGTAGTATAGTATAGTATCTTGTAGTATTGAAATAAGTACTTTGTTCTGCAGCTGTGGGTGTTCTTAAGATTTCGGATTTCTTAGCCTCGTCCCCAGTGATATCTTGTGTATATATCATTTTCTAAAGTCGCCATTCATGAGAGTTTGGGGCCAGAAGTACAGTAAATTGTGCAGTTAGGAAGGTCTGCTTACTCTACCATCCTTTCTACCAAACAACTATTCCTAGGATATCTCTTTGAGATACTAGGTACACACTGAAATATTAGTGGACTGGTGGGGTTGAGGCTTCAAGGAGGGAATATGAGTGGCCAAATCGGGTCAGGAGAAGTGAGTGTTAAATTCATTTTTTCCAGCTTTTCTCCATCTCTTGTAAGTACAGTACAGTACATAGTTACCTTGCGCTCAGTACCTCTCTATTCGGATTGGCTATTATACTGTATGTACTGTACTAGAGTACATAACTAGTAGAGTATGGTAATACAGGTAACTACCGTATCTGGTGTTCACTGAGCAGAGTTGAATCCTTAGCACAATCTATAATATAATCTATAATTTCATTTTTCATTTTTCATTTTTTTTTCTTTTTCTGTTTTCTTTTTATTCTTTTTATTTAATGCAATAAACAGCCTAGGTACTGTAAGTGCAGCGCGCAAGCTTCATCTATACCTATATCTATATGCTAACCATGCTAACACCTGCGCAGTCCTAGCTGATTAAAGAACATGTAACTGATACTGGTGGTATACTAATACTACAAGTAGCAATATAAAACAAATCTATTGAGGATAGGTCAGGACAGAGTAACTACTTCCTAGCTAGCACTACCGAACTCCCAATATGTATAGTAAAGCGGGGGAGGGGGGGAGAATACTGCCATGTAATGTATATCTGCTGTATATCTATATCTACACATAACCCCTGGAAATATACTAGGGTCCCCTCTCCTCTCCTCGTGTATGTCACATGTAACCTACTTCATGGTTTGAGGCTTGGAATCAAACTATACTTACAAACCTATGGATTATGTCAAGTGTAACTTTTCACTTTCATCTCATTCAGTAATATATCATATGCATCTATGAGATAATTCTCGACTAACGTAGCTCCTATGAGTGAGTGAGTATATGTAACATGAGTCAAGCTACTACTCCATTTCCTTCCTACCTACGATATATCCCCGGCAGATTACCTTTAGTAGGAGTCATGTGCTGCTAAGCATTTTCCCCTAGTACATATAATCTATATCTGTCATTCCATCACAGCAGGACGAGTCGTCCAGTACCCCTACCCCCGGTATTATCGAATATGTAGGTTTGGAAAATGGTGCACTACGTATCTTAGTACAAACATTCTACGGCGAGGTAATTGGACCTATAGCGCTTGTAGTAAGTACCTAAGGTGAGTAAGATGTGAAGAAATCATATGTCAGCAGTCTACGTGGAGTGTGGAGTGCATGGGGTGAATAGGTGGGTGGGTAGATGTGAGTAATTTTGTGGATAATTGATTGTGAGAGCACTATAGAGTGCAGTAAGTAGTCTAGAGTGTGGTGAGTGAGTTATAAATTGTTGTTGATTCAACTACACTATTTCACTCACTCATCATCCCTACTAGATAGCCCAGTTCTCTTCTCAACGTGATAAGTAGCCTGCAAAGTCGCTAGTACAATATTCCCTCGTGAAGTATCTATCTATACGCACTAATGTTCTTACAAGTTTGGGCATGGAAATTATCATGAATACCTAGACGGCAGCGTTGGTGAAGCATGCTTAGTCTACTACCTACTTAGGTAAGTAGAAGGTAAGCCTGTGAGAGACTAGGCCCTGTGGGGCTGGAAGCATGGGTGTAGCCTAGTAGGACCCAACGTGATAGGTTTGCCTAGACACCTACAGTATATGCCCTGGGCCTACTTACATGCCCCTCGCGGGCACATAAGAAATGCCCACGGAGGCATAGATACCTGGCATGCCCCTCACGAGCATACCGGGGTGGCAGACAAGGGTTCTAAATTACTGTAATTAATTTGCAATGAATAAATCTAAGGCGGAGTTATCAATATTAATATTAGTTAGTACAATCTATGAAGACTCCTCATACAAATACTTAGTTGTTAAAAAAGAAAATTAAAAAATATGAAAACTATAACTATGGCGGACGGGTACCTCCAAATGCCCAGCTTGTGTGCAAGTGACAGGGAGTTTCCCAGTCAATTCATTTACCTTATGGCAATATTATTCATAGATGTGGCATTTCAGGCCCAGGTACGGCTAATTTTCACAAGTACCAAGGTAGCCATCTGAGTAGAGGTTGGGGCCTGGCGAGCTGCGCAGGCCAAAGTTACTGTAGTTGATATAGCTTCTGGAGTATCCGAAATGTCTGTCTCGGTTCCCATCATGCTGTCGGTCGTTTGTAGGGGGCAGTATACCATATTGGCAAAGAGTTGATAGCGTTCCGACTGTGACTTTGCAATGACCTTGCGATATAAGCATTTTTGTCTGCCTTAGATCGCTCCTCTCTGGGTATCTATATTTATTCCTGCAGTGACGATATCTCCACAGCTATGGCGTGGCGGGTACTGTAGAAGGTTAGCCACTCGGTCTCGACCTTGAACTAACTCAATATCGACCGTACACTCTCGATATAATGGTGCCAGAGAGTCATTCACATATAGTAGACTTTCGATGTCATAATGTCTGATATAAGAAGGTTCGGTATAAAAATACATTCAGTGTAAGTATGTATATGGGTCGACCACCCAGATATGAAATTGTGGGTATATTAGTTATAAGAATGACCCTTAGCCATGTTTATAACTGTAGCTAATGTGTTTTTATATTGGGGAGGGAGGTACCTATAATTTCATATTTTGGGTAGTCGAATGTTCTTATATAGGATATATTCTCATCTCAAATCGGGTGTGCTGATATAGAGTCTATTGTATTCGTTGCTAATTACAGTAATTTAGTAACTTTGTCTGCTTCCCTAGTATCTATGCCCGCGAGGGGCATAACAAACACGTCGCCCGAGGGCGGCCGATGTCCGCGAACATATATATGTATCAACCGAAGTCGCTGAAAGTGAATGACTGTAACCATTTTGCGCTCACTGAATGTGGGTGTTTGCTTACTTGATACTTGAGGTGAGAAGAGCGAACAAGCTGATTGTAAGCACTCCCAGGGGCCCTCACATAAAAACCACCAAATGAAACTCTCAAGGTGAAATTTCAAGTCACATCATTAATCCCAAACCCACAACTAAATGGCCCCCACGGGTATACCTTCCCCCAGCCGGTATCCAGATAATCAAAAACACACATTAAATAGCAGTCTGCAGAATAATTAAACCCCACATACACAAGCCCAAACCACTATAAAAGATCATAAAGCTCATTTATACATGTACATAAGCCAATGTTAATATAGGCCATGCCCAAACAAGTACATCACTCTTCACGCAGGGGGGTATCTCTCTAAACCCTCATCTGCGGATCCACCACCTTTTCCTCTTCTGGTGGGGCATATTCATCCTCCCTCTCATACAACACCTCCTTCACAACCTCCTTCCTCAATATATACCGATTAATAAAATATGGAATCTGCCTCAGCCCCCACGCGGCGTGCACACTAGTCGGGACACTAAAAACCTGATCTAGCTCCTCCAAACTCAACCCCTTCGTCTCAGGAACAAACAGGAGCACCAAACACCACCCGACAATATTCCACGCGCCATAATACCCAAATGCTCCCTGGGGCTTAAACGCTTTGAGGAGCCTTGGCCAGGTGATACTGAGCACGCCGTTGAAGAACCATGTTGTCGATGTGGCGAGGGACATGCCTAGGTCTCGGATGTACAGGGGGTAGGCTTCGGCGGAGTACGTGAATGGGACGGGGCCTTCGCCGGGGGAGTAGACGATGCCGAAAAGGTAGATCCCTAATGCGACACATGCGAGTCTAGCTTTCTGGTTTTCGATCCAGAAGGAGAAGCCCGTGAAGAAGAGGAATATCGACATGAGCGGGAAGGTAGTAAGGAGGAGGTTTCGGCGGCCAAAGGTATCAATTGTATAAACGGCAGGGAGTGCAAAGAGGAAGTTGATAATCCCAAACCCCATAGATGCAAGAAGTGCTTCCATTTGACTGAATCCAGAGGATTCAAAGATGACTGAGGAGTAGTAAGCGATGACATTGACCCCACAGAATTGCTGCATGAACATGACAATCTCGGAACCGAGCATCGCGCGACGGTTTCGACCAACGATGAACATCTCCTTCACTCTGTTTCTTCCCTCGGATTTAATCGCCTCCTCCGCTTCAAGGAGGGTGTGCATGTAAAAGATATCCCTCGCAGCCTGGAGTTTCGTCCATCGGAGACGCGCCAGGGAGTGGAAGGCATCTCGGTGTTTATTCTTCAACATGTACCATCTTGGGGATTCAGGACAAAAGTAAACTTGCGAGCAGACGAAGATGGGGGGAACCATGGCAGATGCCAACATCAACCTCCAATTCAGCCCAGAGACTTTGTCCGAGTGGACGTTCCAGAATGCGACATCAGCTATGTAACCCAACATGATACCGAATGCGGTCCACATCTGCCACATCATGACCAAGGCGCCTCGGATAGATGGAGGAGCGCATTCTGCTGCGTAGACGGGGACGGTGCTGGATTTCGGGCCGATACCGAAGCCGAGAAACTATTCCACATTAGCTTTTGTATCCTGGGGGCATAGGTATGAATATTGACGTACGAATCGCGCAATCAGCAAGTGCCACCAGGTGTTGACGAAACCTTGCCAGAAGCAAGTCAAGGAAGCAATCGCACATGTGATAAAAATAGTCCCTCTTCGTCCAAGGTATTGGTTCAGTGGGTCGGTAAGCCAACAGGCTACCAACGCGCATGAGAAGTATGGAGCAGAATTGACAGCACCGAGAATCCACTCGTTACGTTCGGTATTTTCTTCAATGCCGAAATCTGGTCGGAAAAAGAGGTTGGCACCGTTGATGACAGTTTGATCTGTGTGCACTCGGGTTAGCATTTTTCTTGTCGTATCAAATGGATAGATGTTATAGCATACCCATGCCCTGAACCACGGCTGCCAGTGAACACATGATCACCAAGAAATATAGGGTCTTGGGATGATCCCATCGATTCGTATATTCCCGCTCACAGACCCGGGCCTCTTCCAGTGTAATTCCGGGAACATCTCTGAACGCTTTAGGGTTTTGTGCCAAAACCGCACCCTGATATCGACATTAGGATCTCAAACTCTTACTGGGAGTAACCCAATTCCACTAACCTTCCTGAAGTCCTCCACTAACTCCTCCATGCCATGGTCCCTAGCATACGCTTCTCCCATGGCCAGCAACTCACGATGTGTATATCCCGCTAACGGATTCGCTAATTTCGCATTGACATTTTTGAGCGCAATTTCTCCAGGGCGTGAGGAGGCGCTGGTTGCCTTCCTCTTCAGTGCAGAGGTTCCATGAGCGTGTATCTCCTCCTGATCCAAAACTTGCTTTTGGGTCACGTCGTTCGTGGACGTGCTTGTTGGCGACTCTTGTGCCATTGTGAAGGGAAAAAATCGGAGGATACCCGATAGAAAAACTTGATGGCCTAGGGGGAATTCTGATCAAGGGAAGTGTTAACTTTGTTATATATGTACTTCTAATTCCAGGCACCTTGATTACGCTTCATCGCCCCGCCATTTAGGGTTACGTTCACTCCACACCATCTCGCAGGTGATTTGTTGCTTATGCCCTAGACATCGATGATCATTTCCCTTATATTAGCCTGACAGGTACACGGCTACATGACCGCAGATTCGAAAATTGCTAGGAGTAGGCGGCTTCCCGCAAGTCCCCCCACGAAAAGCTAGTAGTTCTTTGAATGCATATCTGTACTTGGAAAACATGACGCCACGCCGTTTTTTCCGGGCAAGAAAAGTCTAATTTGATAACCAAGATTGGATGATTAACTTGGCGAATTGGTCACCTCTGACCCTTTAGATTCGAGCAAACCTGAAGATCACTGGCATCAATCAACACAAGTCACTATCCAACTAGGGTAGGATATACCTGAAACACGGCAACAGCACCGT
>Ga0307511_10001478_pt1 | contig 24868 bp, 22 predicted proteins | sample 13_EM_MG_FD_200266 | JGI IMG/M metagenome (GOLD analysis project Ga0307511, IMG submission 200266) | Populus trichocarpa ectomycorrhiza microbial communities from riparian zone in the Pacific Northwest, United States - 13_EM | ecosystem: Host-associated > Plants > Roots > Unclassified | place... | reverse complement strand
TATCGTGTAGCTCTGGGAAACTTTATTTTTCTGATATTATATCAATCTTGAGGGGATCGTACATTTCAAAATAAACTATGCAGAAAGGTTTGTAGACCGATGCAATCAGTCTAGAAGTTTTGGGTCGGGTCTGGTAATATCATTGTGGCCTGAACCTTTACGTAGCTAGAGTCATGCAGTCTTGAAACTGTGAGCAAAAAGAAGACTTAGAATTATGTGATTATGTGATTTTCCTCCTTTCTCAAACTCCTTGCCTTCACGCCAATTCTTTGTATTGATTTCCTATGCAAGCCCTCACAGCCAGCCAGCGCCTCTATATATAATAAACAGGCTTACCGTAGTCATCAGTCAACCACCCACTCACCACCAATGAATGCATATTCAACAGCACTTGCAGCCTTTGCATACCTATCCGCCTCATTCCACTCTCTCGGGATTTGCCAGAACTGGACTTGACATGATCTGCTCTCCAGATTCCTCAAAACCTCAATCAAATTCTTCCACAAATCCCGATTAGCCACTGGTGTCCCTCCCGCAGTCGTCCAGCACTTGTCAATCCATTTGTCAAGCCTCTCGGTAATGCCTAGCACAATATATTCACTGTCACAAGCAATGACAATGTTTTCAAACCCTGCTTGCACCCAATCACGATATTGCAATCCCTGGATGACGGCAGATAGTTCTGCGCGGTTGCTTGTATGCCGCATGCCGTTTTCCGGAAGTGAGAATTCTAAGCCCCCGGGTTTAAAGACGACCCCACATCCACCGTGTGGTCCATAACCACTGCACGCCCCATCGCAGAACATCAACATCTGTCGGCGATCGGTCTTTCGAATAAAGCCAAGATGGCCGTCCAAACCTGGTGCAAGTGCAAAAAGGTCACATGGTGTTGCATTCCATTGGTATGGGACAAAACGACGATTACGATCGGCGCAGGACGGGGGAATGGGTAAGAGATCCTTGAGAGGTCGAGGAGTGGTAACTCCATAGCGGATGGGAGGAATGTTATGACTTTGTGTGACTGGTAGGTCTTCCATGGGGGTGGGGCGGAGTGTGGCCATAACGTAGTGATTGATGTGCAGGTATGGTCTCGATCGGTGATGAGTGTCGGGCGATATGATGAGTGTGTGGTTACTTTTCTCACGAAGCTGTTCTAACTTATATGTACCTGGCTGACTAACTCCTTTGCAAACATCTCGCTCCATCCTTTCCGGACACAGCCTACTGAGTGATGTTATAGTGATATAGACAAGCTACTGTGGTTACTGAAACACGTGTGGCACGCTTATCATCACGCTATGAGATTTGGAGGGCTTCCACGTGGTTGACGGTTAGGGTATCAATTGCCATGTCCACTGGCCACTTGCATTACGTTCAAACTCTATATTCAATTCCGTCATGTTCAAAATGATCTGAATCTCGTCATAAATTAGATCCTGCCATGGCAACAACCCTTCCATCTGTACACAAATATGATTCCGTATTTCATAAATAATTCTGAACAATTCTCTTACTGCTCTGTTGGACTCATAGGCCCGGCTGTCACGACATGAGCCATGGCAGTGAATTTATATCGTAAGGCCAATTGTTGGTAGATGTGTAATAGATGAATGGGAAGTAAAGATGTGTGAAATGTGAATGGTAAGTAGATGTTGTGATAGGAAAGTCAAAGTTTAGGCTAATTTCACGGCATGCTTGTCGGGTACCTACCAGACTGTTACCCTCAATAGACGTTAAACGCCCAAGCGGCGATACGTAATTTTATTTTTATTTTTATAAACTCTACTCATCCAGCCAGAGCTTTAAGCTGCGGGTAAATTAATCTGCCTGCGCTGGCGATATGTACAACAGACAGTGGGATGAAATCGATGCGTGAAGCTGAACGTGAGGAAGAGAAAAAAGAAGAAAAAAAAGAAAAAAAACGCCGATACATAAACCAACGCGATCACCCTTCCTTGTCCAACTATTCTCGCTCCCAGACCCAGTGTCTATATCTCATCGCAGACATCCTCCATGTTCGGCCTTTGGCCATATTCCAAACCCACCGCCCCCAATCGATGTTCACATCTATAGAGCATTAAAACCTTTCCGACATGAGATTCACGATGAACAACTTCCATTGGTTTCTGGGTTCTCAATTTCCTGTCCATTTGGACATGCTGCGGCATATAAGTGCCTATAAGCCTCATGTCGAAAATGTTGTTCACAACAACTTCAAGCTTCTTTCCAGCTTCCTCCTCCTCCTCCCACTCCTCTCTTTAGATGCCGTTAATCTCCTTTTCCCTTAATTCGGGTACCATTTTTAGACCTATACTGATCTCAGTTGCCACAGTCGCCAATATATATGTCTTCAATGTTCGGCTCTAGGCCGTACCATTTCGTCTAAATCAGCCTTTTCCCTCTTTTGAATCCATCCAAGAGCCTCCTATGTCTTCTTCCCGTCCTTCGATTCGTCATACTTCATGTCTCCTGTAGGGGTGATGTCTTTTGGTGGTGGTGGGAGGCCCCTCATTTGGCATTGGAGGGCGTTCGATGTGTACGAGCGCCCCAATCTCTCTGCCACTCGATTGTTCTACTAGTACTTCTGACATAATAAAGTAGGGCATTCTCGCTTCAGGCCCGATGGGAATAAATGGTAATCTCATATTTACGATAGTAAAATAGATGATTGAATAACAGAGAAATCGAGATCACCAAGGTACTAGTCTATCCCTCACAGGACTTTCATGAGAGTGTCACCAGGTCATGGAATCGGAAGCCTCCTTGTTCCGAATTTTTTCACATTTGACTATGCTCGGCTTTCCTGCCATGGTTTCAAGCCTCATGGGTAGTGGCGGAGGGGTCGACATCGACACCACATTTCTTGCATAGTTTGTCACCTAATTTCTCTGAGAATGCTTGCGGGAACCCTCTTATGTTGGCCAATGATTCCCTTGTTCGGTATAGCTCTTGACTTACAGTTGCATCTCCATTTCTGACGTCATTTGCAATTTTTTTTGCAAATACTCTTCCATCTGTTCTAGGCCTTGGCCTTTCAATTCCTCAAGGCCTTTCCCAGGTTTTTATATATTTGGTGGCTGGTAGATCCTTGTAATAGGAGATTATTCGCGTGACCTTGCACTCAACTATAATGTCGTCCTAGAAGCCGACAATATCGTTGTCGAAGACGGTCTTTCCTGCTAATGGGAATAAGGAATAGGGTCTAAAATACCCCTTCTGAGCTTGACTGCCACTCATATTTGACAGCGCATGTTCGAGTTCTTTGAATTCTTCTATTTATACTATAGGAGCCCTTTTTGATTTGACTTTGAACCCCTGTTCTATGTGTTTTGTTCATGCCTGTATATGCCCCTCTGACTGTCTTTATTTTGATGCTGTTAGTTCTTCTGTTGTTCCACTCTCCATGTCTCTCATCTACTTAGTTGTTCGCATGCCGATTTGCTTCATTCCGATGTTCTTGACTGATTTATTTTATTGTTCTATTTCCGGATTTGCTTCCTTGTTCTGACTCCAATTGCTTCTTTTTTTTATTTAAAATTTTTTTTAAAAAAGTCTATACTCTCATTCAGCTTACGGCAGTTTACAACTCCTGGTTGGTCACATTCTAGCTTATTCCACAGTCTCAGCTAAAAGCGTACTTGTTTCAATATCCAGAGAATCTATGACATCACTATGAAGCCACTGACCCCTTCGCTATGTGAAGGACTGTTGTCTTATTTTCTTTCTTCATTTCTTTTACTCTTCTTTTATTTTCTGTTTTTTTTTTTCTGTTCATGGGAATGCCCAGGTGTGAAACTACTCTTGGTTCCACATTGCTCATGATAGATATAGTTCAGGTCCGGGATCTTAGCTACATTTGTCTTCTTGTCTTCTTACCTTCCTCCTGTCTACTCCTTCTTTTAATATATCCATGGACCCCCGAGGTTTAGTTTCTAAACACACAAGAAACGATAGAACGATATTGGAACTGCATAACTAGGTACCTTATAAACTCAGGACGTAGAGAGAGACACAGTACACTCGGAGGGTGTTGTGCCAACCAGGCTACAGTACCCTTAGATATTGGTAGGTGGGGCGTAGAACTGAGGAGTGGGATATGGGACTCGGAGGTAGGGCTCAATATTGGGGCTCAGAGGTAATACCCGGAAGTAGGAGGTGGGAGATAGGCACATAGGTCAAAAACAAGTGATATGAAAACTGAAGTCGAGGATAAATAGTGGATGGTCAAAACAAGAGGTGGATAAGATTGGCCATGGTGTGTTTACATCAATTCTTCATATGGTTTTCATCACAGCCCTGGATGACAAACACTCATGAAGTTAACTAAACACATAAGCCTTCGCCCTGAACTGTCAATGGATCAACAAAAGAAAACAGCGAACCAACACCACATGCTCCGGGAAACGTATGCCCTTATATAGATGTACTTATTGCCTGTTGCAGTATTACCGGTACCGAAGGCCAAGCCACTACATCCTCCACCGGGGCCGGTCCAGGCTGTTTCAGGGCACCTGGGCACTGCTTTCTACAAGCAACCAGATTACTGTACCCACCTAGACCCAGGGCGCTTTCTTGGGGGACCTGGCCACAGTGGCAGACGGAGAGCGATTGTGACTCAGGCTAGCTCGAAGGCACACAAGGATACCCTATGACAGACTCAACGGCAGCTATGCAAACGGTTCTCAGCCTAGCGACATACAATCCCCCAAGGTCGGCGATTGAGGCGGAAACCAAATCCCTCCTAATGGAACGAACATCGCTGGATGCCACCTCATGGGTCAGAAGCCACACTGGGATTATCGGGGACGAAAAGGCAGACACCAGAGCGGTCTTCGATTTAGCACTAGGGCAGATAGCAGGAAGCCAACGCATAGCAACAGAGGGCGGCATTACAGTGAAGTTGTGATATAAAAAACTCTCGGTATAAAAAAACTCCCGATGTAAGTAGCTAGGCTCCGGCTCCCCCCGAACATATACGGGGAGATATATCTCGATATAAGAAACCTCGTTAATAAGAAACTTCCGGCTGGTTCTGACCAGGAGCAAACAACGAGTCCACCCGGGACACGGCCACTACAAGATCAACTGGAACTGGCACGTCTTCTCAGCATTTATCCCGTTAAGGACGCTTCATACGGAAGCTCATACGGAAGCTCATCTCCTACATAGCACCCAACAGGTTGGACTGTTCCACTCCGCCCCTACTAGTATTGCTGGCTTGAGGGAAAAGCAGATGTTATATCTACGAAAGTCTGATAAGGTCTTTTCCAAGCCAGTCTAACTAATCTTAACTTCAGTGATACTGTAAGATGGAGTGTCTTTGAGATTACCCAGTGCCAAGTTGGCTGGATTTCCCTAATTCTAAAATGATTATGGAATGTAAGTCAGATCTTTCCTCATTTTATTTCCTTGAAAGCTCTAACCAATCACCAGACCCTCAAGAACGTAGGCAATTAAGGACTCAATTCTGGAGCCGTCGAGAAACTCAAATCAGCGGACTTGATTAGACACACCTCTTCATACAAATCAAGGGAACCCCAGCTTCTCCCCCAGTGCGGGACAGAGCAATCGGGATTGTACGGGAGATGATGCACATTTCAGCTTTAGATCTCCTCGTCATACAAACCTTGGAAGTGATGGTCATACCTACAATATTATTGGGTACCATGCTCCCCCTTAGGGTGGATGGCTGCAAGCCCCAGAAAATCCCCGGGACGAAGCGAGAAATCCCAATGTATTCGACTGCGCAAGCCTTCTATTAAAGTTGATGGAGGGGATAAAAGCCAGGAGATGGAACAGCAAGACGCTAGTGTTGGAGTTTCCTGGAATGGTCTTGGTTCTCCAGACTGTATACACCACGGCACAACAGTCTATAGAGGGAGATCCCATGCCAGCTATCATCTCGAGAGCAATATGCCCTGAGGGGGGCAGCACGGGGTCCGTACCATGAAACCGGTGGTGCAGCCTCCCCTCATCAGCAGATGCAGGACAAGCGCGAGATAAAACAAGTTCTTGCATCTACACGGTTCCTTAGGGCCTATACTTGCTCACTGCGAATGTATATCAAAAATACTAGAATTCGAACCAGATAGGCACTACATGCACCGATTGCAAAGTGAGCCACCTTTCAATTATTCTCGCTTCCAAACCTCCCCTACGCACCTATTATACATCTTTACTTACCATCCGCCAATTACAAATCAACTTACATCTATTACACCTATTACACCTATTACACCTATTACACCTATTACACATCCATCGTCTGTCAACTGTGGGTAGAGAACATCCCAGTGGTTGAACTTTCTGGTTATGAACCCCTGATGGGTGAGCCAGCAACAATGTACATTATTCCCGCAGTATACGCCGTATTTTTATCTGATCTACAGAGTAAGCAAGGAATTTCCCCAAGGTGATAGAAGACACAAAATATGGGATAGCGTGATAGTGGGCTTGGCATTGCGTGTGATATATGTAGAGTTCTCGGTGACTCCTTCAGAGAATTGAACATCACCACGAACATGAGTTGAGTATTCTAAGGCAAATTTCCTTACAATATATACTTCTTGAGGTCTGCTGGCACTTTGCACTTGGTACCTTTCCGAAGATACTCCAATCAACCACTCCTCCCCGCGTCTTCCTCTCCCTATATTCGTCTTCTTGGCTTCTATCTACATCGCTGCCTTCCACTCGCTTCAAAGATGGATAGACCAACCCTCGGTACTGCACCTATCGGTGTCTATGCTAATACAAACACCTCCTTGGCCTTTGATCATAATGAAGCCGAGACAAAGGGGCCTTCCCCGGAGGGGGATCTAACCTTGAAATCGACACAAATGCAGCTCGTCACGCATCTCTTAGTCTACCCCCCACCAGATATGATCAAGCTATTTCCATTTCCTCGGGCAGCGCTCGATGCCTTGATGAGAGGAACAATGTGTGGCATTATCTGAAGACCGATTTACAACTGGGGGTCTGAATATAGGGATAGTGGTCAAGAGAGCCTTACTGTAAGTTTAATTACCTGCCCTGTCATTGGTATATACACCCAACTCACAGAGCCTAGATTTCAAATCGAGACACTGGTTCTGTCCTTAAATATGGAGGACCACTACTTGAACGACTTGATCTCCTCAAACGAATATATACCCGCTTCATGGGCTTGGATAAGGGAAGCCGGGCGTACAATGAGCTTGCAGAGAGTGGCAGGTGTTGGGAAGAATTTATAGGCCTTTTGACTGGACTGAAAAGGATGTTGGTATGTCTCAAACTGCCACCCCACTGTACTGCCCCAAATTAAAGGATAATGTGACTACAGAATACCAAAACGAGTTACGTAAAGAGGCCATTGACAAAATGAAGGATTACCCTAGTCTCTACGAATTTCTTGACCATGTGAAAATGGTACTTTCCCATCAAAAACTGCCTTCTTGAGGGTAATAACTTGACTACCGCAGAATCTGAGCTGATCGCGGCAAATCTATTGCCACGGTTCTCACCACTCGATTTTAACCCAACACTAGTAGACCAAGAGCTGCCAGCTGCGGAGGTGGTACTTCCGGGTGGTAAGCTTGAGGCGAAGGACCATATTGTGGAAGTTGTTGGAACGCACATCCACCACACCCGAGTTACTAGCGCTACTCGCTTAGGTAGCGCTACGCAAAAGCCCGACTAGTTTATCAAGTGAGGCGGAAGTACTGAGGTATCTAGATGAAAAGATAGGTCTGAAACCCAAAAGGGGGGGAGGTTATTGGAGCTGAAGGTCGGAGCTGAAGATGTCTCCATTGTGGTTGATGCTACGGAGGAATGGGTTGAGGGGGGGTTGAGGGGGTTGAGGGGTTGAGGGGTATAGATAAAGAGAGAGCAATGGAGTTGTTGGAGTCATATTGCAATGAGATACCTTACACAAAGCCTCTCTTGTATGTTGTAGAGAATGCGGTCCACCATGGTGTTTCCGCGAGAGCCCTTAAAGTGCTGCAGATGAGAATAGAAGGCGAGGAGGACGTAGATATCGAGAGAGGAAGTACAAGGTAGTCACTGAGATAGTCTATGAAGAGCGAACTACATAATATCACAGCCGGGGATTGAGGAATAGGGAAATTTGGGAGCTGGCGGAGCAATATATGCTTCTTGCGGTCTGTCAGCGATGCGGAAGAATAGCTGGTTCAAGGAGATCAAGGCATGTGACCGTACAATACTGGATATAAGTTGCCGAGGTCTGTCAACGAGTCTCCTCTGTCATACCCTAGGGCATTAGGATCAATCGAACCTGGGAATACTTGGCAGTGTGATGAAACATCATTCACCCACAGCTGGTTGCTGTGTCCACCATAGGGTGGTGCCAAGACCACCAAGGTAGGACTAGCTCAATTACCAAAAAAGGTAGTCGGCATGATACCAGAAAAGGTAGGGGCTAATCAGGACACATTTGCATGACCCCCCAAAAGGCAACCATCCAACCTTGCATAAATTAGAGGATCTGAATCGCGGATTACCTACATATATAGTGTACGAGGGGTTGTGCAGCCAGACTATATATAGTGCTGCGTAGGGAGACTTTGGTGGGTAGTCTCGTTGCGTGGGTGGTCACCCATAGATGAGATACGACAGGATGCATCAGTCTACGACCGGAGACATCTGAGAGTGGCGGTAGTTTTGATGCCTGTGTGCGCACGTGGGGAGTCATGTGAAAATCATGTGATGGGAGGTCATTTGAGTACATATAGGCTTGGGGTCCCCCCCTCTTTTCTCTTTTCTACATCATCATCATCAATACAGTTCTTCAGTTAAGCATATTCAGACAGTCCTCACAATTGAACGTGAGTGTGACCTTTAATCTGGGTGATCTCTTGTGTTCTCTCTTCTTTGTTCATCACTACGTACTGTAAGGTATTATTACTCATCACTGAGCCTATTGCCCTCTGCACCCTTCCATTCCGTTTCCACCTCTGTCCCAACTTTTATCCTCCTTGGATTATAACCACACAATGTCTGTGCCTGTCCCAGTTGATTCTTTGACAATACCCTACGCATACGACAACCTCCCGATCGAAGAGATCGTTCGGAAATGGGACTCGAAGCAACTCGACGCATTTTTAGATGCCCTGCAGCCACCTCCTCTTGTTGATGAAGAGGGGAAGGGTATTTTCAGACGGATCGGGCTGGATGGTTGGAGCTTCCTCGACAGCAGAGGGGAGCTTCTTAGGAACTCTGGCCTAACGCCTGGAGTGGTTTGGCGACTTATAAATGTAGCGGATAGAATCCTCCTGAAGACGCCGGCGGTCGGGTCGACAGCATCAAGGAAACGTCGGGGATCGGCCTCGGTGGAGGTCGAAGCACGTGGCAAAACCGCACGTCTTAAAGATACTCCAACCGACCTGGTAGCGGTGTTACCAGTTGGCAGCCCTGTCAGTACCGCACGCACGTCGGGAGTCTCTACCAACACTAAGGCCTCGAGCCCCGGGGGAGAATCTACGGGTATGTCAAGGGTTGTAACCGCAACAGAATCTGTGATGGAAGTGCTCGTGAAAGCTATCAATCGTATGTGCCTACTGTCCTGAGAACCAAAATTCAGCGGTGATACTAACAGTACTATAAAGATGGCATAGAGGATCTACTAATTACCCCAGAAATACTGTCGACACCAGGACAGGAAACACGATTGCCATTCCCGTTTCCCGGCCCCATACCACAGCGCTTCCATGCGGAACGCAAAGACAGTTCAGATTTGCTTCATTCTTCGAACGGCAGCTTCAATTTTACTGGAAGAAGCTACTTTAAAACTCTGTATCAAGCTGCAAAGTTCATGGAGCCGAGACAAAACAAGCGCTTGCATCTACACGGCTCCTTAGGGGCCGGGAAATCCTACTTGCTCGCTGCGCTCGTCTGTCAACTTCGGGTTGAGAACATCCCAGTAGTTTACCTCCCTGATTGCTATGAACTCCTGATGGCCGAGCCAGCAACAATGTACATTATTCCCGCAGTATACGCTGCATTTTCATCTGATCTACAGCTGGGCAAGCAAGCAAGGAATTTCCTCAAGGTGATAGAAGACACAAACTATAACCCTCAGCGCCTAAACTGGGAGCTTCAAGTATTCTTTAATCAAGCCGCAGCGATGGGCAAACATATCATGTTCATTGTGGATCAGGCAAATGCACTTGATCAGGGTGTCCATGACAGGGTTACGGACAAAAAGAAAATGGAAGTCAGGGGGTTGCTAGATGGTTTTACCGTGAATCATATGAAAATTGCTAGTTCCACAGCCAACTATTTGGCAGCGAAGTATGATGAATTCAGGGCAACATCCGAAAAGCAGCTCACTTTACTGATGGGTCTAAACGAGGTCAGTACTTGGGGTTTGCACTTTGCATTTCTTCACCTTTCTACCTTGGGTACTAACGAGCAACCATAATGTAGGACGAGATGGAAGCATGGTGGGCTAGATATGAGGCTGGGGTTGGTCTTAGTTTAGGCCTGAAGCCCAAGGATAGGGAAGAGTTAGAGAGACTCACTGGCAAAATGCCAATTCTACTTCACGCCTTGATAGAGGCGACCCAAAAGTGCCTCGACCAGCTGCCTGTCATGGCCGTCAGCGACAAGGCGCTCGCTAGTACTGCCACTGGGAGTGGGTCGAGCAGAATCACCCTCAGTTCGATGATAAGGTGTATGTTAAGGCTACCTGAAGTCACCAAAATTGTTGGTGCAGTCAACACATACGCATCCACTACGATTGCTGAGCTTCGTATTGCAGATAATAGCTTTGCCCTCGACAGGTATGTAAATAAGGTGTCCCTACCAATCTCATGCATTCATCATTGTGTATTTTGTTTTATTTTTTATTCACCATAGTGTAACGTAGGTTCCGAAGCGGTTGGGAAGCATGCATCTTTGAGCAGTCACTACAACTACATCATTGTGGCCACCTTGACAGCAGGTTTTATTTCCGAGATAATAGTGAGCAAACTTTCGGCATTGGGCGTAGTACTAGCGACCTTGTGCGTGCTGTAGGGACTGCACGTATTCGGGAGATTGAGAACCTTGAAGAATATGCCCAAGGACCGTGGAAGCAGCAAATCAAGCAAGCAGGTATGAACCCCTGTGTTCTCAGATTCCTCGTAGAAAGAGTGATTCTGGGAACTCTGGCAAAGAGGGGCACTAGTTTCGCAGGCGACAAATTCGATGCTGTCAAGAAGCAGCCGAAGTTGCTTAAATTCCCTGGTACGTTCCCCGACAATGCACCGAAATGGGATACTCCCACAGTATATATACCCACTAGCTACAACTACGAGGCTGTAGATGCCGTGCTGGTCAACAGAACGAACCATGAGCGACCCAGGCAAACGAGGCAAACTAGAGCAGCAGTGAAGGGTAGTGGTGGGGACCCCGCCTTGGAGGAAGAAAATTCAAAGTCCAAAGCCGTTGTGGTGGGAATACAGATTACCATTGCCCAGAGCCACAGGGACTCAGAATCATGCTTCATGAGAGGATGGCAACGATGGGATACATTGATGGGGTGCGAAGAGACTGAGTTTAGGTTCTTATGGATTGTCGAGAGTGTACCAGTGGGGAAGCCCCATGACTGGGAAGAAGTTGGAGAAAAGAAGATATTTCTAGAGAAGGGTGAAATTACTGTGCACCCAGCTTACCAGCGAAGGTATATATCTGTCACAGAGTTTAATAATGAGCTCGGTGAAGCCCTTAGGAACGCAAGGGCGTGCACTGGTGAGCTCTGAGGGACAAGTGGTGTGAGGCTAGGATCAGAACCGTGCAATAAACAAGAGGCGCCAGTAGGAGAGGAGGTGGGGTGTGTTGGGGACTGCGGGGATCATGATATTTTGGCATATTTAAGAATTACGAGGTTATGGAGCGGAGGAATTTGATAGAATAACAAATTTTTTATTCGGAGAGCTTGTGTTATGCTCGCTATAGACTTCGGTGCTATGGGGTAACTGCTCTGACAACAAGGGAAATGCATGAGGAAATCCGCTGCTTATATGCCCTGCCCATTGTTATCTATGGCTACTTACATTAGGTCGTCCTTTTCCATGTTTGGCTACAATCGGCCATCTTGTGATGACCTCACGTGAGAGCGAGAGTATTTCCGACAGAAAAAACAGTCTCGGTGTTAAGGCTCCTCCACCCAGCTTCCTAACGCTCAGAAGAATCTCCTGTAGGCTCTATCTCTATCCCATATACAAATATTTACAATAGTCCACCAATTCTTGGGGTTCCGGAACCCCACATTGCTGCTTCAGCTCTGCACGAGGACCTTGCAAAACATGTCCAGGGAGGCAAAGAGAAGAACTTCCACCAAGGGAGAAAGAGCCCCAGTTCCCTGAGGATCATGCATGCCCTTTCAGATCGCCTATGCTGGAAATTGGGTACTCAGAGTCTATGCCACAATTACAACTTGACGCACGGTGGTGGCTGGAGAATAGTGGTTGTAGAAGTAAGTGGTCATTGCTGTCTCCGTTACACACCAGCCTAACCCTCCGTATTGAGTTTTAGGGGATGCAAAACATCAGAACAGGGGGTGCTCCACCGTCAGTACGTCTCGTCACTCTTACCATCGACATAAACGCTCAGGGTACCGTAAACCCCCAGGGCGACCGTACAATATATTGTTTGACGCAGTCCACCCGAATGCTCCTGATATAATCTTTAGTACCGGAACAACGCCATGAATTCGTATGCCCATAATCACCGATCCCCACCTCTCCATGATCTGAATCATTCGTTTTGCCTGAGAGCGGATATTCACCAGGCATTTGAAAACAAGAACTTTGTTTTCGCTCCAAAGGGAGGCTCCATTTGCACACCAGTCCTAGGCTCTCTGTAATTGCTGATTATGGAGCCGAATTAGATCAAAAGGCCGAGGGTTGTTTAATATAGGGTATATGGGTGATTTGAAAGCCGGCAAATGGTTGGGGGATGTGTAAATGTGGGAGGACTCGGACACCTTATACTTGATCTGAGGTTCCGCGCTTTTTCAAAATCGGACAGTGGGTGTCGGAAAAGGGAAAGGGATGGGATGGGAGGAGAGAAGTGGAAGGGGGAGAGACCATCAAGTGGTTGAAGAAAGGCAGTTGTATTAGGAGGTAAATAATAAACCCCAACAATGTTAAGGCAGAAGGAGTTGGACGAGTGGTGGGCTCAGAGGTGAAGGATGAGTTGGAGCATTATCGGCAAGCAGGATAATATGGCGGTATTGAATTCTCATCCTCTCATCCAATGGGTTCAGAAACTCATACTACAATCCTGAGAGCATCCATCCTTTCTTATGATGTCGATAATGTACTGGTAAATTTTGTACATTAATCTTGGCTGCTTTGAAAGCTACAGGATATGCAGCATTATTGATGACAGTAGCTCTTAATTTCTCACTTCCATCAGTATTACAGCAGAGAGATATTGTCATGCGTTGTCGATTGAGCTTTTCCCCTTATAGCTGTCTCCCTGATGCTCGCTTTACAACCGTTGCATAGGGCTTCAAGTTATATCTATAGCTAGTTAGCTCCAAGACACTCCACTATTTAAAAATTAATGAGCTTACTGTAAAGCAGTCTTATCACAATTCCAGATATCTCGTAAACGTAAATCCTCTAGGCGAGCTACTTCAATATCTGATGCTAGCATGGCTCCACCTTCACCTTCGAATTTCTGCCAACAGATTCCATGGCGAATCTTAAATGCTGACAGCCATCCTCCAGAACATTGAAAGTCGGTATAATCCTCCACAGACTCCCCTCGTCCTGAAATTTCTTCAATTAATAAGCGTGCTTGAGTTTGTATGATACTATCATTAATTGGAACTCGAACTGCATGAGCACGTTCAATTCATTCTGCCAACAATGCCTCAAATATTAGATAGACCAGTGCTCTCTTCTTTTTCTTATGTGCTCCATCCACCGGGGGATTCTTCAAAATCTCATCCGACATAGCCAATATATCACTCAGTGTTGACTTAGAAATCCCTTTGCCACTTCGATCCGGAAACAGAAGTCCGAATTCATCCAATCGCATCTTCTTCCCAGCCTTTACTTGCTTCTCCCGCTCCAGACAGATTTCTCTCAGAGAGAATGCCCGCTTAACACCCATTCTATAGATATAATATTATTAGCTACCTCTACATAGTGTCCGCATGTTATGGATCTTACTTATCAGTACCTGTACAGTTATTTCTATGCCTTCCGATATACTTCTTTCCTTTGATATGCTCGTGCTGCGGTGTTATTGAGGTGCGCTGGTTGTCCCGCCCGCAAAATTTTGTTATACCGGACGCTAGTCTAAACCGGATGGGATCCTAGGGAGTTATGCAGCCCGGTGTAGCAAGTTGTAACTGTATATCCATGTCGCAAGGTGGAAAAACAGAGTAGTCTTAACCAAGGGGTACGCTGTGTCCTAAGTGAGGTATCAGTTCTCCATCCACTAAGTTCTGGGAGTACTCCTACACACAGTAACTGTGCGGAATTGCTGCTCATACGCTGGATCCCGCTTGCCTGTAGAAAACACTAACATTCAGCCGTACTCAGTGCCAGACAATTTAACAGTGGCCCAAGAGCAGATAATTGGGGGGATATTTTTGAATTAAGGGGGGGTTGATGAAGGGAGTCAAGGGTAGATAAGGATCACTTCCGATAAGCCAAATTCCGAATGGATTGCGTTCTCATTTAGCCTCATCCAGTGGTTTGCTCATGCAGCAGGTGCTGACAGTAGCTGACAGTATACTCTGGAGCGTAACCAGAACTATTTTGGAGCAGGCACCGGCCTCTCGTAGTGATTTGGAGCTTTGGAGCGAATCAAGTCTTTGCGTCTTTGGAGACCGGAAGAGGCAGTGACTACGCTAGTAGGTTAGCGCTAGGTGTTTTGCACTAGATCACAACAGGCAGGTAGTGACTACGCTACTTAGTAGCCGTTTTAGGCAGCAGCATCAAACACAAGACGATCTATCTTCCCAGACCATAGCCGCCTTTTTGATAGTCTGCCGTTACGATTTGGCAACTAGACTACCAGTTTAGCAACCAGACTATCGATTTGGCCCTAGTTTTGTGATTTGGCCCCCACCGTTTGTGTGTCAAACAAGTATCGAGCGGAGCTTATTATACGTAGTCTCACAATAGTGCGTACAAACTGTATTAAAAAGGGGCCGCAGTCTGATTACGAAACCACTTCATTCTTTTCCCGCTAACCTTTGGTGTATTACTAACGATACATAACAATAACAAGAAAGTTTGCGAAATCCCCCTGATAGATCACCTCACAGTGAGAATGTTGATTCTTTCAGTTTTTTTTCCCTTCACCTCGTACCTGTCCACCTCATTCAAGCTCTAATTTTCTTGCCCTAAAGGAGTCCCTGATCCACTATTCCATGTCATACTCTGACATTCTGATTAACCATGAGCTCACTCTACCGAGTAGCCCCCCTTGTCACAAACCACATAAACAGTAAAATTTCAGCGGCTTCCCTCAACTCCAGAGTAACCTTCCTACTTTCCCCTTCTGGCCCTACTCCCGAGACCATTAACCCATTAACCCAGTTTTTGTGATTAATATCTCCTTGATATTAACCAAAACATAGGTATAAAGGCCAGAATGGCTTTGGGAACTTTGGGACTGCACAATATAGTCCGTCAACTCCTTTGAATCAGGCTGAAGGAACAAAATTGGGGGATACCCGTTGTTGATAAGGTAGCAAGCGGTAAAGATGCGGGAAACCCGCCCATTTCCATCACAGAATGGATGAATGTGAAGCAGCGCTGACAGAAGTCTGCACGCTACCAGGATTGGATGGAAGGTTGAGTCAATTGAAGTATCTCGAAAGCGAAAGAAGTTTTTCATTAAAGCTGGTACTTCTCGCGGGTACTATGTATATCAGCAATTAATAGGAGATTAGATGGCATTCTGAAATAGAAACCCACTGGATAGATAGTCAATGGCATTCCCCGTGCCTGCATCACCACGCCTCGATAGTCTCCGGCATTCTGGATCTGATCCCATGCCTGAAATTTTTCCATTGGGAGATCTTTCATTAAAAGACGATGAAGTAGTTTGAGGCCTTCTGCTGAGGTTCGCCTGCCGGGTGTGCAGAGGTTCTTTCTGATATATTCAAAAGCCACAATGGAATTTCGGACTTCCACAATATGATCCTTCGCCTCAGGCTTACCACCCGGAAGTACCACCTCCGCAGCTGGCAGCTCTTGGTCTACTAGTGTTGGGTTAAAATCGAGTGGTGAGAACCGTGGCAATAGATTTGCCGCGATCAGCTCAGATTCTGCGGTAGTTAAGCTATTACCCTCAAGAAGGCAGTTTTGATGGGCAAGTGGCGTTTTCACATGGTCAAGAAATCCGTAGGGACTGAAGTAATCCTTCATTGTGTCAATGGCCTCTAACTCTTTGCGATACTCATTTTGGTATCCTGTAGTCACATTATCCTTTAATTTGGGGCAGTACAGTGGGGTGGCAGTTTGAGACATACCAACATCCTTTTCAGTCCAGTCAAAAGGCCTATAAAATTCTTCCCAACACCTGCCACTCTTTGCAAGCTCATTATACGCTTGACTTCCCTTATCCAAGCCCGTGGAGCGGGTATATATTCGTTTGAGGAGATCAAGTCGTTCAGGTAGTAGTCCTCCATTCAGGCGGATGTTCTGAGTAGGACATGTAGAGATGCAGAACCGCTGGTGGGCAAACATGACAGGAGGGAAATGATGCATGGGAGTGGAAATGTGTAACCCCTGACGGGTAAACATGGAAGGGAGGAAATGATGCATGAGAGTGGAGGTGTGGAGCGCCTTGCGGGTAAACATGGCAGGAAGGAAATGATGTGTGGTAGCGGAGATAGAAACCAACAGGTATGCAGCGCGGAGCTGTAAGTATGAGTCGTGGGAGAAAGGTTTATATGGTGCAGGATGATATGGGACGGGATAGTGATCTATTCGGTCGTGATGGTGGATGATATCAGAAAGGTAATTATCCCCTTGGCGACCTAGAAGGCTCTGCCAAGATATACTTGAATCTCTCTTGAATCTCCACTCCTTCACATGTTGCCCCATGATCATGTTTTATGGCATGTGTGTACATATGCTGAGTGCGGGAGTATTTTCCTACACCTACTGTAGGAAGGAGATGACATGTGGGATAACATGTGCAAACAGAGGAGACCATGTATATATATCACTAGGTAACCCAGTAGAAAGATAGAAGAGATGTAGCAATATATGAACTTGATCTCTCAGAGTTCATATTATTACAACACCTAGGTACTGCCCTCTAGGATGCTTACAATATGTCAGAGGTTAAACTTTGTATCCAAACTTACCCTGAACCATATGCTTCCACTGACTCAGAGATCAAGAACAAACAATCTTGCTGATGCCAAGGTAGACTGTCTAAAGTTCAAACCTTCGTGAGCAGCCACTGACCCCTCAAGTACATGATAAAAACATGAATAAAAAGTAACGGACACAGGCTGAATGAACATGAAAACCGGATGACCGTATCATATTTGTCTTAGTATGCATTTCCTAGCACATATCAGACAAAACCTCACAGTCTAATGTCTTGCCTACGTTTTCTATCGCTGAAACGAGTAAAGGTAATGACCTGCGCTAGATGCTGACGCACTAAAAATTAGATTAGACCTAAAATAGAAGGGTGGTAACGCGTGATAGAGGGTTATAAGTTTCTGTTGCTTAGCTAGGTTTCCTTTCTTCTTCATCATCAGCACAGGAGCGGTCGTGCCAACCAGACTACATCATCAGCATCGTTCTTCAATACACATATAGATTTTCCTCACGAGTGACTGTGAGTTGAGCTTTAATCTGTGTGTACTATCTTCATATCTGTTTCAATACCTGGAACCGGGCTACTAGCTCGCCTAGAAGTGTCCAGCCAGCGGCTTCTGTCCACTCCAGTAGTGTCCCTAACCAAATATCTCACGACCACGGTGCACCAGTGATTCTGGCTATATTCAAAACCTACAATATGATAATCCTCACATCCCGCCAAAACTAACCCAATACCTGCCTCTCAAAATATGACCTCCCCGAAAGCCCCCACTCTATAGGGTGAATACCCCCTTGGTGAGAAGAAGCCTTTGTCTAGCATCTATACTCATGTTGAAACAGCTTCTAGGCAGCCTACAATAGCAAAACAGCATGCTATCAAAACGAGCCGACACCTTTTGCTAAACATTGAAATGGACACCAAAAGGGCCGGGAAAAGAACGTTGTGAACAGGCATATTAATCCCATTTCCCTCTTTAACATCGCGAGACTCTTTAACTTGATAATCGACAAAGCAAGCAATTTTTCAGACCTCAAGGAGCTCATCAAGGAACGGGGGAGGTCTGTTTTTGACAACATTGCTGTCGATCGCCTCAAACTCTAGAGATAGAATCGATAGCGAAAACATGCACCGAGCTGCATTCAATCCAGAAACTGTACAGGCCTCCTTCAATCTCCAGGGGAACACTGATTATAAAGATTTCAATTCAGATGTAACGGGAAATATCCTACATCTCATACCTAACCCAATCTCCTGCTTGTGAAGGGATACCAAATTAGGATAACAGCTACCACGGCCACAATACTCTGCTGTCTATATATCGTCTCCTGCTTCTCCTTCCTCTTCTCCTTCTTTTCCTTTTCTCCTCCCCCCATTTCCGACAACCTTTGTTATCTTTCAAGTTTTACTGATGATTACAATCTATCGTACAATGTATGTATATTTGTTTCTTTATCCATTTACTCTATTGCCGCTTGAGATCCTAATATGAAATAAGACAGACAACGCAACTGTGGTCCCTGTCCTTGTTCTTGTCCTTGTGGCGATAATCTGTACCATGACGGTCACCTAAAGGATGTTAAATGCGTCGATTGATCTATTAGGAAGGCGAGGATAAATTAAAGTTAAAATCAAAATAGGGCGAAGGGAGCTTTAGGGGCGTTCAGCAAATATGGAGTGGTGGGCCACATTATCAACCCTGCCCCCGGACAGAGGGTGGTGGTGAGATTAGTTGCCTCTACCTGGTGGTTTCTATAGATATAGCTGATCTCCCTCCTAGGCGCTCCCAGATCAAATTATTCTAACTCTCCTAGACAGCAGTCAGCCAGTAGATAGATAGGTGGGGTCACATTTTCAACCCTGTTCTCGGGCAGCTGATGATGGTAAGCCTAGCTCCTCTCTATCAGGTGGTTCCTATAGCATAACTGATGACTGTCTCAGGCGCCCTAGAAACAATGTCGAGCCTCCTAGGCAACAGTCAGACAGCAGCTATATCAGCAGAGCCAAACTATCAAAATGTTGAGAGAACATGGATCAGCAGTGTCACAGCCGTGCTCGTTACATGTCTTGTTCTTCCGAGCGATAACCTTGTTGTTGTTACCCTGAACTACTTACACTAGGTGCTAGATAGATATCCGTTCTTTCTCTCCGTCTTCCTTTCTTTCTTCTTCATCCAACGCCTTGTACCCCTCCGTGTACCTAGTACTACCAAGGTCTCTCTCTTTCCCCTTCCCGACAGCGCCGGACAGCCTGTCTACTGTGAACGCCTTCCCATCACTCACATACCTAGCCGACCCACGCGTGTGATCATCGCTCGCCCACCCTCCTGCCCGTCGTACCCCTTGGTTCTCCAACCATCGGCCCGCACGACCCCAGTCCTGCTTCGTTACAAGCAGAGCCAAACCATCAAGGAGCTGAGACAAACTATCGAGGAGCTGAGGCAAACAATTGAGAAGCAGACACAAACCATAGAAGGCAAAGACAAGCCATCGAAGAGCAGAGACAAACCACGGAAGCTTTGAACAAGGGAGTGAAGGCAGCGAAGGAACAGGACTGGCGAATGGCAGGGATACAGTTATGTCGGCAGGGGGGGGCAACGGAAAGATGACTACAAAGAAAACGCGTTGTATGGAGCGAGCAGGACCGTGGCTCCTATTGGTTCTATTTCTGGTTATTTACTTTCACCAGATGGAGGCTATTCCGGGCAGGGTCCATAAGTGGAAGGTTGCCGATGAGAGGAAATGCCCACCGATCGAAGTGGTTGTTGGGGGAAGATAGGGAGAGCGTAAATGTGAGTGGAGCTGGCCATGGGTCCATTGGACGAGAAGTAGTTGGAAATAGGCCTGGTAATACAAATCCCCACTTATTCGTGGTCGGAGTTTGAATATTCTAGCGTTGTGCCAACTGTTTGCCAAGTACTATGGAATCTGGCCGCATGTAATCAGGACTGGGACCATGATATGCACAAATGCCTAATATGTGCACCCCCAGTGTGCTATAATAATTACTATATATTCCTTATGCTACTGTACGGTAAAGACTATATTGGCACGGTAAGCACGGTAAGCACGGTATTAGCACCGCCCAATACAATGAATATGGTTGGCAATGTAGTAGCCGAGCGCCAAAGTGAGTTCAGGGTAACTCTGGGAGTGTCGATGTTAAGAATCGACTATAATTAGCCCATGATATAGTGATTTTTCGCTGAATATATATGCGAGGGCAACCATTACCGAAGCAGCTGTTCAGAGCTAAACGGCAAGGAGGGTGAAAATGATGAGGTGACAGGAAGGCATTACAAACACACAACTTTAGATGCACAGTCTCGATCGAGTCCGAATCAGATGAAAATGATTACAGTGAAGCGGATCAATCCGATAAATATCGCAGATTCTCCCACTTCGTGATGAAGGGGAAATTTTTATCCTTCGAGAACTCCAAGGAAGCAACACCTCCAATAGCCTCACAATTCACGAACTCCGTGGGGGACGGTACTGTATGGTGGTCCAACCCCGGTGGAAGTGTGGTTTATAACATGCGTGATGGTGTGCTCTGAATATACAACCACGGGATGTGCGGGTTCAAGAGGCCAATGTCTGAAAAAGGATCCACTTTCATTTTGAGCGGTAGTACCTATTGGTGGAGCTCCTCCTTGAATTTATTTATCAAGCGCATCACTTTTTAGTGGGCTGTGAACCTATCGCCTCATACACTTGCCCCTTTTTTATTTTACACGCTCCGTCCGAACGACGAATATTAACTTGATTTGGGTGGATATACTTATGAGAACACATGTATAATTCTAGGACATTAATACTCACCAAAAATTGCTTGATTGCTCACCTTCTTGCAGCAGAATCATTTCAATGGGAATATGAGACTAGCTGTGTGCGATCTTCAAGCGCAATTCAGCTTGTAGATAGTTCTATGAAGTATTAGACCCCATGTAACTTCTCTCGAGAAGGATGGTCAGGCGATTGTAAACCTGCCCATGTTAAAGAGTTTCTAGGGGCAAATCGAGATAGATACCAGCTCAACAATGACGATATAAATTTCATTATAGAGGAGGTGTTAGAAATAAGCGTTCTTCACTATGAATGTTAAGCCCGTTGGCTGAGTGAAGAGGTGATATGTTCGATGATAATAATGATGACCTAACTAAGTGAGGGAATTCCCGACATATATATCTCTTCCAGATCATAGATATCCACCAGCTCAACTCTTCCATCATTATAGCCATTTAGCTCGCGACCCAATATTCCCTCAACTCGCATATCCCAACCGACAATCCCTGATCATGGTGCAGGATTCCAACAGGAGGGAGTTGCTGGCTTTGCCCTCCTCGAGCTGACAGAGGTGAGGCTCCGAGAGTGCGTGTTAAAAAGAGGACTTGAGTGTCTGAAGTCTGGCTCTTCCTTCTAAGTGGACTAAGTTAATGGATTTCGACTGAAGGAGAGACCAAACCACTACAAAATCAAGCATTATAGAGTTTCACATGTAATTGGCCTGATTCTTCCTGAGTACATTGGGCTAACTCTCCTCCGCCCTTCACGCCGCTGCCGCCCAGGCCCTACCTAGCACGTTTAATTGATGAAGTGCATGGAGGCCGGGATATGATACGTGGTCTAGCGGAAGATGGGTCGACGCCGATTTCAAAATTGCTGCTGGCTGTTTCCTAGGCCGTTTGTATGTTTTGGGTTTTCTTCGTGGTAACATAGCCAATAGGTTGCTCGTACCTGTACTCGGGCCTTGTGTTGTCTTTTTGGAGGAAAGCCCTAGTTCGAGTCACAGCCGCCCCGCCAAGTTATGTATTTCCTTTGTTGGAGTTAGTGATTTACTCCTGATTATGGGTTATGTAATCCGCTGCGGACAGGACTCTGTGAAGCTTACCACAAAGTTACCGTAGCGTAATAAATCTACAATCAGCTCTCCTTCCTACCGATCGGATTTGTTTCATGCTCCCCAGTGGCTATACATCTGTAGAGGCGCTAAGGGCCAATAAGGACTAGGACTCGCTGCAATGCCGGGTCCAACTCGTGCCAATTCGGCGATTAGCAAACGGCCCAACACTCAACTACCTGCCAAAAAAGGTAGTGGACTTCCTAGTCTCGTACCGGGCTTCCAAAAACGGCGACCATTTAACCCTATTCGTCTTACCGTACTTGTAGATTACCTGTTTAGTACTGCATAGGAAGACGCTACTCTCCCGACACAGTTCAACGGCACTAAACCTACTGCTTTCCTGGGCCTAGCTGGAGAAAACATAGAACAGCAAGGTCCAGTTTTGCCAGGGCTGTGTTTGCCATAGTGAATTGCGGCTGAGGTTCTACTGACGGCAAAAGCAGCGCGTTGCAACCTCAATTAGCAACGCAAGATTTCTAGTCAACTTTACGGTCGGTATATTTTTTTTTTTTGGGAATGCCAAAGTGCAACCGAAAGAGTAAAGAGGGGGGACCAAGACGACTAGTGGTACCCTCGCTAGACAGTAAACCAAAACACAATATCCCTGAGTCAATACCACTTCCAACACTAGTATCTAGGACTGACGTGAAGGTGCTGGAGGCAGGGGGGAAGGAGCCAGAGGGTTAGATGATGAATACACTCATTGGAGGGACCGACGGAGGAAGAGGGCGAGTATTGGATGAAACTGTGTGAAGAGATGCAGTGGGGGATGGCAATGTTTGTAATGACTAGATGAAGTGGATGATGATTTAATAGAGGGACATCGTCAATTGACGCTCCACTTTCAAGCATAACTGTAACATATGATTAGACTATGATAAGGAATCATGGTGGTACAAATATTCCAGTTAAGCAATCTTGCCATATAAAGGTTTGTATGTGAAAAGCATTGCTTTAGCTACATGCAAAATGGAGCTACAGCTACCTCAAGCTGCTCAACTATTGACTCCTCCAGCAAAACACTCTGGTATGCCTGTGGTGCAGAACAGAAAGTCTGAGGTGAACAGTTGCTCACCTCACAGCGCCCTGCACCTTCACCAACCTTGACTCCGAATAGAGGATGACTCCGCATACATATGTAGGTAACTCTTAGCTACTTCACCCCGAAAAATGCGGTGTATATGAATGGGTAGATGAGGCTCCTGCTGTAAGAAAATACTCTCCGCTAGGAAGGCAAGGCATGTGGCACTGGCATGTGGGTATGTTGTGAAGGCATGGGGGGTGGGATGATATGTTGAGACTAGGACGACATGTGGAACAGCATGTGCGCATATATGAAAATCATGTATATATATCACTAGATAACCCAGCAGTGAGATAAGTTAAGACAAGCATCGTAATCAATGAACTCGATATCCCGCTCACTAGACACCTCATTATATTTCAACAGGTTATGAGCCCGGCGTTCCGACCAAGCACACATATATACTAAAAATATCTTCACCTGCACAATCCTCGCTTGCACTCAGCCCAGGGCCTGCGCACAGATACCCCGAACCACCAGGGCCCCCAAAATACCCCCAACGGTTACACTGCCATCCACAACTATGTCCTACCGAACGATCTCATCCCTCAATGTTAAACTCGGCGGGTCAGATTACCGTGAATGAGCAATCAGGATAGCTCGGGTAGGGGTGATTGTAAGAGCTACTCTCGCTAGAGCTAAGAGCCAGGGGCCAGCAAAGTGCCAAACGCCAGAGAAACGAGATTGGGTTTGTTACAATTTTAAACGTTGAAACACTTGTGGACATGTGACGAGTTCTTATCATTCCCCGGGGATGTGAGGCACTTAGTGAGCGGTGAATCTGGTACTAGGGTACACTTCTCGGACACAAGTTGATGATGTTGCTGGGCATAGCTACCCTGTTCCCGGGAGAAAGCGGTTTGCACGAATGGGAGGGAGGCGCTGGGTTTTACAATTGGCATGAACTATAATCCGCCAATATTGCCAGCCAAAATTCTGGCTATATGGCTGGCGGTTTGGTTAAAGCCAGAGAAGCCAATGCGTACACGGAGGTTTGTGCATATAGGGGAGCTCTTGGGAGCTTTTACATAGACTCATGGTATGCAATCATAGGGTTCCGAGACTACAGTGAAGTCACGGTATAAGCAAACCACCCCCCCCCCTAAGGGCCGGCTGGAAGTTCCATCACCTCGCTATAGCCCATAACCTACCAAGACTTTCATGTACCTACCAGGTCTAAACAATAATTCTAGCGGACCAATACAAGTGGCGAGAATTGTTTATCCACCTTAGTTGATTTGTTTTTTTCTACTCGAGCTCCTGTTTTAATTTATAACCGGCGAGCATGACGATTTGTTAGCTGAATTTTTTCCACTGGCGCGGGTGAGGGATGATGGAACTGATTTTGTTTTGCTTGATCGCGGGACCGTAGGGATCGTTTCTTTCTCTCTGCCGGTCATGCAGATTAATTGAGCTTTAAAAATAAAATAAAAATACAAGTGAATAGTTCAGGGTAACTCAGGCCTTGCACATCTCCGGCCCGAAATTGAAGTGGATCTTACACGATAGAATCAGACATCTTTTCTCCTCTTGGAGTAGGGGGTTGTGTGTGTTCATTAACGGCTTTAAGGATGCTGAGTGTGTACAAAGAGATAT
>Ga0307511_10001477_pt1 | contig 24877 bp, 28 predicted proteins | sample 13_EM_MG_FD_200266 | JGI IMG/M metagenome (GOLD analysis project Ga0307511, IMG submission 200266) | Populus trichocarpa ectomycorrhiza microbial communities from riparian zone in the Pacific Northwest, United States - 13_EM | ecosystem: Host-associated > Plants > Roots > Unclassified | place... | reverse complement strand
GGGGTGAGGGAACAGAAGGAGAGGAGGGGTAGTAGTACGAGGGCGAGGGCGGTGTTGTTTGGGGTGGAATAACCTGGAGGAGGGCGAGTATAGTATACGCTGGTAGTGATGGTATATTGGGTTTTTATATTTATAGTTATATTTTGATTGTTAGATGTGGTGTGTGGACATTCAGAACTGAATGTAATTCATCAATTTACTTATGAAGCTGCCTCGATACCATGATAATGCCCCAAACCTGCTTGTAAAGTAAGCAAGAGCACCCGCACCTCCTCAACGTGACAGCCATGAAGCTCTTTTCGGCAAGAAATAATAATAAGAATCACACCCCAGACATCCGCATATCCTCGCTAGGTATCAACACTTGAAGGTATACCTTAAATGATTCTTGGGTTTCAGCCTAACACTCTCACCCGTCGAAGGTGCTAGTCTAAGTGGTTTATAGCTATTTTATTATTTTTAAATAACTTGCTGGCGATTTTTTCGTTGAGTATTGGGAGGTGATGACTGCTATATAGATATAAAAAAATCTAACTAGATAGATAGCTATATTCGACAAGAGGATATATATAGGGGTTCGTGGGTGGTATTGTACATGTAGTGGAATCTATCCGTAAATCCCCTTTCTCGATCTTTTGCTCTCCACGGCATTGGCTTGCCGTTCGGGTTTGCTGCTTCCAAGTGTTCAGCCTTGATGATACCTTGGTATAGAGGGCAGGTGTGGAAGTAGGGGGATGATTTCCCAGATATCAAGCACCATTTATCATATAAATGGCACAGCCTACAGCTGAACCCTGATACCCGTGACTTATCTAAGAGTCTAATTTGCACAAGGCCCTCATAAAGGCTCGTAGTATTTATGACTGGGACATCCTGTACACAATTGTCGAATAATTTGATATTTGTGGCAGCGGAAAATTGTATCCAAACTAGGTATAAGTACTAGTACGATTGCTCAAATAGGAAATCTCTAACGTCAAAGGTAATGTTTTCTAACTTACAAATTTCTAAACTCATGGGAGGGTATTAATGAAATTTTTTACCGAAAAAATGGACGCTGGTTAGAGGTGGGGGCATTCTAAATTTCCCTAATGCAACTATGCCCAAATATTGTCTACCCTTGTGTATATATACAACGATGACCGGTGAATACCCAACCCAACCCTACGAACCCAATCCCCAAAAAACAAGAGCTCCAATGTCACCATATTAAAGCATAGAGCAAAGATTTTTGACATACATTACAAACAGCAATGTTGTGATAGGCTCAAGCTGATTCCGGATCGACAGATCTGAGAGTTCGGGGTAACTTTAGCTGTGCCGAAGAAAATCTGGTCTATTTCCTTCCAATAAAGATATTCCTCCTAGCCCCTAACACCTGCCCCAACTTCCCCACCAGCCCCAAAACACTCTCCGTCCAAGTTCCCCATCTTCCAATATCCTCCACCCTCCCCTTGTCGTCAATTCTCTTATCTGGAATCTTCCTAAACTCCATCTCCAACTGCACCTTCTTCCCCCCGCTCAACCCTCCTTCAATCTCCTTCTTATTCAAGTGGTAGTCATGTCGTTTAAGAGGGGTTATAGTAGCATAACTTATTGAAGTGAAGATATAGGTCACGGGGACAGTATCTGTTGGGGAAGAAGCTGTGCCGGGTGAGACAGAGCAGAGGTAAGCTGGGATCTGGAGGTCCAATTCTGCAGCGGGCTGGAGACGTTCGTTGGCGGTGGGGTTGAGTTTTGAGTTTGCGAGGTATGTGAGGATTGAGGGAGATTGGTTGGGGAGGTATGGGGCGATTAAGTTGGGGGTAGAAGGGGCCTCTGCGGTTTCTGCGTCCTCGGCTGTTTCCTCGCAAACTTCTGACTCGACAGCCTCTTCTTCTTCTTCTTCTTCTCGTTCTGTAGGCTCATTCTCTGCTGCGGCTGCTTCCTCTTGAGCGATCTCCTTAGCAATCTCACCCTCCTGTGCTGAGTTCAGAATCTTCTCAGATTTGTCCACATGCAGCGGTACCACCAATCTTCTCCTAAATCTCACATCACAGTCCCTCGCTGGCAACATCATATCGACTACCGAGTTGCTATGCACTGCAACGACCTTCGGATTTCTAACCTCTCCCGTGATTGAATCCACCTCAACTTCCATCTCCACCGGTGGGTAAGTCTCGAAGTCCTCTGGGTGCTCCCATGGCGAAGGGGAAAATCGGATGAGCATAGTATACTTATTAGGATCAACTTCTTCGACTTTGGGTGTCATCACTGGGGTGGCCTCAAGGTTCATGCGAGGCTCCCCAGTCTCCGGGTCTAAACCAAAGCCCGACGCACTGTTGAAGTAGGGGTTTGCTGCTGGCTTTTCAGGAGCGCTCACAAGCTTATGATCCGAAACTAGGTATGTCAAGCCAGGGATATTCTCACAAAATACTCTCTCTGGATCTTCCTTCAGAACCTCAGCAAGGGAGTTTGCTTTTGTAGGCTGCATCGTCGAGTTGTGCATGAGGAAACCTAGGACAGCGGTATACTCTGGTTGTGGTAATAAATGTGAATGCTCCTCGACTGCCCTAGGTGAATCCAACAGAGTCTTAACCATCTCCATCCCCTCAGCAATACTAATCTCATCCAAGTTCAACTTGAGCCTCTCATCTAGATTCACAAACTCAGGTTTCTTGTCCAGGGGTGGTGCCCACTGCTTGATGAGAGCCGCAATCTTTTGCTGTGATGGTGACATCTCATGTGTAACAGAATTTTTAGTCTTCACACTCCTCCACCTTGACCAGTCCCTTCCTCGCATCAGCCAGGTGAGAGCTTGGTCCTCTGCTATTCTGTAGAGGGAGCCACGTAGATTGTCTGAAGATTCAGCACCGGGAGAGAAGGAAGAGTCGACGACGAGTGAAAAGGATGTACGGAAGCGTAACTCGTGTGAGTCAAACATTAGGCGGCGTGCGTCCTCCAGCGGGCCCCTATCTGGCCCCAAGGCGGATACCCGATACTAGGATTCATTACATTAGTCTCAAGATATATGAGAGCGGTGGTGAGGTTGAAACACACCATAGTCTCAGAGCCCATTACTGGCTGGATATATGTTCCTGTAAGTTTAGAAATTGTAGGGATGCAGGACTTATTGAAGAATGTCAATCTAGTCAATGCCGTGAGATCCACATCTTCGCAAATCTTCTGTTCGAGCAGTTCTGGGATCTTCTTTTCCAGCTGCTCGATGTTCACCATAGTGGCCTCAATAGACAGTGAGGACTCGCGAAGGTTGACTGTAATACGAGCAGTGTGATCCTGAGCCCATATACGAAGATTTCGACCGTCTGCATTTTCTTTGTTAGCATTGTCTTCTCATGTGGTAGGTATAGAATTTGCATACTCTGGCTAATGAGGAAGAATATGTCCTCCTTGCTCATCGCCAGCTTCTTTTCCACAATAAAATCCATCCGTTCGTGAATCTCCTCGGAGATCTCGACCTTCCACAGGACCTTTAAAATATGTTCAATCAATTGCCACTTCACCGTTCCCTTGCTCACAGGTTGGGTGTGCTCGGCCTCGTGCACCGTATTCACATATCCGAGTAGTTGCAGTCTATTAAATTGAGTCTTAAGTTGCAGTTGTATCTGCTGGAACCTCTTCCTTGAAACAACGTTCTTAATAGTGCCTAGATCGCTAGGATCGACTTGGGGATTGCTGGGTCTCATCATATCAATGGCGAGCTGAAATGCGTCGGCTTTTTCCTCGAATACCAGGAGGTAAGAGTACTGCTTGATAACTTGCTCCTCTGGAACTTCGTCCATCTGGAATAATTGTTGTTTTCTTCGTTTTCGAGCCGGCATCTCGAGGATGAGAACTTTTCGATTCTCGAGTTGGGGAAGCCCAGGCCGTTTCTTTGGTTTGGGGGGGGTTTGTTTGGCAATTGGTGCATCTTTCTTCGACAGTGTAATTTCCGCTGGCGGGGAAGCAGCATCAGGAGGCACAATTCCCACAGGAGCCTGCTCTGGTACGACTGGTTCAATTGTGGAAGCCCAACGACAAAGTGTGACTGGAGAAAGACCAGCTGGAGGAATTCTATGGAGGGTTGGGATCCTCCGGTAAGGAAGTAAGCCTGACGAGCGCAATTGACATCGCAGGCATATTGAAAGGCCGGGTGAGAGAATGGCCCTGGAGGCCATGGATATCATGCAAGCAAAGAAACCGACAAATATGAAAACAAAAAACTGCAATACAATGCGGTTTTGAGCTTTAATAGGCAGGGGTATCCAATGGTCGCCAATATTAAATTTTGGAAGTTGCCGGTCTTGGCTTCGACAAAAGTTCTCCACGTGACTATGCGTGACGCTTGTTCCGCATCAAAGTTAATCCGCAATTCGTTAAAGGATACTTGCAGTATTTTGCAATCTTTTTATTTCCAATGAAGCCCAGAAGAAAAGATGAAATTGCTCCTATGAGAGATCGAAGAGATACTTGAGATAAACAAGATGAGTCAGAATTAACAAAGGAAAAGCGTGTATCCAGCAAACCCCACATATCCCTCCCATCCCATAAAAAACGTTGAACCCGATACCCATTTTGATCTCGCAGAACAGAATGAAAAAAGATTCCAGACAGTGGACATCATGGTACATATTTTATTCTTTTGATACCATTTACACCCAAAGCCAGCCCAAACACCGCACGAAAAATCAAACAAATTACCAGTCACTAGCCTCCGGGGGTGCGGTGTACTCTTGTCCGCCCTCCACGGGGGTCTCCTGCTGAGTAGCAGCAACCTCAGCCTGAGCGGCGGCTTGCTGGGCAGCAAGAGCATCGGCAGCCTTCTTTCCATAGTCCTGGGATGTAGGTGTGATGATGCTGGACTCCTCCTTTGGCTCGATGATGGTAACGGTATCGGGAAGAGACTTCTGAGGACCAGACTTTCCGTCGGGGTCAGATCCACGCATGATCTTAACCTTAATACCCAAAACACCCTGTCGGAGGAGAACGTGTCGGGTAGCGGTGTCAATGAAGTCCTTGGCTGGTTGACCAGAGTGGATCATGAAGCCGTCCTATAATCGAAGATATCAGTTACTGTAAGCTTTTGTTTGTTTCCGAGAATGGCTCTGCATACAGTGAACTTCATGGACTTGGCACGCGCAGCCCTCAACTTTCCGGAAACAACGACCTCACAACCCTTAGCACCAGATTCCATGATGAATCGGAGAACACCATAGCATGCCCTTCGGACAGCGAGACCGTTGAGGAGCTTGTATCGGAGGGACTCGCATTGTGCGACAGCGCAGAGACCACGGTTCTGGACCTTGGCGGCGTAGAGAGAGACAGAGTTCTCGGGGAACTTGAACCTCTTCTGGATCAAGGAGGTGAGCTCCCTGATGCGACGACCTTGCTCACCAAGAACCTCCTGGGTATGGGTAGCACGGATGACTGGAGAGGCAGGTGTCAGTTAACCCCACTCACCGAAGGATCGCTCGCTCAGCATTTGTATGTACATACTGATGTCGGTAACGGTTGGGGTCACACGGACCTCAACACCAGAGTATCCCTCCTCAGCCAACTCCCTGGTAAAGAACTCGTTGAGCTCAGCGTAGAAAACACCATCGGCGACGACTATATCCCACCGAAGATCCCGCTGTTAGCCAACCGTAGTCCTAGCTTTTATGACATTCCTTCACTTCCCCACCAAATCCATCTTTTTCGCCAAATATCCTTTCGCTCTGGTTGGAATTGAGGTTGCGACGTACATTTTCTCCTTTTGGAGATTTGGGTAGATCCGGAAGCCATCTTGGATATGGGTTTGCTATGTTGGGCAGAAGGTTGATATAGGCCGCTTGGTGCTGTCGGTGGTTTGTCAATTTGGATCACTATTCCCGAATTTCGCCAATATCGTAGCCCCGGAAGGTGTGCAGTGTGGGGCTTAGTCATTACCTTAAATTAGAGGAGCTGTGAGGGCAAACCCTAAGAAATAAAATTTGTTGTTTCTTACTAAGCAATAAGCTCCTTCAGGGTAATCCGTGCTGCTCTCGATTTCTGATCCAACTCTATTTGTAAGATGGCTGAAGAGGGAAACATCATTGAGGGCCTCAATCCCAGCAAGCTCGGGACAAAATCTTAGTACGTATTGTGTCTCATACCTTCATTACCCAGCACTGACTTCGGCACTTGCATAGCTGGGACGAGGCCTACGGTCGCGAGAAGCAAAACTTCTCCTCCAACCCAGAGGATGAGGGCGTCATCTGGTTTGAAGAGTCTGATGCCGAGACTCAGGTTATGAGATATTTTGAGGATGAGCTCGACTTATCCGAGGACTCATCGTTTCTAGATGTGGGAACAGGAAATGGACACTTTCTGTTCGAGTTGAGGGATACTTACACAGGAGGAAGGATGCTAGGCGTTGATTACTCCGAGAAATCAATTGAGTTGGCGGTTGATATTGCAAAAGAGAGGGGACTAGACGGGGACATAGACTTCGTGTGTGCAGATGTGGTCAGAGGGGATCCAATGAAGTGGGCAGGCGAACTCTTTGATGTGGTTTTGGACAAGGGAACGTTTGATGCTATCAGCTTAAGTGACGAGCTGCTTGAGGATGGGAGAAAACTGGCGGAAGGATATACGGAGACGATTGCGCAGATAGTGAAGCCGGGGAAGTGGTTTATAATCACGAGCTGTAACTGGACCGAGGACGAGTTGAAGATGAAGCTTGGAGGTGTAGGAGGTATAATCCCTACCAAATGCCTTATCGAATCATGGAGGACTAACCGGGGTCATCAGGATTGGAATATTATGGTAGTGTCAAGTGAGTACGGCCTTTTGCTTTTTTTGGGAGGGGTGGTTGCTAATGGTGGGGCAGGTACCCATCTTTCACATTTGGCGGCAAAAAGGGACAGGCGATATCCTCTTTGTGCTTCAGGCGTCCTGAATAAATCATCATACCTTACAATGTTGCTATTTATTTATGATTCCTTGACTTGATGTATTCTGGCCCATCATCATATCGAGGCTGCATGAGTACTGAGTTTATAAATAAATAAAAAATTAGACTTGATGTTTTTGATATTGGTCACGTGCTTCCACACCTAAGCCCTGGTCGTAGAAATTACCCCCAATGTAAACATCCCTGGCAATACCGCTACCTCTCTTACTTTACTAACGACACTTCGATTACAATATGCCTTCACGACCTCTCGTCGGCCTCATCGAGGCCGCCCCAAGTGACTCAGCCCTTGAGCATACAGACAGCCTCGACTACTTTGAAGACTCACTATCTGCGATCTTTGCAGATGCACGAAATCAACATGGAGAGCCTGGGGAAATGGTGGTCTACAAGAGCGAGGTTTATTTCGGCAAAGATTTGAAGCTTGGATTGGCTGATCCAAAGAAGGAAGATAACGGGCTTTTTGCACACTTTTTATGGAATGTGGGTACCGGTGATCTTTGGTGTGGAAACGATGGCATGTTTATAACGACCGAAGGAGCTGATAGTTGAAGGGTTGGATGAAGCTCACATAAGACTCCGTAGGCAGGTGTTCAAGCAGCTGAGATAATTGCTTCTGAAGAGTGGAATGTGAAAAACGAGACGGTGCTGGAGTTAGGAGCGGGTACTGGTCTGCCGAGTATTGTTGCTGGGCTATGTGGTGCGAAGGAGGTTAGTATGTCCTGATTTGGCTTGGCTTTCCAGCTAACTGTCTCAACAGGTCGTAATATCAGACTACCCTGCTCCGGAACTTCTCTCCAACATATCTGCGAATGTGAAGCGTAATGTCACACCGCAAATAATTCAAAATTCGAAGATATCCGTTAGAGGGCACAGGTGGGGCGAACTAGATCCCGCAAAAGATGATACACCGGTTTCTACCGCCGATCTGCTCACGACGACCCACGCCCCTCACAGCTTCACACGGATAATAGTTGCAGATTGCATGTGGATGGCCTGGCAGCATGAAAACCTATGTTCAAGTATTGCGCACTTCCTTGACCTAGAACACGGGGAAATGCTCGCGATTGCGGGGTTCCATACTGGTCGTGCAAAAGTAGCGAACTTCTTTAAGGAATGCGAGCGAGCAGGATTGGTCTTACCTGAGGAAGGCATCGTGGAGAAAAATGTGGACGGAGGTCAAAGGGGATGGTGCGAGGACAGGGGCATAGAAGATATGGTGGAGCGGAAGAGATGGCTGACGATCGGGAAGTTCAAGATGGGCAAAGGGCTGAACAGCACCAAGAAATCAGAAAATAAATAGGCATGAGCTCAGAGCTTAATGAACCTGCTATCATGAACCTGCTATTTCTTTCCAAGGCTATTGTTTTTGGTGATACTGTAGGCCTTCAAAATGAGAACAGTGGCTTCCAAACTGTTATCCTGAACTTGCCCTACCCAGCTGAAACAACCTGTAAAGGACCAGGGGCAAAATAGACTGTGCCCTATAACCGAGCTGTGTAGTATGGAGCCAACAGTATTCTGTTCGTTCATTCATTCATTACAACCACATAATTTGCTTGAAGTGAAGCACAAGTATCATTCGCAGGCCCACACCCAACTGTTGGTTGTCAGTGGTATTGTTTATCATTTCCATCCTTCATTCGCAACCCAGTCGATATCTCCACGACCCACGCAACAAAAGCTGAACTATTCTATCAAACAAGTTGCAACGTTCCATATTCAATCCCTATCATAGTGAGTCATCCCACTCACTACCACGTGACCAATAAAATTGCCTGATCATGGAGCCATTAAGTCCTGTCCCTTCTGTGCCGCAATCTCTGCAAAGTATCTCACATCTACATCCTCGTCCTGTCGAAGCTTCTCCAGTTTGGGCAAGATGTCTTTTGTGATCAACTCCAAAGCCAAAGGTGTGGGGCCAGGGGGTGGTCCACCATTGCCGTTAGCAGCTTTCACGGAAGATATTGTGCCTTCTGCCGGAAGTTGACGGAGCACTGTTATCAATTCTCCATAAGATTTGGCAACATTGAACCTAATATTCGGTATGGGGTCCTCGATAAGCTGACCGATCATTGGCAAGAATAGCTCTTGAATAGTAGCGATGTTCACTGCCTCTGCGAGTATCTACATAACGTTCGATTTGTTAGAGGGCTGAGAGGCTCATCACCAAATGGAGATTGGACTTACGGTAATAGCAAAACAGGTAGTCATGCGATACAGGTAGTTGGTTTGGCTCCCCATATTCATTACCTTAGGGATAATAGTGGATCGAGCCCACTCAACGCCAAAAACTTCAGTCAACTTCCTAAGGTTTCTCGTAGCGGCCTCCCTAATTGAGTAGACAGTGTCTCCTAACCAGCTCATGCACAATCCACCTAACTTCTCATCAAAGAATTCCATCCCAAGCTGGCTGGCAAGCAGCGGGATATACTCGATGATAGCGAGTCTAACGCGCCATTGCTTATCTTCAGCCAGCTGTACGATGGCTGGAAGTAGAGACTGTGAAAGGAGCTCAATTCCGATAACTTTTTGAATTAGCATGCGGAAACTATTGTGAAAGTCTCTGGGTACATACCTTCATTTACTAGTTCGAGTTTTGATATGATATGTAGGCGTACATCTGGGAACTCATCCTTGAGCATCTGTAGGAACATCGGAAGAAGGTGAGTAATGGTTTGATCTTTGCCAAGAATCGGCGCAAGACCACTAATCTGTGTTCCCAATGCAGCTCGGACATGCTGGTTCGAATCGGTTACCAACTCCTCTATGCTGGACATGATCTCATGTAGCAGAGTATCACGGTCCACCAGCCGGCAGAATCCTGAGAAGAGTTAGTAAAGGGAATTAGTTACATCCGTGATAAGAGCATCTTACCGGGAATCTGAGATGCTATTGCAGTTCGCACTTCTGCCTCGCCATCCTTCAACAGTTTCACAAATGCTGGTACCAAATCTCGCTTCACGACATCTTCACCAATAGCTTTAGCGAGCTAAAATAAATGTCAGCAACTAAGGGAGTTAGGAAGAATATGATGTACAAACTTTCTCAAACCTGTCTGCAACCATATACCTCACACGCCAGCTCTTGTCTGCAAACAGTCCCTTCAGAATCTGCAGTAGTTGACCCAGGTTGACTTGCTGCTCAACTGGTACCACCTCAGCGATGGCGATCAAAACTTCAATGGTCAAGAGCCTGACGGAATCCTGATCGTCTCCTGCAAGGAACTGGAAGAGACTGATCATATCCTTCACGACCACATCGGCCGGCATGACTTTAACAAACTTGGCCAGATTTGTCGCAGCTTGTCTTCGGACCATGGGAGTCTCATCGTGTACTAATTGGCTGTAGTGCTGCCTCAATTCGGCTTGTTGAGCAACTGAGGCCTTGGGATACGGAGCAGTATATAGACCGGTAGCGGATATCTTTGAGGTGAACCAATCTGTCTTCGAGAGCCTCTTCACCAACGGAATAAAATATTCCTCTACTTGCTGTTGGGAAAGTACTTGACATATCTTATTGAGGGATTCAACAGCCTATACGTCGTATTAGTAAAAGATTTTCCTATTTGGTATATGATGACCCGCCTTCTCTCGAACAATGGGCTCCTCGATCGCGGCAAGATTCTCCAGTGGCGATAGGAGAGTGTGTGCGTACTCCGGCCCGCCTACATACTCCACGAAGTTTCCAAGCTCGTCGCCCAAAGCCGTTAAGACTTCGTCCTCATCCTCAATAGATTCTTTTATAAAATTAGAGTTAGCTACGCCATGCCAACGGCAAATCAAATCCTCCGCACATACCATCTAGGAAAGGTATAAGCTCCTCCCTTGTTCTCTGTGCTCCAAGTGCCAGTGCGATAGTCGATAACCTCCGAATGGCATTCAGACGAAGAAGAACGTCATCGTGCTACTCAGAGTCAGTACCTGGCGGTAGTTATTCCATATTCGTCTCTGGAGGTCTCTACCTTCAGCTCGTCCATGAGGACGGCTATGGGGAATAATTCATCGGCTACTGGCTGGAGCTCCATCACTAATTGAGATTGCCCGTGGGTACCTATTCCGTAAGACTGATCTCAAATGGAGAGTAAATGTGGGCCGTGTAGCAAGAAGTATTAATGGGCGATGTTCTTCGCCGCACAGATATTATTTGAATGTTTGGGTATTTGACGGTCGAGAGGCGATAAGCTTTTGGACAGTGGTAAATTGGGGTACCGCTTCCGATTAATGGACTCCAGGTACCAACTTAAGCTAATGTGAGGATACCAAAAGACCCAAGGTCAGCCTCACGATGTCTACCAGGTACCGCTCGTTGTATTGGACGAAATTATGTAGCTCGATATGAATGACAAAAGGGAGTACTCTGGGCCATGGGTTGGACAGGGGGGGAGGGGTATCTGCGGGGACTAACAATCTTGCACCAGTTGAAGGAAGGGGATTTGCTATGTAAACGTGATGATGCGAGCCGGTATCTCTTGTACTGAAGGAAGCGGTACGTTTTGTTGTTGCTAGAGAGACAGAGCAAGAAAGAAGGAGGGGTTTTGTGGTTGTTTTCGGTGGGGTGGGATAATGCGTTGGTGTTGGTTCGTTGCTGTGTGAGGCAACCTGCCTAAGAGTGGCTGGAGCTGCGGGATCTAGAGTCGAGTGCCAGGGTAGGTAGTGCCCTCCTCGCGGTAATCTACAGCACTAAATGGGAGGTGGGGCAGGTACCTGTGGCGGTGCGGTGCCCCACGTTCAATGACTCTTCGGCTGAAAGTTCGAGAAACAACAATCTATCAATTGTAACGCAGTCCTTCCCCCCGCCTAACCCAAATCGCAATGCCTACCGTTACAGTCGACAAAGCCGGGCTCTATGAAGTCCTTGGTCAGACATATACCACCGAAGAGTTCGATGAATTGTGTTTCGAGTTCGGTATATATGCCCTCTAGAACCCCACCAAAATCAAGTCTGTTCACCGCTCATAAACTTCAATTATTTACAGGTATTGAACTGGATGAAGATGTATGTGCAGTTCTCGAACACCTCAATGTAATCATCAGAAATTAAGAGATTGTCCAGACGTCCCTCACAGAAAGACCCATCGTAAACGGAAAGCAGGAGCCACCGCAGCTCAAGATCGAGATTCCAGCGAACAGGTGCCCAACCTATCTCAGCACCTATTGGGTTATTGCTGACTTTTTGTCAGATATGACATGCTGTGTCATGAAGGGATCTCGCTCATGCTTAATATTTTCCGAGGCAAAGCTGCGGTGCCAAACTTCAGGGTTGTTGCTCCATTAGAGGGAGAGATTCAGGAAATAAGAGTTGACCCCGAGGTCCGTCATCTATTAAACCGAACGAGCTCTGGATGGAAGCCTGGATTGAGGTTCTGACTATGGGGGTGTAGACTGCAAAAATTCGACCTTATGTCTCTGGGGCGATCTTGAGAAACATCAAATTCACACAGGAGCGATATGACTCCTTCATTGCCCTCCAGGACAAGCTCCACCAGAACCTCTGCCGCCAGCGTACATTGGTGTCAATGGGTACACACGACTTGGATACCGTCAAGGGACCTTTCACTTATGAAGCTCTCAAGCCCGAGAGCATCAACTTTGTACCATTGAACCAGGAGAAGTCTATGAATGGCCACGAGTTGATGCAGCACTACGAGGTACAAGAATTTACCCATCTAACCGGTACTCGCTAACACTAGTGTAAATAGAATGACAGGAATCTCGGCCGCTACCTCCATATCATCAGAGACTCCCCGATATATCCCGTCATCTACGACTCTAACCGAACTGTGTGCTCCCTCCCCCCAATCATCAACTCAAACCACTCCAAAATCACCCTAGACACCCGTAATGTCTTCATCGAAGTCACTGCAACCGACAAAACCAAGGTCGAGATCGTGACCAGCATCCTTGTCGCCATGTTCTCCATGTACTGCGACGAACCCTTCACCGTCGAGCCCCTCAAGATTGTCTCTCCTCACAATCACGAATCCCGCGAGATCCCCAACATGTCCCCACGCTCCACCACCGCCGAAGTCTCCTACATCAACGCCTGCTGTGGGCTCAAACTCACTCCAGAACAAATATGTAAATTTCTCAACCGCATGGCCTACACCGCCAAGCCATCCTCTTCAGACCCAGATCTCATCGATATCGAAGTCCCCGTTACCCGTGCGGATGTTCTCCACCAATGTGATATCATGGAAGACGTAGCCATCGGATATGGATACAACAACCTTCCAAAGACATTCCCAGCCACCGGAACCGTGGCAAAGCCCCTCCCATTGAACAAGCTCTCTGATATTGTCCGTGAGGAATCGGCTATGGCCGGATGGACAGAAGTCATGCCTCTCATTCTCTGCTCTCACGACGAGAACTTCGCCTGGCTCAACCGCAAAGACGACGGCAAGTCCGCCGTAAAACTTGCCAACCCCAAGACTGCAGAATACCAAGTCGTTCGTACATCCCTTCTCCCAGGACTTCTCAAAACCGTCCGAGAGAACCGTAAACACGCTCTCCCACTTAAGGTCTTTGAATGCAGTGATGTTGCATTCAAAGATGAAGCTCAAGAACGAAAGTCAAGGAATGAGAGACATTTTGCAGCCGCGTGGTGTGGGAAGACGAGCGGGTTTGAGGTCGTACATGGGTTACTGGATAGGTTGATGTTGATCCTTTCCCAAGGATTCACGGAGCAAGGTGTGCTGGAGAAGGAGGTTGGATATTGGATTGATGAGACGAGTGAGGAGATGTACTTCTCAGGGAGAGCGGCGAATATCTGGATCAGAGAGAAGGATGGTAAGGGGAAGGTTATTGGGAGCTTTGGTGTTTTGCACCCAAGTGTGCTGGAGAAGTTTGAGATTCCGTGAGGTCACTTTTGTCTTGCCTATTGATCACGTGATTTCTAACATAAACTGTGTTGTAGGTACCCTATCAGCACTTTGGAGTTGAACCTTGAGGTTTTCCTTTGAAGAGCCAACATCGCTCAATATTCTAAGGGAGTAGGATATACGCGTTTGGGTGCCATTGTGTGGTGAAATTTGATTCAAGAATTAGGCTCTAGACCGAAAATGAAACGGAACTAGACAGGAGGGCCTCATATGGGTGTGCTTGAACCTTCAAGCTTAGATATAAACGTTTGTTTTACAGTGAAAATCACAAAAGATTGATGGATCAAAAATACATAGTGTATGAATTAGTACATGTGAGGATTGCGTGTTACCCTGAACCTTAACAGGTCACTCTCAGCTAATTCCCATGTTGAGAAGCCATGGAGCGATAGAGAGGAGCGTTGTTTACATTGTTCCGCCAGCCCAGTCCGTATATACAAATCTTTTTCCATCCCATCCAATCTAATACCACCCCCGCCTTGTTCCCTGCTCCCTTTCCCGAAGTATCGTAAAATCAATTATACACAAGAAATTACCTCCGCAATGTAAATGCATCTTACCACACCCTCCCCCGGACAACTCCGTATTTGGTTCCTACTTTTCTCCAAGACTCTAGCAGGCATAACGAAAGAAAGATACACAAGTTAGACGCTTTTCATCCTACATCCGACAGTACATATTGACACATGAACCCAAAATCGAATGAGAAAAACAACGGAAAAAAATATAAGAAACAAATGCCCACATCGCCCCCTTCGCTAAGTTGACAAAAAATCGAGTCACCTACTTCTTCCCACCCCTCCTCCTAGGGTTAGTGGTTTGTAGCCTCTTCTTGCCACCCTGCGACTGCTCATGTCCCTCAATGAACTTGATCAACTCGTCGATGCTCCTATCATCCATACCCTCAGGCCTTCCACTGACACCCGCAGCAGCACTTGTAGTAGACTCCGCGACCCCACCCTCCTTGACACTTGCCTGTCCAGCCTGAGGTTGTGGCCTAGCAGTCATAGTCACACGAGGAGTCAAGTTGATCCTCCTCAACCTCCTTTGCTGCAAATCCTTAGCCTGCTTAGCAATGTGCACTGCATTCTGTGTCAATTGCTCCAACCAGTTCTCCGCCTCCTTAGTGTTCCTATCATTTGGCCCAAGCTCAGCTAGGAAAACGTTGTAGGCGTCGCGCATACGTGTCACGGCCCCCTTAGAGTCATTGTCAAGGGCGAGGGCCTGAGCGAGCTGGAAGGACAAGGTAGCAGAGTTGGGGTGAGACTTTCCGAAAATGGATTCGCAAATCTTCAGAGAGGCTTCGAACCACTTCCTAGAGTCGTGGTAGTGTTTGAGGGCTTGAAGCATGACGGCAGCATTGTTCATAGTAGTGACGGAGTCGGGGTGGCCATCACCGTAGATGATTCGCCAGAACCCAAAGGCGTGGCGGATGTAGGCTAAAGCCGCGTGAGTGTTGCCGTTGGAGTGTTCGAAGAGACCGAGATTGAGGTAATTGAGGATGGTTTCAGAGGAGTCAACCCCAAGAGTTCGTTCAGAGACGATGACTGCCTTGCGAGCAAGCTCTACGGCAGCAGGCTTCTCATCAAGCTGGTAGTAGAGCATTGCTAATGTGTTATACACACGAGCGACCTCGGGGTGGAGGACACCATAAATTTGCTCGTGCAGAGAGAGGGATTCCAGGAGGAGTTCCTGACCGAGATCCTTCTGATCTTGGATGATGGAAAGTCGGCCAGCCTCAAGCGCCTCTTCCGCGAGCTGCGAGCGGGAGGAAGCATCCTTGACCAATGGGACAACATTGAGGACGTCATCAGCCACAAATGTGGTCGCAGGTACCGCAGGAGCCACCTCCGCAGCAGCAGCAGGAGTAGCAGCCTTGCCTTTCTTCCTCTTGCCTCCGGTGGTACCGTTGGTAGCAGGAGCAGGGGTAGGGGCGGCGGTAGCCTTCTCCTCCTCAGGCAGTGGCTGGAATTGGTACTTCCTAACCCTAAACTGGAGCCCGAGCTTGAGGGCAATCTCTCTCAACAACTGCTGATGCTTGATTTCATTAGTCCACCCTTCAGAAAGAGTGTACCTGAAGCGCCTGAACACCTCCTTCTCAAGAACACTCTTCAAAGCATCAGGAGTGATCTTCTCGAAGCTGAGGTCTGCATCATGGTATAATTCCCACAGTTCCTGGTCCTTCTCCGGCTTTGGGTCAGCTTTATAACCATTTCCGATAAGGCAGTTGAGGAAATGAGAGATGGCGTATGGAGCGAGAGGTTGAGGGAGGTTGCGAAGAAGGGCGTTAAGCATGTGCTTGCTTGCACGAGCGATCATCTCTTGTAGAGTAATGATTCTGATCGAATCAAGTTTGGAGCCCTGTTCGCTTGCTTTTGTGGCAATAGCCCCGAGGTAGCGGATGTTGATACCCCTCTTGTGCATCAGACGGGAGAGCGAGTGCCCATCTACTGGCGACCCAACTTCACCCTCTTTGAGGTCCTCGATCTATTTTAATTGTTAATTAGTGTGGCGGTAAGATATTTGAAGCGGGGTCAGAACACATACCAATCCAGGAATGACTTTATCAACCAAGTAGGCACAAGCTGCACGGACATTCTCCTCATCCTGTTGCATCTCAGCCTTCTCCTCCTCGGTCTGTGGCTGTTGTCCAGAAAAGACATCAGGGTTGAGAGTGAAATCAAAACCAGAGATGTCAACCCGGTCAATTTGTTCCTCCTTCTTCTCCTCCTTCTTCTCCTCCTCAAATTTTCCACCCTCTGCCTTAGCCTATTATCAATGTCAATGAAATTCCACCATGTTTCATAGTATATTCATACCTCAGTTCCATTAGGCTTAGCAGCACCCTCTTCTGCCTTCCTTGCAGCCTCCTCCTCCTTAGCCTTCCTCTTCTTTTCCATCTCCCCAGCAACGTACTCCCTCATCTTGAACCTCCAAAACCCTTCTACGAGCTCTTGCCTCAAGACGGCCATTCTGTGAGGATATTCACTCTCGTCCTCTCCGTTCTTCCAGTGCTTCCCCAACCAATCGACATCTAAGGGAGTTATCCTGTACAAGTCCAAGACATATCTCCTGGCATCTGTACCTAATAACCCCTTGGTCTCAACGGATGCAACAAGTTCGTGCTTCTTGCCCTCCTTGTCCCAAACGCTATGCTTCTTCACCCTCATAGCCTTGCTCATTTTTTCAAAAATCGGCACGAACGCTTCGGTGGTGGCAATAACATCTTTGCCCTCCACTCCACCATAGTCAATCTGGTTTTGACCCTCCTCCTTCTGCTTGAAGATCCCTGGCACGATACTCTGAGCAACGAGTCTTCGCCCAAGGTAATCCACAACAACGGTTCCGGGAGTTGACAAGCCTGGGATATCCAGCTGGTTGACAGCCTTGACACCAAGTACGTCCTTACCTGTGGCAACCCTAGCAGCCTCGTCCCCACCATCGCTGGCAAACGTACCAACACCATCAGCCCCATAGGAGAAGAAGATATTGTTGTACACATAAATTTGGGCATCCCGTCCTTCAGTAGGGTTCAATGGTGCGACTTCCCCCTTGGCAATCGAAACAGCTCCACGGACGGCTGCCTCAGTGTAGTCAGCGAAAAGCTTGCTTAAAAGCCTCTCGCGGAACACGCGTTCCTGGACAGTTTCTCTCGGAAGTTCTCGGGTAGATTGGAACTCCTCATTGAAGTCTCGGAGGGAATCGATGTTCTCGGTGCCAGAGGTAAGATAAGTTTCCTGTGGCCGGGCCAGGTCAGGTTGATGAACGTGGTATGGTGCCTTTGGTGGTGGAACAAGCCATGGAGATGCTGGAATGGCATTGGTGGGCTGGAAAGTAACCAGAGGGTCCCTGCTGGCATTGAACTCCTGGAGTGCTTGGAACTCTTTAACAAATTGAGGCGAAATCTCAGAGAGGAGGTTCAGAATGGAATGCTGGTGGACTTTCTTGCCGTTCATCAGTTTTGGTGATGGGTCGAAAGTAGTTGTTGTGGACTTGTTGACATAGAATCCTGAAACGTGGGATGTAATGTGGACTGTCTCAGCCTCTAGGGTCTGAACTTGAATGTAGAGCAAGTGGCCCTTCTGCCTCAAGTGGTATGGAGGTGGGTTCCATGCAGAGAGTGCTATGCTCCTCACGGCCTTTGGAGCGGCCTTCGGGGCTGGGGGAAGATAGTGGTCGAAGATAGCTGGTGCGTCGAAGTCGTAGTCCGACATTGGGTGAGTTCCAGCAGCGGCTCCGGGAGCCTGTTCATCCCCTGTCTTGATGCTATCGAAGAGCGAGAGACCTGCGGAGATGCCTTGGACAGCATCAACCCTTGGGCCGGTAACGCCGATCAGCTCCCTCATCCTCAAGAAGTGTATCCTAGCCTCCTTTTCGGTGTATGGATCCTCAACAAGAACAAGTTCAGACTCTGCAGTGATCCCTGGAACATCAGAGAGTTCGATGAAGTCATTGATACGGACGCCATTGTGCTCAAGATGGAAGCAGGAGTATTGCACGGTGTCAGGAAGCTCGACGATGGATTGGCGGATATCCTGAACTTGCTCCTGGGTTGTTACCATGATTTGGATTTGCTTGGGGTGATATGGAAGCTTGACGGTCAATTGGAACACTGGGTGATGCCTATGTTAGCTGGGAGCTCACACCTATGAACCGCAGTTCCACCCCCAGGTCCCCAGAACCAGACCATTCGCCTCGCTATCCATATAGGCCAGGGCTAAAGCACTGGATAGGGATTGAGTCCACGCACTTTCAGACATGGGAGCCTCCAATTGCTCTTGATCTTCATCCTGGGTCACTTCATTCTCCAACTCCTTCCCCAGCTGTTCCTGGCTTTCTTGCTGCTCCTTCGCAGCCTCTTCGCCCATTGGGAGGGTTTCACTACCTGCAACTATATCGTCCACACAACCAGTCAGCTCCCATCCAGGAATGATACCTTCGCTTATCAACGGTCGAGATACCCAATGCGGGGCAATAGCGTGGGATACGCACCAGCGGCCATTGTCAATTTCCTTCACTCAAAACCAATTAAGAGATAAGAGGAAACAAAAACTGCCCTCTTGAATATCCAGTCAAGACAGGCGACGGTGACAGCGTAGTCCTGCAAAAATATGTGGGGATAGATTTTTATGTGATGCAAGCTCTATTTACTATTGGTGCTTAGGACCGCTCCTCGTTAAAGTTTTTGCGTCCAGGCGTTGGGGTTGCTAAGTGCTAAGAGGTAAGTAGAAGTAAAAATTTTGACAACTCTAAGACCAGAATGAAATGAATGCGCGATGCGATTCTTGATGGTGCGATTCCACCGCCACTGTCCGAGTTGATCCTCTTCTCTTTTTTCCGAATTGAACGCAGCTCCCAAGAAAAAAGTGAAGAGCGCAAAATGTGGCTCACGTGACACAGGATGGAACAAGCACAGGGAGACCGAAAATTAGTATGAACCGGCTGCAGGAAAATTCTCGAACGTCAATTACGGTGCAAAGACTCGAAAACCGGCCATGTACTGGAGCCGCAGCTAAACTGACAGCAAAAACTCTTATAAACCAGCTTAAACCAGTTGCTCATGTTATATAATTTATGCAACGCATAATAAAGAAGGACTCGATAGCCCATCCTGACAGTGAATGATCAAACACTCCATTAAGGATATCTCCAGCTCTTCAAAGTAACATACTCGCGGCAATATTATAAACTCGGGACCCCAATAATAGCCCTCACCTGGGGGAGCAATCTAATACCAACCATATATACCACAATCCATTGCACGACACTCGCTAACAGACCAGTTATCTGTGCCCATACAAGTTAGCTTAAAATGTTGCAACTCTCCTCGGACCAGAACATACCTTTTCTCGCCACGTATGGAAATGCACACCTGTCATGACCAACATCCACCACCACAAGCTCAGTAGAGCCCCGACAACCCATGTTGCTGAGTGTGTCCACTGCTTTGCGTTTCCCATCTGAAGCGTAGGCATGATCTCGCTCCACAAGAACAAGCTTGCGTGAGTGAGCATGAAGACATGGCCACTTAAGTCATGACCCCCTTTCCAGTGACCTTTTGCCAGCTTACAAGCTGCAGAAGTGACAAGCAGCTCCGGTTTTGTGAGTCGGCTCTTGTCGACAACGTTTGAATCATTGACGACTTCACAGAGACCACCCGTGAGAAGGAACATGCGGTCCATTAACGGTGGTCCAAAACACCACTGTGTCACGAGGACCCACCATGCTGTAGCCAAAGCCCATCGTAATACTGCTTGTAGGGGTCGAGTGCGCCGAAGCCGGGCGGCATGGTAAGAGTAAATAAGAGTCGTCCAAAGCCAACCATACTTGACGAAGACGACGTTGAAGATGTTTCGTTTCTGACTGAAGTAGGTAGGCTGTGGAGTAAACAGAACCGTAGAAAATGATGCTAGGAAAAGTGAGATGGGGTATATAGCTGCGATCTTGAGGTGATCGCCGGCTGAAGGTAATAGGGCGACAGCATCAGGTAGGGGGGCTCTTTGCGTTCTGTTGAGGGCAGAAAATACTGCGCCATTTGGGGAAGCAGTGTCGACGTTTTTGGCAGCCTCCGAAGTGCTAGGGGACGAGGTGCGAGATGATGAAGAAGATGAGGACTCCATCATGGTGTGGTTTCATAGACTTCACAATCAATTCACTACGACTGTGTGACGTTGATTATATAGTCTAATGAATACCAACCTGAAACCTAGAAACAAAGGTGCAAGGTGTCGCCAGACTCAGGTATGACGTTCCGTAATCCTCACGCGGATATGCTTAGTCATCCTATAATCACATTCACTCACGAGCAACACTGAAGAAAATGAATAAAATGATGAAACACCTGATATTGTAACAAAAATTAAACAAGAGGAATAATATATCCCCTAGCCTGGCTGCTACCTCACAATATGTAGTCCAAAGTGACATGCAGTCTTGACACTGAATTTGTTAAAAGCCATAACTCTGGAAACCTAGCCGTACCCTCTCACCGACAAAGATTTTCGACCAAAGTGGAAAGCACCACCCCAAAGCTATAAGCCGTTGGCACGTTGGTAGACTGCCTGGGACAGATGCCCGCCGAGGCTAGGCGTCCTAATCCCGTGCCTAACCAGCCGCTCGGACCGAGTACAAAGCCGCGTTCCACATTTCCGGACAGCAACCCTTCACCCCCGGCGCCTGCATAGCTAATCCGGCAAAGCCATATTATGTAGCCTAGTTCAAAGCCATATGCATCCCCTTTGGCGCTGGTGACGCTGGGTACTACCCTTCTGGGACAGGTTTCTCTCCCACCCACCTTAGCCTGGTTGGCACCACCTCTACGAGAGGCCAGTGCCCACCAGACTACACTTCAATCAGACTAATCCAATCGATTTAATGGACTCAGTTCTTCTCCCCCGATTTCCGATCAAGCAACTACTATGCCATCGCGAATCATCTTGACCTAGGATTTCCGGATCTGCCGGTGGGAGTAATAGCTGGAACAGTACCTCTCGTTGACCTTGCTGACTTAGGAACATGGTTGTCGTGCTAGAGAGATGGCAGACCAGCCCCGGGGTTGGACAATCTACCAGGCCCGCCCGCCTGGGATGCGCTGCCTCTCCATGGAACTTCACGTTGAGGACGTGAGGGGAGAGCTCTTTGTTGGCAATAGCCGCAGTGAGCTTAGCCAATTTTAAGAAGATCGCTTCGCAAGATATAAAGATCTTCTGACTATAGGTCTGTGTGAGCAGCTTGACGCCCTCACCTGATGCCTACAAACTGCTGGGGAATTGTTTCACCAGCACTTTCAAGCAACCGACATACAGTGCGTGGGGGAAAGTTACTACGCATCTCAGACATGCATGAGACATGCATGCCGATGTGAGACCAAAAAAAAAAAAATAAGGGGCGTAGTAACTTTCCCCCAAGCACTGTAAGTAGGAGGATCATTGCAAAGGGCAATCAGTAGGTAATCACTGCTACTCAGAGGCCCATATCTTGTTGAAGATGAACGAGGTCTTTCAGGAGAAGGTCAGGGACATGGTGAAATGAATCGAGTCGGTGGGGCAACAATTAGGCATGTCTAGTGCAACCAGCCATCAGTAAAAACTTTTTAGGTTGGTGTTTTAAATGTTATTCTAGTCACGTACGTGCGAAGCGGAGTGGTGGTTAGTCTTAGTAGTGATAATGATCGAGCCCCACACGGCGGAACGCTGGAAATCAATACGCAGCTATTATTCTTGAGAATATTCCCTCGACAGGGATGCGGACTTGACACAGAGATGTGATCGTTGTCTCACTCTTGATCCGCTGGTAGGTTCCGGTAAACCCCTGTTTGGTTCAATTACGCGCTCCAGCAAGAAAAAAGAAATGCTCCACCTTCCCAGTCTGCGCCCTCCTCAACACGACCTATGCTATACATGTACATCTGCCTGATTGCGGTCTTGCATTGTGTCGATTCTGCATCTCGCCTACACTCCTTCAACCTTGGTTTACAAGGCTTAGCGTCGCAGTAGATCTCTGGTAGATCGTGTGTCCCGAGTGGATTACCGAACCGCAAGCCTATTGTTTGATTCACATTGCCCTGCTGGAGGGACGTACATTCAGACTACGTAACTCCGATACTGCAGTTGAACCCAGCTCTCTTTTCGTAGACCTCATTTGGAAAAATGTCTTCATTCTTACGATCACTACCTGCACTGACAAGCACAGCACGTGGCTCCATTCTAGCCCAAAAAGCAACCGCCAGAAATCCCATTCAACGGTTTTTACATACCCCATCTTTGAGAAACAAGGCTACCGTCCATAATACCTGCACCCATAGTCTACGGCGGTTGCCAATTGCTCCACATTGCCAATTCCAGAGATGGCAGTCTCAGCAGACTGGCGGTACAGGAGTAGGAGGCGCCAGTGACTATCAGATTGGGCCGAGCAATGGTCTGTTCGGTGCACCCCTGCCACCATTTCCGAAATCATCTAACAGACCTGACTTCATAATAGACATCCAACCGGGTCCTGTTGTGCAAAATTTCGGTAGTGGTGAGGGTGGAGGAAAAAGTGGGGGGAAGGGTGGTAAAACTGGGCCTAAGAAGGAGGATTGGAAACAAACTGCCTTCAAGATGTTTGAAGCTTCTGCAACCACTGCAGCTTCTATTGCCGTGCTCGGGTATGAACCTTGAAACCATGGCCACATTTAGTAAATACTGACTGCCAGGTCCTCCTGCAATCATTAGGCTGGCTGGATACGCATATCATAAGTAGTTCACCTGGATTTCTACCACACTGGTCCCTACAGTGGTTGATTTGCAAATAGATACTACAAATATCTCGTACTCGGCAAGATCAAGGTGGCTTTCGGACCTGGTGATCCAATCCTTGAACTCGAGGCGGCTGGTCACGGTGTCCTGACGGGGGGCGATCATTGGTATATACAGACCTTGCCACGTATCCAGCCCCTCCCTAGAATATCCTACGATCATTTTTTTCATGGAATGGAATATGCATGGACAACTTCATGGGCATAAATGGAGACTACACTTTGTATGAAAACCTATAGCTAATGCTCGTATCACTGTCTAGGGTCTTGAGAGACGAACAAAAGAGGATAGATGACATCATAAAAGGTGAAGAAGTAGGTCACTATTACCTACTGATTGGGGAAAAGGCCAGTACATATCTCGTAGGTTTTATCCTTCTTGAAGCTGACAACTATTGCAGGGAACTGGAAAATCCTCGATGATACTTGGGTACGTCTAATGTGGTTCATAGCCAACTCGTCCTAGAGGCTAATCATTCTTTATATGACAGTGCCATGAAGAAAACAGATGGAGACAACTGCTCGGTACTGGAGGCTCATGCAGATGCGGAGATATTTCGAAGTCGATTGGGTAAAGCCATTGACTTCGAATACCATGAAGACTATATTGGCTCTCTATTCTCCATTCGAGGGCCTCGTGAAACTACACCAATTCTTGACATTGAGAGGGCCTTCAACAAACTGGAAAAGGTAGCCTTAGCAAAGAAAAGAAAGAGTAGAAAACCTTTAATTCTTGTTATCAACTCAATGCATCTTTTGAGAGATGATGACGAAGGGCGAGACATGCTCGAGCTCCTACAGCAGAGAGCTGAAGCTTGGGCTGCTAGTGGCTTAATTACCATGATCTTTAACAGTGACGATTATTGGTAGGCCTACTATAGAGCGAGCTTGTCAATGGAGGCTAACAGGTATATACAGGGTATATGAACGGCTCAAGCAATATGCAGCCCGCATGGAAGTAATATCAATAAAAGACTTGGAGATGAAGGATGCTGTGTCCGCACTCCAAAAATATCGACATAGATACGGGCACAAGGAAATTGACGAAACGGAAGCTAAGGAGGTATACGACAAGGTTGGGGGACGACTAGCTTTCTTGGATCGGGTTGCGAAGTCCCCAGACATGTTGGGGATGTGTGATGAGATCATTAAGCAAGAAAAGACCTGGCTCCTAAACCAGTGTGGACTTCTTGGCTCGACTATGGATGATGATGGTGCGATTGACCTCAGTTGGTGCCCTAGATTTGCCTTTTACTGACATTGACGCAGTCATGAACCAACAAAAATATGCTTCCTCGGCTATGGTACTAGTCAAGAGGCTCGTTGAAATGGAGGATGAGCAAGGGGCTATTTATGACCCTGAAAAGGGACATATCCTTCCTGAACTGGAACTCTACAAAGCCCGCCATGTGATGACCCGAGCAGAGTTTATTCAGCAATATGATCACATGAATATCTTCACCATCGACTCCAGCTCCAATGTTCGCGCCGACTCGGTTCCCATGCAAAACGCCTTCAGAGATGTGGTAAAGGATCCACGTTTTAATCAAGACTTGGAGGCGACTTTGGAGAGAATTGCAGATATCGAGAGCTTGGGACGTACTAGAGAGATTACCATTAAAGACTTGTGGCATGGCGGGAAGTACAATATGACGGTAAAGGATAAGAAGGGGAATGTGCAGCAAGTTGTGAGCTGGGACGTGGAGGAGGGGAAGAGAGGAGCAAGTAGTGATGAGTAGAGTTTTTTCTTTTTTTTTTTTTGGGGGGGGGGTTTAATAAAATATAAGAT
>Ga0307511_10001476_pt1 | contig 24879 bp, 21 predicted proteins | sample 13_EM_MG_FD_200266 | JGI IMG/M metagenome (GOLD analysis project Ga0307511, IMG submission 200266) | Populus trichocarpa ectomycorrhiza microbial communities from riparian zone in the Pacific Northwest, United States - 13_EM | ecosystem: Host-associated > Plants > Roots > Unclassified | place... | reverse complement strand
GGAGTAGGTAGTGGTGGAAGAGGAGAAGCTGGCGAAGGTGCTGGTGGCGGTGCGGGACAGCGCCCGCTACGCCAGCGTCGCCGACGACACCGTGCGCCGCATCGCGACCGCGTCGCTGGCCGCGGCACGCGGCGATGTCGCCGACGCGGTGAAGCGCACCAAGCGCGGGCTGCACGAGATCTTCGGCGCGTACCTGCCGAGCACGCCCCGGTACGAGAAGATGCTCGGCCTGCTGCGCGAGGCCCAGGGCCGTGACCAGATCCGGGACGTGCTGTCCCGGACCATGTCCTCGCACGCCTCCACCAAGGAGCGGCTGCCGATCCTGGACGAGTTCTACGGCGCCATCTTCGAGCGGCTGCCGGAGCCGCCGAGGGTGATCGCCGACCTGGCCTGCGGCATGAACCCGCTGACCGTCGAGTGGATGCCGGCCGGCGAGGACGTGCTGTACCGGGCCTCGGACATCGACAGCCGGCTGATGGCGTTCCTGGACGAGGCGCTGACCGTGCTGGGCGTCCCCCACGAGGTCGCCGTGCACGACCTGCTGACCGGCTCGGACCCCGCGCCCGCCGACGTGACCCTGCTACTCAAGGCCGTGCCGTGCATCGAGACGCAGCAGAAGCAGCTGGGCTGGGGCCTGATCGACGCCATCAACTCGCCGGTGGTCGTGGTCAGCTTCCCGACGAAGTCGCTCGGGCAGCGGTCCAAGGGCATGTACCGGACCTACTCCAGCGGCTTCGCCGCGCACGCGGAGGGCCGGCCGTGGCAGGTCGAGGAACTCGAGTTCGGCAACGAGCTGGTCTACGTGGTTCAGAAGTGAGTGGTGTCGCCAGGACGGTCGTCGCCGCGGTCGCGGTGCTCGGTCTCGCAGCCTGCACTTCTACCACCGCCGGCACCGGCTCGCCCGATCCGGCCGTCGCACCACCCGCGCAGGCCGCGCTGCCGGACCTGTCCAAGGCGGTGACCGCGAAGCTGTCCGGCAAGGGCTCGGCCAAGTTCACTGTGGACTCCACCACCGAGCTGCTCGACGCCAAGTCCGCGACCTCGGTGACCGGTGCGTTCCGCCGCGACGACCAGGGCCTGTGGCTGACGGCCACGTTGACCGTGAAGTCGCCGGGCACCAGCACGATGTCGTTCGTGCTCACGCCCAGCGCCGTCTACGTGCGGTTGCCGGCCGACCAGAAGCTGCCGCCCGACAAGCCGTGGGTGCGCGCCACCGACGGCGGCTCCGACGCGTTCTCGCAGGAGTTCGCCTCGCTGTTCGCGTCGCTGAAGCAGTCCACCCTGTCGCCGCTCGCGGTTCCGTTGGACGCCTCGACGACCACCGTCACCGGCTCCGATGTGCAGCCCGTGGGCGTGGTGCCGGCGCGGCACTACACGCTGCGCACGGACCTGGCCGCCATGGCCAAGACGCTGCCCGACGGGCCGCTGAAGGACACGACGCTGCTGGAGGCCAAGCTCGGCGGCATGGTCGGCGAGCTCTGGGTCGGCAACGGCGACGTGCCGCTGCGCAGCGAGTCCAAGCTGGACGTGCCCGCCACCACCGGCACGCTGACCGTCAGCCGCACCTACTCCGACTGGGGCCAACCCGTCGACGTCCCCGTCCCACCCGACAGCCAGCTGTCCCCACCACCCTCCGGCGGCTGAGTCCTTTGACGCTTGGAAGGGGGCTTTCCTTCACTCCGAGTGGAGGAAAGCCCCCTTCCAAGCGTCAAACGCTCAGCCCATGTGCGGGTAGCCGTGGGTGGTGGGCGGGACCAGGGTCTCCTTCACCGCGCGGGGGCTTGTCCACCGGGTCAGGTTCAGGATCGAGCCCGCCTTGTCGTTCGTCCCCGAGGACCGGCTGCCGCCGAACGGCTGCTGCCCCACGACGGCCCCGGTCGGCTTGTCGTTGACGTAGAAGTTGCCGGCCGAGAAACGCAGCGCCCGGTGCGCCTGCTCGATCACCGCGCGGTCGGTCGCGAACACGGCGCCGGTCAGCGCGTACGGCGTCGAGGTGTCGACCAGGTCCAGCACGGAGGTGAAGTCGGCGTCCTCGTAGACGTGCACGGACAGGATCGGCCCGAAGTACTCGGTGGTGAACACGTCGTGCCGCGGATCCTCGCCGACCAGCACCGTCGGCTGCACGAAGTAGCCGACGCGGTCGTCGACGACGCCGCCGACCAGGATGTCGACCAGTCGCTCGTTGCGCACCCGTTCGAACAGCTCGCTGTGCTTGCCGAACGCCCGCGAGTCGATGACGGCGCCGCCGAAATGGGAGAAGTCGGTGACGTCTCCGAAGCTGAGGCTGCGTGTCACGTCCGCGAGCCGCTCGCGCACGCCGCCGTCCCACAGCGACCGGGCGATGTAGGCGCGCGAAGCCGCCGAGCACTTCTGGCCCTGGTACTCGAACGCACCCCTGACCAAGGCTGTGACCAGCGCGTCCGGCTCGGCTGAGGGGTGCGCGACGACAAAGTCCTTGCCGCCGGTCTCGCCGACGATGCGCGGGTAGGACCAGTAGTGGTCGAGGTTGTCGGCCATGGTCCGCCACAGCCGCTTGAACGTGGCGGTCGAGCCGGTGAAGTGCAGGCCGGCGAAGTCCCGGTCGGCCAGCGCCACCTCGCTGACCGCGGCGCCGTCGCCGGTGACCATGTTGACCACGCCCGGCGGCAGCCCGGCCGCCTCCAGCAGCCGCATGGTGAAGTGCGCGGCCAGCTGCTGGGTCGGCGACGGCTTCCACACCACGGTGTTGCCCATCAAGGCTGGCGACATCGGCAGGTTGCCGGCGATGGCGGTGAAGTTGAACGGCGTGATCGCCACGACGAAGCCGTCCAGCGGGCGGTGGTCGAACCGGTTCCACACGCCGGGGCTGGACTGGGGCTGCTCGGCGATCAGCTGCCGGGCGAAGTGCGCGTTGAACCGCAGGAAGTCGATCAGCTCGCAGGCCGAGTCGATCTCCGCCTGCTGCACCGACTTGGACTGGCCGAGGATCGTCGCGGCGTTGAGCGTGTCCCGCCACGGGCCGGCCAGCAGGTCGGCGGCGCGCAGCAGCACCGCGGCGCGCTCGTCGAACGGCAGCTCGCGCCAGCCGGGCGCGGCGTCCTTGGCCGCCTGCACGGCGTCGGCGACGTCGTCCTTGCTCGCCTGCGCCGTCACGCCCAGCACGTGGGCGTGATCGTGCGGCTGGACCACGTCGACCGGCTCGCCGGCGGCCATCCGCCGGCGTCCGCCGATCGTCATGGTCAGTTCGTGTTGGCTGCCTTCGAGCTCGGCGACGCGGCGCTGCAGCGACTCGCGTTCGGCGCTGCCGGGGGCGTAGGAGCGAACCGGCTCGTTGTACGGCTGGGGTACCGAGGTGACCGCGTCCATGGACCCATCACATCAGCTCCAGCAGGAATGGCAACTCCTGCGGCGCGTACCAGGCCAGGGCGTGGTCCTCGGCGCTGCCCACGGTGAATTCCGCGTCCGGGTCGCCCAGGTCGGCCGCGTCGACCACGGCCGAGGCCGCCCGCACCGCCGGCTCCGCGTCGGCGGTGTCGACGTGCACCGAGGCGATCATCTTCATGGTCACCGTGCCCGGCACCTTGACCACCGAGTAGTCCAGGTCCGGCCGCAGCTTCACGTCGTCGACGTCGGCGGCGATCACCGCCCGGCGGGGCAATGCCTCCGGGTTCTCCGACAGCTCGGCGGCCAGCAGCCGCAGCGAGGCCCGGGCCGCGTCCAGCATCGCGGCGTACTCCATGTCCTCGGTGTCGCCCGAGGAATAGGACTCGCGCAGCGCCGGGGTCAGCGCGAACGCGGTTCCGCCGACCGGCCGGAACTCCTCGTCGGCCACCAGCTGGTGCAGCAAACCGAGCGTGGCGGGCAGGAACACCCTCATGACGTGGCCACCGTTCCGACGAGTTCTTCCAACGACTCCTCGACCATCCCGGCCACGACGTCCACATCGGACATCGCGTCCCGGTCCGCGTTCAGTCCGAAGTAGACACCTCCGTCGTAGGAGGTGACCCCGATGGACAGGGCCTGGTTCTTGGCCAGCGGCACGATCGGGAACATCTCGATCATCTTCGCACCGGCGGCGTACAGCGGGACCTGCGGGCCCGGCACGTTCGTCACCACCACGTTGAAGATGCGGCGGGAGAACGAGCTGGCCGCTCGTGCTCCTAACGCGTGCAGTGTGGGCGGTGTGATGCCGCCGACCCGGACCAGGGTGTCGGCGGCGACCGACTGGCCGGACTCCTTGTGCGCGCGCATGGCGTGACTGATGTGGTGCAGCCGCACCACCGGGTTCGACTCGCCCACCGGCAGGTCCACCAGGTACGCCTGCACCTTGCTGCCGACGCCGTTCTCCGACTCGACGTCGCGGACCGACAGCGGCACCAGCGCGCGGATCGTCGCATACGAGTTGACGGCCTCGCCTCGGGACAGCAGCCAGTTCCTGAGGGCGCCCGACACCGTTGCCAGCACCGCGTCGTTGACCGTGCCGCCGTGGGCCTTGCGGACCGCCCGGAAGTCGTCCAGCTTGGTGCGGGCCGTCGCGAACCGCCGCTGGTGCGAGATGCGGACGTTCAGCGGGCTGCCCGGCGCCGGGCGGGCCGCCGCCTTCACCGCCGACACCACGCCGGTGACCGCCTCCGCCACCTTCTGCACCGTCGCCGCCGCGTCCAGCGCCGCCGACCGGGCGTTCTCGACCAGCTCGCCGGGCCGCTGCACCATCTCGGCCACCGCGTCGAAGATCAGCTGCGGCGCGCCCGGCTCCGGCTGCGGCATCCACAGGTTCTCCGTCGGCGGCCGCGGCGTGGCCGACACGTCCAGGATCACCTGGCCCAGCTCGACCGCGCCGATGCCGTCCACCATGGCGTGATGGGTCTTGGTGATGACCGCGATCCGGTTCCGCTCCAGGCCCTCGACCAGGTACGTCTCCCACAGCGGGCGGGTGTGGTCCAGCGGCCGGGACATCAGGCGCGCGGCCAGGTCGTTGAGCTGATCGTCGCTGCCCGGCTTCGGCAGCGCGGAGCGGCGCACGTGGTACGTGACGTCGAAGTCGGGGTCGTCGACCCAGACCGGGCGGGCCAGCCGGCCGGGCACCTGGACCACCTTCTGCCGGTAGCGGGGCACCAGTGAGAGCCGCTGCTCGATCAGCGCGACCAGGCCGTCGTAGTCGAAGCCGGTCCGGGGCTTGCGGAAGACCGCGATCCCGCCGACGTGCATCGGGGTCGTCTGGTCTTCCAGGTACAGGAACGACGCGTCCAGCGCCGAGAGGCGGTCCGGCATGGTGCCGATCCTGGCACATCCGTACCGCTGTGCCATCCTGCTTGGCGTGCGTGAGGACCCCGGTGTCGACAATGTCTCCCCCAAGGATCGGTTCGTCACGGTCTACGGGCGCAAGCCGGTGCTGGAGGCCCTGGCCGACGACGGACTGTCCGTCGACAAGGTCGTGCTGGCCGACAGCGCCCGCGGGCCCGCCGCCCGGGAGATCCTCGACGCCGCCAGGGTCCGTGGCGTTCAGGTCCAGCGGGCGTCCGCCCAGCGGGTGAAGGTGCTCGCCGGCAACGGCAAGCAGGACCAGGGCGTGCTGGCCGACGTCGTCGCGCCCCGGATGCGGACCCTTGCGTCCGCCCTCGGCGACCGCCGGCCGCCGGCGTCCGTGCTGCTGCTCGACGGCATCACCACCCCCGCCAACGTCGGCATGATCCTGCGCACCGCCACCGCCGCCGGGCTCGACGGCATCGTCGTTCCCCGCAAGGGCGTGGCGGGCATCGACCCCCTCGTCGTCAAGGCCTCCGCCGGCGTCGCCTTCACCGCCCCCGTGCTCCGCTGCTTCACCGCCGAGGAGGCCGCCGGCCTGCTGCGCTCCGCCGGCTACACCCTCATCGCCATGGACGCCGGCGCCCGCCACACCGTGTTCGCCGCCGACTTCCCGGCCAAGGTCGCCTTCGTGCTCGGCAGCGAGACCTCCGGCGTCACCGACGGCGTGCGGCCTCTGATCAACCGCTGGGTGTCCATCCCCATGTCCGGCGGCGTCGAGTCGCTCAACGTCGCCAGCGCCGCCGCCGTCCTCTGCTTCGAACTCGTCAGGCGGTCTCGATCCGATAATCGATGATCCGGCTGCCCCGGCAGGTCGCCGTGGATCCGCCCGCGCCGGCCAGCGGCCCCCGCACCGTCCACCCGCCCTGCGGCTTCTTCGGATCCCCGCACTGGGCGATCACCCGGTACACCGGCATCGGGCACACCGCCGTCACCGACTGCCCGTGCCCCGTCGTCGCAAAGCTGAACGTGCAGGCCAGCACCAACGCATCCATTCCACCGACGCTAGCCGCGCACTCCGCCGACACCCGCTTCATTCCCCCGACCGAGCGACCCAGTTATCCACAGACCCCCCTTCGCTCAAGATCATCCCGGGCCACTCCCGAGTAGACTGGCAGCGGGGCCGGCCCCCTGGGATTGGGTGGGGGCCTGAGTTTGGCAGGGACGGCGATCTTCGGGACCGGCCAGGCGAGTCATTGCCTCAGCGGCGGGTGTAGCGGGCGATGATCACGCCCTTGCTGGTCGTGACGCTGCCGGTGAGCTCCAGCTCGGTGAGCGGGGCGGGGCCGTCGAACAGGCGGGTGCCGCTGCCGAGGGTGAGTGGATGGATGAGCAGGGTGTAATGGTCGATCAGGCCGGCGGCGTGCAGGGTGCGGACGAGGGAAGCGCTGCCGATGATGGCGAGGTCGTTGCCGGGCGAGGCCTTCAGGGCGGCGACGGTGTCGACGGCGTCGCCGCGAAGGAGGATGGAGTTCGGCCAGGCGTCGGCGTCGGGCAGGCTCTTCGAGACGACGTACTTGGTGGCGGCGTTCATGTGGCCGGTGAAGGGATTGCCGTCGGTGGTGCGGCTCCAGGCGTTGGTGAAGTCCTCCCAGGTCCGGCGGCCGAACAGCATGTCGCCGGGGCGGGCCATGCCCTGGCCGAGTTCACGGCCCATGACCTCGTCATTGAACCGAGGACCCCAGCCGCCATGGGTGAAGCCGCCGCGCGTGTCCTCGTCGGGACGGCCGAGGCCCTGAACGACGCCGTCCAGGGTCATGAACAGGGTGGTGCTAATGGAGCGCATGGCGGTGTCCTTCCGGCGAAGCGGCTCGGTCACCCCCTATACGAACGGCCGCCGGCGAAATCGACACCCAGCAGGACGGTGAGCTCGGCCAGGGTGGAGGGCACGGAGGTGTGGTGCACGCCCACCAGGCCGGCGGTCACGGCGCCGCGGATGTTGACAGCGAGGTCGTCAACGAAGACGCACTCCCCCGGCTCGAGGCCCAGGCGGGAGACGGTGAGCCGGTAGATCTCGACGTCGGGCTTGGCCACGCCGACGTCGCCGGAGAAGACGAGCACGTCGAAAAGTCGGTCCAGCCAAGGGATCGGCTCGCCGGGACCGTCCGCGTTGGACAGCAGCGCGGTGCGGACGCCGGCCCGGCGGGCGGCGAGCACGGCGCCGATCAGCGGGGGCTCGGCGGCGGTGTCGGGGCCGCGGTCGGTGAGCACGCCGCCGAAGTCGACAACTAGTCCCTTCATCACCCCATCAGGCTACGGCGGTCCGCCGGTGTCCGATGTGCGGCTCTGTCAAGCCATGGGGGAGCGAGAAAACGGGGGCTTCATTGGCTCAGCCATGGCGCATGACCACGATCGAAGAACCGATCGTGCTGCGGGCACTGCCCGACTATGAACCGAAACCCGGCCCGCCGCCGCGGACCAACCACCTCGGCCGGCGACGGCTGCGGGTGGTGGAGGACCAGCCGCCGCCACAACCGGTCGGCGAGGTGCCGCCGGCGCTGGCCAGCCGGATCCGGAACCTGATCAACCAAGTGTTGGAAGCGATCGACGGCCGTCGGCCGGTGGTCCAGCTACGCCAGCAGTTCACGCCGACGGCCTACGGCTCGATCGAGACCAGGGCCCGCGGCCGGACCACGCCGCACCGCAGCCGGCTACGCAGCCTGCACGCCCAACAGCCGACGGACGGCATCGTGGAGGCGTGCGGGGTTGCGGAAATCGACACCCGGATGCGGGCGCTGGCGGCCCAGTTCGAGGTAAGAGAACCGTTGCGGTGCAACGTGTTCCGAGTGCTGTGACGCAGAACGGGGCGGGCCCGAAGGGCTCGCCCCGTTCTCGTGTTCAAGCGTCAGCGACGCGGGCGCTTGCGGTCCTGCTTGGACTGCGACCGGGCCGCGGCCCGACGCTCGCGACGGGTGCCGGCGTCGCCGTTGGCGTCGGCCTTGTCCTGACGGGAGTCCGCCTCGCCGTCCTCGTTCGGCCCGCTGTAGGACAGCCGCTGCTGCTCGTGCTGCCCCAGGCCCTTGCCCCGCAGCGCGGGCGGCACCTGGCTGCCCGGCGCGGGCTGCGGCGGCGCCGGCGGCGCGGCCACCGAACCACCCTGCTGCTGGGCCTGCGCGACGGCGATCTGAGGCACGTCGGCCGCGGCGACCTGCACCGGCTCCGGCTCGGCCGCCTCGACCTGGAGGTTGAACAGGAAGCCGACGGTCTCCTCCTTGAGGCCCTCCAGCATCCCGTTGAACATGTCGAAGCCCTCGCGCTGGTACTCGACCAGCGGGTCGCGCTGGGCCATGGCCCGCAGGCCGATGCCCTCCTTGAGGTAGTCCATCTCGTAGAGGTGCTCGCGCCACTTGCGGTCCAGCACCGACAGCACGACGCGGCGCTCCAACTCGCGCATGGCGCCCTCGCCGACCTTGCCGTCGATGTCGGCCTCGCGAGCCGCGTACGCGGACCGGGCATCCTCGAGCACGGCCTCCAGCAGCCCCTCCGCGGTGAGGTCGTCGGACTCGTCCGCGGTCAGCTCATCCCAGCTCAGCGACACCGGGTACAGGGTCTTGAGCGCGGTCCACAGCTTCTCGTGGTCCCAGTCCTCGGCGTAGCCGCCCTCGGTGGCGCCGTTGACGTACGCGGTGACCACGTCGTCCATCATCTCCTGCACGACGTCGTGCAGGTCCTGGCCCTCCAGGACCAGCCGGCGCTCGGCGTAGATCACCTTGCGCTGCTGGTTCATCACCTCGTCGTACTTGAGCACGTTCTTGCGGATCTCGAAGTTCTGCTGCTCGACCTGGGTCTGCGCGGTGCGGATGGCGTTGGAGACCATCTTGTGCTCGATCGGCACGTCGTCCGGCACCTTCAGCCGGGTCATCACGACCTCGACCATGGAGGCGTTGAACCGCCGCATCAGCTCGTCGTTCAGCGACAGGTAGAACCGGGACTCGCCCGGGTCGCCCTGGCGGCCGGAGCGGCCGCGCAGCTGGTTGTCGATGCGCCGCGACTCGTGCCGCTCGGTGCCCAGCACGTACAGCCCGCCGGCCTCGCGCACCTCGTCCGCCTCGGCCTTGACCTGCGCCTTGGCGTCCTCGAGCGCGGTCGGGTAGGCGCCGCGCCACTCGTCCGGGGTCTCGTCCGGGTCGAGGCCGCGGGCCCTCAGCTCCTGCTCGGCCATGGACTCGGGGTTGCCGCCGAGCATGATGTCGGTGCCTCGGCCGGCCATGTTGGTGGCCACGGTGACCGCGCCCTTGTGGCCGGCCTGGGCGACGAACAGCGCCTCCTTGGCGTGGTTCTTCGCGTTCAGCACGTTGTGCGGGATGCCCCGCTTGACCAGCAGCTTCGCCAGGTACTCGGACCGCTCGACGCTGGTGGTGCCGATCAGCACCGGCTGGCCCTTCTCGTGCCGCTCGGCGATGTCGTCGGCGACCGCCTCGAACTTGGCCTCCTCGGTCTTGTAGACCAGGTCCGGCATGTCGCGGCGGATCATCGGCTTGTTGGTCGGGATCGGCATCACGCCGATCTTGTAGGTCTGGTGGAACTCGGCCGCCTCGGTCTCGGCGGTGCCGGTCATGCCGCCGAGCTTGTCGTAGAGCCGGAAGAAGTTCTGCAGCGTGATCGTGGCCAGCGTCTGGTTCTCGGCCTTGATCTCGACGCCTTCCTTGGCCTCGATCGCCTGGTGCATGCCCTCGTTGTAGCGGCGGCCGGACAGCACACGGCCGGTGAACTCGTCGACGATCAGCACCTCGCCGTCGCGGACGAGGTAGTCCTTGTCGCGCTTGTACAGCTCCTTGGCCTTGAGCGCGTTGTTCAGGTAGCCGACCAGCGGGCTGTTCGCGGCCTCGTACAGGTTGTCGATGCCCAGCTGGTCCTCGATGAAGGTCACGCCGGCCTCGGTGACGCCGACGGTGCGCTTGCGCTCGTCCACCTCGTAGTGGGTCTCGTTGCGCATCATCGGCGCGAGCCGGGCGAACTCCTGGTACCAGCGCGAGGACTGGTCGGCCGGGCCGGAGATGATCAGCGGCGTGCGGGCCTCGTCGATCAGGATCGAGTCGACCTCGTCGACGATGGCGTAGTTGTGGCCGCGCTGGACGCACTCCTCCAGGCTCCACGCCATGTTGTCGCGCAGGTAGTCGAAGCCGAACTCGTTGTTGGTGCCGTAGGTGATGTCCGCGTTGTACGCCTCGCGCCGCTGCTCGGGCGTCAGGTCGGAGATGATCACGCCGACCTTCAGCCCGAGGAAGCGGTGGATGCGGCCCATCCACTCGGCGTCGCGCTTGGCCAGGTAGTCGTTGGTGGTGATGACGTGCACGCCGTCGCCCGCGAGGGCGTTGAGGTAGGCCGGCAGCACACAGGTCAGGGTCTTGCCCTCGCCGGTGCGCATCTCGGCGATGTGCCCGAGGTGCAGCGCGGCGCCGCCCATCAGCTGGACGTCGTAGTGACGCTGGCCGAGCACCCGCTTGGCCGCCTCGCGGGTCACCGCGAAGGCCTCCGGCAGCAGTTCGTCCAGGGTCTCCCCGTCGGCGTAGCGCTTGCGGAACTCGTCGGTCCTGGCCCGCAGCTCATCGTCGGACAGGTCGACGACGTCCTCCTCGAGCGCGTTGATGAGCTTCGCGATGTTGCGCAGGCGCTTGAGCATCTTGCCTTCGCCGGCGCGGAGCAATCGGGACAGGACCATCCGGGGGACCTCGCTCGTCGGGTTCTCGTCACGCGCCCTGGGTGCTGACGCCCTTTTCCGTCATCGTAGGCGGCCTGACCGACAAGAGGTAACGGCCGGCCCCCAGTACAACGTGGAAGCCGGCCGTCGAGGTTCCCGAGTGCGTGTCAGCCCAGCCTGATCACGCCGTAGTCGAATCCCTTCCTGCGGTAGACGACGCTCGCGCACTGCTTGTCGGCGTCGTGGAAGAGGTAGAAGTCGTGTCCGACCAGCTCCATCTCGTAGAGGGCCTGGTCGACGGTCATCGGCTTGGCGGGATGCTCCTTCTCGCGGACGATCTGCCCGGGGAGCGATTCGTCGACGGCGGCCTCGTCCCACCGCTGGGCCGGCACTTGGGCCAGACCCGGGTCGTAGGCGGGCGCCATCTCCAACACGGCTGTCGCGGCGGCCTGCATGCCGTCGTCGACGGGGGAAGCCAGGGCGCCGATAGCGCCAGTGGCCTCGGCGACCGACGCGGGACTGCGACGGCCGTAGTGCACGCGGCGACGATCATGCATCTTGCGCAGCCGGTTCTCCAGCTTGTTCACCGCGCAGTCGAGCGCTCCGTAGAAGTCGCCGGCGCATGCCTCGGCACGCACCACGGGGCCCCGCCCCTTGGCTGTGATCTCGACCCGCTGGCAGTTCTTGGACTGCCGACGGTTGGGTTCGTGGAACAGTTCCACGTCGAATCGGATGACCTTCTTGTCGTAGCGCTCAAGACGGGCCAGCTTGTCGGCCACGTGCACCCGGTAGTGATCGGGCACCTCGACGTTGCGGCCCTTCACGACGATGTCCATACACGACCTCCCTCGCTGCTGCGAGAACATCAATGCTGGGGATGGTGTTCGGCGCCGGGTGGTGACCGAGGCGGCCTAGATGCCGCTGCTCGCCGGCGCCAGGGTCATGGGCTGTTCGCCTCCTCCCCGCGGGCCGGAATGCTGATAGCGGAGCACGTTAGCCCCGGATTCGCCGTTGCGACAGACCCCGTTGCAGGGGAGTTCAGGTCATCACTTTCCGTGACCGAACAAGTCGCGGGCGCGCGCCGGGAGCGCGCCCACCACACGGAGCGCACCGAACGGGTGGGACCCGCTTCACTCCGACGGCGCAGGACCCCTGCCGGCCTGGGTCGCCGACCTACTGCGGCGAACGGGCTGAGCACGAGCCTCATATCGGGGCAACGTGCCAGTCCAGCCGGGGGTTCCCGGTCACGTGTGCGACCTGCCGCCACCGCATCGGGTCGCCCCGATGGTGGTAGTCGCGGTGCGCGACCGGCCGACGGCGGCGATCTTGGCCTGACCGGCCGAAACCGGGAACAGTGATCGAGTCCCTCGGACCAAGTTCACCCATGTGGGTGGTATCTCGCGGTCACCCGCACCGAAGGTCGTGGCCAAAAACCCAACATTCGCTTCACGTGCGCTCCCAGGTCGCGGTGTGAGGTTCTCTCACTCATGCGAAACCTCTTCAGGTTTGAGGCGATACCCGAACTCACGGGTAATAAACACGGCCGGCCGGCACTGCCAGGTTCGGGGTGCATGGTGGGGGCGTGACGACGAAACTGCTTGATCTTGTCCTGCCGGTCCGGTGCGTCGGTTGCCGAACGAATGGTCGGTTGTGGTGCGAGTCCTGCGCGACCGAATTCGGCGGCCCGACGCCGGTCCGCCGGCCCACGATCTCGGCCGGCCCGCCGGCCTACGCGCTGGCCGGTTATCGCGGCCCAGCACGGGATGCGGTGCTGGCGTACAAGGAGCGCGGCCGGCGCGAGCTGGCCGTGCCGCTGGGGGTGGCCGTGGCCAAGGCCCTGCCGTGGGTGCCCGAGGCGCGGCCCGGTCCGGACGGCGTCTGGTGGCTGGTGCCGGCCCCGTCGCGGCGGCGGACCTCCCGGCTGCGGGGCGGCGAGCACATGACCAACCTGGCCCGCTGGTGCGCCGCCGAGCTGGCCCGGACCGGTCACGGCGTGGCGGTGGCCCCGATGCTGGAGCTGGCCCGCTCGGCCGCCGACTCGGTCGGGCTGGACCCGGCGGCCCGGGCCGCCAACCTGGCCGGTCGGGTCCGGCTGCGACCCCGGGCCTCGCCGCCCCGTGGCAGCCCGGTCGTGCTGCTCGACGACGTCATCACCACCGGCGCGACGGCCGCGGCGTGCCACCAGGTGCTCACCGCGGCCGGCTTGGAGGTGACGGCCATCCTGGCCCTCACCAGCACCGAGTGATTGGCGGCCGCTCGTGACCGATGGGTCGGCGGCGGGATGGTTGTTGCCGCGAGGCCTGTGCCGCGCGTTCCGCGCACGCCGCAAAAACTCAACCCGGGTAGAAGGGCACTGCGGAGGAGCCGCGGCCGACGGTGATGCCCTGTACCCGCCACACCGAATTCGAGTCGGAGGAGATCCACATGCCACCGGCGTCCACCACGATCACCGGACGGCTCGGGGCGGCCGTGACGGCCGTGACCGGGGCGGTCAGGTTGGCGGCGTTGTAGCGGTTGAACACGGGGTCGCCATCGGCGGCGACCTGGACGATGGGCGACTCCTGGGAGGAGGTGGCCACCACGAGCTGGTCCTGAAGCAGCCAGTCGACGCCGATCACGCTGGTCAGCGCGTCGGGTAGCAGGACCCGGGGCGAGCGCAGCGCGACCGTGTCGGAGTTGGGTGTCCGGACGACGGCGCAGACGACGAGCTGCGAATTCGCGATCACGGCGGCCCGGGTGCCGTCGCGGGACAGCCGCAGGTCGGTGATGGTGCCGAACGGGCTCAGGTCGTTGGTGTTGACCGGGTGCGGCACCCAGGTGCCCTCGGCCGACTTGACGACGCGGGCCACCCGGCTGCCGTCGGCGACGGTCCACACCTCGTTGCTGGCGTCGGTCGCGGAGTCGGCGGAGACCCAGGTGGGTCTGGTCAGCGTGCCAGCGGTCAGGTCGACCACCGGCGCGGACTGGGTGAGGCCGCCGACCCGCAGCTGCGCGCTGCCGCCGTCCTTGGTGACGGTGGCCAGCTCGCTGCCGTCGATGGACTGGGCGGCGGTCAGCACGGTGTAGGAGCCGTTGCCGGCCGGCCCGTTCAGCGGCTTGCCGTCGAGCTGCTTGATCCGGCCGTCCTGCACGAGCAGGCCGGTCAGGTCGGGACTGGGGCTGGTGCCGATGTCGTAGGCCGGCAGGTCGCCGATCCGCCAGTCCAGGCGGTCCGGGGACAGCGCCGTGCCGTCCTGCTCGATGCGGATCCGGCTGTTGGTGACGACGGCCAGCGACTGCACGACCTGGGCGATGACCAGCTTCACGTTGGCCGGCGAGAGGTCGCCGACTCGGCTGAGGTTGACCAGCACGGCCCCGTCGCCGGTCTCGACGCCGCCGGAGTGCAGCACGGCGTCGGAGCCGAGCGCGCTGGTCAGGGCGCCCTGCATGGCGTCGGACGGGCCGGCCAGCAGCAGGTCGATCACCCGCGCCGGCAGGCCGTTGCTGGGCTGGGCCAGGATGTAGCGCAGGTCGGGCACCAGCACCCGCTTCTGCGGGTCCAGGAAGTACACCTTGACCTGGCGATACACCTCGTTGAACCGGTCCAGCGTCATGTAGACGCCGGGCGGCGGCGAGCTGATCCGCCACTGGCCGTCCTGCTTGTCCACGGTCAGCGGCAGCGTGGCCGGCGTGGACTGCGGCACGAACGCCGCGTCGGCGCCCAGCCGGCCGATGATCTGCATGGTCAGCTGCACCGTCGCGTGGTCGGGCTTGGTCTGCTCGGGCAGCGTGTTGAAGGTGTCCTGGATGATCGTGATCGACGAGCCGGGCTGCCACTTGGGCTGCGCCGCCTTGGTCAGGTAGGTCCGGCCGGCGGCGTAGCTGGAGGTCGAGTCGGCGTTGGCGTTCAGGAACGCCCGCACCAGGTCGGCCGGCTGCAGGTCCGGCGGCGGCTCGGGGGCGGGCGGCGGCTTGCCGCCCCCGTCTCCGGCGGCGACGCCCTGCGCCGGGGTCTCGTCGGGGTGGGGGGCGCAGCCCGCGACCGTGGCCAGCGCGGTGAGCAGCACGATCAGCAGCAACGCCGGTCGGGACCGCCGGATCACCGGGCCTCCCCTGCGGACTTCGAGTTCGCGAACGTGGACTCGGACGCGGTGGGGGCGGCCGGCTCGGACGCGCCGGGGTCAGCCTGGCCGGGCCCGGCGTCGAGCGTCGATGCACGCGAGGCGGTCGAGGGCTGGGAGTCGGCTTTGGGCGGCAGCGGATAGAGCCGGGACTCCGAGGCCCGCGAGGGGAACGGCGAGGGCGGCGGGGTGTTGGGCACGCCGTCCAGTTCGGGGTCGTGGCCGATCACCCCGGATTCGAGCGCCGGCGAGGAGTCGGCGCCAGCTCCGGCGAGCTCCCAGGTGACGGCCGGCTCGCCGGCAGGCTCGCCGAGGACCATGGGCTCGTCCAGAGCCACGGACTCGGCCGGCTGCCAGGCGATCTCCTCGACCTCGGCGTCGGCCTCGATCTCGGCGACGATCAGGGGGCTGACCTCGGCATCCTCGAGCTCGCGGACGGGCGGCTCGTCCTCGGGCGGCAGCGGCAGCGGACTGTCGGCGAGCTCCTGGCCCTGGCGGCGCGGCAGCGTGAGCCGGAAGCACGCGCCCTTGCCACGTTCGCCCCAGGCCTCCAGCCAGCCGCCGTGCAGCCGGGCGTCCTCGACGCTGATGGCCAGGCCGAGGCCGGTGCCGCCGGTGCGGCGGTTGCGGGACGGGTCGGCGCGCCAGAACCGGTTGAACACCAGCTCGGCCTCGCCCTCGCGCAGGCCGACGCCGAAGTCCCGGACGACGATGGCCACGGCGTTCTCGTCGGCGGCCACGCGGACCCGCACGGGCAGGCCCTCGCCGTGGTCGACGGCGTTGTTGAGCAGGTTGCGCAGCACGCGTTCGACCCGCCGGGCATCGATCTCGGCCGGCACCTCGGCGTCGGGCACGTACGTCTCGACGACGCTGCCGGAGCTGGCGGCGACCGGCCCGACGGCGGCAACGGCGCGCTCCACGACCCCCCGCACGTCGACCAGGTCGGCGGCGAGCTCGTCGACACCGGCGTCCAGGCGGCTGATCTCCAGCAGGTCGCCGAGCAGCGCCTCGAACCGGTCCAGCTCGTCGACCAGCAGCTCGGTGGAGCGGGCCAGGCCGGCGGGGAACTGCTCCCGGGAGGCGTGCAGCACGTCGGCGGCCATCCGCACGGTGGTCAGCGGCGTGCGCAGCTCGTGCGACACGTCCGAGGTGAACCGGCGCTGCAGCAGGCCGAACTCCTCGAGCTGCCGGATCTGGGCCTGGATGCTCTCGGCCATCTCGTTGTACGACTCGGCCAGCCGGGCCACGTCGTCCTCGCCGACGACGGTCATCCGGTCGTCCAGCTTGCCGTCGGCGAAGCGCTCGGCCACCTCGGCGGCCTGCCGCACCGGGCGGACCACCTGCCGGGTGACCAGGTTGGTGATGCCGGCCAGCAACAGCAGCAGCACGATGCCGGCGACGATCAGGGTGTTCTGCACGACCTCGGTGGTGTGCTGCTCGGCGGTCAGCGGGAACAGCAGGTACAGCTGCACCGGGTGGTTGGCGCTGGGCACCTGGGCGCCGACCATGAGCATCGTGGTCGGCACGCCGTCCCGGCTGACGGTGTGGATCCGGGTGGCGATCTCGTCGTTCTGCACGAACCGCTTGAGGTCGTCGGGGATGTCTCCGTAGTGCGCGGTCGCGGTGACGTTGCCGGCGGCGTCGATGGTGCGGGCGTCGGCCAGGATGGGCTCGAACGCGCCGGCCGAGGAGCCGTCGATGTTCGGGGAGCCGCTGCTGGTCAGCGAGTTGAGCGCGGCGTTGAAGCGGGTGCTCAGGCTGTCCGGGCCGGGGCTGACGCCGACCAGCTGGTGCTGCACGGCCGTCACGCTGGCCTTGATCTGCGCGGTCGCGGCGGTCATCTTGCTGTTCAGCATCTGGTCGGTGATCTGCGACTGGAGCACCATGCCCAGCACGAAGACGACGGCCGAGGACAGCGCGAGCGTGCTGACCACCACCCGCAGCTGCAACGACCGCCGCCACAGCTCACTGGCCTGCTGCCAGCGCTCCCGCACCAGGGCCGGCGCCTCCTGCACCCACCGAGTCACCGGCCTGGGGTCCACCCGCATCGGTCAGGCCCCGGTCACGGAGGACCGGCCTTGTACCCGACGCCACGCACGGTGAGCACCACCTCGGGGTGCTCCGGGTCCTTCTCGACCTTGGACCGCAGCCGCTGGACGTGCACGTTCACCAGCCGGGTGTCGGCCGCGTGCCGGTAGCCCCACACCTGCTCCAGGAGCACCTCGCGGGTGAACACCTGGCGCGGCTTGCGGGCCAGCGCGACCAGCAGGTCGAACTCCAGCGGGGTGAGCTGGATGGCCTGCCCCTCCCGGGTGACCTCGTGGCCGGGCACGTCGATGGCCAGGTCGCCGATGGCCAGCACCTCGGCCGGCTCGGACTCGGTCCGCCGCAGCCGGGTGCGGATACGGGCCACCAGCTCCTTGGGCTTGAACGGCTTGACCACGTAGTCGTCGGCGCCGGACTCCAGGCCCAGCACGATGTCCACGGTGTCGCTCTTCGCGGTGAGCATCACGATCGGCACGCCGGACTCGGCGCGGATCGCCTTGCACACGTCGATGCCGTTCATCCCGGGCAGCATCAGATCGAGCAGCACGATGTCGGGTTTGAGCTCCCGCAGCGCCGGCAGCGCCCGGGCGCCGTCGGCGACGACCGCGGTGTCGAACCCCTCACCGCGCAGCACGATGGTGAGCATCTCCGCCAGTGCCGGGTCGTCATCGACCACCAGGACGCGTGCCTTCATGCCTACCATCGTCGCACTGCTGGCCGGGCGGCCGCGCGCACCCCAGCGATCAACACTCCGGTCGCCACCGGCAGCGATCGGTCCGTTGCGCTCCGCCGCGATGCTCCAGCGCTCAGTCACGAGCCATCACCCACCCTCGTCCCCGTCGGGTTCACGAGCTACAGCGTGTAACGCTCACGGTTCGTTACCGACGTTATAGTTGAATATTGAACAAGGGAGGCAGCGATGGCGATCCGCCGGCTCAACCACGCGGTGCTCTACGTGCGCGACACCAAACGCAGCGTCGCCTTCTACACCGAGCTGCTCGGCTTCCGGGTGGTGCACCAGTTCGAGGGCGCCGCGTTCCTGCGGGCGCCGGACTCCGACAACGACCACGACTTGGGCCTGTTCCAGGTCGGCCCGCACGCCAAGCCGTCCGGCGCGGGCCGGGACACCGTCGGGCTGTACCACCTGGCCTGGTCGGTGACCACGCTGACCGACCTGGCCGAGCACGCGGACCGGCTGCGCGCGGCCGGCGCGCTGGTCGGCGCGTCCGATCACGTGACGACCAAGGCGCTGTACGCCAAGGACCCCGACGGCATCGAGTTCGAGGTGTCCTGGCTGGTGCCGCTGGACCGGGTCACCGACGCGATGCGGCAGGCGTCGGGCATCGGGCCGCTCGACCTGGACGCCGAGATCGAGCGCTGGGGCGGCGACCTGGTCGGGGCCCTCTAGCTACGCCAGCAGCTGCTCGGCCAGCGCGCCGAAGTCGGCGCCGCCGACGCCGTCCACGACGGTCCACGGGGCGAGCCAGTCGGCGTCGACGAACTGGTCGTAGACCACGGCGCAGCGGGCCTGCAGGCCGTCGTCGGTCTCGTAGCTGTCCCGCTCCCGTTCAGTCTGCTCGCGGCCGGCGGCGCGCTGGGCGGCCACCTCGACCGGCACCCGGAGCAGCAGCTGGCGGTCGGGCAGCGGCAGGGCGAAGCGGCCGACCTCGAGGTCGTGAACCCAGCGCACGAAATCGCCGTTTACATCCTCATGCAGCCGCGCCGCTCCGTATGCCGCGTTGGACGCGATGTAGCGGTCCAGCAGCACGACGTCGTGCCCGGCCAGCGCCTCGGTGATCCGCGGCCGGGCCGCCTGGCGGTCCAGGGCGAACAGCACGGCCATGCCGTGCACGGACTTCACCAGGTCGCCGAGCCGCAGGTACATGGCGTCGCGCACGAGGTCGGCGTGCACGTCCTCGCCGTAGCGCGGGAAGGCGATCCGCGTCGCGGTCGCACCCCGCTTGGCCAGTTCGGCGGTCAGCGCGTCGGACAGCGTCCGCTTGCCCGCGCCGTCAAGTCCCTCGATCACGACCAGCCTCGCCACGGGTGTCCACCCTACGGACTTAACCGATCGGGTGATGAAACGGCCCAGGTTGGACGGGACTCTGACGCCGAGGCAACCTATCGTGTTCGTACCCGCGCCAGACGTAGCCGCAGATGGGAAGGGCCGTGGGCGGAGTCGACTACTACGAGTTGCTGGAAGTGAAGCCTGGCGCCTCCCAGGCGGAGATCAAGTCTGCCCACCGTTCGCTGGTGAAGGTGCTGCACCCGGACGCCGGCGGCAGCCAGATCATGTTCCGGCTGGTCCAGGAGGCGTACGAGACGCTGTCCGATCCGGCCAAGCGCGCCGCCTACGACCGGCGGCGCTCCCTCGGCGTGCCCGAGCAGCGGCGGCCGCGGCCGCAGACGCCGGAGTGGGAGACCTGGGAGGAGTACCAGGAGGAGGCCGCCTACGCCGAGCGGGAGGAGCGGCCGCCGGAACCACCGCCCAAGCCGGCCGGCTTCGCGTCCGGCCTGCGGGCCATCCCGACCGACACGATCCCGTGGTGGCAGCGGGTCAACCCGGAGTCGAAGGTGCACTGGCGGCCCGGTTTCGGCTGGGCCCAGCGCTGGTTCTTCACCGTGGCCGCGGTGTGGACCGCGCTGCTGGTCGCCACCGTGGTGCCGATGCTGGCCGGCGGGTTCTCCTTCGTCGCGGTGGTGGTGATCGTGCCCATCGTGTACGTCGCGGTGACCATCGCCGGCAAGGCGACGCCGAAGTTCCTGGCCGTGATCACCTACATCTGGGCCGTCGGCATGGCGGCCCTCGGCGTCTACGCCCTGGCCACCGGCGCGCTGTCCGGGATCGCGGTGGTGCTGCTGGCCGCGGGCGTGTTCGCGCTGCCGCCGCTGTGCCGCTGGTACCTGTCCTCCCGGGTGACCGAGCGGATCTTCACCCACGAGTTCCGCACGTTCAACCTGTTCGGCGCGCCGGGCACCCGGCTGCTGCCGTCCGAGGACGAGCCGGTCAAGGACTGCACCCGCAGCGAGTGGATGACGCTGGACCTGCTGTCCGGCTACCTGGGCCAGATCCCGGCCGCCCGCATCTTCCACGGCCTGGCGTGGCCGGGCTCCTCGCGCGCCGAGGTCGACCACGCCGTGCTGTGCGGGCGGAAGCTGCTGCTGATCGAGTCCAAGATGTGGCCGGCCGGGCACTACACCAGCGACGGCAACGGCGGCCTGCTGCGCGACGGCGAGAGCTTCGACGGCGGCTCGCTGCGGCTCAACCGGACCGTCGCCGCGTACCAGATGCTGCTGCCCAAGGTTCAGGTCGAGGGCATCGTGCTGGTGCACACCCCCGAGCCCGGCCTGGTGACGTGCCGGCTGCCGGAGACGATGCCGCTGGAGGTCGTCAGCCCGGAGACGTTCGTCTGCCACATCGGCGGCCGGCTCGCGGACGAGCCGGCCGTGATCGAACGCGATGTGTTCCTGACCTTGTTGGACCAAGTGAAAGCCTGACTGGAAACCGGCATTCGGTAGGACGCTAGGCGGGACTCGCGGGGCATTGGCGGACCGCCAGGACGTCGGCCCCGACGACTGTGAGATTGACCGAGGCGATGGTTTCGGCGCTGGCGTCGCCGGAGCCGTCCGACGAGATCCGGAAGTCGGACTGGCCGTTCTCCCGGTGCGCGAACTTGGCGTCCTGGACCGTGACGGTCACGTCCTTCCACGTGCCGGTGCCGGTCTTGGTGACCCGCTTGGCGTCGACATAGGACTGGTTCACCGAGTCGTACTGGAGGACGAACGTGTCGGTGCCGCTGTCCAGGTACCGCACGGTGATGGTCGCGTCGTACGGGCCGGTGCCGGGGATGACCCGCTGGTCGGCCTGGAAGTACATGTACCGGTAGTCGCCCCAGTCGTGCGCGTGCACCATGCGCCGGGCCGACACCCCGTCGACGGTCACCGGCGCGGTCGCGCCGTCGTTGGCGTACTCGACCTGGGTGAGCCCGCAGTCGGTGTTGGTCGCGCCGAGGGTGCTGCACGCGGTGGTGGTGTGGTCGGCGCCCGCGACGGCGAAGTAGGCCGTGGCGCGCTGCTTGTCACCGAAGTCGACGGTCACCGGATAGAGGCCGTTCGCGGCGGCCCGCACGGTCAGGGGCACGCTGGTCGCCCCGTTGGCCGGCACCACGAGTTGCCCGTGCGTCAACGACGCGGACGCGCCCGGCGGCACGGTCAGCGTCCACGGCACGGTGACCGGCTCGCCGGTCTGGTTCCGTGCGCCAACTTGGAACGTGTCTCCGGTCGAGGTTCCGAGCGGCGTCACGTAGCCCAGCGCCGGGGCTTCACCGTCCCGATAGGACTTCGGCGGCGCGGCCGACCACCCGGTGCCGTCACCCAGCCGGTACTGCACGCGCCCGCCCCAGGCCAGCAGGTCGGACGGCAGCCCGGTCCGGTTCCACGGGACGCCGTTGACCGACAGGCCCTGGATGTGCGGGCCGGCGCCCTGAGTGTCGATCACAATCCGCCGGCCGGCGCCGGTCCGGATCTCGACGTGCGGGAACAGCGGCGTGTTCACGGCCAGGTCGGTGGCGCCGGGCGTGACCGGGTACAGGCCGAGCGCCGACCACACGTACCAGGCCGACTGCGCGCCGAGATCGTCGTTGCCGGGCTCGCCGTCGGGCGTCGGGGCGAACAGCTCCGACTGCACCCGCCGCACCACGTCCTGGGTCTTCCACGGCTGGCCGAGGTAGTCGTACGTCCACGGCACGCTGAACATGGGCTCGTTGCCGGCCCAGTAGTACGGCTCGACCGGGCCGACGTTGAGCTTGGTGAACAGGTCGTCCAGGCGCTTGATCGCGGCGTCGCGGCCGCCGACCGCGCCGATCAGCCCGGCCAGGTTCTGCGGCACCATCCACGTGTACTGGGCGGCGTTGCCCTCGGCGAAGCCGGTGGGCGCGAACTGGCCGGGCGGCGGCGGGACGAGCACCGGCCCGGACGGGTAGGCGCCGTCGGCGGCGTGCGGCCGGACGTAGCCGGTGGTCGGGTCGAACACGTGCTGCCAGTTCTGGCCGCGGGTCGCGAAAGTCGCCGCCGTGTCGTCGTCACCGATGGCCGCGGCGAACTGGCCGATGGCGAAGTCGTCGATGGCGTACTCCTCGGTCATCGACACGTTCTCGTTGTCGGCCGAGGGCACGTAGCCGAGCTGCTGGTAGGCCACGACGTTGGGCCGCTCCTCGTAGCCCCAGCCGACGACGCCGTCCTTGGTCGCGCCCTTGACCAGCTGGGCCAGCGCCTTGCCGGCGTCGAAGTCCCGGGCCCCGAACGCGTACGCGCCGGCGATGATCGGCGCGACCGAGTCGCCGTTCATCACCCCGGACTCGTCGTTGTAGACCGGCCACTTCGGCAGCCAGCCGTACTGGTCGGCGTCGTTGACCAGGGACTGCATCATGTCCGAGGTCTCGTCCGGGGCGAGCGTGGCCAGCAGCGGGATCTCGCAGCGGTAGATGTCCCAGCCGGAGAAGTTGGCGTACTGGGTGCGGCCCCCGGTGTTGTGCACCTTGCCGTCGAAACCGGCGTAGCTGCCGTCGACGTCGTTGAACGTCACCGGGTACTGCAGCGAGTGGTACAGCGCCGCGTAGAACGTCTTCAGCTGGTCGGTCTGCCCGCCGCCGATGGCGATCCGGCCGAGGTAGGACGCCCAGCGGGCCTTGGTGGCGGCCCGCATGCCGGCGAAGTCCCAAGCGGGCGCGTCGGCGGCCAGATTCTTTGCCGCTCCGTCAACCGAGACGAAGGAGATGGCCACCTTGGCCCGCACCGTCGCGTCCACGCTGGCGTCGAAGTCGAGGGTCGCTCCGACCTGCGGACCGGCGATCTGCGGACCGGCCAGGCCGCGGGCCTTCTCGTCCGGCGCGACGACGTTGGGCACCGCCGCCGAGCTGCCGCTCCACGAGGTCCTGGCGGTGAACGGCCGGTCGAAGGTGATCATGTAGTGGACGGTGTACTTGTTGCCCTGGCCGCAGAATCCGCCCGAGGTGGCCGAGCCGGTGACGGTGTGGTCGTCGGGGAAGACGACGCTGGCGTCGGTGTCGCCGTTGAGGCTGCCGCCGGCCTTGACCAGCACGTGCGCGGGGGCGTTGGCCGGGAACGTGAACCGCCCCTGGCCGGCCCGCTGCGCGGTGGTCAGCTCGGTGCGGACGCCGCCCGCGGTCACCGTGTAGTAGCCGGGTGAGGCCTGCTCACCTGCGTGCGTGAACGGCTCCTGCAACGACCAGGGCGTCGCGCCGACATCGCCGCTGACCGGCAGGATCGGCACGTCGCCGAACTGGCGGCAGCCGACGGAGGCGTGCGTGAGGCTGAAGCCCTTGATGGTCTTGTCCTCGTAGGAGTAGCCGGCGTAGTGGTCGGCCGTGTCCGGGCTCCACTGGAGCATGCCGAACGGCGTGCTCGGGCCGGGGAAGTTGTTGATCTCGCCGACCGCGGCGCCGGCGGAACCGGTCCCGATCATCGGATCGGTCAGCGCGACCGGATCGGCGAGCGGTGGCAGGCCGGCGATCGCGGGCGGCGCGAGCAGCACCAGCGCGAGCAGGGTGGCGACCAGTGGGCGCATCAGACCCCCAAGACGGTGACAACGTTGACAGCGTCCTCAGCAGTGTCGGTCAGTTGTCGTGAACCCGACAAGTGATCGTCAAAAACCAGTATGGGGACCCGCAAGAGGCGCACCGGGGAGGTCACCCGGAGGGGCCGCTATCAATCACCAAAACGAGTGACTACTCTAGCGTCCACTTCAGACACGGCAGGCCGGGAGATGGGTGGTGCCGCGTTGGCCGGGGAAAGCCTGGACGCACCGAGTGAAAAAGTGCACCCGACTGGCGGACTGCCGCCCACGCTAGCGACTGCGCTGCGTGACGGGCCGTTTCATCAGGCCCTACACCAGGCGATCACCCATCGCGGCCTGCCGCTGGCCCGGCTGCGGGCGGCGCTGGACGAGGCCGGCACCCACATCGGGCAGTCCACGCTCAGCTACTGGCAGCGCGGCCTGCGCCGGCCCGAGATGCCCCGCGCCACCGAGGCCGTGCTGGCCCTGGAGCAGGTGCTGGACCTGCCGTCCAACTCGCTGCTGGGGCTGATCGAGCCGATGGGCGAGCACTCCGGGCGGTCCACCAGCCTGGCCGCCGAGGAGTTCGAGGCCGACCTGCGCAACGGGCTGCTCGACGTGCTCGCGCTGCACGAGGTCGTCACGGTCAACGCCGCGCGGACCCGGCGGTCGGTGCTGAGCCGGCTCGTCGTGCGCGGCAGCGCCGACGGCGCGGACCGCTACCTGGCGCTGCACCCCGCCGACGAGCAGGGACAGGTCGAGCACTCCGCCGTGCACACCGGCGAGGGCTGCCGCGCCGGCCGGATGCGCAAGCGCGGGCCGGACGGCTCGGTGGCGTTCGAGCTGCTGTTCGACCGTCGGCTGCGGCCCGGCGAGACGCACGTGTTCAGCTACACCGTGATCGACACCGCCGTCGGGCAGACCGGCGGCCACCTGCGCCGTTTCCCCGCGCCCGCCGGCAACTACCTGCTCCAGCTGCGCTTCCACCGCGGCGTGCTGCCGGTGCGCTGCTTCCGTGAGCAGCACGGCGACGCCATCGTGCACGAGGAGCTCAGCTACGGCCTGGACGGCGTGGTGAGCGCCTACTTCGAGCCGGTGACCTGCGACCGCGCCGGCATCACCGTCCACTGGGCCTCGACCTGAACGCGATGAAGGGGCCCTTGAGTTTTAACGTCTGGGGTGGGTGGGTCGACCCTGGTTGATCATGGACGCAGCCCTTGAGTGATCATGGTTCT
>Ga0307511_10001475_pt1 | contig 24887 bp, 12 predicted proteins | sample 13_EM_MG_FD_200266 | JGI IMG/M metagenome (GOLD analysis project Ga0307511, IMG submission 200266) | Populus trichocarpa ectomycorrhiza microbial communities from riparian zone in the Pacific Northwest, United States - 13_EM | ecosystem: Host-associated > Plants > Roots > Unclassified | place... | reverse complement strand
CCATTTTGATTATATATAAAAAAAAAAAACTGGCTTATGAAATACATTGAGAGCTTTGCTAGGATTTCTTAAGAGCAGGTGTTAGAAAAAAAAATTGTATGAATCTTAAATCAGTAAACTTAGAATTGGATCCAGAGAAAAAATATGATAATTTTTTTTAGATCGAGAGGGAAAATATTTAACTATATATTGTGAAAGACTTAAAAATTCAGAAGCTAAATTGAAATTTTTTAAAACTTTTTGGTGGTGGCAATTAAGTTCACATGGCCAAAAACAAAGGTTGGTTCGATCCTTCTTTTGTTATTAAATTTAATTCAAGAATCAAGTAGATTAATATTTCAACTATAAGTAAAGTAAGTTAATTTGAGTTGATTTATTTTTTTTAAAAATAACATATATATATATATATATATATATATATATCTTTGATCGAGTCATAAATTCGGCCCATATTTAAAACAGTGCAAAAAAACAAGGTTGAGTGCGCGAATCTTAGTCATCCTTGCTATATATCCCACATAATCTCACTAATCACGCACACATGCTTTGTACAGACAGCGCGAGGATGATCCGCAACAAAGTTGATGAACCATATACATAGATGTCGATGAAATTGCCTAACCGACCACTACTGTTACTCTCTAGATAACAAACGTTGCTTGCTGATACGAGGCTAAGGCAAGGAAGGACACGAACTTAATAATAAGCTGCTTGATGGTGCATTTCAGTGTGTTTCGTATAAAAAAAATATCAAATTGATTTATTTTATTTTTTGTATTTTCAAATAAATTCAATACATTTTCAAATAAAAAAAAAACACATTTAAAATTAAATCACCCTGCACCTTTTACCAAACACAAAGCAAATAATGGAGAACAACTTGCAAGTGAATGATCAGAGTAGCTGTCAAGAGAAAAGGAAAGGAAACACTGAAAAGGCACTCGGTTGAATCCATAACATGGACACCAAGACATCCCATGATGTATTTGCTGTCCTTTTGTTTCTCCTTGACAAAGCATCTCCAATCTTCTTTAGGATCTCCAAGCTTTCATGTCTTGTAATGTAAGTTGTAAAAGTTTTAATGTCTTTTCTTTAACAGTCCGCCGCATGCTATGGATTTGGCCGAGTGTACTGTTAAAAAAAATTATAAACAAGCCTACCCAACTTCACTGCATGCCTGCAACAGCATGCTAGCTAGCAAAGTGCAAGTCCTTGCTTGCTACCACAATAGATGCACCTTTTAGCAAATGATGTCTAATTAGAGCAATTAATGGATCGCACTTTCTTTTATTGCCTAATCAATGTGTGTTTGATAATGTAATGTGTGTGATTTTATAAAAATACATTTAAACTGAAAAATATCAAATTCAAAAATACTTCAAAAAATATACAATATCTAAATTTCTTGACTTTTTTTAATGTAGGCAGGTTAGGTTGAAAGAATTAGTAAGTTGCAGATTTCTCATAATTAGCTAGATCATGCAAAAAGCCTAGCAAACTAATTTTATATAACAGTGGGACAAAGCAAAGCACAAGAAGAGATATGTTTGTGCCATACGACCAACCTAGCAAAAAAATCCATAATTTTCAATCCAATTTTTATCTCAGGCTCAAATTTAATCAAAAGATTTTACAGGCTTAATTCTATAAAGGGTTACTTGTTGTAACCATCCATATCTTGAAGGTCTAAATTAGACTTGAAAGATGTTGTTTGAGCTAATTTCGTTGTTTTAGTTTGTATTTTTGGATTTTTAGTTTAATTTCATATTTTTTTTTCTGTTTTTTCTATTTGATTTTCTTACCTTCTGACGCAGTCGAGCGCAAAGAATACCAAGTAAAACTCTCAAAGCTCAAAACACCATAATTTCGGGGAGACAACCAAATATTTAATTTTTATTCATCAAAGTTTTTAATTGTCAAAAGGCTATTACAATTATTTATATAGAAAAAACTAAAATAACCCTAGTAATATTGATTAGGGAAAATAAAATAGAAAAAATATTCCCTTAAAAAATGAAACTATAAAAGCATAATAATATTGAATAGAAAAATAAAAACAAATTCTTAAACTGAAAAAATAACTAAAAAGTATTCGGTTTTCTAAAAAAACTTATACATCAGTCTACCTAGGCTAGAAAGAACACATTATCGAGTTTAGATTTTGGTCAGAAACCATGATCCATCACAAACATTGTTTTATGTGTGATCACCTCATCGTGGATCCTTATCTCAATACCTTTATACAGCTTGTCCCATCTTGAATCCCTAACATAACACTTTTATACAGATTGCTTCATCGTGAATCTCTAACACAATATATTTGTGCTAAGTGTCCCATTGTGGATCCCACCATCAAGATTTTCAATAAAAGTAACTAAAGCAAATGAGAACAACATACTAGTTCCTAAACATCTTTTTTTTTCTTGGAGGAGCCTCCCTTTTCCCTCCTATACACCCACATCTTGTTATGCAATCTCTTTCAACAATGATTATTTAACAACACACAACAACTAACCACCAAAAACCGTTGGACTCTAATACACGTCATCTATGACCTTCAACCAAAATTACTAGTAACCGTACGTTAAGCTTTGATATCCGTCTTCTATGATCTTCAACCAAAACCATCATGAATTAATAAACTTTGATACCAATTGACACGGCCGAAAATAAAAGATAACATGGTTTGTTATAAGTCAAAACTCTTAAATGTCATAAACACCATAATTATAGGGAGACACTCAAAATATTTAAGCCTATTACAACCATAATATTACAACTATTTATATAGAAGAAAAAATTAAAAAACCTAATAATACTGAATAGAAAAACTATTTTCTTCAAATAGAAAAATTATTAAAAGCACAATAATATTGAATAGAAAAATAAAAATAAAAATAAAAATTATAAATTCTTAAACTAAAAAAAATATATTTATTTTTTCAAAAAAAAGTCCTACATCACCTTGTAAAGGTTAGTTCATGGCCTATTTAAGAAGCCGTAAACATTTTAAAGAGATGAACTGTATTGGAGAGAAATATTTAGTATCTTGATATAAATTATGTCTCCCGTCTGTTTTATTTTCTTCTTATCTGGCTCGGCCACGTCACTTATTAACTAGCATTTTTAATATATTCAAGAGAGTAGGCAAGCGATTAATATTTGAGATTTTATTAAGAGGTTCGGCCACGTCACTTATTAACTAGCACATGTTACTTCCTTGATCTATTTGAACGGGCAACATGACACCAGCCACATATTTGCGTTTAGAATAGCTCAATAAGCTGGCCCAAATAACTAAAATGCTGGAATCCACAACTATTATTACATCCCAGACCCAAGCCAGCATCAAAGAAAAGTCAATTTGAAAGAGTAAAATGATGGTTTTTTTAAAATGTTTTTTTTATATATAAATATATTAAATATATTTTTTTATTTTTTAAAAATTATTTTGATATCAATATATTAAAATCATCCAAAAACATATAAAATTAATTTAAAATAAAAAATTTAAAATTTTAAAAACACGGTTTCAACTGCACTCTTAAATAATCATCTAATAAATTTGACAAATCAACTTTTTCTTTTTAAATAATATTTTACATAACAACATTGTCCTTTATATCATAATTAATTTAAGGCTTGCTTTGACGGAATTTGTGTATTTTCATTATTTTTAGTACAATAAAATCACGAAATTAATCTATCTCAAAATTTATTTAGGAATGGTTTAGGGGTAATTCCATGGGTTTTTCTATTTTTTAGTTATAAACAGGCTGGTAGTGAGGTAGATTGATCTTTTGAAGCGATTAAAAAAAAAAAACTATCGGACATGTAAGATAGATCATCTTTTTTAAAACCATAAAAAACATGAAAATTATAATATTAAAATGATATTTTTTTTACATCGATACATTAAAATAATAAAAAAATCACTTTAAAAAACATTAATTTAATTTTTTTTTTCAGACATAAAATAGTCTAATAAATATTTTTAAAAACAAGTTGAAGTACAAAATCAAAAACACACTTAATAATACTTGAAGAAACGATTTGAAGTCTGCTTAATATATAGATAAGATGATATTATTACGAGAAAAATCATTCTTTAATATCCCGTTACTCCTTATAGTCAAGGGAAGTGGATTTTTTTTTTCTTCTTTTTCTTGAATAAAAAACAAATTAAAGAATCAAGCAATCTTATCACTATCAACACTTGAAGCAATTACTTGAGGATGAATTTTCTAATCAAAATTGGAAAGGTCTGTCCATCTCCCTCGATATTCTTTTCACAATTACACTATTCTACAAAATCAACAAGTAATGAAGGTATAAAACTAGCTTCATTACTTGAGAGATTACTTGAGAGTTAATGAGTCCCTCCATATCCTTTACTTTCAATGAAAGTCTTAAACATTATTATATGTTCCAAGCAATTTTCAATCCCTAACTTCTTTCTACTACCAAGGAATTTCCAATTTCAATTACGTGGACCGTTAGCAAGGACCCACAACACGTGCCACCTTCCATTCTTCTAGATTAATGCACTGTACTCATTTATCACTACTTTTTGTTAAAAATCCACGTACACAGTGATTAATTAATAAAGTTTAATGACAAGGAGATATTATGACAAATCAATAGCTTTCAATGTTCAAAGTCAATGTTTCTATCAAACATCTCTCCAAACCTTATAAAAGTCCTCAATTTACAGAAAAATCTTAATTACATCCTCGACCTGTTCTCTTATCTCAATTAAGCCTTTAATGTTACCTATGTATATATAGTTAAAACTTTATAAATCACTATCTTTAGGACCATTAGATATTATTTAGACTTTAAATTTAAGTTGGGACCGAACAAAAATGTTATTTGATTGATGTATTGCATATCAATTTTAGTTAATAAAATCATTAAATAATTATATTATAATTTTTATTTCTTAATAGTATAAAAAACCCATCAAATTCTCTTAAATTCATCGTTGAATCACATCACATGAAGCTCTATATATGTTTCTTTTGTATAGCTTGTTCAACTTCATGATTTTTTTATATAAAAAGAGAAATCACATGATTTCACGCGACTACTAAACAATTTTATTGATAGAAAGCAATATCGATACATCGAGGATCTAATCGGAATCTCCCTTATAGATTGGGGACTTCTTTCAAGGTTTGCCCATTATCTCTAATCATTTACTTTAAGCGTAATACGGCGGGTAATAACCACCAAACTACGCACAACGCGCGTGACTTTAAATCCAAATGGAACACGTGTCATCAAACAAGTGGTGCGTAATCGATTACTAATACTTGTCAAAATTTGATATCAAATTTAAACAACACAAGGGTCCCGCCTGGATTCTATCAATGCATAAACGACATTTATTTAAGGTCGTTTCGAAGAATTCTCATGCTCTCTCCCTCCCGCTCTCAGTCTTCCTCCCGCTCGCTCTCTGCTCAGCCTCTCCCCTGGCAGCTCCTCCTTTCCTCATCTAATCCTTTTAAATTCCCAAATTCTTAACTAATACTCTACAACAACTACTATAATCAGGTAATTTTGTGTTCGATTTCGCAATTAAAAGCTTTATTGTAACTTGATTTTACGTAACATCGTTTGATTCTCTGTTAGCGATGGGGTGGGGAAACATCTACAGAAGACGCGTGAAAGTGTTCTCATTGGCTGTGTTAATATACCTCGATTATAAGGTAATTTCGAATTAACTGAGATTTTAATTATTTTTTTAAGTGATGACGCTCCTGTGCTGAGACTGTGATGATCATGAAGGCTTTACAGAAAAGAGAGGAATTTATGAAGAACAATGAGAAAAGCGAGGAGTTGTGGAAGAGAGCACACGAGCGGAATGCTAAGCGTGTGCGTAATATGATGATACAGTTGGGAGGTTTGTGGGTGAAGCTCGGACAGTATTTGTCCACTCGTGCTGATGTCCTTCCTTCTGCTTACATTTCGCTTCTCAAGCAGTTGCAAGACTCCCTCCCGCCTCGCCCGTTGCAGGAGGTTTTTTTTTTTTTATAACTTTTTTCCTAACATTGATCATGGGAATTTGTTGAGCTGATGTTTTTGAAGGATTTTTAGTTTTACTGTTGTTTTAGTATTTGTCTTATAATGTCAGTTGTTTATTCGCGAGTGTTGTTGGTTGATTGGTTGGTATAGGTTTGTCGTACGATAGAGAGAGAACTAGGGAAATCCATGAAGGAGATTTTCTTGGATTTTGATGAAAATTCACTGGCAACAGCGTCGGTAAGATCCTTAGACTGTGTTTGTGGTGCGAAGTTAGTGTGGAGATTTTGCTTTCTTATTCTCACAAGGGGTATTTATGCATTTTGGAATAATCTCGTGGTTTTTATGTTATGTTTTGTGCAGATTGCGCAAGTGCATCGTGCTACGTTAATTGATGGGCGGGAGGTGGTGGTTAAAGTTCAACATGAAGACATCAAGGCAATCATATTGGAGGTTTTGAGACTCTTTTGTGTTTGGGTTATGAGATGCTAGAATGGAAAGAAAATGTTGCAGTCCTGCATGGTTATGTTGTATGCTATTGTTTTGCAGGACTTGAAGGATGCAAAGTCCATTGTTGATTGGATAGCCTGGGCAGAACCACAATGTAACTTCAATCCCATGATTGATGAATGGTGCAAAGAAACTCCAAAAGAACTCGATTTCAACCATGAAGCAGGTAAACTTTGTCTTTTTTGATATTTCCATTGATGAAATTCTGTAGATGACATCACAAAGTTGCTATTTTCTTTTACAACCAATAGATAATAAATGAGTGTTAAGGCCGGGTCTGGATGAGGGTATTGGGACTTGAAATACTGAAAATGGAATCCAATTATTTGGATAGTCCTGAAAATGGAATCCAATTATTTGGATAGTTAAATCTGATCATGGTTAGAATCCATACCATGCATAGCATATTAAGTTTCTAATATATCAATGAAGTGAATGGGATTATAGCTGTATGGTGTCAGCAGTGATGATGATTGGCGGTAGCAAAGTTGGTAGTTGTAGTGATCATATTTGGGTTTTGGTGGTTGTATATACTCTTTGGTTGTGGAGGCAACAGCTGGGCATGGTGGATACACTCTATGAGGGTGGTGAGAACAGCAGTGATGGTGGCAGTGTGAGGTTGACTTTATTTACAGTGGTCAAGACAGTGTGATGCTTTCATGGTAACTTTTCAATGACACCAACTTGGTTCTGGTGGTGATTTGGTGGCAACTGTTGTGAAGGCTTTGGCACGGTGCTGTTATGGCAATGGAAGCATTAGTGTTAGCACTACTGTGTTGCAGTGGTGAGCTTGGATGTTGTAGAGATGAAAGTGATGGTTGGCGATGGTGTATTCAGCCAGTTTCTAGCTCTTTTATTGAAAGTGAAACTCCCAACTCCTAATGATGAATTGGTATCAGACATTCCCAATCAATGTAATAACACCGTGCAAGGACAATACAAGGAATTTTGAATTCTTAAATTCTACAATCTCTTCTTCCATTAATATTCTCTTTTTGATTTTCATATCTAGTGCACTGATATATATCTCTACTGTTTAGTATACTTTTCTCTCTTACTGACAGTGGTCTTTTGTATTTATAGAGAACACCAGAACCGTGTCTAAAAATCTTGGTTGCACAAACAAATATGACAGCGACAAGTCCATCAATCAAGTGGATGTTTTGATCCCTGAGGTTATTCAGGTATCATTTTGCTTTAACCTCTTAATATAATGAAGTTGCGTGCTAGAGTGGAGGTGCAACAGGATGAAATCCTGAAAACATTTCTTGTCCTAGGAATTTATTAACATTTCTCACTGTCCAAAGAAACTATTGAAGGCCTTATTGCAGGCATCTTTGTTGACATTTATGAGTTTTGACAAATCTCCATTTTAACCACCATTCTTAGAAAAGGAATACGTAGGAGAAAAAAGAATATCAATGCAATTGTGAAGCCTGGGCAGAGTGGCGGGGAGGAAAATGAATCATGCAGGAGGCCACAATTATGAAGCCTAGTTGTGCTAGTTTCTTCTCTTATTTTGACATAATATGGATAGTTTCTACTTTCTATATAGCATTTTGATGAGTGGGTCTTAAAAAGAGAAAACTCCTCACTTTTTATCTGCTGGGTACCTCTTTTGCTCTGCCTACATTGATAATTTTGCACAATCATTTCACTCATCTTACTGCATGTTATGTTCCTCTCATTGACAGTCGACTGAAAAGGTTCTAATTTTGGAGTATATGGACGGAATTCGTTTGAATGACCTTGAATCCCTAGAAGCTTGTGGTGCTAACAAACAAAAGATTGTTGAAGAAATCACACGGGCCTATGCCCATCAAATATATGTTGATGGATTTTTTAATGGTGACCCTCATACTGGTATACCCTCTCTCTTGCTCGCTCAACCACTGGTCTAGTGTTTGCTTACTAGTAGTATAACAGGAAGAAAGGAAAAAGAATCTCTGGCTGTTTGCCTCAGAAAAGGAAAGAAAAAGAGAACGTGTGCCCAGATTTTTCCTTGTTGATGTGTATTTTACACCTACTGATATTCTTTCAGGGAGCTATTTCGATGAATGAAACTTGATAATGGGTCTGAAATTGAATATTGAAACATATGTTCTTTCTCCCATTTCTTTACTTCACGTTTCTCCCCTTTCTTCTATTATATTCTTCCTAATTGTGTCCTACATCGGAATCATTTTACTCTGAATGCTTTTGTGTTGGTTGTGTTGCAGGTAATTTTCTGGTCAGCAAAGAACCTCCACATCGTCCAATTTTGCTTGACTTTGGGTTTACAAAGAAAATATCAAGCTCTATGAAACAATCACTAGCTAAAATGTTTCTTGCTACTGCTGAGGTTTGTGAAAATTTTCCTGTCAGGGTACTGCCAATAATTCATTGGAATCATAGAGAATCAGTGTAACAGATCTGATGATTGAATGTGTTAACCAATAACATAATTTTTCTTGCAGGGACAGTTTTCTGTACCCCCCTATAGCATATTGTTTACCCTGTCTCTGTCTCTGCCATTACTCTGTATGCTGAACCTGTTGCTGGTATTCCATATTTTGCTGAGACTTGCTCAAAAGTGCACATTGGTCATTAAAATCAAATTACCAGTCAAGTATAGCTGAGAATTATCCATTATTTTCATAATCTTTCACCACCATTTTGCATAAAATATGCCAATTCAACTATGTACAATACTGTTGGTTTTGTCATTGCTCCTATGTGTTTCTATTTTCTACAATTTTTGTTTAATTTTGCATTATTAAGTAAATGATATGCTTTCTCATCCAGGGGGACCATGTTGCTCTTTTGTCTTCCTTTGCTGAAATGGGACTTAAGCTGCGCCTGGACCTTCCAGAGCAGGCTATGGATGTGACCAGCATATTCTTCCGTGCCTCAACACCAGCAAATGAAGCTGCTGTAAGTATGCACTGCCTGCTTCTAGAGTTCTTTTTGGATATAAGCAAGTCCAATCTTTAATGGTGCTTCTGTAAAGGAATATGCTAAAACTTTGAATGAGCAAAGAACAAGAAACATGAAGGTGCTACAGGAAAAGATGAATCTCAGCCAAAAGGAAGTTAAACGCTTTAATCCAGTATGTCCTATCATAAGGTTTTAATTCTATCAATACATTTCTTGATCTTCTTATTGGAAATTTCATCAAAATTGAGTAACAAGTGTTGGTTCAGATTGATGCATTTCCTGGTGATATGGTAATATTTTCACGGGTTGTTAATCTTCTGAGAGGTCAGTAACAGAATTTTTACACTGGTAACTTTTACTGTAAAATCTTGTGCATTTCTTTACTTTTCCTTTGATGTGGGTTTAGGGCTTTCTTCCACGTTGAATGCTCGCATAGTATATCAAGATATCATGAGACCGTTTGCCGAATCTGTTTTGCAAGAGTGAGTCTATCCAGAACAAATGTGCCAATTTTTTAACTCTTTGTTTCTAGTTCATCTCTGTTTGAACTGTAAACTCAATTTCCAGAAAGATTGCTAAGGGACCATCAGCAAATGCACAGTGGATCTATGATACACCAGTTCATTCTGAAGTGGAGGCAAAGCTGAGGCAGATTTTAGTTGAGCTAGGGAACGAAGACAAAATACTCGGAATCCAGGTCTGCTTGGTTCAACAATTTCTGACAAAGTAGCATGAATGTAAAACTTAAGAATAACTTGTTAACAACACTAAAATTAATCCTTTAGTTAATTTATACTGCTTTTATGCTTTTTATATGGAAAAGATAACTATCTTATTTGCTGTTTATTTTGGTTACTTTATCAATTTGATTTCTTAAGGTATGTGCCTATAAAGATGGAAAGGTTATTATTGATACTGCTGCTGGAGTACTCGGTAGATATGATCCTCGCCCTGTACAGCCTGATAGCCTTTTCTCCGTATTCTCTGTAACAAAGGGCATCACAGCAGGAATGTTACATTGGCTTGTTGACAATGGGTATGTAGTGGTAATTGAATGAAAGCAAAGCCTTTTTTGTGTTAAAATTTACTGAACTGTTAGGCAAAATATTTAGTTTATTTTTTGATTAATTTTCATGTTGCAGGAAACTTTCACCTGGAATACTGGGTGCATGATCCTTCCTAAAAAAATAATGATACAAGCACTGGTTTTCCTGCATAATCTATTTCGAAATTTTGGTTATATGACTAGATGATTTTCTTTTCTAGTTAGCACATAGAACTATTTGCAATTGATTTTTCATTCCGTATATGATAATCTATTGCCATGCATTTGTTTTGGGTCAAAAGTTTGTGTGTTTGTGGTCCTTGCCAGTTCTTAGATAGGATATCATTTTTAGTAGGAGTAATTCTGCAGAATATGAAGTAATTTAAGGTAAACTTAATGTAAAATGTGAGAAAAATAGTGTGTACTGGGGAGATACAGGTGGGTCAGATATTCTTGATTAGATGGTCAGGTTTGATCTTTAAGTTTTCCCACTTATAAGGAAATTTCATTGCTGGAGTGATCTTGAAAGTTCTAGAATCCGAGGATTACTTCCATATTTGTGGTTTGTTAGAAATGTCACACACTGTCTTGCAGAAAACTCAACCTCGATGAAAGTATTGCTAATATTTGGCCAGAATTTGGAACAAATGGAAAGAATCTCATCAAGGTGTGAAAGTTTATGTTGTAAGACCTGCTAAACTTGTCTGATTACCACTGAAGCTCTATATATGTTCGCTTATTTGTTTTTTTCTCTCGTTTAGGTCCACCATGTGCTTAATCATACAGCTGGATTGCAAAACGCTTTGGACAACCTCAGAAAAGAAAATCCTTTGCTACTGACTGACTGGGATGAATGTCTGAAACAGATTGCAATGTCAGAACCTGAGACAGAACCTGGCCAGGTGCAGTTGTATCACTTTCTGTCTTTTGGCTGGCTTTGTGGTGGAATAATTGAGGTACAGTCCCATGCTCAAGTGTTTGAATATGAAAGAATAACGAAGCTGACATCTGCATCTGTTTTTGGAGGGATTTTTGATTTGTTCTCCATTTTAATGATGTGCTTAAATGAAACAGCATGCTTCTGGGAAGAAATTTCAGGAGATCCTTGAAGAAGCATTTGTTCGTCCTCTCAACATTGAAGGCGAGCTATATGTTGGAATTCCACCAGGTATCTGTTAAAATCTGTTTATTCAATGTTCTTGCTTTGCTAGCATAAATTCTACAAAGATTTGCACGCACAATTGTCCTTTTTCAAGTTGACATATTCTCTACTTGTTACTCCTTCCATGGATAGAGTTATAATGCTCCTATAAATTGTAAATTCAAAGTTCCTTTCATGATTGGAAGTAATGCTTGTTATGCGTCTCCTTCAGGTGTGGAATCTCGACTTGCATCGCTGACAATAGATAAAGATGATTTTAGCAAGCTATCAAAAATTGGTAGTCTCTCTGCAGTTCCCTCCACCTTCCAGCCAGAGAACATTTCTCAACTAGTAACTACACTGCTTGCTTTGTCTAACATGCTCAACATTCGTCGCGCTATTATACCAGCCGCTAACGGACATTGCTCAGCCCGTGCCCTTGCACGCTATTATGCAGCTCTTGTTGACAGAGGCCTCGTCCCACCACCTCATTCCTCATTGTCCACGCCACCCCTTGGTAGCCACCCCCACATTCCGAAATTTTCTTCAGAGATTACCTCCAAAATGCAGAATGGTAAAAAGAGCAAGGCAGTGGGTTCTGCTTCAAAGAAAAAAGAAAATGGTTATGAGCAGAAGACGAAGCAAAGTAAAGACTCCAAGGACAATGGTAGTGGTAGAGAAAGTAATAGTGATGGTTATACCAGCACTAGTGGCAGCAGCAGCGCCAGAAACACTAGTTCACCTGACAATAGCTCCGCATCCAGCAATGATTCTCGCAAAAATAATGTCATCTGGATCTTTAATGACCCCAGAATTCATGACCAGTTCATGGGTACGGGTGAATACAGTGATCTAGTCCTGCCAAATGGGAAATTTGGATTAGGGTTTAAGAGATTTAGTTCAAGTGATGGATCCTTTAGTGGATTTGGACACTCAGGTCTGGGTGGATCCACAGGTTTTTGTGATATTGAAAACAGGTTTGCCATTGCAGTTACCTTGAACAAAATTTCATTTGGGACCGCAACGAGAAAAATCATTCAGTTTGTTTGTTCAGAGCTAAATGTTCCATTGCCGGACGAGTTCTCAATTCTTAGTGGAACAGAAGCTGGTGAAGAGTTAAGTACATCAAGGGCTCTCTTTAACTGACGATCAGAACGAGTCTTCTCATTGTTTAAATGTATTATTTCCAGAACTACAGATATTATTTATACTGATCACGACTGTACCAAAAGGATATTTGTAAACATTGACAGCCATTGTTTATAAGGTTATACGTGCAGGTGCTCCTCTGCACACATATACAGCCATAAATAACTTGATTTACGAGATTCACTGGTGGGATTTAATTCGTTCAATGAATTAGATTGTTTAAAGAGTTCTTTGGTACTCATTTTGAAAGAAGAAGAAAAAAAAAAAAACACACTTGGAAGGCAATTTATAATCTTTATAACTCTAGATTAACCTCCTTCACCACTCTGTGGATGGCTCTCTACTGTACAGTAGCTTCTCAGCACATGACCATGTCCATGATGAAGCTCAAGGTCTAGGAGAGTTCTATGTTTCTGATTGCTCAAGTTGCAGAGTTGTGGCGGCGACACCATGTAATTGCAATGACAAGTGCATGATCTTATAAAGCTGAAGTCAATCGTTATTAACTTGGAAGATGGAATGCTCTCGATACTGAAAGCGTTATGCAAAACTGAAGGTATTTTGCTGGCTGCTTGATTTCCGCATTGGGTGCATTACTCTTCCAAAGTTTCCATGCCTTTTTGCAGCTCAGGTGAGCCGGAGGAAAAATGCAGTGGAGGTGGCAGTCATAGCTTTAAGTAAGAAAGCAAGATTGTGCAGATTAAACCACAACTGTAAATTTTGTAAAACATGAAGCATGAATGGATGATTCTCAAAACCATTTCTTCGGAAGATTATTTTGTACCATTCTTGGAAAATTTATTTTTATGCAACCTCATATTCATGGTTCATATCTAAGAGTAAATTACATGAAATTTTCTTATGAATACAGTGATTTTGGGTATAAGGGAGACTGGGAATATCTGGATTGTTGTAGTTTAATCATGAGCATGTATCTTTGACATTGTATCCGACTGGATTCAGTAATGATCGGTCCAACCCTTTTCTGTTTCGTGAACTGTTCTGTGTAACAGTGGTCGGAAAACGGAAAACTGGATCGGATTTTGCAACATCTAGTCATAAAATAGAAAATTAAGGCCAGTTCTACCTAATTCTATCCTATGCAAAGCCTCGTTTCGGTCTTGCACATTGAGTCATGGAATTATTATGCGTGTCAGGAACTTCATTTACATTTATGCTATACTTGATTTCTGTTTTCGTTAGTCTTTTCCTTTTGATTCTTGATGGACCTTAGCTAGAATCTTGCATCAGCTCTAATCATGACCAGTTTCGATTATCGAGAACTTTTGTACAGTGTTGCTGTAAACAATTTTGCTGCTGAAGAACGGAATTAGGGGAGTTCTAGGATTTACCATATATGTGCCAGAGACAGCGGCACACCAAGCAAGCTTCAACAGTAGTGTACTGGTAAGAAAATTTTCTTCTAGGCAGGAAAATCAAGATCCTTAGTCAAATAAAAAAAATAGTTTAAAAAATACAAAATTAAACTAGAAATTCAAAAATAAAAAGAAAATAATCAAATTAGCTCAAAACAAAATCCTCCGAGTTTAAATTAAAGCTTTTTCTATCTCGATTATTGATAGCCGATTCTAAATAGAATTTTTTTTATGAATTCAAGTATTACCCAACAATTAAATAAAAAATTATAAATATTTTTATTAAATGAATTATTTAGAATTACAAGACCTCTTCTTGGATTCATCATTCTCATTAATATATAAATGAGGGATATTTACATGGTCCAGTTATAGCAGGCCTGCAACTAAATGTTCAGAACCATCATATCCTTCATAATTACCTACATCAAGATTGTTGTTGGCTGTGTCATCCTTGAATTTGATTCTATTAATTAGTTGGATATTCTAATTTGAAGAACGACTGCAGCTTCTCTGTACTTAATTGTTTGGTTAGACTACATGTGATTCTTGGCGTTATGATCATAACATCATGTTTGTCACTGGTTCTATGCTCACATTCTTAACTTGAAATGCTTGCTTCGATGGTGGTAGACCTATAGCTTGGAGATCTTGTTTTATGGAACTTTTGAGGGCTAATACTTCATCATTACCACTAATTTGTCTCCTGCATTTCTGAACCCGTCTTGTGATTCACAGGCTTGGCTTTGTAATTAATGGCTTTTGCCCTTGTTTTATCAACGGAACTACTCTCTCGTACCATGAAAAAGAAGGAAAAAAACATAATTAACATTTTCCTGTGGATCAAAGCATGATGGCAGCATGGCCAACCATATAATAAATAAATAAATAAATAAATATACAGTAGTGACAAACAGAAGAGAATAAACAAAGCAAGAAACAGTGTATTAATGGCAATGCACGTGATTTGAGCAGAAAATGCAAGAAGAAAACATTATTGAACTCTTAAAATATGTAATCAGAGAGTAATAATCTTAACAGTACAGCAACAAAACGCGGTTTCTTCCATCTTTTGTGCCCTCAGAGAGAGTAGGAAAATCATTTCTCACCCAACTGGTGAGATTTGCAGGGCATTTCAAAGTTTTATCAGATATTCAAGGGTGGATTTCCATGACCCTCCAGGCTTCAACGAAGGTGCTGGCACTAGAAAGAATATCATTAGCTTGTACTAGTTGGCATCGTGAGGTAGTAGATTCGTAGTACTTGATGGCTTAAAAATCTTAAATCGTAATTTTGATGAGTTGTTAGCTGGTTTTCATGTCACCTTCAAATCTTATTACTGGGATTTTGAAGTTGAGTGATCAAATCATGTTGGCCCAGTTATGCCTTCAAAACTGAGAAGAAATTGAACCAATAATTTCATGTTCTCGCTACATTTAAGAATTACATCTATTTTATTTTTCTTGAATTAGGCATAACCAACACAAAAAAGACATTAACAAGTATAAGTAGTACGTAATTCTATTAAATAGGGCCAATATAAAAAAAAACTCAATTATAAGTAATACATAATTACATCGAATAGAATCACCATACAAAAATCTAATTTGAAATTTTATTATGGGATATTTTCTTTTCAAGTAATTTATATCTATAGAAGGTTTAAATATTTTTAAATAAATCTAAATCTAACCCAAACCAATTAAAAAATCTGAAAATAAAAGAAAAACAATAAAAATCATAAAAAACTAGAAAATTCAAAAAAAAAAAACAATAAAACTTGAACAGTTGAATGGAAAGTCATAAGTTTTTTTTGTCAGGTCAATCACCCTTGGTGACCCACACCTCTTCTTAGGTACCTAGTTATGGTAAATCTAATATATATATTGATTGATCAGAACCACCTGCTTCATTTCCACCTGTATCATTTCTCTACTTCAACTTAGGCATGCTACTGCGAGTTGTTGCATTTACATTTTGAGGCATGGGAAAAAATCCCAACACATAGTTGAATCTTGGAATGGCATGCACCTCATTTTGAGAAAACGAATGGCTTGATCGGATCTGTCATTTATTTTGCTAATCAAATGTTTAAGAGTTCAGAAAATTCTTGATCTACCTTCTGTTTTTTTAGAGTCAAATTAATTGCCTTTTACCTGTGACTGCATGCACAGAAGACTAACTGAGGTAAGAGGTTGATACACTGAACCAGATTTAATAAATACAGCATGCACGGTGAATGACCGACCAACAATAATGCAAGAGAACATGCCAGCTTTCTCATGTAAGATATTAATCAGATCAAATAGAAAATATTGAACATAAAATGGGAGGGAATATATGATGGCATTGGAGTGAATTTGATCAACACCAAGGGTTTTCTCTAAGAATTCTCACTATATAAGAAATGGACAGTAGAGCAGTGAAGGAAATCAAGTTGTTTATGATTATTTATTTTGCTGCAAAAGCAGTAGAGTTATCAGTCCCTTGACCGCTGTATTTTCTCGGGAATCCTGTGAATTTAGAGTCTGTTAGTAATCTTGTATTCCAATATGATTGGCATAACTGGAGTATGCAGCAGATTAGTGCAAGCACTAGGAGTTTCAGGACCAAGCTCATCAACTTGTCTTCAAACAACTCCAACTTGCAAGCAAGAAAAAGCGCGCCAAGCCGATGAGTTGATGATCCGGGCATTGACTGCTGTGTTTGGAATGGAAAACAATGGGAAAATAAAGAAGGAGAAAGCGCGACGGGTGGTGGAAAAGCTTGGTTTGATATATGTTGAAGCAGGAGGAGAAGAAGACCAGGCTATTTTTGACCTACCAGGTGGTGTAGACGATGAAGAAGTGCCTGTAGAGGAGGTGCTGAATGGATTGGAAGATGGCTCAGATCGCCATCAATTGTTGCAAGAAGCCTTCAAGATTTTCGATGAGAATGGTAATGGATATATCGAAGCAGTGGAGTTGAAGAGAGTGCTGCAATGCTTGGGACTGGACAAAGGCTGGGACATGGAGCAGATCCAGAAGATGTTGAAGGCTGCGGACTTGAATTTCGACGGAATGGTTGATTTTAATGAGTTTGAATTGATGATGGGATAAGATCATAAACATAAAAATTTTGTATTTCAATGTCAATTGTATATTCTTTGATTTCATCATTTTTCCGAATAAAAATGTTGGATTCCTGTTTTATCAGCAATGATTTCTTCGTACTTTCCACTCAACTAAAAGCTCTTCAATTCCAGATGCAGCAATCAGATTAGCAAAACTGAAAGCAATGACTGTTAAGACTAATTGGTCAGTATAGTTCGTATAATAAAATTTGTTAGCGTGGTACTTTTAAGTAGAATCATTAGTTTTTATATACATATTTATTATTCATATCAAAAAAACAGCTGTAAATATTTGTGTAATCATAAGATAATTAGCTTTTTATAATTAGGCCGAAACTATAGTTAATAGTAGCAGATTTTATGGAATGTAAATCAGAATTCTTTCTATTTAATGAAAGAAACTCTCATGAAGGGAAGTCATTCAGCCAAATTAACATAGTATCAGAGCCACACTTTTAAATCTGCATTCCAAAGTCTTGCCTTAGTTTTTCTTGGGTTTTCTTGATTGAGTTTTGGTTGGTCCTAGATGCATAGGGCTCTTGGTTTCTTTGTTTTTTTTTTTTGGATTTTCTTTGATTCTTGGTTGTCTTTTGGGTTTTGGATTTTTTTTTATTCCTCTTGTTTTGGTTTGTCAAGACAATGACATCAAACAATTCTGATTTGTTTAGTGTTCGATTCACTAGAAAGAATTATTCCACTTGAGAATTTCAGTTTCAAGTATTTGTCACGGGGAAAGAATTATGGGGTCATGTGGATGGTAGTGATCCAGCTCCTACCGATTCTACAAAGTTGCTTCAATGGAAGGTCAAGGATGCTTGGGTAATGTCTTGGATTTTAGGATCTGTTGATCTTCTTATTATTCTTAATCTAAAGCCATATAAAACAGCAAAAACCATGTGAGAGTACCTGAAGAAGGTTTACTATCAAAACAACAATGCTAGACGTTTTCAATTACAAAATGATATCTCTAATTATTCTCAATGCAATCTTTCAATTCAAGATTATTATTCTGGTTTTCAAAATTTATAGGTAGAATATACTGATATTATTTATACCAAAATACCAGTCGAATCTCTCTCTGTTGTTCAACAGGTCCATGAGCAAAGCAAGCGCGATCAATTTTTAATGAAATTGCGATCTGAATTTGAGATTACTTGCTCAAATTTAATGAACTGAGATCCTTTGCCCTCCTTGAATGTTTGTTTTGAGGAATTACTGTGCGAAAAGAACAACGACTCGTTACATAAGGCAATTTCAAGCAGGACAATTCAGCTGCAGTTGCTTTTGCAGCACAGGGAAAAAGAAAGGGTCGGAATATAGAAAAGTATCAAAACTCCTCCACCAGCATAACCTCTCTCTAAATCTCCACAAAACCTAATGAGTGATGACACAGAAGTCATTCTCAAGCTCTCTCTCCAAGTACTCCATCAAAGAGCTCAAAAACCTCTCTTCCTCATTGATTACTTACCTCAATGATGTTAACTCACAGCTCTTAGGCTGCTGCTATAAACGATTCTTTGTTGGTACATGAAAAAAATCTCATCCCAGTTTTCACAAGCAGCAAAGTAAGCTGGTACAAAAGATTTATTGTCCTCAACACAACGTAGGAATATAGGAAAAACAGAATCTGCAGATATGAACATTTCGTATAGTCTATTTGCGTCTTTGAAAAACAAACAGAGAACCTCTTGAGCCCTTTCCCAACCTGATCTTCTCATCAATATAAGTGATCTTCAACTTAACCTCGCTTTCTCCACCGTACTGGAACTCCAGTGATCCAACCTTCAGTTGAGGTGCCTCAAATATAACTTGAATCCAACTATCATCTAAGGCTTTCAGCCTACCTGCAATATGCACAAACGTTGAATCTAATGTTTTGACAGGATCACGTAGACGATAAGAAACAGTGCATCCCAATGTTGAATCAAGGTGAGACTTAGGCCACAAATTAATAGTATTGTTAGAGAATAATATAAATTATATCTTAGAAACTTATTCAATAACTTAAGTTTTTAAGTTAAGACATTTATTTAATATAGTGCCAAAAAGTTATGCATTCATATCTCACAACTCTGTATAAATCATATCTTAGGCCTCATTAAGAGTTTCATAGCTGGACAATGCCATGTCATATCTTTCAACTCAGTTTTCATTCATGGAGTAAAATGAACATAGACCTACCTTTCAAGGAAACCTCTCCATCAAGGAATCCCAGAGCAGAAAATGACACCTTGTTTTTGACAGTATCAGGAGCTTCAACAGCCTGAATCATTTCCTTTGTTCTAAAAACAAGACGGCCAAACGCACTCCTGTAGCCACCTCCAGGGGAAGTTGGGTTCGAACAATACACCACATCCCACTCTGATCAAAACCAGTTGATTAGTAGTTAAACTAAACCAAACCCTTAACATAATCAAAGATGAACATTTTACATCACCAAATTTCTCTTAGTACAATTATTGAATTTACCTCCAAATATAAGAGGACATCTCACTGGTTCAGCAACACAATATTTCTGCAACTCTTGCGCAACTCGAGTTACTTCTTCTTGTTGTTCTTTAGTTAGCGAAACCCCCCTGTCCGTTTCTGTAACCTAGTTTAAAGTATTACTCAGTTTCAGAGACAACAAACCAGAAAATCATCCCAAACCATTAATTTCTACATACATACACACACTCTTATAATCAATTACAACTGATAAACACATAAAAAAAAAGCATAAATTGTATCATACCTTAGAGAGAATAGAAGCAACCAAATCATCAGGTCGTCCAGTGAGGACTTGACGGTCAGAGACCGAAACAGAACACAAAATTGGTGGGATTCTGCTCTTTCTACACTGAAATGAAAATGAAACGTCACTGGGATGTTTTGAGTGAGAGATTAGGGACTTTGTTTTGCATAATTCAGGGCCTCTGAAGGAAGATAACAGAGCCAAAGAAGAAGAAGCCATGGGGGAGGGAGAGGCTGAGCCTTGATGGTGTTATATGCTCGTTAGATTTTTCTATTTTTATTGGATGGCTAAGAATTTCGGTGGATTTTGCCATGTTTGCATGGAGATCAAGTTTAGGTTCCACGTGGTGGTTCCTTGTTGGTTTATAATCCGCCACGTAAGTAGATTTTGTTTCTCCTGCGCTATCCACTTCTGTAATAATTAGGCAAGGGTTAACTTGATCAACCCGTAACTCAAGCATTAAGATAAATTTATTATAGACAAGGTGGTAGATTTGATTATAAAATCAGATTTTGCATTTGATGCGATCAATCTATTTAATTTTTCACTGTATTTTTCCTCTTTCACTAACAATGCATAACAATATTTTCCATCTAAAATCTTCATTTTCTGAGCTACCAAACACACCCTAACCAACTAACGCACACCTCACGCAACAAGACAAAATCCCTTGCATGCTGGACGGCAAGGAGACCCATAGAATACGGGTGTTTACATATCACGCCTCAACACTTTCTTCCACGTGGCAGAATCTTATCCTTTCAATCTCTCATCACATCTAAACACTATACCAAATCCAATCACACGCCGTTCAAAATCCATCACGCAAACCACCGCACGCTGTTTTCATACACAGTGAGAGGAAGTAGGCGAATTTGTACGGACTCTCCTTTTCTTCTTCTCCTCCTTTCTTCCCAGTGATGGCGCCAAGAAAGAAGGCTGAAGAGACCAAAACGAAGCCGTCGCCGACGCCTGCGACTCGGAGGTCGGCTCGGATGACTAGGAGCGCAGCTAAGCGACTTAATGCGAGGTTGACTGAGTTACCGACCGACGCGAGGAAGAAGAGAAAGCAAGGGAAAGCAGAAGAGAGTAAGAAGAAGGTGAAAATTGAGACTGAGACTGTAACCGCGACTTCCACGGAGGCTCAGGCGGAGGTCAACACGCTGGAGGAGGAGGAAGAAGACGACGAGGACGAGGACGAGGACGAAGCGAACGAGGAGGATGCTAAGGAAGAGAGTACTTGTGCTGGTGATGGAGTCAATAAGACTATTGTGATCGAACATTGGTGAGTGTTTTATTTTTTTATTAGTTAATTTTATATGTTTGGCTTGCGAGAAAGTAGAGGAGAAAACTAAAATGTCATGATAGTGGAGCTAGGGTTTGGTTAGTTGATTTCTGTTTGATTTCTGAGAAAGTGAAAGAAAGTAGAGGAAATTGAGTTGTAATTTCAAGCCCCGGGCTGGTTCTTTCATTCTCTTTGTTTTTTGTTGTGTGTTTTTTTATTGAAATTGGCAGGAGTAAAGTGGCCTTGTTAGTGTTAGAGGATTAGAGATTTTTGTTTCTAGGGTAAGTCGAAGTTGTGATTAGGTATTTGGCTTGAATCAATTTTTACTCTCCCTCTCTAGCTTTGATTGTGTTTGGTTTCCAAGAACTTGGGGGTGGGTTTATTTCGAGTAAGCAAAATTAGATTGGTAACTTGGGTGTTGATGTCTTAGTTCAATCAGTTTTGGTCCTTTTTTGAGGTTTTGATAAATAAGAAATAGGAATATTGTTTGTATTTAGTAAAAATTCTATTTGGCTGCCCAGAAAGGAAAGGATTGAACAGTAAGATCCCATCCAAGGAGATTAATTGGAATTGCTGCTTTTTTTTTTTTTAAATGCGTGTGGTTGTTTACTAGGAAAATGGAAAATGGAGAACTTAGTTCAATCAGCTAAGTTACTTGTGCTAAAAAAATGAGACGTATACTGTATCATGCATTTCCTAATCCATATGGTGTGTTGATTCTTGCAGCAAACAGTGCGATGCATTCAAGACTAGAGCTATGCAGGTGAAAGATGGTTTGTTGAGTGCTTTTCCTGGTACTCGGTGTTGCTTAATCCTGAGAAGGTACTTCTGCTGAATTTTGTAACTTCTTTACAGAGCTAATAGTTGAATATACTCTCAAGATTCTACTTGGTTTGCCAAAGCCAATAAATTCTTTGATGTTTTCAATAATCTAATGCTTTGTGTACACCTCAACCTCACTCACTGAGGGAAAAGGCGGAATGCACCTAGTCTTAAATTTTTGTGGTTGGAGCTTTTCAATTACACAAAATGTTTTGCACTTGGCTCAATTACTTATTTTTTGCTGCTGTAATTGATGTGTATTCTTCGGGATAAAGAAGCAGATTCTTATCTAGTTTTAGAAATTTGTTGTATCATGACCTTTTCAACAATCTAATGCTTTGTGTACTTGGATGAGTATCTAATTGATGTGCTCTTGTAGTCAGTACTCCCTTATGTGGGTGAAAAAGCAGATTCATGGTTAGTTGGCGTGGCTTATTTTATCAAGGGCTTTTACTTATTGCATGATGTAAAGGATCTAATTTTGAGCCATTTCGTATTTTGGCTATTTACCATGTATTATTTGAAATTGCAGTCAAAATCAAAGATTTACAAGCTTAGGTCTAAGACAATAGCGTTTTCTTGGATGTTTATGCTGTTTATTGCATATGTCGAAGACAATTCGACTTCTTGTGAATCCAAACTTTATACAATTCTGCACATACAAAATATACGCATACATGTGTGGATGCAAAAAAGAATCATGGAGATTGACATTGATGTGGTTTATGATATTAACACCAAAAACCTTTGATGCATGCATATGCAAAGATGCTTATCATTATTTTACTAGTCATGGTCAAAGTTGTGTACATTTCCTGGTTGTAACTAAGTGATTCTTGCTGATGTCAGCTGATAAGGTCTTTGATAACATAGAATACAGACAACAAGTCTACTTTGCAGAAGATTATCTGAATATGCTACTGGCATATTGTTTTGTGTTTTAACTTTCCTTTTTCATGCATATTTTCTATTTAGTTGATGTTTTTCTCCGATTGTCAACAGTCTAGAAGGAGATGCTTTGAAATACAGGAGGAGGGCGGGGAGACATTCATCAGTCTACTGGTAAAACACAACACCTTAAATATCTATTAATAGCCAATTTAGTTCTTCCATTCGTGTTGTATAGCTGATGCATTTCATTAGTTTGATTTTGTTTCATCCTCCTAAAACCTTTCGGAAAGGGCTAAATTTATCATGCTTGTAGAGTTTACATATTTTACAAAGATCAAGTGCTAAATGGTTTCTTGGAAAAACTTGGTACTTGGTAGTTCAATTTTAAAATACCTGGAGATAGCTTTGTCATAACCCATTTTTGAGTAATTTATCTTTTTTTTTTAAATAAAAAATAATAACAGCAAGAGGACTGACAATGTGGTAAAAGTTGGCCGAAGAAGATCCCAAGTACATACAGAAAAATTGGGTTGAAATTTTGGATAAATTTGGAGCATAATTATACCCTGTTGCACTCAAGATTGGAGAGACAATGCAAATTTAAGGTCAAATTAAATGGTTATTGAACAAATTTACATAAAAATTAAACCTAAGGACATAGTTAGATTTGTAATAGGCCAATTTGATTTGATCATGGGCTAATTATGTTTAAGAATTAATCTGGGTCAAATTAAAGGATTTAATTAAGTGCAAGGACTTAATTTTATTTTAAATGAGTTAAATTAATTTTATTAGGGGCTTAATTGGTGAAAAATTAAGTTTGAGAGTCCACTTCTGGCTTAATTAAGAAAATTGGAATTTTAGAAGATCAAATTTAATTTTTACCAAATCAATTGATTTAAATCAGGGGTAAAATCGCAAGAAATAAAGTTTTGAGGTCAATTAAGGGTTGAATTGAATAAATTCACAGCTAAGGATTTTTTTGAAAAAGACGCCGATCTCTCGGGACTCAATTGATTGAGATCAAGGGTGAAATTGAAGAGAATTGAAAGTTTAATGGTTAATTGAGGGTCAATTTGCATAAATGCAAGACCAAGGACCACAATGAAAAAGACGCAGAAATGCAGGGTTGATATTGAAGTTCAACGATGACAAAATTGCATAAAATCAAAAGTTTAAGGTTAATTAGGGGTGCAATTAAAAGAAATCAAAAGCCAAAGGACTAAATTAAACTTTGATTAAATCCTTAAATTAAAACCTTAAAAGCCAAAGCGACACAGTTTTATTTAAATGAAACGATGTGTTTTGATCAAAATAGCTTTGTTTTTTACCCAAAAGTTCCTATTCATCTTTTTTTTTTCTTTTCACCTGAAAAAGTTGTTGGGGTGACTACTTTTCAGGGAGATCTAATGCTTTATCTTTTAATCAAACTAGACAAACCATACAACATCATGATAACTTGACATTTAACTACACCATGGTGTGGTTCTTTCTAGCTGATTGACACCACAACGGTTGTGGCATCAGCCCAAAGAGACCAACTGAGGTAGCCTTTAACTGCCAAAATTTGACAGTTCATGATGACCACTTTCAACCAACGGTTGAGATCCTTCCCGGCTGAATAAAAGGCAAAGATTTGTCCATAATAAAAATAAAATGTCTCTCTTCCACTCCCTATAAATAGGGGTGGATTCCAGACATTGAGCATAAAGAAATTTGAGGGTACAAAATACCTAATTTTCTTCAAAATTTTTGAAAAAAAACCTTATTTAAAAAAAATATAAAAAAACATTTTGTTTTCGTGCATAAGCTGGATTCTAAAAGTTTTTCAATTGTTTTTTCATAAAAAACAAAAACTTGCACATTTGTTTTTTTTTAAAAT
>Ga0307511_10001474_pt1 | contig 24892 bp, 23 predicted proteins | sample 13_EM_MG_FD_200266 | JGI IMG/M metagenome (GOLD analysis project Ga0307511, IMG submission 200266) | Populus trichocarpa ectomycorrhiza microbial communities from riparian zone in the Pacific Northwest, United States - 13_EM | ecosystem: Host-associated > Plants > Roots > Unclassified | place... | reverse complement strand
ATGACTACTCCTGATGGGCTGCCCGACCTCGAATCACTTTTTAACCCTAACTGTGTTGCTAATTGTTTCGATATGGAGGCGGTTCCCACTTACCGTAGCCTACCCGTTGGCAATATCACTGGCAAACTCTTGCATGTCATTCCAATGAATGACGAATTATATATTCCTAGGGTGTGCTTTGCTACTGCATACATTCGCGAGCGATGTCTGTCCATTCTTTTACAACGCAGTACCTTCCATTTACAGCAGATTCTCTCTGGGCTTGAGGAGGGGGCATTGAGAGGTATCCTTTTCGAAGTGTTTGCGCATAAGATCCTGCTGCGCGGGGGAAAATTCACAGTAAGTAATAATATGAAAACGGTTAATAGATAATCTAATTTATTCATAGATATACCAATTGGATGATCGAAGCGGGGATTCATCCTCTACAACGGACATTGACCTCCCAGCCTACACGGTGCATCGTTTTTTGGGTTCTGACCCTCTTATGTCAGAGAAGTACAATATGCCAATTGCATCGAACAATACTACTGTTGATGCCATCATCCCTCCTCATTTTTTGTTTCAAATGACAACTAGCGATACTCATTCAATAAAGGTCTGTCATCTATACGGAGCTTTCTTTTCTACACAGTGGCTAACAGCTATTGTAGTGGAGTGGCTTAGAACCCCTAATGGAATCCTTTCCTGAAACTGGAAAAATAAAATTTATTTTTGTCGTTCCTGAACATCAAACTGGTTTGACAAAGAAACAAGCATTTAAGGATACTAGGAAGGAAAAGGACCGAACAATAGAGAGGACACAGAAACTACAAGGCTTTATCGACAGGCTAGAACAATGGATTTTAACGATATCATTAACGGAGGTTTCGGAGTATGTGAAGTCCGAAACTACCAAGAAGCGGAATATTAGCCTCTTTGCCAGTCGTGGAGGTGAATAAGCAGAACTAGATTTACGCTACCTCGAGCTAATAAATATTAAGTCGCGCCTGGCTTAGTAATTTGTTCGATGATGTTTTGCCAAGACCTCTGTTGTTGCTAAGAACTCTGTTGTTTTGAAAAACACTCCTCCCACGCCTGGAGTCAAACACCATCGTGAAAAGGTCAACTCTTCCACAAACCTACCAATTGACTGCAGGCGTAGTCCTGTACCCTTTTCTAGATTGCAGAATCCATTCTTTGCGTTGAATCCGACCTCCGGCAATTATGAGTGCAACTAAGAAACGTGTCGCCGAGGGTGGTCCAGCTGTCGAACTGCCAAGAGACGTTTGCCGGCTCGTGGCAAGGATAACTAAAGGATGCTACGGTAGCTATTTATTAAAAAGGAGCCTGGTATACAAGATGATGACGTTGGGACTGGTGCACTTGTGCGACCACCATTGAATGTGTCGATCAGTATCCCTGAGGAGTTAGTGAAGCTCATGCACACCTCTGAAAACCCTAGCGACTTCATTGGTAAGTTAGTCTGGTTGTAACACCCCTCGACCTCGTGGAGGAGTGTTGCAACCAGACTATTGGTAAGTAGACTATTGTCCTATTCCCGACAGATGTAGCTGATCCGCATGGAGTAGGACGTTCAGGTACGTTCTGGGCCAAGATGGCGTGGGGTCATCGTGGGGTTGCTCCGGATGAGAGAGGGAGAATATTTGATCATGTGTGTCCAATTGGTCTTAAGCAACATGTTGATGATATATCGCATGGGTTCGAACAATACCATCGCTTGATGAGAGATATCTACGAGCGTACTAAGGTTTACGGGAATCACTTCTTGACTTCCACCAATGCGGCAAAATTTATTGAAGCGGAGAGACGAGAAGAAATTATTCCCTCCCGAGACCGCTGAAGAAATTCTCATGTTTCATGAGCACAAGGGTATCGACTTCGGGAGAAGGCATTGATGCAGAGAAGAGGCGCCTGGAATGCTTTGCTCTTGATGCTCGCAAGAGAATTGACGAGCTTGCTGAGTAAGAAAATGAGTTGAAAGCTGCGGGAGAAGAGGTTCGCTAGAGAAGCAAAAAGTCTAGGAGGTGTTTGGGGTTGAAAGAGAGACAAGGAGCCGCCTTACGCAAACAGCTGAAAATTTGGGGATCCGCCTGCCGTCAGGTAATCATTTGGACGCGGCTGCGCTTCTTGGCAGAGATCGCAACAGGGGCTTCCCTACGCTTCCGTCACAGGGTGCTTTCCGAAATGCGCCATTTGTCGTGCCAGGGAATCGCGGAAATAGCGGGTATGTACAGGATGGTGGAGCTAGTGGATATAACCATTGGGGTTATACAGAATGTATGAGTGGCAGCAATCAGGTGGCCTCAACTATCGGTGTTGGTGGTGACGCACTAAAAGTTAGCTATTAGAGTTATAGTGGAGGATTGCTGTAATGGGAAGGAAGGATCGTCGGGCTCTAGTAAGGGGAGTTCATTCGAGTATATAACCCTCTCCTTTTTGTCTTCTCTTCTTATTATCATCATCAACGCCTTATGATCATCGTCTTGTCTTCAGTTCTTTAGCATATTCAGATTGTCCTCATGACTGACAGTGAGTGGACCTTTACTCTGTGTGCTTTCTTTCTCGTATTCTTGTCTTCTTTGTTCTTCAGTTGGCGGTACTAGAAAGACCGAGTTCTCTATTCCTCTCGAGGCTGGAGTTCTTGTCTTCTCTGTTCTCGTTGTCGGTTCGTTGTCGGTTCGGTTGTCCTCGATCAAATCCTTTCAGGTCCTTTTCTTCTCTTCTTCAAGTTTTTTCTGCATCCTCTTTCGATCAAGTCCCCTCAGGTCCTTTGAAAACCTCCTACGTCCTCTTAGTCTTCTCAGCTCTCAAGCTTTTTAAACTATCACACGGGTCTCTCTATGCCTTCAGTTCTCTATTCCTCTCGAGGCTGGAGTTCTTGTCTTCTCTGTTCTCGTTGTCGGTTCGGTTGTCCTCGATCAAGTCCTCAGGTCCTTTCAAAGTCCTCTTTCATCCCTATAGCCTTTTTCTCGCCTCCTCAAGTCTTCTACCTGTTCTCTTTATAAACATTCTCAGTTTCCTACGTCCTCTAGTCTTCTCAGCTCTCAAACTCAAAAGTTACGTAGAAACCGTCGTTGAATTCCTGGAAGAGGACGATGGAGAGGTTTAAGGGAGATAAGGACACGGTGACTATGGAGCAATTCCTAGATGGGTTCGAATTGATTTTCCCCTGTTTTGAGCAAATTGCCGATGTGGCAAAGAGAGAACGAGCCAAAGTCCTTGCTGTCCAAAGTAACCTAGATGGGAAGGCAAAGCAGTTCTTGTTGACATTGAACGCTGACAAAAAGACGACGTACGTCCTGGCTTCTAATGCTCTTAAGACTAGGTTCCCTACGCGTAATAACGACCTGGTAGAGTGGGCTGCCAAAGCCCGCGCCGTTACAGAGATGAATGGGTTGGTTCAGGGAACAATGACAAGTGATCAATACGTGGAGAAGGCCAATGATCTGTTCAACACCCTGGGAGACGAGTATTCATTGATGTTAGCCAGTAAATTCGTTGACGGAATTACAGACGACATGACTCGGATCATGACGGATGCTCAGCCCCTCCTCCCGCAGCGGTAGCACATGCAATTCAACGTCTCTCATAGCCCATATAGGCTTGATTGAAAGCCCAACGCGCCTTTAGGTTGTTCCACCAGCGTGGTTTGCTAGCACCTGTAAGGTATCTCTGCTTCAACCCCTCTCCCCTCGTTTCAAAAACCCTATAGGACTCACTTATTCTGAGATAAACTAAGCTCGAGTAAACATTTAAGGTAGCTATAGCATGCACAAGGACACTACAACTACTTAAGAATCTCATTATTATCCTTAAAATTACATTTATTATCCTCTATTATACTCAAGGGCCTTGCTAACAACTGAATAGAGGTAGGAGTTTGGAAAGTGAGATGGGAGTCAAAGTAAGGATATCCAATGAGTACTTGTAAATTGCGAGTTTGAAACTCACTAATGGTGTATTGGGCTTTAAATGAAGCCTATATAGGCTATAAGAGACGTTGAATTGCAGGTGCTACCTCTGTGGGAGAAGGGGGGGTGCCACGTAGGCTTGCTAAAGGGCTGGGGGCGGTAGAGGCTGCTGAGAGTACTACGTACTGACACCTAAAATACATTTAAGGCAATACCAAGAGGCCTTGAAAATATTATTGTATGAGAATAGCCGGATTATAGCTCTTACAGTATAAAAAATACTACACTGAGGGAGTGCTTTGAGCATGGGAAGTTATTTTCCACCCTTTACAATATATATAGTACATGCATAGGAATAACCTATACTCTGTACTTATAGCAGTTATATTAGAGACTGTTCTCAGCTTCTTTTGGATTTAGGGCCTTTCTCCTCCCTTTCCTTTTCTCTTTCATTCCTTTCCTGGAGGTAGCAAACATATTTATCTTCAGGAATTATTATACTGATGAGCTTGGGAGGTTGGTTCTATTGCTTGCTTTCTCTTCTTTTGTTGATCCAGATGAGTAAGAAACCTTGTTTGTTTATTATGATACCCCTGTCTAGTATTTCTGGGGTACTTTTAGGTTAAATCCTTATCCTTCTTCTGTTGCTTCTGATCCTTCTGCTAGTAGGCCAAGGAAGGTTCAGAAGCAGGTAAGGTTCCTGGATACTTTGTCTGGGACTAAGAGGGGTATTCAGAGGTGGCTGGCAGGGGGTTCATTCCATGTTTATGAAGGGTATGGTGGCAGTTCTTGTGAATAGAAGTTAGCAGATAGGCTATGAGGGAGGGGGGACGCAGTTAGAAGAGTATATAAGTCCAGAGAATCTGTCCAAGAACTGGACAATGATCTTGTGATTATAGAGAAGAAGAGGAGGATCTGAAGGTTTTAACCTTATGAAACCTTTCAATTATATTCTGTGGCAATTGATCAATGGTAGGGGCCAAATCGGGACTGACCACTGTGACTTCCCAAAAAGATAATCAAACAATGCCAGGGAAAACAATTGCAGATTGCCTGTTTAGTGCTGCGATGGGAGACTTTATCGCGCGGTCACCCACCGCAGTACTAGCCTGGCGATCTGAAGCTTAGATATGGCAGAGCGGACGGGATGCCTTGTATTCTTCAGTCTATGGTCGTAGATGTCAAAACAAGTGGATATGCACAATAAAACCATGTATGTTTACAATATGTCAAATACCGCCACAGGTTTCACATTCTGCTCGTAACTATCCCAAGCAACTACATGGTACGCTGGCCACTTTATAGCAAGATCACCGTTCACTACCCTATGCTGCGCCTGCGCAGGAGCCGAGCCGACTGGAGCCGTTAGCTCGAACCCTAACATATATGGTAAAGGTTCGCACCTGCCTTGAAAAATGAGTAGCCGTCTCGTGCCCAGGCCTAGCTCAGAGTTATCACCAATATGCTAGTACTTCCTCCGGAGCGGTGACCTAGGCCTGGGCAAGAGCCGATCGAGCTCGAGCCCGGTAGCCTTACCGGAAGCTAAGATTTCGGCGCCGAAATACGAGATAAAGAACCCATTTCTCACCTGTTGACGCGAATTTTCCTGCTTCTCTTTGATTTTCATAGACTGAATGTCTGTGGAACGTCGATCTAGCCGCACTTTGGCTAGTCACGTGTAGCTCACCCCAGGCTCCGCTCGAGCTGGCTCGTGCCAACCAGACTACTAGGACTCATGTTGCAGCTCAGCGAGCACCAGTAAATGTCAAATTAATCCGTATGCTATAGTATTTGCATCACACGTAAGGAAGGGTCAATCTCAGGTGGCTTTTGAACTGCCCCAAAACGTTATATGTTGCGGGCATGTTAGATTTGAGGCAGTGTATACCTGGAAAGCAGAGGATATGGGGGCATGTGAGGAGCCCGAAGCCAATTAATCCTATAGCAATAGCTTCCGGGCGATGCAGGGTATATAGTTACAACCTATTCATTTTGTACTCACTTTGGCCAATGTCATAAGCACAAAGCCTAGTGCTGATGGATGTACTGAGGTATTCCCCAGCTATTATGTCTCTCCGGCATTTATAGCCAGTGTAATCCGTGTGAGCTGTAGTCGGCTTCATATTGGTTCCCCGACCGGAGGCTCAGTATATCACACTTATATACGCACGCACGGATTGACTATTGTGCACGAATCTACCGTACGCATCTCACGCGAATGCAGCAGCGGTGCATGTGTACCTATCGCAAGCTAACGTGGAAAGCGCTGTTTTTTGACTATAAATCTCATTGAATTTGATATGCTCAAAAACCCCAAGGTGTCAAGTGGGGTCGAGCTGGCGCCCGGAGCGTTCAGGCAAACATCAATTCAACGCCTTCCTATCCCAAGTAGTTATCGAAAACAGTCAAGCTTTGAGTTGACTTTTGCTATCAGGTAAACCCCGCGTCACACACCCGACGCCAAATGGCAGACCAGCTTGCGAGAGGCGCCACGATGTAGTATCCAGAAGCCCCTGAGATCACGGAATGGGGGTTGAAACAGGCGCGGAAAAGGAAGAGGGTGGAAGAGAGAAGAGTGAAAGGTGCGGGGCAGAGGAGGGTGGGCAAGTGGAACAGGAAGGCAAGAGTCATGTACGTTCAATGTTGGGCCAGGGGGGGCAATCTCACAAGCCTGGTGGCACAATATTGGACAGGCAGACGACCCTGAATGCCGGAAATGCGGAAGATACATATGCGGAGACAGGCAAGCACGTATCATTAGCCTGTACGCACAGGGAGTAGATAGGCCGGAAGTGGGCGACCTGGGAAGACATGGACGATAGGCAGAGGTGGGCAAGGAAGGAAATGGATGAAAAAGGATTCTACACTGTTGATTTGGTGAGACGTTTTCTCTAATATCGATCTGCGTTAATTCTGCGATTGTTTGTCCTGGGGTGGGCTAGACGGGGAGTGGCGGCAGAGGAACATCTATAATAGGGGAAGCACCGCAGAGGGTGCGGCGGCGGATGAGGAGTTATTTCTGTTATATTTATCTCATAGGCTCGGGAGGGAGGACGTTTATGTAGCGTAACGAACCTTTTAAGGGAGGGAACGGGGCGCCGCATAACCCTAGGTTGATCAGGCTTATAGACTCCAAAAGGGTGGGGGACGAAAAACCCCACCCGACGCCCGTGAAGGCTTGTATTTGCGAAAAGACCCGAGACTGTGGCATCCCCCATTTCTACAGTACATGAGCGGATCACCATTCCACAAAAGACAACGTTCCGGCTGTTTTCTATCACGGCATCTATGCCGGACCCACTGTCCCCCGATATCGCAAATGGCCCCTTACTTCCACAAACGATCTCATGATATTGTCTTCATCGACCACCCCGCAACCCTCGCTGCTGACGGGACCGGTGGATTATTTGACGAATATTTCTACCTTCTGCGTATCCACTTGCCCGGCTGTCCAACCGGTTGCTGCCCCATCTTTAAAACATGTTTTATTGGGCATATCCTGAAGGTCCACGGCTTCAATGACATGGCCACGGAGGTATGTGGAAGATCAAGATTGCAGGCTATTCTCAGGATCTCTTCGAGCTTATGCCATAGCCCGTTTGTGCCACAGAGTGAGGGGTAGAGGCTCACTAACCCCCAATCTTCTCGCCAACTAGGGATATCCCTTCCAAGCTTACCAGGAACAACATATACAAAAGCCTGTTCTGCTGCATGTACCCATGGACTGGCACTGGTTGGATTTAGATGACCCAACCCTTTCACTTGGTGGGGTTGTTTTAGGATTTCTAGCCGCCCTGGGGTGGTGATGCCCACCAGCTCCACATTCTCAACATAATCAGGGCTTTTGGAGTAGTTTTCAAAAAGATCGATGGGCAAGTGTTTCCCGTGAGGAGGTAGAGCGGGCTACAGTTGGCCGCTGCCAGATCGGCTGTTTGTCTAATATATATAATGCAGCTGGCCCTTTGACTTCTGGTCCCACGGCCGGTCTATTCGCAGCTCCGACCCGAATCCCATCTCTCAGGGCGGTTGCCCCCGGTAGCCCAGGTAATTCCGTCAGGTACCTGTCTCCCTGAAGAACTCTACCCCAGCTACTCCGCTCTCTAGGAGGTTGGTCGCTCCCGAGACTGGATCTGACCCAGAAGCTCCACCAGGCAGGTCTCCAAATCGACCTCTCCCCAGAAAAACCGGTAGTGTGCCCTGAAGGGGTTCGAGATCAACTGCCTCACCGCGACTAATTAACACCACAGCACAAGGAACAGCAAAATCGGAAGTGGACCCTCTGTACTCTTAATACAATGAGGCCGATTGGGGTTGTCGATACCTCAGAGACGATTTGGCAGGGGAGGGAATTGAGTTCTTCGTCACGTCCTAGGAACAGAATAGCCGTGGTAGAAAGCTCCCGTCAAACACCTGAACATGGGGCCTACGGTGGATCCGCTCCAATATGCGTAATTCATTTATTGATCGGAGCTATGTGAATGTCGTTTAGTAACTATTCTAGGTAGGATATGGTACTTGGGTATGAAGCTCCAACGACGTTCCAATGCACGGAGGAAGTGACAACCATTGTAAATATCTAACCCATACTGCCTTAGTCCCCACTCTAGAGCACCAAGAAGGGACTCTGTAGAGTCATCGCCGCCTGATGCTGCAGCAGTACCGCCAACCCTGGCAGATTTTGCAACAACGATGTTGTCTTCCATCGCTACTGCTGGGTCTGTGTCGGTATTCTCACCAAGGGGTTCATCTATAGCCCCCCGAGGTCGGTCGAATAATGTAGCCATCCAAGTTTATAGGATATGTTGACTGGGAGAGGAAATCCCGTATCGGGAGCGGGGTACATAGCATGATTTGGCTACCTTGTATTGACCGCCAGCGAGAGGAGAAGTAAAGCAACCTCCGCCTAGAACGGAAAATGGCGTTAAATACGTGGGGGTTCAGGCAAAGCTGAGCTGCTCAACTATGGCCCCAGTGGTTACAATTAAATCTCAAATACGTGTAAAGATATCTAATAATCTATTAGAGTCATGGGGTACATACCTGGGCAGGTTATCGTTGGCTACTTCACCTGGTCTTTTTTCCGTATTGTGATCCGATCCCCCTTCCAGAAGGGCCGACCCCTTATACCGCCCATTCACCCCTCAAAGAGGTCTCTCAGAGGTCTTTGGCTCATGTTCCTTTGATTCCTTCCACTCTGGGCTCTCCTTTAGCTCGAACTCGGTCCCAATATAGTTACCGCCATGGTGATCCGTATCCCTGCGGTGATCCGCATCCCGAGGATGGATTGTAGTCGTGGTATAGGTTGTGGTGTAGGTAGCAGTGTTTGATGCGAATGATGAATCTACCTTGGGGTGAGATTGTGGTTTCCATATATGAATAGGACTTCCCCACATTTTGACCTTATTTGGCCTATGGATGGCTAGGAGATGCAGAAATCCTGCGAAAACCCGAGTTCGCCCCTTCCCGACAATGAATCACCTCCCCGTGATGTATGGTAGTGATGGTTCCAATGTAAGCTGTGGCGTCGGTCTGTTTGGTCCTTGGGACGTAGGTACTGCCACAACGCCACCAACATACCGGCGCACACGCCACCTCACCAACTCGCCACCACCACCACCACCACTATATGCAGAGCCAACACCGACCCTGGCCTGAATCAGATTCGCTGGCGGGCCATGGCCTTTCATGTTGGGTTTCAATAGCGTTGCCTCGCTACAAGATATAGACTATAGAGCTCCTCGGAACAGGGCCCGAAGAGTAGTCATACATCCGTTGCCACAGGAGGGCACACGAAAAAGTCCAAGATAATTCCACCGACGATGACATCACCAACCAAACTGCTATTAGCCACCGCCGAGGCGGTAACACCTTAAAAGCCATTGACATCACAGCAGACTCACCACCAACACGAGCATACGAAAACGCAATAACAATAGTCAGTAGGCACGCAACGGTTGAAGGTACCAGCTGGGAACTTAGGGAAGGAGCTACCACTCACAAGACGAATAGCTTGAGCAAGGAACCACTCCAGGGAAACCGAGTAGCTATTTTTCGCGCTGATCCCACTAGATGCAGGGAGGGCGGGTATAGGTAGAAAACGATAACGCAAGCACGACAACTAGAACCAGATAGAAAATATAGGAGCACGCTGGGGCCTGAAAGGAGACCGTCAACCAAGGAAGCTCCACTCTTCCATGATCATCTATGTACTTGAAATAGCCCCGGAGCGTATCAACAGTGAGGATAATATCCGCACTACCATTTTTTATTATTTACAAAACTCATTACATACCCGGATGCATATCCCTTCGAGGGCGTATGTTGAGCTACTGTACTTAGAACTCCCATGGATTCAGCGTACGCTCGACTTAATCTGTCCCACCGGCAGAGAGAAAACAACTAGACCCTGTGGTCCCAGAATCTCAAGACAACGAAATCCCATTACCGGAATCTTTCGCGGGACACCAGCAGGTAAGGGGATCTGAATAGTGTAGTGTGTTCCCCAATCTTCCCAATTTGTCAATCGTGGACTATATGTTGGCGTGACCGTCAACCATTAAGTAAAGGCGCCCTTGGCAAAAACAGCAGTCTATTTCGTTAGTATTTACCCCTCTTTCGCTTCTACATTTCTAGACCTTGTAAGTATTCATCCAGTGTCTCCTGACATTGACTAACTCAGTGCCTAGAAACTCTACACAACCTCTACCTACTCCCGAAAAACCTTCTACACACTAGGGTTCTTTACCAACCCAGTGCAGCTAGTGACCGGCGTAGTGGGCAATACTACATACCGAGCAACTCTACCGACCAAGCAACCCAACATACTGAGCAACTCTACTACATACCAACCCCCACATACCACTGAGCGACCTCTCAACTCAAGTGGCTAAACGCCCAGAATTCAACTCTCCACGCCTATGCCACTGAATCCCGTGAAGCAATTGTTGCCATAGGTAGCTAACCCAATTACTGCTGGCTAGTGAGCTTATAATTAAGACGAGTAGCGTCCGGTGTATTAACAGTGTAAGCCGATAGAATTCGAATATCAGGAATCTACTCACTAACCAGCAGTACAAAATTGCGTTAGCTCCCTATGGCAATAATTGCATCACGGGATTCGGTGGCATACAATGAGAAATGTGTAGAGTTACATTCTTCGTTAAGACACAAAGTATCCAATAAGCCTACTCGCAATCCCAAAGAACCTACTACTGCCCCTCCTTTGACTATCGGATGTATTTATCTATGAACCCTGAAGAGAGCGACCAGGTCTCCTCGACCCTACACGAATTGACGCATCTAGAGTCTATGGATACCCCGAAGGAAGAACACCGGGTGTATTTGTATTCGATGTGTGGAGATATGGGCACCGAGGAGGCAATGATGAATGCCGATTCACAGGTATCCTATGTGAAGGACGTGTACTCAATTTGCGGCGCTAAGGTTGAAAGTTCAAGTATACAAAGGGAAGGTGGGTATGATAATGGAAGGGATATCTAGTGTACATGGAATATGTGCCAAACCTCCACCATCCACGGAGGCATGGTCACCATCAAGAAGTATCCAGGGCTTTTGAGATTCACAACCTTTTTTTTTTCCCATTTATTACGCCCTAGATAGCCTTAGGCTATGCGGCAGCCTTGGAACCTTAGACGGTTCCTTCATTTAGAGAGGCCGACCCCCGAGAAAACTAATTCATACGTACAAACTGTGTGAGACCGGAATCCGCTGTCAGAAAAGAACGAAACCAATCGGGGTAGAGAAGTCATGATATAAGCCAACACCAAAAGTTCTCCATCACCAGTAACTGCGTTTCAATCTTCTCCTCCCTCTGTCGAAGTCGTAGGCTTCAATCGGTAGCCAGCGTCCCCTCACCTTTAGATGGCTCCCGAGTGCCAATTTCCTTTCAAAAGACACCACAAGGGAGATGGTGGCTTTACCCGATCTCCGCATACCCCAAAGAGCCAGCGTGCCCCCATTATCCCCTTCACTCCAACGTCCTATATCGTATCTGCCATGGGTCTCTGGCAGGGGACCCCATGGATAGCTTCGGCCTCATCCTCACACCCGGATAAGTCTTGGTACGCAGAATGGTCTGACCTGTGCTTCATCACTATATCCCCACTGTCCTTGGCTCTCGGCTTCCCTTTCCTTTCTCTGTACTTCCCCATTGCCTTCTCCACCTCTTCCAATGCCACTTCCGTCTGTGTGCCGTCATCCACCTGTATTACTTCGCCTCCTCAGTATAGTCGGTCTGGGTGGCGATTGTTACCGTCTCGACTGGTAGTGCCTTACCCTTTGCCTGCCACTTCTTCCTCTCTGCCGACACTGCCTTCCCTGCCTTCAACTATGCCTTCTTCACCGCCCATACCTTCCACTTCTCCTCTGCCTCCTCTGCCTTCCGCTCAGCAACCTGCAGCATGTCCTTCATCTGCACTGCCTGTTCCGCAAATATAGTTACCACGTGAGTGTGTTCCACGAGTTTTCCAACTCGATACCCTCCCCAGTTGTAAAGACTTCACTTCGCTCCCTGAGTCCTGCAATAATCCCATCTTGTGCCTCAAGCTTACCCTCCACATCATCTTGCTGTCGGTGGAAATTATCCCTCTGCTTCGCAAGCTTTCGGAATGCGTCAGAAACCGATTGTCGACCTTCTCCATCCACAGTTCGTTTCTCACCGAGAATTCTGAGCACTAGTTCAAGTTCTTTCATTCCCTCATCTGTTTCCACCAGCACTGAGTCCTTGAAGTCGACCACATGTGTGAGCAAAATCCCGCAAACCCCCTTCAACTGCCGTCAGCCTCACCAGCGTCCTCTGCTTCCAATCATGGCCCCATTGGTCTACGATAACCTCAGCTTACTGTCGAGGGTTGGGCTTCCCCTTTGATATCCAGGGACCACCGTCGTATGCAATGGTCCTCATCACTAATGTCCCTACGAGTACTTTCCTCATCGTACTCCTCCTCAGAGTAGCACTTCGTGCTAGACGCCATTTCCATGGTATGGATCTTGTCTACTAAGGTCAATAACTGGGCATTCGATATCGTCATTCTATTCACCGGATCGGATGCCGACACCACCGCCAACTTCCGCTCCTGTGATATCTGCCGGTTTCCAGTCCTGACGGCTGGAGTAGGTTCAGGTGTTGGTAAATGAGGTGCATTACCCTCCGGAGTGCGGTATGTATCTCGGCCTGTTGTCTAGAGAGGGGGCAGCCATTGGTTTAGCTGCTGCCTTTCTTTTACCTTTTCCATGTTTTGGCATCCTTTCCTAATTCCCCAAAGAATTGCGGAGCCGCGACTCAAGGTGATACCGAGAGCTTACGCTGCTACGGTGTATGTACCTATAGGGCTGCAATGTGCCACTTTTTCCTGTAGAACCCCCATTTGTTGGCACCCACCAATCGATTATCAAGATCCAACATGCCCACTTTGCCCTTAGAACTCCCAGTTGTTGGCACCCAGGCACTTGCTTAACAAGATTGCAACGTTTGGGAACTTGACCCTCGGGGGGATTCTGTAATTCTTTTCAAAGTATCACGAAAATTAGATATCAATGATGTGCTCGTTTCGCTCTATCGAATTCTGTCTACTCCGACGCCGGAAACTCTCTGTCTGTCGAGATAGACTAAGTGGGCTCGTCCTGCACGGTGTTATCGGTGAAAATCTAATCCTATTTTTCCTAGCAATGGTTATGTCTAATATGTGTTTGGGCGGTTTCCCGGTGATTTGTTCTGGAGATTATTCACAGCTTTGATTGCGGTTGAGATTCACAGCCTAGAATCCCGCACTTTAGGTTGCAGCTTTCTTCAATCTTCAGCCCCTTGCTTAGGTAGCAATATTTAATTTCGCAGGGCTCCATGTAAAAAAAATCTGCAGCATCAAAATCCGGAGGCAGTTGCCGCTCAAGATCCACCTGTGCCAAAAGGTGTTGCCAATATCCCCACCCTCAGCATATATATACCGTCAACTAACTCGCTAGGTATGCGGAGCGGAAGTACCTGAGAAAAATATTGCATGCTGAGGGCACAAGGGGTGACTATATTACCACTTTCCCATGCAACCCATACCAATCAATATGTCGGACGTGTTGGTACTTTCAGAAGCTGACATAGTCTCGAGAATGTTACGTCGACATCACAGCCATGATTCGAAGAGACTTGTTATCTAGACCCTTCTCAATGTTTGATACGCCGCCATTATCCTGACTCTCAGTACTAAGCGACAGGCGGGAACCAGATGCCACCCGATACCAATGGCCCGACGGTCTTAGTCCCGCATGCTAATAGCTCAGGGCCTAGTTCAATGTTCGAGCTGCTGATGCCGTGGGGGAGGCTCGTTGGTGTAATTCCCCGGGTCAATTATTCTTTTTCCACATTATTACTCCCGCAATTGACTTCGGGGACTACGAGTTCTCGCCGGCCTGTTGCAGTCGTTTTAAATATTCTATCAATTGTGCTTTTTGTGCTCCTCGTGCTCTGGTGCTGATTCCTGATCATAACATTCCGTCTCTTGCCTCTGTTTGTACCGGCATTGTCATGAGAAATCCCAACGGAGGAAGAGAGTGGAGACCAAGGTTCTGTGGAGGTCTGCCAAAGTTCCTCCGCAGTGATTTCTTAGGTGACTGCTAGTACTTGAGAGTTTTGCCAATTTCACTTTGCCAGTATGTCCCTGTCTCTTCTGGGGATATATCGATGCGCCCCTGATTTGAATGGGTAAGGGAAATCAGTATATGTGTTAGGAAATTAATTTGCAGATATCTATGACCATAGACTGAAGAAAACGAGGCATCCCGTCCGCTCTGCCATATCTAAGCTTCAGATCGCCAGGCTAGTACTGCGGTGGGTGACCACGCGGGAATCCCTGGTGTTGTAGATTTTTTCTTTTTCCCACTTCTCGTATGGAATCTGAGTAATGTATTTATGGACGATAAGATCTGCAAGTGAATATTTTTTAATTGTTTTTTAAGTAGTCAGTCGCATGGTGTCCCGCGCACTCCTTTTATGCAGCGATTGGCACCCAGTTAAACATGAATGAAATGTATGAATCACAATGAGTTGACCGCTAACCGGATTGAGCATAACAAGGGAGATATTTACATAGTCTCGTATTAACATACATCGCCAGACTATATCTATGTACAAGATAGAAAGCCCATCATATCTGGTATGTTCTCGTGTGCCAATCCTGTCTCCATGGACGGTAACTGTCCTATACACAATTCTTATCGTACTCTAATTTGGGAGGTATCCGGATCTTGTGAGCCAACTCAACCTTAAAAAGATTTTGCATCAAAAGTTCCCTAACCTTGCTTCCTTTCTCGGTGGACTAGTAGCTGTTGAGAAGAGAATAGCTGAATGATTGGAAGAAACATGGAAAGAGATTCCCTTACCAGATCCATGTCTTGATTAGTCTGGTTATGTCTTGATGGGTTTGCTGTAGTTATTAAAGCTGAGAGGCGGTACACTAAATAATTTAACTAGGCTACCAAATATTAATGAGGTCTCTAACCACATAGATATAGCCCGTTGATGTATGTAAATCGGTCGTGACTATGTAAATATCTCCATTGTTGTGCTCAATCTGGTTGGCGGTCAACTCATTGTGATTCATCGAATTCAAGTTTCACTGGGTGCCGATCACTGCATAGAAGGCGTGCGCGGAAACTTCCCCGCACGCACTGTGCATATAGCAGAGAGAAAGAAATGCACCCTGTTGTCCCTGTTCTGAACGATACGACAATCTCGACGATTTGGCAATCGGTCCACCGATTGGCCAACGGGGCGCTATTTACAGTTCGGTTAACCGAACCAGAATAAGTGCATACAACCGGACTACAATAAGTTACGCGTGCAGTATAAATCTATAGATGAATTGTGCAACCGAAACACCAATGACTATAAATAACATAAAAGGAGGGAGAAGAATATGTGTAAAAGTGGCATCATTTTATTTTTAGTTTTTATCAACTCATTACTCGCATGCATAGTTTTTCTAGCATATGACATGGGAACGCATCCCCAGGTGGCGACCCAGCAGGATGATCTAGCCCCTCGACCATTCCAGTTGCCCCATGTTCGAAATCTTCATTAAGTCCTGGCATAGTTTACATTAATAAACCTATAACTAAAGTAGCTATAGCCAGTGAGTGGCAGCAAATATACATAGTTCAGATATCAGACTGTATGCGAGTGGTGTGGGCAGCACTATGACATGAATTAGCCATGGCCTGTGTTGCAGGTAATAGAAATATCCCTAAAGTCATTAGTAAAGATCTAGAGGAGCAGAGTAGAACATAAGATTGACAGTTCGGTTGGGCAAACGATTCACCAATTTTCCATATTCGGCAATATATCCAATTCGGCAATTACTTACTCGACTTCCCTTATCAACCCCCGGGCCATGCCGACCCGCTAACTAAATACACACAAGCCTACCTGCCCTATGTTGCTACCTGAGGCTCTAAGGGAGCGTACCAAGGCCGTCCAATACCGGGGATCGTCGTGGAGCTACAGAAATATCAGCATGCTGGTTAAGCAGTCATAGGTACCCTCTTGTACGTAGATCGGTATCGGATATTTGTATGGGTTTTGAAAGCGTAGCGCTCTGCATGTGGTGGGCTGGATCAGTAAATACAGAAGGTTGTTCCTAGATCACTTGCTCATTATTGGCAATTTAGACGGTGTAGCCTATGTAGGGCCTTAATTGTGTTAATTGATCTACTCATTGTAGGGATAGTTTACGATGTTACGGAACTCGGGGAAGCTCGAGCTCAGGGTAATTTAGAACACTACATTAGATATTTGTGTCTTCGTTTGATAACGATAACCGTGAATGAAGTAATCAATGTGGCGTGTAAATTAAATTCGGGGAGTGAGGGTATTTCAAGATCGTGGGCAGGAATGGAGCTCAATACTTTGCTAGATTGAATTGTTTCTCATGGTTGGACCATAAGTGGTGAAGAGACCCCAGTCACTGTCCGCCTACCGTCTACCATCTCAGAAAACTCGCTGAGCCCTATCTAGGACCCATTATGGGTATCCCTCTCAGACATTAGGTTCTCGCTTCATCTGCAGGCGCTCGCACAGTCAAATGAGGGTGTTTTTTTTATATTTCCTATTTACTCATTTCCTCATGCGGTCCCAATAGGGGGAAGATGATGAGCCAGTGGAACTCCGCTGGATTCAGGCAGTCAAGTTAATCTGGCGGTCACCGGCGTATGTACATGTGAGATCTGTGTGATGAAGAGAAGGTGAAAAATTTCAAAGAATGGAAGCATCTGATGAAGAGAAAAATAAAAATAGATAAATGGAATGTCCTAGTGCCCTCCCCCCCCGCCTGTCTCTTTTTAGGAGCCCCCTGCCGCCTCTCGCCTGTCCTAGACCGCCCACCCCCCCGTAGAGATAGTTGAATCCTTGCTCTACCACATCCCATGGTCGTCATCCCCTTCCTACACCCATATTGGTCCCCCAATCCCTCCCATGTTGTTGGTGCTCTGAGGTGGGCTCTGGCCCTCGTGTGAGCGGGGCAGTGGAGTACTGTGTTCTCCGTCCTTTGTGTGGTGGCCGCATCTGGTGCATGCCGTTGACTCGTTTTTGTGTATATGGTGAAGCCAGGAGCGCTTGGGCCCTTTATAAATTGAAGATGTAACAATGCCTGCCTCAGTGCCCCATTGCCCCTCCCATCATTCCGCCCCACGGATTCCCCTACCTATGACCCCACACACCTATCCAGTGCACTTCTACATAAGTATATATATAATATCTGCGCCTCATCACTCAACCCATCGTCATCCCATTAACCATCTAACTGAAGAAATTCAAACCCTACACAAAACATAAAACACTAATAGACAAATTTGGGTTCCAGACAAATACCGAGGGCTACACCCTGTGACGTAGGGAGGTCATTTATTGCTTTGCCCCTGAATTTTCTTGCCGAGGGGCTGGTGGTGGCTCAGGGCAGTTATGGCCGCAGCGGCCACACTTTGGGACCCCGAGTGGGACGGAAAAGCAGCACTGTTGGCAGTACTTGACTGGTCCTCGAGTATCTAGGGCACCGTAACTGAGCCCTGGATTGGGGCTGGGGTTTGGGATACGCTGAGGGATCGGGAAAGCGGTACTTGGCCAGATGGCTCCGCAGCGCTCACACCTGGCGCGGGTGGGGTTTAGGAAGGGGAAGCAGCATGCATTGCAGTATTTGGTCGGAGGAGCTAGTTTTTTGTACATGATGTTCCGGAGGAGCACCGTTGCTAGAAGTTGTTCTGGTACCTCGGTGAGCGCGTGGGTTGAGTGAGGATGGAAATTTTTGATGTATTTGCTGTGCAGCACGGAGACTATGGAGAACATAACAGGGAAGGTTGCAGCATATATATACACCCCTTGCCTGATTTGTGTCACGTGGTATCGAGCGGTTAGTCAGTTTTAGGAGAAATGCTTAGTTGGAGTCCACGACACCAACTTCTGTTTAATATATATTTTCTTAAGCCAGTAGTCGCGGTAGGGTTTCAATTATGGTCATGCCGATTGACAAAAGCATGTAGAGTGCATGTTTCCTTTCACCAGCATCGTGGCCTGCACCATCGCTCTTTACACGTCGCAGTGGTTCTCCGAAACGGTATGAGGCCTGTGGGGGGGAGGCTCTGCTTCCGTGTGCGTTGCAAGAAGATAGCACTTAGAATCTGAAGCCAGAACCCGTAAGTCTTACCATAGCAACGGGAGAGAGAGACATTCATTGGTCAGGGACTTTGGGGTGGTTGGCAGAAGCAAGGCTCAGGACAGCAGAGATCTGCCATGCGAGAAGCAAATTTTTCCAAGTTGTAGCGCAGGGCTTGACGTTCGGTGTAATGCACGGCTTCCAAGTAGACAATATGCGTCCCTGACATAGCATCTCCACTGGGGAGTTGCCCTAATATATGACTGTGAACCCATTAGTCCCTTGGGGAATTAAGCACTCAAAATGTTATGACCCCAAATAATGGGTAGATTGATTCTAACACAGAGCTAATGGCTTTAGCGAATCTATACGGGATTGCACCAGCCCCTTGGCGTAACTATTATCATGTTTCTTACAGTAATATGCATTGGTAAATGATGAACCCTCGGCTGGTATCATGAGACACCGTGCTAGTGATGGAACAACGGCCCAGTACTTGAGGAATACCTCGCGGGCAAGTGAAAGAAGGTTGGGTCTCCCGTCGCCTCGGAGGAAAAGCTTTGTTGCCATTGCACACCGGACCTTTTCACCCAAAGAAGTTGTTGATCACGCTCTCTTGCCCCCTGTCGCAGTTCCAATCACAATTTCTACACTGTAGGAACTTCCCGCTGTGTGTGTACCTGTAGCTTACCTCAAGGGCTCGGTCGGCAGACAAGGCAACCGGGCTAAGGTTAGATTCACGAATACCTATATGTGAGCCAGAGCAATATCAGGAGTTCATGTTGTCGTGTCCCACTCTCGACTTTTTCCTTCCCTTTCGTGACGCCGGGTAGTATAGGTGGTCGGGATATACAGTCTGCAGGCAGGGATTTACATCCATCACCAGGAGGTACCTCGGCATGTAGTCCACCAGGCGGTGACAGCAATAGCAAAAGCGGAATTGTGAATGTGAGGACAGATATGTTACGAGTCTCGCCTGTAATATTCCTCCAATTTACCTACCTGCGTGGGTTTGCAGATTTGCTTGCCTGTTCCTTGATCCACCTGGGTTCCCAGTTGCCCATTCTGGCCCCTAGCTACATGGGGCCGCATACGGGTAATGAGTATTTGAAAATAATAAAAACGCTTTCCGGGCAGCTTCCCGCATAAATGTATCACCCAGGTTAACGGAAGACATCTATATCTAAAGCTGGTCAAGATACTTCGAGGGGATTGTACGCTTCGGAATATGGAGCCCGTAAGCATGAGGTATCAAATCGGGGAATCGCTATAATCAATAATTCACAACTCTCCGATGATAAATATTTGTACACACGGAATTGAAGGATTCCAGTAAAGCTGCCCCGGACACGACATGAGCACCCCAGCAGTGGGAGTAGAAGGGTCTGTGCCATCTCCTCATTTGCAGAACGCGCCGCCCACAACCTTTTTTCGTCTAAACCTTCCTCATGCCGAGCATCCCAAAGGGGGCCTTGTATGACACCCGCTCCAGGCTGAAAAGGTTTGTCGTAGCAACTCGCAACTTGCAAGTAGACTCTTGTCGTTTGCAATTGTCCCCCAGGACCGCTTTGTGTATGTAACATGGTTCTTCGCGCGGTCTGGCGAAGACCCCCGGTCCTTCTACGAGGGGTTGTGCAAGCAGACTACTGTCCTTCAGGTTGCTACGGAGTCTCTTCTTAGCTCGATTTCAGCTTTGCTTAGGAAACCAAAACTTAATGGCAGGGAGTCCCCACCCGCGGTCCACAATTGATTTTGGAGATTTCGCTGGTAGCGAGGCTGTTTTGTGTCAAATATGCTCCCCCATGCTCATCGCTACCTGAAGTCGTTAGCGCCTCTCAGGTATGTAGGTAGATTTGTAGAAGGATGAACCATATGTGGTAAGGGATGGAAATCATATCTAGTGCAGACCCAACGCTCGTGTGCGAAAGCAATATTAATGGGAAAGCAACCAAGTCATTGTCCTAGGCCGCCCTCAGCTGAATTATAAAGTGTACTGAGTATTGAGCGAGCAAGTGGCAGATAAGGGATACTTACACTGCATTATATCCTCTGCAGGCATTTATTATCGATTGCCGCAACTCATAGATTTCTTCCATGGACGTACTGTGATTGTGCATACGTTTCGGTGAGCCCAATGCCTACTACTCTTGAGTCCTATCGGTACAGCCGGTCAACCGGTCAGCTATGTTCTCTTTGACTAATTTACCCTTACCCCACCATGGATAGCTGACCGGTTGTACCATAAGATACTGTAGTTGTAACCCCACACGGCTTGTCTCAGACATCTAGATCTCACTTATGAAGCAGTTTGAGATATATTAGTACCATATACGATACCCTGAGGGTCCGCACAAGCATATACGGTCTAGCATCTAATGGATAGATATAGAAGCTATGCATTATTGAGTGGAACATTTTCAAGGTGCCTTTTCAAAGGTGGCCAAATTGAACGGATATCGACGCGGAGGCCAGCCCCGTTACTAACTAGGTTTTGCTTCTCGATCGGCTGTCCAGGCATTGGCGTTCAGGAATAGAGTGTCATACAATTTATACGCAAAGTCACCAAGGCACGCGAAAACGACTCCAATATGATAGGGTCGATATAAATTTTCGTGACATTCCCCCATACAAGAGAAATCTTCGACAAGAGTTCCACATCTCTACGCCCAACGCTGCCACTAACCCCGTTACGTGTCATTTTACAGATAATTTGTTTGTAACATACATATTTGTGGCGCTAGCTAAGAGATCCGCTGTCTAGCGGGGGTTTACCAGCTTTCTTAGCGTAGATCTAGTTCTTCAGGCACGGCACAAACTACTTTGACTAGGGGTACTGTAATTCGGGATGCGTCTTGAGGGCGGGGCCGCCGGTTTTAATAAGGCACAATCGAACCGGTCTAAATGCATCAATTCAGTCAGGACACTTTTGATGGATTTTAGCAGGTTTATCCGGAAGTCCTCGCCATAACAAAAAACCCGTCAGCTGGCTGTGGTGCATTGTAACAGGATATCCCCTTAGAAAGGATGCATTTAGACAGGTTCGTCTCAACTATATTCATGTGCTCGGGATGAGGGGAAGTCGGGTTGTGCGGGAGCCCAGGGGCAAGAGCTGTGGAGCGACTAGATACCTAGCTTCGAAAGCACTAAACTCCACTTATTCTGTCAGTTCTCAAATGTCAAATAGAGGCGTTCCGCACCCTAGCCTGGCGGACAGTGCAACTTTAGTCACACTACCTCCTACCCTGGTAGCGCTAGATGTCCGCCAGAAGAAGAGTTTTACAACCTTGCCAGTCTCAAGTAGTCAGTGCGGTACCGGTATATCAAAAATGTCAGCGAATATCGGTTCAAAATTTTCAATTTGCCTAAATCCGCCATTTGTTGTTTTTAGCCGGGTAAACTAGGTGTCCGCCGGGTAAGAAATATGCTATCGATGGCATATCTTTTGCCCGGCGAACATCCCACCCTGGTCCCGTATACTAGCTGCTCACATGATATGGTCTGGTTGCTGTGGATACAGGCCGCCTGGTCAGGGTGCGGAATGCCTCTAATATCGTATTGGTTTTACGATAACTGGAAAAAGGCTGAGGCATGAGTCAAGCTTTGCTTTGTACAGTGTCACCCATTTCCGGGTGTACCTGCATACCTAGAGACATTTGCATCTGATTTTGTCAGCATATCGGACACACATCAGAGTTAATACATGCAACAGGGGCCCAGTGCGTGCATTGGCACATGTACACAGCCGAGCCTCGGGTTATTTGCTAGTGGTGTCTGGGACCTTTTGGTAGTAGTCTCAGACTTGCTACGCTGAACTCCACCTAGACATCGATTTCAATTAACTTGTATCTCTATGGTGGCCTATGTGGTGGGATAATGCCTTCATGTCTCAAGTTGACTGCACTATTACCGACACGGAGACGTTAACAAATTAAAAACAAGGATAGTTTGACGGGGGTCCTCATTGTCTTTGATTTCGCCCCTTTCGAAACGCAAACAAAAGCACTTACAAAACATGTGTGGGGTTATTGAGGACTATTTTATGTTAGAATTTATGCCTTCAGGTCGCTTGCGAGAACTGAGATAATATGGGAACTGGCGTAACCAATTCTTTTGTTCTAGCGTGATCTAAAATAGATGTGGCTGCCGCGGGTGTGCTATGCTCTTGCTCTCTATATTGAAAGTCCTTACTCGCATGGCGTCCAGTGGAGCGACTCCCGAGGCAATTGTACCATTCTGCATGCACCGGCGCCGCGGCAGTCCTAGGGCAAAGGCAATTACTTCTGATGCGGGTGCAGGATGAGGCTCACAGTACTAATCGAGACCTGCATTTTGAGGAGCAGAGCGTGCCTGCTCCACCCTATATAAGGAGGTTTCCAACAATCGATAGCTGCAGGCGACTACAATGCATTTTGGGTGTCCTAGATAAACACTTCATCGGCCGCTGCCGACACCCTTAATGTTGGGAACCTACATACATCGATATTATGGGTTCCGTCCCACTTCGGACTGAAATTAGGACAAACCTAAGTTCGTAAGCGAAGCATGGGTTCAGTGTAGGTGAGGCATATTACAGGGTTATCGAAGTACGAGGGAAATTGAGCGTAGCAAGGGTTAATGGCGATGCCACGTGCAAGAGTAACAGCAAACCTTTCCTCCTAAAACCGCCGACGAGCTTATCTGGTGTCCACAACTTTACGAATGCCTGCCTTAGATACAGGTTTTATTTTGTTACACAGATTTTCCAGCCCCGGATACCGGTCAGCCTGGCCAACGACGCAATCCCTGTCACTGGCTATTATTTGGGTGTATGCCGAGTGTCTATCTTCACTGAATCACAGGGCCAGGGTTCCTGATTGAGGACCCTGCGAAGCAAGGCTCAACAGCAAAGAGCCCCCCAGAGGAGCGGGAGGATGCAGTCGAGAGCCAGGAAAGGACGGAACACCAATACCGAATCCCCAACAGCGGGTAGAAGCACTCTTGAGTGATTACAGTAGGACCCCACGCTGAGGGCTATATACGCGTTTCCCACTGAACTCGTTGGTATTATAGGATTTGCTAACCTGCGGAGTCGCACGTAGAGCAGCACAACTGGTCATAGTCGGATCGCAATGTAAAAAGCAACAAATTCATAAACAAGATAATTGCGGCGAAAGGAAAAAAGACTGGATGGAATGCAGTATCGGAGGTTGGAAAATACATAGTGGAATCCTAGGTCTGAATCAAGATTGCCACTGCAATATATGGCACAGGTACATGCGTAAATGAATTGATAGCGCAGGCCCGGAAAAAGCGCGATGAATGTGCGTGGGCTGTGCATCGGGGATATAGGACCAGGATATGCCCCCTAACGGAAGCGACCGGGGTCGACTGCACTATGTGGGTCGGCTACACAGAGCGTGAGACATCTACTGTGCTAAAATGTATGTCCATTATTCAGTTGAGTTGAAATTTGAAATAGGTCACCTAGACACATGAATGAAACTATACTGCGTGTATAGGGTGGTGGGTAAAACATTCAAGGTACAATTTAAAGGTGGTTAACAAAGAGGTCAAAAATCTATGTGAAGATGGTATTCTTAAAACTTTAATGCCTAGATCGCACGGGAAGGTCGCAGGCGATGCGGATAGGCTATGAGGAGTACACGAGCATTGCTTAAATAGCTAGCGCTTCATAGCCTGGCTCACGCTTGAATGATCTTTATCAGCATTGACAATGTTATTCCACTGTCAAATCTGGAGAATAAGTGCCCGCAGAATCAGCGGCTGTATCAAGCTGAACAACAAGGGGCCTACAAGGAAGATCAAGAGTTAGTGGTGCCTGGGATAGTCCATGATAGTCGCGCGGGGTGGTGGTAGACGAATTTTTAGGGTGGCCACAGCCAACCTAGGGACCGGAGGGAGGGGTCCCTACAAGCATTGCTCACGGAAGGGTTTGACGCAGCGCGGGATAGACACCATCTTCCTTAACCCCGCTATGGTGGTCAGCCAAGGATGGTCCGCATTGCACTATGTAACTTATCACACGATTGTTTCGGATTCTGGGAGCCATTCGTCTCGAAGTGTGATAGTTTGGCTACTCATAAATCTTGTATGATCAGAGTATGAAGCGCAAGTTATTTCCGCAATGCTCTTGCAATCATCACAATCCCCATCACCTGCAACCTAAGTTCGTGCTGCCTAGGCATGCAAGTTTCAAGGATATCATTTCTCATAAATATTTCTGATCTCTTAGTTCACCCCCTTTATATTGCCTTGAGTCTTTTACCTACCACCCCATACATAAAGCACAGGCTCACTAATGTGTCTATGTGATGTCTATTTTGG
>Ga0307511_10001473_pt1 | contig 24893 bp, 28 predicted proteins | sample 13_EM_MG_FD_200266 | JGI IMG/M metagenome (GOLD analysis project Ga0307511, IMG submission 200266) | Populus trichocarpa ectomycorrhiza microbial communities from riparian zone in the Pacific Northwest, United States - 13_EM | ecosystem: Host-associated > Plants > Roots > Unclassified | place... | reverse complement strand
CCTCGCAATTTTCTAGGATAAAGCAGAGACCTCCAACTACAGACTTGAGTGGGGGGAAGGCATCCGCGGAGCTCCATGTCCCGCGGAGGAACAATTTGACCGCGGCGGACGCAGTGGACTTCCACCGGTCAAATCCACTCTCGTCTACATTGTTCAGTTTGTTCTGGTCGGAACCAGAAACCCCTTGGACTTGATTTGGAACGGCAGAGTTATCTACGGTGTCTGGAGGAACTGTCAGAGACGGAATTGAAATGACACTTTTCACGTACTGTCGTGTCTCCCGCTCCGCGGGATCGATGGCGTGGATGCGGGTGGCTCATCGACCCGAGCAGCTTCCCTCCCGTCGGCATTGCTCCCTTCTTGACTGTGTTCACCTCCCACTGCGCCCTCAATGACGACCTCCGGATGGAGATGCAAACTCCTCTGGCTAGCTTCGCCCCCTTCGATGTCGACCTCTCTCCCTTTTCTGTCGTTTTCGCCCCCGGATCCCCCATCCCGTTTTCGATTACCACCTGGGAGTTTACCCTTCAGCTCTTTGAACGGTTTTAAGATAGACTTTCGGAAATCCATGCTGGGGCTAGGTCGGTGTAGATCGTGATGAGACGGTGAGCGGCTGAGCTGGTGGTTTCACTTCAACTATATCAGTCTGCGTGACTCAAGCGCTGCGGCGCGAATAAGGGCATGCATCATCCCCCTCACGCACGAGAGCAACTGCACTCCCTTCCGGTGCCACTCGCCATCATGGGAGGTTGTTCGCCATGATTGACCCGTATTATAATGATGTTCACTTCTGTCCGAGTATCCCCTCCCCCATCGATTATCTGTCTATCAGTGCACCGAATGCGACCAGCGTTTTTCGCCGAACCCACCGCCGGTCCCATCGTTCCTGAAGTTCTCGTGAGAGGGAACGAAGACCATCGGAGCCTCACAGAACCCGCCACTGACATTAGTATTGGACCCCCCGTCCATGAGCGGTTCGCCCGTGAGGCACTCCTCGCGTTGGCCACCGTTCAACACCCTTCTTTCTCGCTCCTTGTCCTCGCCCCCAGGCGCAGGGAGAAGTTTCAAGAGTCCTCCAATCCGGTGTGTTGAGAGTTCTATTATTTCGCGGTCGGCCATCGCTTGCTAAGATAATTGCGAGCAGTTGAGATGAGATAGGGAGGTCTACCCTACATCCCAAGTTCCAGGGAGAATAACAAAGCCTTCCGTGACGGTCTGAAGCGGAGGGGAGAGGCGGGGCCGCCGCCTGAGGATCTTTTTCACCACATCGGTGGCCGCCTTCGTCGAGGCGTACGCGGCAGACTTCGAACTTAACTCGGTTTTCTCGTTCGCGACACTTGGACCGAGAACGCGACCCCAGCGGGAGTGACGCGTGCTCTCAAGGTTTCCGTGGACGACGTTTAGTTTGCGCATGTATTCCCTTGTATTCCCCACCGCATGCAGAATTTGAAACGCCTCCTCCCCATCTGATGACCCAAAGTTCGGTACGACCAGAGATGGTGATTACCCGTGAGGTGCGGGGCGAGGTTGTCGGGGGCATAACACGAGCCGAGGTTGTTTGGATACGCCAAAGACGGGGGAGCTGACCCCAAGGTACGGTTCTGCCGGAGACTAACCCAACAGATCGGTTTTGATTCTGACACAAAGACCCCCAGCCATCGCTATAACCGCTCGTGTACGTAGATGATGATGGAGGGGGAGGCGTAGTTCGGTTTCGGAATCATAAACTCCACAGCAGCGAACTTAACTCCAGGGAAGGGTTTCTTTCAAGCCAGTCTGACCAAAGGGCAGAAACCTTCCCATGTCTCAAGATCTCCGCCGAGACTTGCAGACCGCACCTCACCAGACCGGAAGAAGAGCACGTTACGACCAAAGATCGGTAGCAAACGCAGCAAGGACTAATCTGAGCACGGAAAATGTCGAAAGAACATCGTTAGTTCAATCCCGCCTGACGGGAAGGCCAAGGTCCTCGAATGGCCTTTTCAGGTAACAGACCGTCTCGTCCTCGACAGTGTGGGTTCTGGGTCCGAGCGAGGAGGGGGACGAGAAGCAAGTGCGTTCTAAGCTCAGATCATCAAACCACCTGATAAGCTTATCCGAACTCGACTCCTTGGTTATTCGATCATCGCCAGACGCGGGACCTATCCCGGTTGAGCTGTGGTGATTGTGTTTGCGGTTTCGTGAAGTGTGACCTGGTGGGTCACCTCTGGTTAGTAAGTTGCAATTGTGAGCCTTGTCCTTCGATTCCGTCTTAATTTGGGACGGGCCTCCGTACTAGTACTTACACCGACTGCAAACCCAAAAACGACATTGGGGGTTCTAAACATGCTCGGGTTTCACTGAACTTGTGAGAACCCTCATCCTTGAACTGGACAGTCTGGTAAGGTCGCGCGACGTCAAGTACTGAGGCCAACTTCGGTGGGAAGGCGTTGGCAGAAGGGCCCGCACGGACTCCCGAGACTTCTACCCATTCAGTAGACTGACCGTGCATGGAGAGGAGGCTATTTCTAGCAGTACCAGCTTTCGAAAGATGCTAAACTCGAACTTCTTTTGCATACATATATACGGTCACAGGATTTAAGTTTGGATTATGTACAATCAGTACCAAGCTATGTATAGGCCAAATCGGTGCACAATTCTCGCCACCAGATGGGTCAGACTGGAATGTAATATAAACACAGAAGCCAAAGAGGAAAACACTCGATATGTAACAACAGATGCATCAAGGATCTACCGACTCTAGAAGGGAAGCTATAACCGCAACCCGGCACCCCGGTTGGCAAAGGTATCGACGACGGCAGCCTGAAGGTGTCCGTCTCTAATGGCCTCGTAGATCCTGGTGATATTTTGGCCGATGGTCTCGTCATCCCCACCAGGCATGCCGACCACGTCGTCAATACCGACGTGGTTGAACCGCTCGAAGTTCTCCTTGCCGTGCATCTTGATTTTCAGCTCTATCCTGACGAACTCGTACACAGTCCTCGTCTTCTGGAGGTACTTGCTGGCTGGGGCGGGTCCATGAGTACCGTCGAGGAATTCCCTTGTAAGTTGGGTGTAGAGGGTGGTCAAGCGGCAGGCGAGGGAGGCACGGAAAGTGGGGATACTGGTGATGGCTGCAGTCAATGGTGGGACGGCCAAGAAGTAGTTGACGAGTGGAATGGTGCAAGCCTCGGCGACGCTCTTCATCCTATCAACGCAATCCATGGTAGTGGTTTCGTCAAGTGTACCCATGATGGCTTGGAACAACTTCGCGTAGAGGATCGGGGTGCCGAAGTGCGCAACCAGTTCCTCGTTGAGGATCTTAGTGACCCCTACAGAGAATTCGGCTTGCAAGGCGCGGAGATCGAGCGCTGTGTAGAGTGCGGCGATTAAAGTCAGTTAACGCCGTTCATAGAATGAGCATCGAGAAAAATTGATCAAGTGACCGAGGGCGGGGATAATGTGGAAAGGTGTGATGGGTGTGTAAACTCCCCAGGTGAAAGTGAAGAGGGGCAAGTGGATCACGCGTGACTGACCTTGGCAGAGGGTATACAAACAACTCGACATCAAGATCGTGAGTGTGTCAAGAGAATTAATCGTCGCTCGGCCAGAAATCAACGCCAAAGAACTAAATTAAAAACGAATCAGTACCCCATTGTCACGTTCGTAAATACGAAGAGGGTGGAGGTAGACGTACTTGACTGCTTGGTTATGCATCTCGGCGCTTTGAATGTGTGTTGACACCGGCGAAGCCAGGTACCCGAGCTCAGACACATAGGCGGCGATACCGATATCAATACCCTTGGTGTGATAGTTCAAGCTGGGATCGGAAGCGGCGAGGTTTGGTGGCAAACCACGGTTCATGGCGGGGTTCATCAATTCTGTGGCCTGGGCGAATAGGAGCTTGCCGATGTGATGGAGGGCAAGACGAGTCTTCTCCATGGCATTAGTGACTGCCATAGCCTGGAAGTTTCCACCGTGGTGGACAGTCCCGGCCTTTCCGTTGATCAGAGGGTTATCGGTGGCTGGTGACGGTAATCAGCAACCGAACTGGTGACAGGGAATGGCGCGAAACTTACTGGAGTTGCACTCCTGAGTGATGGTATCGAGTGCCGAGAGGATATCCTCGACTTGGGGACCGAGGAACTGAGGAGAAGTCCGGAGAGGGTACCTGTCCTGCCTCAAAATACCCTTGTCGTCGTCAATGGATGCCTCTTCCTCTTCGTGGTCAGCTCCGGTGGCGAAGGAGCTTCCATCCAGGAGGTTGTAAATCGTCCTGGCGACCTCGACTTGACCGGGATGAGGTCGGCACTCGTCGTGGATGAACGGATCAAAGGAGGCTTGGGTTCCGAGGAGAGCTTCAACACCCATAGCGGTGAGGATTTGGGCGAGCAACGCGAGATGGACGGCATCATAGAGAACTAACGACGCGACAGATGCGGAGAAGGCGGTTCCGTTTAGGATCCCGAGGTGCTCCTTGGACTGGAGGGAGATCGGTTGGATGTTGTGTTGTGCGAGCGCCTTGTTTGATGGGAGGATCTGAGTAGTCTTGGAAGAAGCGGATCGACAAATTGTGCGGATCGAGGGGTTGCCCATCAAGGTGCCAGCGATGTATGAGAGCGGAGATAGATCTAAACATTGATGGAGTGTCAGACATACTTCTTAGGGCCGACATGACATCATGGTACTCGCCTCCTGAAGCGGAGATGCTGCCGCGTAGTGGGACAAGAGGAGTGATATGTTCGCGGAGCAGATGGCCCATCTGTTGGATGAGTTCCAGACGGACACCGGAATGGCCACGAATCAAGGAGTTCATGCGGATCAAGATAGCACCTCTGACCCACGATTCAGGCATAGTGGTATGGCTGAGGGGGTCGAGGAGAGGAAGTGAATCGCTCTCTTCGGTGGAGATCACGCCAGCGTGTTGATGTTGTAACAGGGCACTACCCAGGCGCAGGGGGTCATCAGTCCTAGTATCCGCTGTGAGGACGCGAGTATGTTAGCTGTGGGTAAGAGGGAATAGTTCAGTGTTGGCGGGCGGTACTCACCACTGCCACCGTAACCGGTGCTCACACCGTACACGCTTTTTCCAGCATCCATTTTGGAAACGATAACGTCTCGGCTCTGTTGAAGCCGTTCGCGGACACCGGGGGAATCATCGAGGACGACGGGCGCATTGTACCTCGCGGCGGCGGCAACTGCTGGGACGGAAAGGTTGTATCCGTCGACGAGAATAGAATTTCCATTTCTGCAAGGAAGTCGTTCAGCGCTGAGCACGTGCCGCCGGAGCATGACCAGACGCGTCGGACATACCGGTAAGAGTCGACTTCCTTGAACGATTCGATAAAGTTCTGGAGAAGGTTCGTGGACTTGGCGGACCTCGAGGCCAAGGGTTGGTCGGGCTGGGTCGTTTGCGGTGGTGGTGCGGCGGGTCGGATATTGACGATGGTCTCCTTGCCGCTGACGGCTGACAGACGGACCAAGGGTTCAACTTCAATGGTGATGGTCATCGGGATAGGAGTAGATTCGGGTTGTAGGATGGGAGAGGGGATGAGGGTGGGCAGGTTGGGCAAACCCATCCAGAGGGTGAGGCGGTTTTATACTTAGGGACAACCGACTGGATCCGGATTAGCGACGAGGTCACACAGCAGCTACTTTGCACCAAATTCGCATCAGGAGATATTTTGGAGGTAATTCGTGATGTGGAACCAAATCAGTGGATCCCCACCATATCTCGGCGTTGGGGGATGCTTTCTGCGGAAGAGTGGGCACATCTGAGAAAAATACCTGTGCCGATGCTGTGCCGGAGTGCAGCGGGATGTGTAAAACCGTCTAAAACCCGAACAAACAGCAATGACCGTATCTGACTCTTGCTGTGTTGGATGATATCTGCAAAGCGCGCCAGTTTGCACTGGGTGTGGGATATGTTTCTGACTCTCCAACATACATAACACGGCTTCATCCAAGTTTCATCTCGCACCAACCCTCGGTATCAACATACACGGAAACCATTCAAACCGACCCTCTGAGCTATGCAGAGGCGAGTCAGGATGCACCCCCACGATTCTTTGGGGAATTCAATACTCCGAATACCGTTGACCGTAAATAGACGACCATTCCCAAGCTTGTAACCATCCACACGTGTATGGAAACGAGCATTTGAGGAAGGCGCAGACCCACCGATCTGTCGGGTTGCGGAAAGCACGAGTCGTTTAGAGATAAACCTGGTCTCAAATAATCATCCAATCGCCGCGTGCAACAGACTATATATCCGTTGAATAGATCGTGATCTCGCATTCGGGGAATGGACCGCGTCCTCAAGATAAAGAGGCCGGGTGAATGTCGGGAACTCAGATGAAACGATTGGCAACGATATCCCGTCGGTTGCATCTCCTTTACACTCCCAACAGTGAATACAGGAGGAAAAGCGAGGAGAGCCGGAGAATGCACTCCGAAAGAAGAAATCTATACCGGGGCCCCACCATCTGGTAACTTCTCGATCGAGTATTTGCGGCCGACGATGTACATGAGAGGTACACCTGGTATTTTTCGTATCCGTCGCCTCAGTTCCCTATCACAGGTCGCCACGATGTAGCAGCGATGGGAAGTGACACGTTGAACTAGGCAGTCATCCGCATAGGTTCCAGAATGCGAACACGAAAGGCGCTCAAAGCGAGGGTCGCGAGCCACCCTATATGCATGGTAGTCAGAGAACTTGTTGGGCCGTGAATTCTAAAATCCAGCAGATCATACCGCAGCGCCACCCTGTACCGTTGGCCGAGCTTCTCCAGTTCGGCTATAACGCAGTCGGTAACGCATGGGATACCTATCACAGAACGTCAAGGCCCCACCGAGAGCAGAAAGGTCTCGGTAATCGGACGAACACTTTGCGTAGAGACAGTCCATCATACCACTAACCAGCTCCAGCTTGTTTTGCAAGCTGAAGTTGATAAAATTAGTATCAATTAACACCCGATACGGCGGCACCAATGCCGTATTGTGTTGCAGAAACATTGACGAAGCGGTTTGGGGCCTAGGTCAACCAAACGTTTGTTCGATCAGAGGTGAGATTTGAGCGGAGCGCATGGATAACGTACACCCTCCGGACAGCCATATCCTTCGCTTCCTCATCCTTTTTCGTCTGTTTCAGCTGGTTCTCCTTCCTGGGACATTTGCATGAGGCCAGTCGGCAAGAGCAGCACGTGGAGAACGAACAATCGAATATCTTTCGGGTTTAACATTCGTTTGACGGCGGCAAACTTTCTAGTTTTCTTGGCCTTTCCCTGAACATCAGGCAGTTAGTACCATTAAGGATCATCCGTAATGGCTTCGCACGACGACGAGACTGACCATCGCAAGAAGTTCCTCCGGGGTTGGTTAGGGAAAAGTTTTAGGAATGGAACAAGCTTGTGACGGGTCACGTGCCCACATGCTCAGAATTGAATTCTCCGGACACTGGAACTTCTGCGGGTACTTGGAAGGTCTGCGAATACTTGAAAGGTCTGCAGATATTTGGAAGCACGTCAAAGGAATAGCATTGAATTTGGTGGACGGGAATAACACATGGTACATCTGTACCTACCGGGGGATTTTCTAAAAGTCAAAACCTCCGAAGGGGTTGCCTGGACGTGTACGGAAGTTTCCCTTCAACCTAAATATTGGTATTAAAGACGTCGAGCTCCTTCCCCCTCCAGACGTTCACTTACGCCCAGGATACGACCAAACCGAATGGGTGTGCCCGGTCCCGCCTGAGTGGTTCACTCGATCCTCGATCGCTATGATCATTTGAACGCGGCCTAGAGCAATGCCTAAATTTCTACTGCTAGATGTAAATTTCCCCGGGGCGTTGTTATCGCATGAACTTACACCCCGCCCTCCTCACGATACGCGTCCCAAAAACGTGTTCGGTGGGTTATAAAAACGCGGACCGGTTTGAATGCGTGGGAATTTTTGGCGTAGCCAAGTATGTCCGCGAAGTTCAACTTGAGGTTACCGGCTGATCGACATCCCGGCTGAAGTAGACCAAAACCTCCATCTGGAAAAGAAAATCTGCCGGATTATTTGTGGGCCAAAAAGCGACGGCCCCACCTGGCACCCCAAATCAGCGCACAACTTTTCGTCCTTGTGTCAATAAATCGTCTTACTCCCGAACGACGACAAATCCGACGGAGCATCAGCGCTTCAGCCGTCGACTATCGGAACTTGGGACGATACCCATTGGACGAACGTCACGCGTATCGCACCCAGAACAAGGTTTTGTTGGGTTTTAGACATTACAACCTCGTAATCGCAATGACGCTTCGCCCCACAGGGGACTACGGATCTTGGTCAGGGGAGAGGGTGGCACCTTGGCAACACCCCAACCATCCACACATCACACTCCTAGGATTATGTATTTTAGTTCGTTGCGCCAAGCGTACCCTCGGGTTTGGGTGTTACCGCACACAACCGCACGAGTTTGAATCGGGTTTGAATCCTCTTGATCTCGCATGAGAATCGGATCTACCTGCGGTCACTGCTTCCTTCCGTCGGAAAAAATATCTGGGAGTCGCTGGAAATCTTTACTCCCTCATAGCGGCCGAAGGACATATCCGGCGGTTGAACACGCTGACCCCAGACCCCCACTATCTAACCAAATTTTTGATACAGGCAGTAAGTGCGAAGTAAGCGCCTTCTGGACTTGTTGATGGTTATCCAAAAAGTCCGAGGGAATCTAACTTTTACGTACCAACAGGCCCGGAATATCTTGGTCATTTTCTTCCAGTGGATGTGACGCCCCTACGGTAGCACGGTCCGCTCGGGGACGGGACCCCTGACCCTTCCGCTCCTTCTGTTCGACCACCCCCTCGCCGCCGTCGGGGCAGGAATGACACACTCGATCAAAACCTGCGGAACAGCGATCGTGGTGTACTATTTTACCCCCTCGCGCAAGGAGGCGATGTTGTGATGTCGAACACCGCCGCGACGCCCAATGGCGGAAGATACCCGAAAAAATTACGTTCGTTGGCAAAGTGGTTGTCCCGAGCGACCTGGAGGTTACGGCGACGAGCCCCACCGATCCAGAGTGACCGAACGGGAACCTGGCGTATTGGATGGATGACCCCGTATTCACCGCATTGGGGAAACGCAACTTCCGTCGGCAGAAACCATGCATACCATCGGAGGGTTCCTAGATGGATTGGGACTGTCGAGGCTCACGCCTCCGTCAGATCAGACGAGCACCAGGTGACTGTCCGTAACCATTCACGCACGCTCATAAATAAACATCTCAAGACTTCTACGGAAGGTGGAGACCCTGACAATCCTATCTTGCCGTAGATGATGCGAACCCCGGCAACTGGTTCACCATAGCGTTTGAAGGTGTACCCGTGTAGTGTTGCGGACGGTTACCCATTGGTTCGCTTGGCCTCGACTACAACCGTGCGACGACCATACGAAGCACTCTATCCGCGGCCAAGTTAAGCGCCAATCGGAAGCGGATACACGTCGCGGACGTCCGTCGAGTCCGACGCCTACATCCTGGGCAGTCTTTACTCGTAGAGGAAGACAGTGGCGTTCGCAACAGGAAGGTGTGGGCCACATGGAATGAAATTATCTTCAACGTCCTCCCCCTCACCTCGGGTCACTCTAGTAATCGTCCCACCTCCCCCGTAATGCCTGCCAACCGATCCCGCATACCGACCTTAACAGGGCGAAGGGTGGCCGTAGGCCCGGTCGCAATGCATAGGAATTCCACCCCCCTTCGATCTCAAGCACCAATTGATAACTCCCATTGATTTCCGCTTTCAGGTCCTATCGAGCCTTCTCCACTGAATTGCTGACGTTCCTGCGACCACCACGACGCCTACTCAACCTCTCCGTGGCGGAGAATGGACCCTGGTTTGCCACGTCGGCCGCGGTATCAGCGTCAGATTTCCCGGAAAGGGGCTCGCGTGCGCCGACAAATACCGCGGTCCGAAGGTTTACTATTGGCACCTGACCGAGGAATTAACTGGCTTGGGGATCGTCGCCCCGTGGTTGCGACACCTCCTATTGATTCAACGAAAAGTTGACGGCTTTAGAGTTGAACGCTTGAATGTTCATCATGGGCGAATCTCGGGGATCACGGAAGTAAACAGATCTGCATAAACCGTAACTCGGCCCGAAAAAGCCCCTCATTCCTTAGACCTGAGTATCTTCGCCTTTGGATTCACCTCTTCTTCAGGCTCGGAATCCTCCCTGATCCTCTTCGTTCCAGTCCTGACTTCCGAGGACGGCTTCTTTACCGCACCCCCCCTTCCCGACGGGGGTTTGGAAGCAACGTTCAACGGAGGCTTGGAGGCCTTCGCCTTTGGCTTCACTTCTTCCTCCTCGTCCGAGGCGAATGGATCATCGTCCGCCTTCTTCTTCAGCTGGAGTTTGGGTTTGGGTTTAGGCTTCGAGACGGTCACCCCCGTCGTCCTGTCCTCCTTGTCCTCGTTTGTCTTAGCCTCGGTATTGTCTTTCTTGGATTTCGCGGCCTCGAGGTCAGAGAAAAATTCGTCTTTGAGTTGCTGTTGGGGGATTGTCAGAAGAGCTTGCAGGAGTGGGAGAAGTACGCTCGCACCTTGATCTCGTCCTCCGTCAACAACGACGTATTCTTCCAGGTCTTTGTCACGTCAGTCAGTGATACACGACTGTGTTATGTAGAAACTCACAGTTGATGGGACGCCACTGGGATGCTTGCTGTCCAAATCTACGCAGGTACTTCTAGCTGACGGTGACAACGAATTGCAGAAACTTGCGTACTTATCCCGGTATACAAGTTAGACTTTGCTCCGCTGAGGTTCAAACCATGATCGCGCAGAAGTACTTTCATCACCTGTGAACTAAACAGCTTAAAAACCCTCCTAATGGCGAAGTCTGGTTTACGGCACCTTTGTTACCTCATCTTTGTCGAAGATATTCGGTAGGTACACGCATATCACGTGTTGGTGGTGTTGCCCGGAGGATTTTGGAGTCGTGGAAACCTTGGAGAGGAAAGCGGGGGTTTGTGCCAGCGGACCGGAGACCAAAGAGTCTGACAGCAGAGTAAGCACCTGCAACCAGCCGCCCTGGCGTCCAAACACTTACGCGCGAGTCTATTCCAGATGGCATCCACTTTATCGGGAGAAGCAAACACTAGCCTGGAAGTATAAACCGTAATTAGGTGCGATGAAATCAAGCACGAATAAAAGAAGACGTATATACCATTTCCCTGAAAGAAAGCCGTGGCGCAGAGCGATCTCTCTCAGCTTGGCAGTCGCTTCACCTTGAGCCTGAACGGGTTTGTTCGTGAGTCAAGGTATCGGAGTCCCGATGAATTGACGGACCTCCTCCCGTAGTTCTTTCTTGCTTCTCGCCCCAGTTTTCTTGCTCGAGCGGACAGGGATAGAGGGATCATTCTAGAGAATATGGTGAGGAATGGGCGAGGTCATCCACGTCAGAGCCCTGACCTTGATCTTTTCAATTTTGACAGTGACCTCCTTTACTGAGGAGCGGCGTTGAGTAAAGCGATGCACAACCGCTATGGGCAGACGTACACAAGGTCGCGGCCTCCTGAAGGGCTGCGTCCCTATTCGTGTCCTCCCTGGACGGGTTAGAACCTTTCACCCAGATCCACTGGACTAAGCGTCAGGAAACGCTTCAAAAAAATCGATGTCGCGACCCACTGGTTTGGTTCCGTCATCCTCGACCATCGAGGGTCTCTGTGCTCCACCGAGCGTCAATGATGAGGTTGGTCAGGAAGCACCAGGCACACACCTTCTTTAAGAAGTCATCTAGTGTTACTCCGGAGTCGGGGGCCCAGGAATATGGGTAGGTGGAGGACTCCGGCGCGGTATCCTCGGAGCTGGTCATTGCGGTAGCTAATTGGAACGCGTCGAGTTAGGCGCGCACGTGACGGGCGGTGACTTGGATTCAAAGGTTCCCACGTTCGCTCATTTCCTGGCTAACGTGCTGTGGGAGTGACTTGTCTATCTAGCCAAAGCCACCTTGCTGCTACTACTAGCTCTCTTCATATATTGGTTAAATTTCCATTCTTTGCGGTGGTGAGAGAAACGCGTACGGTGTCAATTACGGTTCGTGCCTGAGCCGAACAAATGCGCAGATCAATAGCCGCTGTTCAAGCGTATCCGAGCGACTGGTATGAAACAGTGAGATGAGGATTGGTGGTCTCGCTTTGGAGTGTTCCCCGGTCCCGAGCGCCATCATGGCGCCTTCACAGTTTATATTGTCTCCGCGGGAGTTACCGATAAGGCCGTGTGGCGTAATGGTAGCGCGTCTGACTACGAATCAGGAGGTTGTAGTTTCGAGTACTACCTCGGTCATTCTTTTTTCGTTTTCTCCCGACCGTTCCTGATCGCAATCCACGACCTTACACTCTACTCCATCTTCATGATCACAATCTCACCGCGACCATGAACTCGTATCCTCTGGAACTCCTGGCCCAGTTGGCCCCAGTGATGTTCGTCGCCGGTCTTAACTCCCCGACGTCACCCGCATCCCCGCCTCCAACCCCAACCTTACCTCCCATGAGTCCGACATCTCCCTCGACTCCGCGAGCCCAAGATCCATTCGCGTCTCTCGTCACCAGATTGCGAACTACGCTGGGTGCACTGCGTCAGGTGTCGATTTGGCAGTCCGAGAAGGGCAAAACTTTCCAGGTCGTGTTGGTGGACAAGGTACGCAAATCAAGCACTCACCTTCGATACGAGTTCCCTTGACAAAAACAAGGACATCCGATTCCCCCCCAGGAAACTGCACCCACCTGAAGACTACCACGATCAAACGCCTCGCTCGCCGTTGTCTCCACTAACCCCTTCGTCACCACTTTATCCTGACGGTCTCGTTGCGCCGGTTTGGATACGAAAGCACACCTCCTTCGTGCCATCTGTATTTGTTTTGTTCCTCCATATCTTTGAATTCCCGCCGCATACACCACGATCACCGCTCGACCTACCCGACCCAGATAGAGAACGTCAGCGGGAAGCAGAAGAGCGGCGACAGGACACCGAGCTCGCGGCAGAGATCGCTCAGAGGAAGAAGGCCACAAATGAACGCAGCATCAAACTCACCGTGGTCCTCCTTGCTAGCAGACGAATGCTAGATGATCCATCGCTGGACAATCGACTCACCTACATCAGACGGCAGAGTGGATTGGATTCCAGGGCCGCTTTATTCGTTCTGAGTCCCGTGTCGCAGTCGGAGTTGAACGAGTTCGTGCAAAGGTCCGTCCGATGACTTTTTCACGTTCTGCCCGGGACAAACCTTGGGTGACAGTCTACAACAAGCTTTGTACGAGCCCGCTGTCGATTACTATACCTCACATTCGAAACGAGTGCGTAGGAAACGGAACCGGCACGCACATGGAGGTTCCATCAACTACCACACACCCCCTGTCAGTTCTGTGCCCGTCCCCCGCCCGCTCCGGCCAGAAGGATGGACGGTTCGATACGAGTACAAGATGGCCTGCTTCGCCGAGTTCCGAGGGGAGGACGAGGTTGCTCTAAAGTAAGTCCACCGTTGGGCGTGGCGTTTACCTTCACACCTCACGGAACATTAGACATTATCAGGATGCATATTCTGCCCTACTGCTCATGTTCTCATCGATTACGACACTGCCTCCTCGCACCAAGCGTTGGGCTGAAGCCAAAGTTCTAGCCGATTGCATTGACATTAAGGTACCGGCTGCGGGTACGGATGGATTTCGGATCTGACCGCCGGTTAGATATGCAAACTCTACCTGTACAACAACGAACACTCGTTGGCACTTTCATTCCACAACACGCATATCCGTAAATTCTGCGATTTTTCCCGGGTATGGGGTGTAGGTGAAGACACTTTCGAGTTTTGGAGCTGGATGGCGAGGCAGTGAGTACAATTTATCTACGCGTTTGTGACCCATTTAACTTCGGGTAGGCAACGGGTAATGGCAGAACTGTTAGAACACGGAATGCGATCGACATTGGTTCTTCCGATCCACCGACCGTCCTCACTGGAAACGCCGATAACCATGCCCAGCCAGCAGAGCGATGCTCTGACGAGTTTAGGTCTTAACCCGGCACATGCTCTGCAACATCCGGCCTTTTACTACTACATGTCTGCCAGATTCACTGAAAAGCGGAGAGAAATGTTCGTTGCGGCTATAGAACTCGAGGTTAGTGGGTACAGTCGCAGAGTATTCCCATTCAGTTGCTGACTTGGCACAAAGGCCCGTGGTGCTGCCGCCAAACTTTCTCCTGGGTTTGTGAACGAGAAGAAAGTCGACCATTTCGCCCTCATCATTGAGGTGTTTTTTATCATCATCGAGCAATCACCTATAACTCACCCGATCCCTGCAGATGTACACCAGGAGTTATGAGCTCTTCAAGCAACGAGTCCCCACTGGCACTTCCCAACATAACCAGGGCCGGCTGATACTGTATATCGCTCTCCTGATTGCACAGGCTTACTACGAGTCCGAGCAGTTCGGCATGGCGATAAAGTAGGTTTCCTGGATGCCGAAACGAACGAACACTTACCGGTGAAATCCAGATTCTTTGAGCGGATTGCCAAGACCTACAGGAAAGAAAGATGGGATGTGGTGTTACGGCCATTGCTGTCCATCTGGTACTCTTGCGCGCAACAGACGGGAAATGTGGAGCTGAGCGTGCAGCTTTTGCTCGAGATGCTTGGGCATGGTAAGGCACAGGACCGACTACTCCCGTTCCGTTTGTTAATTTGTATGCCAGAGTCAGGCCCGGGTATTGACGACATCGAAGACCTTGGGGAGGCATTATACGGAGTGCTCAACGTGCTAAGGTTCCCATCATCACCGTTGTCGCTGGGCTGACTTTGTTCACAGAGCACGGTACCGTCGAGCCAGGACCCCCTCATCTTCGACCTACTCAACTTCCAATCTATATGTATGGCATCCCGTCGTAATCCATTTCTCATTAAAATTTAACACCTCCGACAGTCCGAACGTCCGTTCGTTTCTGGGAAACTGACATACATGTCGGCCAGCCGACCGCGTTCCAACTGTCCATATCCACGCCGGGGAATATCCCCCTTTCCTCGCTCTCCTTCGTTTCGGTGTCCATATATTTCTCGGACCACGCCCTAACACCCCTTGTCATTCCCCACTCTGATGACGCACCTAACTCTGATAAGAAAGTTCGAGGGGTGGCTCTCGGCGACGTGTCTCGGTATATATCCGACACCGATGGTCCAGTAGAAGGGGGTGCCGAGGACGACTTCCAGACATACCTGCGCTGGGGATCTGGTGTCTCGATTGTATTCACGGGGACCTTGCAATCAGAGGTTCCGGGGATACTGAAACTTACAAAGGTTGTCCTGACCGTCAAACATAACAGCTGGTGGATCGAACTACCGATAGAACTCAACGAACTGCAAAATTACGGGGACAGAGCCTTGGAAAGCCCGAAATGGTTAACCTCCGTCGATCCCCCGCGCTATGTGCCGGTGAAACGGGGAGACTGCACAACGGCAACGTATGTACACGACTGGTGGTGTTCGGGCAACCCTTCACACCACGTTTTCCGCCAGGGTTCGATCACGCCCACATCAACTCCAGGTGCTCATCTCCCACAGCGGGCCTGCGTACCTCGACGAAGAGTGTCCGATCACGATCAAGGTCACGAATGTCGACGACAAAGTGCTCGATGTCACGTTTGATGTGATGCTGCACCCTCCGGAAGACGATTCATCTGGTGCGCATTGTAGACCTTCGTCCGAGTTCCCAAGTTAACGGATTGTGCGCAGTAAATCGTATCATCTTGGACGATGAGGTATCAACGAGTCTGATCAGGGGGGTCAAGTTTGGTGTCTTAGAACCCGGTGCAGAAACCGTCAAGACGCTCTGCCTGTTCAACACTGGGACAGTTGGAGATCGGACATTGGATATTTCCATCCGGTCACAGTCCACGGCCCAACTTCCGTCATCCCCTCGAACTCCAGACAGTGCGGTGCCTCACGATACGAACGAGACTCTGCAGACGTTGGTTATCCCGACTACTCAGGCCATAAAGATCGCATCCAGTGTGACTTACCAGCGATCGTTGCGACCCCAGGCAGGGTTGGTAGACTTGAGGACGTATGGGAATGACCTCTGGGATGATAAGGTTTATGGGGAGGCTACCATCACCTCGACATTCCGGTGTACTAGTTCATGTGGACTGAGATTGGAAAGTATCCAACTCGAAAACCAGGTACGTGGATACGCGTTATTTCGTCGTTCAAATTCGTGAAAGTTCACAGGACCACGCAACGGCGAAGGTAATTGCCTGCTCTGCGGATAGCATCGAGGCTGAAGACATAGCGGATGGTACGCGATCCCCCTTGAGTCGGTTCACCTTTTTCAAACGCCCCAATTTTCCCTAGATTGGCTTACTGGAGACGAGTTTACAACAGTCTGCCGTGTCACATTGTCACAACCTGAAGACTCAAAGTCAAACATTCCCGCTCCTGGGGCATACGTTGTTCGATGGAGAAGGTGTGTTGCGCTATCCACTCCTCCCCTCGAATGTTGGCTCATTAGGACAGGCTACTGTCGAATGGCGAGCCGGGATCTCTTTCCACGACCCTATTTTCGCTGCCACCGCTCAAACCTCCAATGGACGATCTCATTGCTCTTCTAGACCTTCCACCGACCGGAAAGCTTCACGTCCCAATGATTATGAAACTGACCACGAGAAATAACCACCCCTCGAGGACAGCTGTGGTCACGGTTCACTTGGAACCCGACGCTTCAGACGGTTTTGTCGTCGCTGGACTGAGATCTGGAAGACTCCCCATGCTGTTACCGGAGACAGAAGCTACCTTCTTCTGGAAATTAGTCCCTGTTGAGTGTGGGTTCGTCAAGGTTCCCAAGATCAAGGTGATCGACCGGCGCAAGGCCATCGTCCCTCCCGGACAGGAACCGCCAATGCCACCGCCCGAGCCGGGTAGTGATGCTGAAGGGGACATTGTGAAGCTTGTAGATGTCAGGAGGGATGGAAGGCCCGAGAACGGAGAGGAGAGCCGGGAAATTGGAGATATTGGAAGCGTTTTGATCGTTCCATAAATGTTAAGTAAATAATGACCCTCCTTCGTGACCCCGCTCGCAGAATGACTAGCGGCCACCCAGGGGAATGGGAGCCACGAACTGGGAGATTACGATGTCCTACCTTTGGTCACACGTTCAAGGTGAGAAGTTGCAGCGTAGAAGGTGTTGGTCCGGGAGCAGTGGTGCCAGGAACCCTGCGGGCGGCATCAGCACCAGCGTACATGACGGCAGACGGACGCCCGCCCGTAACGGTCAGAAGCATGTACACTGAAGATTTTCGAGGAAGGTTCGGATACCGCACGTCAATTTGCCAGCGGTTTGGTACCATGTTTCAAATATCATGTCCCTTCCCGGAGACAGAAGGGAGAGGGAAGGAGAAGACGGGAATGACCGGAAGTCCCGGGAGAAGACTTGGACGTAAGAGGAAATTGAGTTTCTATTTTGGATGTGAAGAGGAAGTCATGGATCGAAGGATGGAACGGAGGCGGAGCAAGACCAACAAAAGGCATAAAAGGGAGGGTAGATTCTTTCGAGGACTTCGACCGCCCAGTTACAACTTCGCCGACATCACCATGCTTAGGATGAAGTTTCTCGTTGCCGCCATCTTCGCCACAATCGTGCACGCGGCCACTGCTGGTCAGTTCCTCCGTTTTCCGTCGTTTCATGGCGAAATCGTCTGACCAGGAGTCCAGACGAGGATGTCGATGACCCTTCCAGTGTTGATGGTGGTTGTTCCCTTGGTGAACTGTGCGTCCTCGGTCTTTGTGTGTGAGATGATCCTCATGTCACGAGACGGTCATATCCTCCTACTCCTCCCTCCCTCATCGACTTGCCTACCGTTTCCCCGGCGTTCCCTCCATCCCCGCCCTACCATCTAACATCCCGCCCTACCATCTAACATCTCCATCCCACCATCTCACACCCCCACCCCACCATCTAACATCCCCACCCTACTATCCAACCTCTACCATCTAACATCCCGCCCTACCATCCAACGTTCCCGTCGCACTATCCAATACCTCCTCCCCTTCACCTTCGCCTAGCCGCTTGAGCACAGATGCGAGGGAATCCGTCAGGCGAAGCGGACATTTACTCGCCCATCCGGAGCCATTTTAGACATAAATAATTCCGTGAAATTTCCTTGAATCTGTATAGTGTAGTCGAAACCAGTTAACAGAAATATCATTGGGAGACCAAAAGCGTATGTACTTGCTAGCTCCCCGGTATCTAATATTCAATATCCGTGCTCTTCGTGTAGCGTAGGCCAATGGAACTGAAAGTTCAACGATAGAGACGGACACCAGCGCTTGGCAGCGTTTGTTTGATTCTCTTTAAACTTGTCACCCTTCAACGCCATCATGGTAATTTCCGTTCTCGATCAAAAATGTTTCTCCCAACCACAGCCATTCTCCGCAGCAACCACTCCCAGATTCTCGAGCTGAATAGTTGCGGGCACCCGGATTTCCCTTCACCGAATGAACTTGGTGTGTTGTAAGTCATGGTTGCTTCGTATATATATGAAGAAGATCCGATTCCCCCCCCACCCTCCTCCGCCTTGAACGAAGGAGATCCCGACCAAAGGGAAAAGCAATTCCCTTGTTCGGGAATGTCACTGCACTCATCTGTGACGTTCAAGAATCACCTTTATCTCTGGTGTCAACTAGGAACGGACCGAATGGTGAGTACCTCACGTCCAGCAACTCGTAATCCACCGGGCGTCTACAGCCGCGAAGCCCAAGACGTCCGTGTCCAGGCAGGTTAGGCGATCGGTTGTAAATGTCAGCGTAAATGTCAGCGCGGGCTCGGAAAGAAAACAGAGGATTTGCCCACTTCTCCACGTAATGTTGATACGGAGAGGGAAATGCCAGCCAGGCGTTTTGACCAAGACGTTTAAACCGACTCTTGTTGCAGGTTACCACCCGCAACTCGGAGGACTCCTTGACGAGAAACCACACTTCCAAAATGCCGATCCTTCTGGTTGGGTCAAGGCTCGCACGTGCCTCGTCACTTCATGCGGTGGCCCATGGTTCCGTCAGACGGACCTATGCGGGAGCGGGAGCTATGCACCCCTCCTATTGGAGACATGTGCTGGATCCCTCAAGACGCTACAATTCGACGCGACGAGTGGCTCCTTCGGTAAGTAGTTCTGCACGAGCCTCCCTACGGATTCGAGCTAATGGTGAACAGGAGCAGTTTCCCTTTCGTCCCCCAAATCCAACCCATCACGGCTCAAAGTCCTCCGACCCCTGCAGTTACCTCATCAAACCAAGGGAACCCACCGTTTTGAGCCACAAGGAATACCACGAATTATCATCGACCAACCTCCTGCTGGCATTGGTGGTAAGGCCACCAATCCCAAATGACATGTCCCGAAGCTACGCTAACCCCTGGTCTTGTGGGATAGTTTTCGACTGTTCACATAATCCCCGAGCTCTTGGATGTCGAAAGGTTCAATATCGCACTGGCCGAGACGTTGTCGAGCTTTCCGCTTCTCGCGGGAAGACTGGTTAGACCGGACACACCAAATACACCTTGGATGGTATGTTCTGATCCCCTTTCCTCACCTTGAACTAACCACGGAATCCAGATCCGGTTGACGAATTCGGGCGTTCCCGTGTCAGTCATCGATAGCGACGCAAACGAAATCTTCCCAACAGACCTCACCACCCAACGAACTTCCCGCCATACGGAGCCTCTGGCAGCCGTAGGAATCGCCAACACAGAGGGAGAATCGAGCGAACCACTGTTCCGATTGACAGTTACTCGGTTCACGAAGTTGATTTCCACTTCGATTGGAGTAACCAGCTCGCATGTGTTGTGTGCGTCCACTCTCAACCTTCCAAATTCCTCCCGTTATGTTGACGAATATGGCATCAGTTGATGGGTCTGGCTTCCTACTGTTTTTCAGACACCTCTCTCAGCTATACCAAGGCCTCAGGCCGATTGATCCTCCGGCTTACCACGAACCAGAAGCGATCAAGTTCACAGAACCATTGAAGACTCCCTCACCACCCTACGATCGCTATGACCTGTCGGCCCCACTTCCGTGGGAACAGCCTGAATTGAGAGCGCCGGAGTTCGTTGCATTCAGGTTGACAGATACACAACTCACCGAGATACATAATTCTGTGACGAAGGGGATAGAAAACCCAAGGATAACGAGGATGGATGCGGCGGTGGGATTGTTTGCACGGTGTTTGTTGGAGGTTGAGCCAGAATCTAAGCCCATCGATACAATTTCGTATCTGATCAATGTCCGTGCATTCCTTGCCTCTCCTGTGCCCCGACTCAATTCTCCTAAGCACCGCGGAATGGGCATATACCCGGTGAACGCAGCGGTTAATGCGACCGTTTTTCTCCCCATAGGACTGCAACCCTCGAAAGGGCTCAACCCTCATGACGACGTTTTGGCCTGTGCGGTTGAAATACGCAAGTCGCTAGAGAAGTTGAAGGACCCAAAATCGGTCAAAGATCTGGTCACGGATTTTGCCAAGATGCAGTCACAGACCGCTTGGGACAAGAGCGGCCAGGGTCCCCCCAAGGAAGGTTGCTTGTTCGTGAACGTCATTCGGAGGTAGGTTTCGGGTAGTTTTTGTTTGAATCGTGACTGAGACAGCCCCCCACTTGCAGATTAGATTGGAGAGGTCCACATTTTGGATATCCCGGAAAGACCAGGTTTCATGTTAATCAACTCCCATGCTATCGCTATTTGTTGGTCACGACACCGAACCCGAAATTCATTGATGGGGAGTGGATTAGCAGGGAAGGCGAGATAGAAGTGACGCTGTATGTTTTGCCGAACATGAGGAAGACGTTTGAGGCGTTACTTGAGGGATATGCCAAGGGTATGGGTATGACTGGATCGGTGGAATTTTTACCACAGCCGTAGAAACGCCAAAGAAACCAGTCCCCCCGAGTGACGTTCTGGACCGACCCGACCGGTGAGGCTGCTCGATTTTTGAAGTGCCACCGGTGTCCCCGTACCACATGTACATGCCTGTAGCATCCTCTAGTACTGCTATCCCTACCCTGCGAGCCGCCGCCTCTTCCCCCCACCGCGTTCGAAGAACGTACTTACACGCAACAATTTACCCCGTTACCTGAACACGTGTCTTGAACTTGTCCCCTTGGCAGGTGGTAGTTGGATTGGCAGCTCCCGCATTTTTGGTGAAGCCCGTTGTTTCCCCTGGAGCTTCCCCGAGCATCCTGGCCTACCCATCCGACATCCCGGCCACGTCGTCCGATATTCCCGTCGTACCACCTAATATTCCACTGTGCAGGTAAAATAGGTAAAGTATCTGGGGGTTTCTGGAAAGTTTTGTTTCCTAATAGTTATTAGAACTTATCCAGCTGTTGGATAAGTTCGTCCAGACCCCAATTACTTAACCTATTTTCGTACAGGTATAGGGAGTAGACGTTTACTGCGTTGGTAAAGATTTATCCAACAAGTCCCAAGAAATCCAACCTTTACCAAAAAACCCCGAATCTTTTACCTACTTTCGTCCCACAGTGATTCTTGTCCGTCCATCCAGCCTTCCCTTCCCTCTTGTCCTAGTTCCATCGTCAGCCGCTTAACCGCGAGGAAATCTGTCAGGTGGGACAGGCGTTTGTTCACTCACTTAATTCCATTTGGGCACGTAAACCTACCTGTGATTGGGTAGGAGACCATTGATGCTTACGCCAAACTGCCACTTGGTCTAACTGGTCAGATCACTTGGTACGACGGGTAGAAGGTACGATACGAGGTCGCAAGAGCGAGTGGCCTCCGGCCTGCTTCGAGCTTCAAGTTTCTGGAGCCTCATGGTTGAGTGTATCTCCCGAGGTATGAGTTGACGAGAACTGCTACAATTGGGTGTATGATACTTTGCTAGTGTTAATACATTGGCGTGATGCGTAACGAGGCGGCGCGGGGTTGGGGAAATAAAGGAACGAGTCCATGACCATTTTTAACACCATGACAGGGGACGTGAACAGATAAAAGGATGAAGCGGGAACGTGTGCGGAACTGAATAACGATAAGGATAGCGGTCCGGCCGGTGTCAATGGGGGCTAACGGCATTAAACACGAAGTGGATGGGGGTTATTGGGGTGAATAGAGGGAGTCGTGGCTCCGTAGGGGGGTGGGGCTTCCCCTGTCTCAGCTTCCTGGCCAGAGACAAGCCGATCAAACTGGTGAGTGACTGTTTCCCTCTCTCTTGATGTGGCCTTCAAAATGTGGATCGTAGGATCAGTGTAGTCCGGGGTGGGGGGTTCCAACTCGATCGCAGACACTTCGTGAACGACGCTCGAAGGATTGGGTTCGGATGGTGATGGTTGACCGGGCGCCATTGGAACGGAGTTCCAGGTTAGTGAGTATGGTGGCAATGAAGTGAATTTCTGGTTGCAGAGTGGCTTCGAGATCACCATCAGCCTTCAGGATCATTACGCACCACATAATACGGACACTCACCGAGAGTAAGTGGAATGGATACTGAATGATAATATCGTACGTCTTTTTCTTCGAATCTTCCGCACCACCAGCATTTTCCTTCTCGGCCCGAATGATAATCTTGAGCACGTGACAAACTGTTATATTCCCCTTCTTATTCATGCTCGTCGGACGCAGTGAGCCACAGTTATTGGAAATCTCGACGTTCATCCGGAGTGGCCACGGTCCGGGGCCCATCCACTCAGATGTCAACTGAGAAGCCCGCTCCTGTTCGCTTTGTCCGGTGTGCTCGAGGTCTTCGTGGACGAGACGATACAGCGGAGACTTCCGAGGATCCTCTTCAGTGAGAGGGAGTATGGGGGTGTGATTCTTCTCCGGGTATTTCAAACAACAGAGGACCTGTCGGGTCGCACTCGGGGTTTTCGCGACCCTCGTCATCTGAGTGTAATACGTCACTTTCTCTATTGGAAGGAGAGGAGCGAACGATCAGAGCTAAGGCCATGAAGAGGGACTGTAACGACGTACCATCGATCACTATGGACACCTTAAGGATCTTGACCTTCGCAAGCGGCATGAACGTCAGTTGGATTGGTATCTTGCCTCCAATAGGGAACGCTCGGCCAACAATAGACAAGTAATATACCATCTGGTCTTCCCAGGTCTTGTTGACGGTGACGTTCTCGACGTCCTCAGTAGCGTCATCGCTGGGAGTTGCGACCACGTTGATGATACGCGTAGCTTCCATCCTTGGGGTAAACTTTCCGGGGCGGTGAACTGTAGCCTTCAGGGTCCAGACAATCGAACCGTACGCGCACCCCAGAGACGGTGGGGAGTCAGCCGGAATAGGGAAAGATATTGGGTATGTGTAAGTTCCTGACAAGTAGTGTGAGGAACTGGACGCCTAGGAACAAAATATGTAAGAAACGCACCTTTCTTGAACTCCTTCCACCCATCACGAGGCTCCTCGGGTTCTAACCCAAAGACTTCCCCGACCTTGGTCAACGCATGCGACAAGTCTCGGCCCTTACCCTTACTCTTCTCCCTGGACCTTCCCCTCGACGATTCACCGCTCTTCTCGCCGTCGTGCACATCAGACCTCGTCGGGGTTCCTTCATCTCTCCTCCTCGTAGCCAATGGTGAATGTGATTTCACACTGTCAATAATCGCATCGGAAATAACGGAGAGGCTGAACCTGCTCTTACTTCTCCTTCGGCCGTGCGTGCAATCATCGAACCCCTCCGACTTCCTCGAAGGGGTCTCGCTCACTGGTGTTTGTAGGGGTGGACTGAAGGTCGGTGACACGAGGGCGCTGGTGTCTATCCGTGGCGTGATTGGCCGAACAGATGCCACGCTCGGGTCGGACCTCAGCGCTCGCCAAAAGTCCTCCAGCACTTGGCTAGCTCGCCATTGTGACACCGGAGATGGAATGGAATCGTTGCTCGTCCCCGATATGGTAGATCTTTGGTCACGTTGGGCCGAGGACGAGCTTGGTCGGACATGTGATGACGAACGTGGGTGCGACGGCGAGCCTTGGTCTGGAGGTGGTGTAGGCTGGTTCTCAGATAAGTTCGCTGCGGAAGATGCCGGACTCCCCTGAGGCGTATTATCTGCGCTTGGGTTATATGCTGGGCTGGGGATACGGGTGGTTGTGTGTTGACTGACGACGTCCCTGTGGAAGTTGCGGAGATCGACACTTGCCCCGCGGCGACCTCTTGATGGACCGCTATCACTGCGTTGGCCATGTGGGATCTCACTGTCTTCGTGGTCGATGTCGAAATCAGTGGAATAGGTATCACCCTCTTCTATTGTCGTCGACCTAGTTGATGTTGGGCCAAGCGATATGGCCCTGCGAGAAGGATGCTCTTCCGCCTCTTGACGAAAGTAAACCGTCGAGGACGAGTATAACTGATGCTCTTCCGTGACTTCAACACGTCGAGAACCTACAACTACTGTGATCGATATCAAAGCCAAGCGGGAACATGGTAGAACAATCGGTGAACAAGGACGGGACATACCTTCGGAATAATGCATGGAGGACTTGGCGGTCAACTCGACGTCAATACTGCATATCTTTGTTGGTTTGGAGAGGTGGAGGGTCAGAATTCCCCTGACCATCGATGGCGGGGAAAGCTCGTTGTGTGTCCGATCCCTTCCAGAGAAATCAACATCCTTGAGATAGACGACGGGTTCGGCCAAACGAATCGTCAACTTATTCTTATCCTTATCTTCGCGTGCTTTCATTGGGAGGAAGGCGTAGGGCAGAGGCGGAGTGAAACGGGATGGAAAGTAAGGGGAGAAAGGCCGGACGATATATATATCTGGCGACTAGTCCCGGATGCTGAAGCCCAGTAAAAAATTTTAGTGATCGGGGGCGACTTCGGCCGATCCGGAGTAGGTCTCGCCCCAGATTGATGAGGATCGAAAAAGTGAACTAGTGAGCGA